>Ga0101945_1000142_pt1 | contig 161603 bp, 140 predicted proteins | sample DewCreD2012metaG_2_FD_75246 | JGI IMG/M metagenome (GOLD analysis project Ga0101945, IMG submission 75246) | Hot spring sediment bacterial and archeal communities from British Columbia, Canada, to study Microbial Dark Matter (Phase II) - Dewar... ... | reverse complement strand
GGGTGATGCGGGTGGTGATGAGTGGTGGGATTTACTGACGGAGAATCGGCAGCTAGTTGCGAGTGGTGTCTATATTTTCCATATTGATTCCAAGGTTGGTCAACAGACCGGCAAATTTGTAGTGATACGATAGGAGGCAAAAATGAAAAGGTATCTTGCGATAATTCTTATATTATCAATTCCCCTGTTTGCAGATTTTGCAAAACTCGGGACATCAGGTGCCCAGTTCTTAAAGATAAGTGTGGGCCGTGGCTCTGCAATGGGTGAGGCATTTGTTGCCATCTCTGATGATGCCTCAGCAACCTACTGGAATCCTGCAGGACTGGGTATCCTGGGTGGTCGTCAGTTTGCACTCCAGCACAATGAATGGATTGCGGATATAAAGCATGATTACCTTGCGGTTGCACTTCCCCTATCAAATATGGGAACCCTCGGTTTCAGTCTTACTGCGTTGACGATGGGTAAAATGGAATATACTACAGTAGATGACCCCAATTCCAAGACTGTACGCGAGGATACCGGAACCGGAACATATTTCAATGCCTCTGATTTTGCCCTTGGAATCTCATTTGGCAGGATGTTTACGGACCGGCTTGCTGCTGGCGCCACGATAAAGGCAGTCCAGGAGATGATCTGGGATATGTCTGCAACCGGGATTGCAACTGACTTTGGAATTCACTACAACACTGGTTTCAAGGGTTTAAAGATTGCTGCATCAATGGCGAATTTCGGTGCGGATATAAGTTTTGGCGGTAGAAACTTAGACCGCTCTACGTCTCCATTCCCTGATTCACCAATTGATTATCAAGAAATTCCAGTGACGATAAAGACTACACCATTCCCACTACCATTGATATTCAGATTCGGCTTGGCGATGAACCCTGTAGAGACCGAGGCCCAGCGTTTCACTGTTGCCCTTGATTTGAACCATCCAAATGACAATTACGAGACGATCAATCTGGGACTTGAATATGGCTACCTGAATACCATTTTCTTGAGAACCGGCTACAAGATGTATCTGAATTTTGATTATATGAAGGCGATGACTGGTGCTGAACCTGTTTATGATTCAACTGCAGAAAAATACACATATCCAAACTGGGGTGATAATACTGAATGGCTTTTGAACAATCTAACTGCGGGTGTTGGATTCAATCTCAAGATGGGTGCGCGTGAGATGCGGATTGACTACACCTATATGAACAAGGGTGTTCTCAGCCATACGCATCGTATCGGATTGATATTCGGATTCTAATCGTTCACAGGGGTGGGGTTCAGTATGAACCCCACCCTTAATAAAGAGGTGTATGATGAAAAAATTATTACTATTGGTATTCATCGCCGGTCTCTTGCTGGCATCTGATTTCATTCCTTTTGATAGGATTCAAGACATTGCGACTAAATTTGTAAATCAGAGATACGGCAATGATTATAGGCTTTTTAGTGTAATACCTTATTATGGCTCTGATGAACAACCCAATGCCTACGGGTTTACATTTGTAAATTCCGAAGAGGAATTCGTTACGATAATAATGGGTGCAAGATATACGACCTCACCCATTGGTGAGATTCACAAAGGAAGACCATACTGTGAAAAGTTTTATAATAGGGTGCTGGATAAGGTAAGGACAAAATTTCAAAGAGAACCTTTGTTTAGACATTATTATTACTTCGGGGCAGGGGAAGAATACGCAGGTTTTGATATAGAAGGAAAAAAATTCTTAATAAATATCTTTAATTCCCAGATTAGAACCGATGAAGATTTGATGAAGGTCAAGCCTGAGCCAGTCTTAGAAAATATAATGAGGGAAAAATGGGCTCGTTATCTAAGCACCGATGATTTTACTACCCGTGAGGGCAATTATATTGATTCGGTTCCTTTTATTGACTGGGTCTATGGTTGTTCACCGACTGCAGCAAGTATGATGTTCTGGTACTGGGATTATCGGGGTTACGGCAAACTCGTTGATCATTTCTATACCCACTGGGATACTCCGGAAAACGAATGGAATGATTGTGCGAATACGAATCGCGAACTTGCCCTGGCAATGAATACAGATACCACTACTGGTGGAACATATATCTCAAGTATTGCCCCAGGGATGATGGCTGTTGCCAATTCCTATAATGGATATTCTTTCAATGCCACAACTTCACCCCAGGGTGGTTACTGGAATCAATGGGTATTCTCGTATCTCAAATCCGAAATTGATGCCCAGAGACCCTGCCACTGGAATGTTCTTTATTACTGGTATCCACCGATGAATGATTATATCAACCATTCAATTACCGGTGTGGGATACGATATTACGAGCACTGATACATTTGTAATTGTCCACACAACCTGGGGTAATGATGAACCATTATGGCCCCTTGGCACATATCACAATGGAACCTACTCTTACGACTATGTAGTAAACCTTTTGCCCGGTGGTTCAAATCCAAACAATGTATTTCTTGATTATCCAAGGGGTGGTGACCTTTATAACCTATCGATTATGTTCAAAAATCTAAAATATGCAATCCGCTGGCATACAACTGGTTCTGATATCAGTTATTTAAAACTCTGGTGGTCAAAAGGGACCGATGGCGAAGGTTATGATTCATTGCGCTGGACCTTGATTGCAAACAATGTTCCCAATACAGGCAAATATGTCTGGACCTGTCCAAATGTGAGTTGTTCGCTGCGTGTAAATATCTCGGCAATGAATGCAGGTAATGCCCGACTTGCTGCAGATGGAAGTTTCGGAAGGGTTCGTGTTGTAGAATTGAACCATTCGGCAAATGTCAATATCATTGGCCATTATGATACACCAGGATGGGCAAATGATGTGGTTATAATTGGCAATTATGCGTATATTGCAGATGGAATTCAAGGACTAGCAATAGTAGACATTAGTGATTCAACGCTACCCGATTATGTAAATCAAGTGTCACTACCCGGCAATTCCTATACAATTGCAGGGACAAATCAATATCTCTATATAGGGGATAAAGAAGATACATTAAGAATTTTATCCCTTACCAATCCAGCAAATCCGGTCCAAGTCGGGAAACTGGCATTGAATGATGATGTCCTTGGTATCTTTGTTTCAGGAAATATTCTCTATACGGCAGCACGTTCCCAGGGCCTAGTCATTATTGATGTCCAGAGTCCTTCAAATCCTGTAATACTGGGAATATATAACACAAGTGGTTTTGCCTATGATGTAGTAGTTTCTAATAATCTTGCTTACGTGGCTGATGCCACAAAGGGTGTAAGAATATTAGATGTCTCTACCCCATCCAACCCGGTTGAAACCGGCTACTATGATACAAATGGGGTAACCTACGGGGTTGCTAAATCTGGTAACTATCTTTATGCTGCAGATGGTACCCAGGGGATAAAGGTCTTTGATGCCTCAAGTCCTGATACCCTTCTTCTTGTCGGTTCTTTTGATACCCCTGGAACTGCATCAGGGATTCAGTATTATAATGGTTATGTCTTTATTGCGGATGGAACAATGGGTGGATTGAGGGTGATAAATGTGTCAAATCCTTCTTCACCCTCAGAAGCAGGCTATATACTTTCATTGGGCACGGCGAACTTTGTTTATTTAAAGGATAACCTTGTCTATCTGCCTGACGGAGGCACTGGATTGCTTATAATAAAACAGGATATCGTTGGAGTTGAGGAGAATAGCCATCTACCTATAATCACTTCTTTAAGATTGATTCCGCAACCAGTGCCACAGAAAAATCCTGTTTCTATCCAGTTTACAATAGAAAAAGGGACCGAGGTCAGGATTGAATTATTTGATATTACAGGAAGGATGGTAAAGACGATTTATCAGGGCAGATTGAATAAGGGGTATAATGAAATCTCCTGGTTACCTGAGGGAATTGCGTCAGGCGTTTATTTTGTTAAAATCAGGACCGATGTTGAGCAGATGATTGGTAAAATGCTTATTATAAAATAACAATAAAAGGAGGTGATGAGAAAAAAATAAAATGGATGAATAAAGCTAATAAAAGGGCAAATGGTTTATAAAATAAAACACAAAGAAAGGAGTGAAAAATGAAAAAAGTATTAATAATCTTAGGCGTAATGTGTATCATTATGTGGGCAGGTGTTGTGCCTGCAAATATTGACAAGGCAAAAATGGATGACGGAATTGGCTATTATGGTAAGCCTGTTCCTGTAGCCACTACCCGTGATATCATTCCTGCAGACTCTTCGGCTAATGAATATACTATGTGGACACAGATGCAGGAATGTCTTGCCTATGAGCCCGTGAATGACTATTTGGAATTCGTTTGCAGAAATTTTGCAGTTAGTGGTAACCTTGATGTCTGGCAGACCGATAATACTTTTTCTTTTACAGTGACTGATGAAAATGTCTATTCCCAGCAATTGGGTGCTGCAAGATATCCAAATTCAATTGCATCACTTGATGGCCAGGGACCTCACATCTCAGCACCGATTCTTGTTACTGGTGCCTGGGGTTTGATGATGGGTCAGTATGAGAGTGGTGGTTGGTTCTCTTCATACTGGGATGACCCTGTTGACTTTTCAGGGAATGTTGGAACCCACAAGTGCATAGGCAAACAATTGCCAAATGGCAACATCCTTTTCATCGGTGTGACCGCATCTTATGATATACTTTACCGAACATATACATATGACCTTAGCCAGCAAATTGCTGGTGGTGTTGTTTCGCCTGGAACGAGTTATTACTGGGGATTTGATATCAATGGCGGGATCGCCTATGTATTCTGGTTTGATGCCAATCTCAATGTTTATTATAAAACCACGACCGATGGTGTGAACTGGAGTTCAACCCAGACATACAATCTGGTCTGGCCCAACCCATTTACAAATAATGTGTTCTACTGGAGTCAGATGGCAGTTACTGATGCAGGCAATCCCATCCTTGTATTTGATCTGATAAACGGTGATGATACTGAGTATCCTTATGTTGGTAAGGTCTATGTCTCTACTGCTTCTGGCCAGCCCTGCACAGAGGTTGGTCTTACGACTTCAGGTGCTGAGTGCTTCTATCCAACGATTGCTGCAGGTGGTAATTATGTTGTCGTCTTATTCGGTGAGGCAAGGACTGGTACTGGATTATATACCTTCTGGGATATTTATTATAACTACTCTGCAGATAATGGTGCAACCTGGCATACTCCGATCTGTCTAACATCAGGTATCACCGACCATAACAACTGCCTCTGGCAGATTGCAAAGAGGGTTGATATTTTAGGAAATGGCCAATTCTTCTTTGCCTTTGGTTGCGCAATAAGTGACCCACTCCTTGACCTTTATGAGAATATCCAGAGTGGCAGTCCAATTCCTTCCCGCTGGTATGTTGGCCGTCACCCAATCGTCGGTATTGCTGAGCATAAGACCCAGACACCGAAGAAACTCGCACTCAATATTGCACCGAATCCTGTCCAGAATCAGACCAGCATTGCCTATGCATTGCCAAAATCAGGGAATGTATCACTCACGCTCTACACTGCTGATGGCAGGCTGGTTCAGACCATAGACCAGGGTTATAAGAACGCTGGCTACTATACCAATACACTTGATACCCGTGAACTCGCAAACGGTGCCTATATCGTTGTGCTGAAGACCGATAACAAGAATATCAACGGTAAAATTGTCGTTGCTCACTAAATAAAAAATATAAAAAAGGGGGCTCTTTGAGCCCCCTTTTTTATTCGTTCAACTGTTTTAAATTTTGAATAATAGGTAAGTATTTTTTGTCTTTCTTTAAGCCCATCTGCCAGTAGATTTTGGCATTTCTTAAATCACCTGTTTTAAAATAACATACGCCGATGAGATTGAATATCTCAGGTGGAATTTCATATCCCTGTGGATACCTTATCGCCCATTTAAAATTCTCAATTGCATTTGTATAATCCTGTTTTTTGATATATAGTTTAGCCAGTCCTTCATAAATTACAGGATTTAGAGACGGTTTTCTTTCTAAATACAATTTGAAGACCCCAATTGCATTATCTAAATCATTTTTTATTAGATTACAATCAGCAAGGTTGAAATAAACCATACCATTTGCGTGCGGGATTTCTATCCCCTTTTTGAGATAATAAATTCCACTATCAACCTGTCCAATTTTTTTATATATGTAGCCTAACTGAGCCCCAGCAAGTCTGTTATTTTCTAAGAGCACCCTGCTTATCTGGATATAACTCAATGACTTTGGTTTTTTATAAGGATAATCATTTTTGAAAAATTTTATCCCGGTGAATAATATCATAAAAAAAGGATTGCAAATGACCCAAAAAGATAAGAAGTTTTCTTATGGGTAATGTAATCTTTTAATCTAATGACAAAATAACCTCCGGATATACAGAGAAGGGGTATTAATGGCAGACGGTAACGGGAAGTGATGAATACCAAAATAATTGTTATTGCATAACCACAGAAGAGTAAAAGTATCAAATATAAATATTCTTTTTGTTTAAAACTTTTGAATAAAAGAACGATGAGAATCACCCTGAAAAACCTAAAGGAAAGAGAAGATTTGCTTTCAGAAAGGGAGTCTTATTAACAATAGAATAATTATTGAAGAATTCGTCGTCGGTATTCCTGGGAAATTCCCAGGCATTGAAGAATAAAATCGCTTTTTTGAGGGTGATGCCCATCCATTTTAAAGGATTATGAATAATAAACTGGAACGCCTTTCTATACCAGAAATTCTGCATTTCACCAAAGTTTGTGATTCGCTCAGTAATATATGCAGTAGTCATAAGACTATCCCATTGATAACCAGGCTGGATAGATACAGTTCTTTTAATATCAGAATTATTCCCTATATAGAAATTTATCCCACCATTATAACATATTATCACAGGTTCATTTGAATGAATAAAATTGCGCATTGTAGAAAGAAATGCCGGTGTTAATGAGAGCATTAAAAAGATTAAAGTATATTTTAGTCTTTTAACTTTAATTGTTATATTATATAGCCATACGATTAAAAATGGCAGTAGAATAAAAAAATTTGTTAATGTGATGATTAATAGACCATAAGTAATCCCGGAAATAACCAGCCAGGGAGTCACTAATTTATCTTTTTTTATTGACTCACAAAATCTTAATAAGGTGTATATTGAAGCAAGGAGGAGGAATATTATAAGTATCGGTGGTAGGATTTCAGAATTTGCCTGTATCATCGGTATATAGATTGCATAAAAAATGCTCCAATATTTGCGACTGAATTATTGAAAATCCTTCTACCTATAGAATAAATCATCAAGAGGTTCACTATATCCAGCAATATCTGGACAATTCTTATTCCATCTATGGAACGATTAAATATCTTCATTATCAGGGCTACGAAATAATAATAGAATGGTGGATGGTAATAAGAATTTGGTAACCCGAAAAAATTCTTATCAAGGATATATTCAGCAACTTGCACATATTCAGCAGAATCAACAATAGGGATATCAACGATTGGGTTATTGATTTTCAGTTGATAAAAATAAAAAAGGCGAAGGAATAAAGCGATTGTTACGATCGGAATAATAGTTTTATTTAATCGCAATTTCTATTTAATCAAACCAAGCCAGGTGCCGAATAAAAACTGGAGCCTGCCAATGAGCAGGGATAGACGGGCCATTACTGTATAACCGAATGAGGCACCAAAGCCAATCATAATGAAGATAATACCGATATAAGAGACAGGTTTAAGAATTCCTTTATGTTCTTTTGAAAAGAAGAAGAAGAATATTGTGGCAATGACACCGATAAAGATCAAGATTGCCCAGAGCCCCTGGTGCCAGTTGGCAAATAGATGGGGATAGACAACTGTTCCTTGCATCTGTTTTATTATATTAGCCTGGATTATCGCAGGAATGCTCACACCTGAAGAGAACCCTAAGGCGACTGCAATTGGAATGCGGACAAGCCAGGACAATTTTGATATGAATCTGAAGAAGTATAGAATACCGATAATCATCGGAATGAGCACAAGATAATTTCCGCCCTGTAAAGGCATAATGAGCCTCGGTACCAAAACAAGGTGCCAGGTCACGGCAATGGCATAGCCATTTGCTACACCAACAAAAAGGTGCTCACAAAAACGATAAAAAGGATTTTCTTTATACAAAAACGAGAAAATCCCGATTGTTAAAAATGCTCCAATCCAGACCCAGGGATCATGGGACATAAAACCTCCTTATATTGGTTAAATGGTAATTGGCTAAATGGTTAAATGAATTCATGATTCTCTGGTTTCTTTCATATATTCTTTTTTTATTCTCCATTTTTAATTTAACCATTTAACCTTTTAACCAATTATTATTTCTTTCTACGGGTAGCAAAATAACCAATATTTCCAATAACTACAAGTAAAAGAATCGTAATATGGGCAATTGACTGGGAACTCATTCCCCTTGTTGCAGGTGTTGGTCCGGTAAGATTATATTTTGTATTGACAAGGTATTCATATTCAGATGCACCCTTTAATCCTGCAATCATACCACTCATCTGTCCGGTCTGCAAAAATGGATAAAAATCAGGGGCAGTGACTGCGGTTGCACCAGCACCGACTTTTACACCGAACCTCGTATTCGCATAGGTTACCCAGGACTGAGGGATTGCACTTCCGGCAATTGATACAATTAACCCGATATCATTATAATTTTTGATTCTTTTCATCATTTCAAGGGATGCGGTTCTATTTTTAAAATAATCCGCAGGAAATGCCTGGCTTATATCAGAACCCATCCTTAAGACCGCAGCGAGCCATAACGGAGGAAAGCCTAAAAAGACATAGTCCCGACCATAGCTGATTGAATCTTCGTTCGTTTCTGCCCTTATGTTAAATTCCTGTGTTACCTGGTCAAGACCCTGTTTTGCAAGCCCTGGTCCCTGGATATAAGATGACATCACAAGGACCGGAATCCTCCTTGCGAATGCGTGTCTTAATAGTGAGATAAACATTGGCTGTAATTCAGGCATTGTCTGGGGGTCATAATCAGCAGCAATCAAAATACCCTGTGCCTCAGGGTCAATCTCTTCAATCGTATCAAATAATTTCTGGGTTGTCTGCATCACATTCGTCTTTATATAAAATGGAAATATGAGCGGAATCAATACTGATAATCCTACGACGAGAAATACAACCCTGCGGTCTATTTTAAGTAAGGCTTCCCAGAACTTCATTTTTTTTCTCCTTTATTAACTATTAAACCATCCAACCATAAGGCTATCCGACTATCAGACGACAAGACCATCATTTTCCGCCTCCAAGCCAGTTCCGTTCAATTCCAAGGATAATCTTTAAAGATGTTGCAGCAATACCTAATCCAACTCCAAATAATATTCCCCTTTTAGATGCAGTATTAGGCACATCCATTATCCACTGGGCAAGGTGGGGTAGTTTTGGTGATATGTAATAACCAATAGGAACAACACCAATCATCACTATAAATGCAGCGACAAGTAAGAGTGTTGCCTCAAATGTGCGGGCACGGAATGCACGATATGCTGCTGATGCCATAAAGAATGCTAAGAGGGCAAACATTGTTCCACCAAGCGGTGTCAGCACATTATCATAGATAGTCTGAATTGAATACTTTATCACGATGAGTTTATTTCCAAGGATGAACTGGGGCTGGACCGGTAAAGGTCCTTTTCCTTCCATACCACCAAAGAGCCCGATGATTGCAGTGATGACGATGGCAATGAGTGTAACCCAGGAGTATTGCCAGTTTTCTCTTTTTCTTTGAATCTTGTCCAGATGGTGGTTTATCAAACTTCCCAATCCAAGGACCAGAGCAAATGCAGCAATGATGCCGAGCCAGTCAAGGAAGTTCATATATAAGTCCTTGGAAAACTTATGGGGAACAAAGAACTGGATAAGCATTGCAATGCCTATCACCAGGACAATCATTAAAGGCAGTTTTCTCTGCATAAAACCTCCTTGTGTTTGGTTAAATGGTTAAATGAATTCATGATTCTGAGGTTTTTTCATATGCTTTAAATAATTTATATAACCATTTAGTTCTTTAAGAAGATTAAAACCATTTCTTTCAATCCGTTAATGTATTCGTATGAAAAATATTTCTCGTCCAGGCAGACATTCAGATTGTCTATAATTTTTTCTAATGAACCTCTTGCTTGGCGGCAGAATTGAATATTCTCTTGATAATGGTATCTTCCGTGTCCTTCCGCAATATTGTTTGTGATAGAAACGACTGCTTTCCTCATTTGCGGGTCTAAATTATATTTCTCCTCCGGTGGTAATTTATTAATCAATGCGTAAATCTTTTTCCTGAATTCCCTTTCTTTTTTATATATTTCTAAATCCTCAAATGTTTTGAATTTTAGATTTTCTTCTTTTTTATTCTTTTCCATTTTCTATTTAACCATTTAACCTCTAACTAATTGTTTAATTTTTATTGTATATTAAACAGATTGAACACAGGGATTCCAATTCTTAATAGTGCCAGAATGGTTGCAGTAATCAAAACTCCCACAATCACAAGTTTACTATAATCCTGACTCTTTAAAGCAGCAAGGAGAGTAGGATTTCTTGAGATATAGGCACTTGCTGCATATAATTCTTCACCAATGAGTGTATAATCACAGGCTGTGATAAAGAATGGCAACTGGGTAACTGCATCGGTCCCACCGATCTGTATTGCCCCGGTTGAGGCACCGGTCTCTGCCATAATCAAGGATTCTGCATAGAACATACCAACCAGAAAGTTTGTTGCGGGTTTTTCCCTTATCATTATTCCACTTACTGCGGATGCATAGGCAAACTGGGAATCAGTTACAAAATATACACTGTCCGGATTGAAGGCATCAGGCCTTCCTACTTTATCATACGATTCCTTGACCACTTCACGGGCAACAGTATATACAATCGGGTCTCCGGTAGGCACAATCAATGGGGTATTATACTGGGCAGTCTTCTTGGCTACTTCTCCAAGTATATTTAACGAGGCGATAGTTGCCACATCGTTTATCGTTGAAAATCCTGGCACATAAAGAATCGGTTTACCCATCTCGGTTGCCCTGCCTACAGCTTCATCAATCGCTGATAATCCAGCAATCCTGCGCACAAAGATATTCTTATCCTTTTTTGCATACTCAATAAAGAATATGACCAGAAAGATAAAGATTATAATGCCGATTAAGGCATTTATCCTGCCGGTATGGAACCACTGTGGTGATGCAGCTACATAGGGTGTGGTCTCTGAAGAAATCTTTTCACCATCCTTTGTGACTGCAACAATCCGGTAGGCATAGGGGATATTATTATATATTCCAACCCGGTCCTGAAAGGTATTTACCTGGGTTCCTAATCGTGCATAGACCCCATAATTGCCACTATCTCTTTCTGCGCGCATCACATAATAACCTAAAAACTCAGGAGGTTCTTTAGATTTTTTCCAGGATAAAGATATAAACCTTTTATTTTCAATACAGGTGTCCTTTTCTATTTTAAATGGTGTTGAGACTTCTTTCACTGCCCTTGCCTCGTATATATATTCTTTATCTGGTTCTGCAGTTCCATCAATAAACTTTTCTTCATCTGGTGCAGTATAATCTACATATTTAAAATTGTTTGCACTAGCCTTTTCTGCCCGATAGATCAGGGTTAAATCATAATTCTGTCCGATTACCTTGGGATTTAACTTCCATTCTATTCTTATCACCCTGCCAGTCAGACCAATTGAGTCAGCAACAATCTTTGCCGGCATTATTATCTGATAGTTCTTACCGATATAATAATGATACTCTACATTCGATTTTATGGTTGTATCGGTGAAAGAGAATGTATCCCTGAATGCAGCGATGGAATCATAAACAAGGCGCATCAATGCATAACCCTTTATCATATCATAATTGGGTGAAGGTTCCCAGTTGATTCTAAAACCTTCTCCTTCATCATTTGGAATATCACAGGCATTGATAAATTTTGGAGTGCCAATGGTAAAGAGTGGAGGTGATGGTTCTGAGAATATCCTTTCAGTTCCTTTTATTCCTGCAACTTTATAGAAATATTTTACACCATCTTTCATCCCCGTATCTCGGAAACTCGTCTGATTTTTATTTACACTACCAAGGAATTCATAATCACCATTCTTTTCTGTCCGCCATATCTCGTAAGTCTCTCCAAGATATAAATCATTAGGCCTCTTCCATTTTATGATATTCCTTTTATTAATTGTATCTTTTACAAGATAATAACCGATTGAGACTATTTTTAGAAAGTTCTTCTGATGGTTGAATTCTTTCATCCTTTCTCTCTTGACTACATCATAGAGATATTCGTTATCGGGTTTGATATCATTGTCAAAGAAGATGGTATCCTGCAAGATAGTTTTTAACAGAACATACTTTGAACGATAGATTCCAAAACTTTCTACATCCGTATCCTTTTTTATATCCCAGGTGATTGTAATACTGATACTATCCTGATTTATTATCTTCAATGCCCGCACATTTCCAGGCGGGGTCAAGGCGAGAGAGAGAATTAAAGCAAAAAAAGAATTTATCATATTCACCCCGTTAGGTTATAACACCTAAGTATATATACGGGAAATAAAAAATCAAGGAGATTTTACTCACTACATTCACAGGGAATCTTTTTACATTTTGGACATCCCTTAGAATATTTTTCCATTGCATCTTCAGCATCAATTCCAAGGATAGAACCCACAGATAAAAGCCAGGCAAGACAGTCTGCAAACTCTTCAGTGATCATCTTTTTGTCCTTTTTACGCATTGCCCTTGCGAGTTCACCGATTTCTTCCACGAGCCAGTTTAAGGTTTTATCAACCCCTCTTTTTGAGTCTTTCTTATAATAGAGCTTTTCAATGAGTTTCTGATATCCGTTTAAATCCATTACACCCCTTTATAGCAAAAAGGGAAGGGCATTCTACCCTTCCCTTTTATTTGATTTTGATTTCAACCCCTAAAATGCACTCTTATAATCATCCCAGGGTTCGCCACCAATACCATTGCCATTGCCGTCAAATTTATAACCGTTGGTAGCCTTTAGTTCTTTTGAGACAAATACCCTTCGTCCACCACCTGGTGTTCTCTTGAAATAATAATCAATGATTGTTCTGTCACCAGCAGTATTTGTATAAACCCTCATATCTCCAGGAACATAGCCAGTATTGTCATAGACCATTATATTATTGGAATTGATTGTGGCATTATCAATTAGTCTTGTGAATGTAATCGCGACACCATTGGTGATTGAATTTAAACTCTGGACCTTTGGTGCATTATTCGAGTCATCAACCCGGAAATATGACTGCAAATCCGGTTCGTTCTCTTCAGGACCGTCATTATCACCATCAAGGACAAGTAGATAAGATGGGGTTCTTGAATCACCGAGCCTCTTTATATTCTTGCAATCGAGCGTGATTGTATAATTCTTACCCGTGGTCAAGGGATTGGTTGGCTGGAGCGTTATTCCATAAGGGTCGCGTGAGACAATGGTTAAAGAGATTGAACCGCCGCCTTCATCAGCAAGTTTGATGTTTGAAGGACTGAGGGTATTTGTATCCATTGGTGTTATACCAGGAAAACCAATGACAATCGAGGGCCGGGTATTGTTTACCGCCTCGGTATCAGGGGAAAAATAATCGATCGTAGGCTGTAAAGTAGCAACGAGAGTATCAGAGAGTGGAGCAGTCCAGAATGTAGAATGGTAATCATCATAAGGCGTCCCATCAGCAAAATTATCATTATCTCCATCAAGTGGTGAACCATAGAGATTTTTTATTCCATCGGCTCCTGAAACAAGGCGTAATAAGAATGAACCTGAATCAGGCACATCAGAGATTGAGATATATAGTGTTCTTATTTCCTGATAATATTCAGCAGTGATCTTATCAGCAGGTATCTGCGTATTGGTTCTTACATCAAGGATGATTATGTTATCTTTTTTTGTGACACTTGAAGGTTCCATATAATCTGAAAAGGTCACGGTTATCAAGCCCTGAATTCCTGGGGTACTTCCGTTCTGGTCATTCATTTGTGTATAATTTGCAGGTGAGATTTCTGCCACGGTCGGCAGATTCCCTGCCCCTGTTCCCTGGGGCAGGTCAGAGTCTGGTGATAGGATATTCTCTGCCTTCTGGCAGGCAATCACCAGAAATAAAATGCCTGTTAAGGTAAGGAGTCTTTTCATTGTATCCCCATTAAAATTTAAAGGTTGCAGAAATACGCCAGTTATCAAGTTTTGTCAATTCGCTGAACCCCATAATATCAATCTGTAAATTATCCATAACCTGCCAGCCAATGCCATAGAAATAATCGGTCCTGGGTGTATTAACCTTAGCTGTTTCATCTGAGCCAACAGGTGCAGGATTGGGATCAATAAGATCCTCAGTAACCAGACCGGTGCCATCAACCGTCCTTGTTCTCTGTGGTTCATACTGGATGAGTTCGGTGACCGTTGTATAATCATCCATCGTATAGGTATGCTGGGCACCGAGTCTCATCGCTAACTGTGGGAATAGATTGAATTCAACTCCTACCGGCAGTGTAATCTCCTTTGTCGTTCCAGTGATCTTTGTCATCCAGGTCTCACTTGACCAGATGGTCCGGACATAATCATCAGGGTCAAAGGAAATACCATCATTATCATCATATACGGTCCTTGTAACTGAAGTATCCTTTGCTACAGTTGAATCAAATGTTGCAGTGCCTGTGATCATCACACCAAAGCCAATCCTCAATCTATCCGAGACCTTAAAGAGTTGTTTTGTGCCTATCTGAAGCCCTTTGATATTGGCTGAACCATCATAGTATGTTAGCGCATTGATTGTATCCCGCTGGTATTGCGCCATTATATTTTCTCTGGTCTTGTAATAGTGGTCAATCGCATCATCGCCATATCCTAAGGATTGGGTGAAGAATCCAAGATAGAACCTTCCCTGGGCATTCTCATTGTAATTATAGAATGCGCGCAGGTTTACAAGAATGATATTCCCGGACTGCTTCTGATTTGAGGAATCAAGGATATTGGCTCGGGTATAGAATCTCGTGGTATCTACAGGGTCGGTGTAGATTGTTGAATCACCAATGATATTCGCTTTATTTCCATAATTGAGCAAACCGAATCCTGCAAGCAAACCCAATGACATCTTTTCCATATCCTTCCAGATGCTGAATAGAATATCATTCTCACCATAATTGAAGTTATCGTCGCCAGAGAATTTTGCCCTGTTGATAAGGGTAAAAGAGTTTGTATTAAGGTCCTCTACTGTATAATCATAGGTAAAGTTATTTAATGGGTCGGTGATAATAGATTTGCTATCAACCCTTAAATAACCGAGTCCAAGACGGAGATTGTCAAGTTTATAACCAACGCCAAGAAATACATTATTATCCTTTATCTGCTCATAGGCAGAACGGGTCTCGGTTTCCGTAGTTCTACGGTCATAGATCCCATTGTTATCAGTATCATCCCAATCAATTGTGGTTAATTTGCCATCGCCATAAATCTCATTGCCATTGGGGTCAAAAAGTCCTGTTCCCAGTGCTGTCTTATCAACACTGTGGTCATAGACCATACCTGGATAGAATTTTCCAAAGTTCGTTTTTCCACCAACAAGGATATATGGCACACTGCCATTGGAGAATAGATTTTCGTTTCCTGTGACAAGGTTTGATAAACTCGTCCATACGCGTGAGCCTTCTATCTCACAGATCCTTGCCGGGTCAAATAAGAGGTCATAATCATCCTCAAATAGACCCGCTGTGGACTGGTATCTAAAGGATTGATATACCAGTCCAAACGATAAAGAAAGCACAAGCATCAAGCCCAGGATATATTTCATTTTACCTCCTTTTTATCCTGATATTTTTATTAAAGATTAAGACATTTTTTCATTTTTTTGCCATCGCCTCCTTTCAGTTTTTATTTACTAAATATAACCATTTTTTTTAAAAAGTCAAGAATATAATTATCATAGCAGCTTTGCAGAATGAACTTTTAAATTTTTTTGCTAAGTGGATTAAGAAATTTTTTGTTGAAAGTTGGTAAAAATCCTGTAGAAAATATTTCCAACTGCCGATTTTGTCCGATATTTGACCGCAAGGCGCCATAGACCGAGCGGGATATAAAATCCCAAAAGCGCGAAGACTGTGGTAATGGTTATTATAAGCCCGATTGAGAAGTGCCTGGATTTATATTCAAATATTACATTATGCCTGCCTTCAGAGAGGTGCACTGCCCTGAATGTATAATTTGCGCGGAGCAATCGTTCTTTTTTACCATCCACAAAGACCTGCCAGTCAGGATGCCAGTTATCAATTAACAAAAGGAATCCAGGATATGGTGAATTCGTTTCAATAACAATCTGGTTTGGAGTATATTTTTTTATCAGGGCATCAGCCATCGGAAATTTTTTATCCGGATGGGGAATATTTACACTATCTTCTAAGATAATGGCTTCCCCTGGATTGAATCCCGGAGATTTCATAAAGTCCAGAATTTTTTCTTCAGGTAATACAACATAATCAGCTATAATACAGGCACGGTTCAATACACTATCATTCTGATATACTGTGTGTTGATAGCCCTTGTATACAGGTCTGAACCTTGAAAGGTAGTTTTTAATTAAGACAATAATCCGCTGGGAATGCTGGTCATATCCTGATATATCTTCAGGAAGATTTGGTGCGATTATATATTTCAGATTCAATACATCAACGAGTTTCGGATACTGGATAAGATTCTGGGGATTGAACATCACACTCATTCCAGCACCAATCAAATCCTGATAACGCTGGATAGGATTGGCAATATACCCACCAGCACTCTGGATATTGTGGTAAAGGAGATAGGAATCACGGTCATGCTCACCCCGTGGACCATATTGAAATGGAAAGACGCGATATATTCCTGTGTCATTTTTTAGAAATTTAATAACATCATCAGGTTTATAATACTCTTCGGGTGCTGGGCCTGCTGGTAGATATTTAGCCATAACCGGGAGTTGATGACACAATGTGATACATAAAAATATCAGGGTAGTCGTTGAAATGCGAATTTTTTGATTCAATGATAAATAGGTAAAGATAAGTGTTAAGACCACAATGATAGTGCTTATAAGGGCACCGGTATAATAAGATGGTAGATTTCTTTTAAGATATGCAATCCTTGCCCCTGCCTGTGAATTTGCCAGCGCCGGTGCAACTAAGAATAAAATGATGAGGAGTGAAGTTAAAAGAATCACACCCGTAATCATAAACTTCTTTTTATCAACTTTTTTCTGAATCATTATATCTTCAAATCCTATCGCACCTATTACAATCATACTGAAAGAAACGAGATAAAATGCCAGACCTGGTGCCCGCATCAATTTAAAACCAGGAACCAACTCATAAAAGAATCTGTGAACAAATGTTGAACCACCAAAAGAATATAATAAGGCGATCAGACCTGTGAAAACAAAGAACCTTAAATATTTTCTTTTCCAGGAGAATAACAGGGCGAATGCGAAAAAGACTATTATCATCACGCCGAAGAATTCCGTATGGAGTTTCATCGGGTTGTGGCTCCAGTAGTTTTCAAGACCACCAGAAAAATTAGGGACGAATAAATCAAAGATTTCTACAGGCGGTAGATTCCAGGAAGCAGCGTATTCATAGCCTCTTTCCACACCACGGGCAACCATCTTCATACCACCAAGGACCGGCAACCATATTACTGCCATTAATAAAAATATAAGGACGATTGAAATGACTCCATAACCGAATATCTTCCCATAATCTTTTTTTGTCATTTCTTTTCTGTGTGTAACCAGCAAATAGATTACATAGGTAACGATGATAATGAGGCTATAATAAGTGATCTGAAAATGTCCTTGATAAAATGCAAGGGTAATAACGACACTAAGCAGGATAAAATAATTGAATTTTCTTGTATTGAGCGCTCTATGGAGAAAGAATAGAATCAGTCCGAATAATGCAATGCTTGCAGCACGTCCTGTATGACCTGCCTCAGGTGTGGTTGCAAGATTACCAATCCACTGATAGACAAATGCACCGACTGCTGCAGAATATTTTGAAAGGTTGAGTTCTTTCAAATATAAATACATTCCAATACCAGCGATAAAGAAAAGCATTATAAATGTTATACAATGGCCAATCTGTGGAGGGAAGAGGTATTTTAACTGGGCAAGGGGTGCTAACTGACCACCAACCGGTGCCCCAAGTGCAGGGAATCCACCAAAGACCATTGGATACCAGAAAACAAATCCACCATTTTCAATTGAATATTTTTCAAATGGATAACCATCAAGGAGATAATCTGAACCCGCTATCATTTTATCCGCAGATAAAAATTGGGCAAAATATATTAATGGAAGGATAAACAAAAGTATGATTATGACTATATCCCAGTTTTTTTCTAAAAAGTTTTCATTTTCAGATTTTTGTCTTTGTTTTTTTGCCATTAAACAGAGTATAACCAAAACCTCTGTTAAGTCAATACTGATGCAAATTTTCTTCACCCTTGACTTTTTGCGTTTTGAAATTATAATATATATGGATAATTTATGGAAAGGAGAGGCTCAAATCTTTATCATGGATTAGGTGTAAGCACGAGTATAATGCATTCACTCACTTACTATTTAAAATTGCTGGAAATGCCGAATATTGAACTTGAAGCACTGGTTAGACAGGAACTTGATACGAATCCTTTACTTGAGGAGATTGAAGAGGCACCAGAACAGGAATTGGAAGAAAATGAGGTTAATAAAAGCAAGAATGAAGAGTTTGACCTTCTTGATTTTTATGCCCGGGAAGACCTTTCTAATTCCTCTGATTATTCTGAAGAGGAGCAATTAGACCTTTTTGAAAATGCACCTGCCCAGAATGATAAATTATACGACCATCTTATGAAACAGGCAGAAAGGAAATTTTCAGGCAGGGAACTTGAGATTGCAGAATTGATTATATCAAATATTGAGGAAGACGGTTATCTCACAATTTCTCCAGAAGAACTGGTCAGTGAAGGATATACCTTAGATGAGATAGAAAAAGTGCGCAAAGAAATCCAGACTTTTGAACCTGTGGGCTGTGCCTGGCGGGATGTGCGTGAACCACTCCTTGCCCAATTAAAAAACCTTGGTTATGCACCGGATTCAGTTGAATCAATCCTCGTAAGGGATTATTTAAAGAATCTGCACACAGGAAATTTGAAAGAGTGCCTTAAAATTTTAAATATCGATGAAGCCCGGCTCAATCAGGCAAGACAGGTTATAATGAAACTTGATCCAAAACCTGGTTTACAATATTCCAGATCTGATTCCCCATATGTTTATCCCGATTTTATTGTCTACTGGCAGGATAATGAACTCAATGTTCGCCTCAATGAGGAGAATCTACCAAAGATAAGAATAAAAAGAGAATATCTTGAGAAAATAAATCAGAATACTGATGATATTGAATTTATAAAACAGAAATTGAAATCTGCTTATAATTTAATTCGTGCCATTGAAAAGAGACGGATTACCCTGAGTAAGATTACAAAGGCACTCCTTGATTATCAGAAAGAATATTTTCTCAATGGTGATAGTTTTTTGAAATCAATTACGATTGTAGATTTTGCCAAGCAATTGGGTGTGAATCCTTCAACGGTTTCAAGGGCAATTGCAAATAAATATCTTGAATCACCAAGAGGAATTCATAAACTAAAATTCTTTTTTACTGCACCATTAGGCAGCACAGACAAATCTTATATATTCGATAAGATTAAAGAGACAATCCAGAACGAAAACAAAAGTTCTCCACTTTCTGATGTTCAGATTGCCAAAAAACTTGCAAGAATGGGTATTATCATATCGCGCAGGACCGTGACTAAATACAGAGAAATGTTAAATATTCCACCCCATAATTTGCGTAGAATATAATTCATTTTCATTCCTTGATTTTTATACAAAAGTCAGTATAATTTAAATAAAGGAGTATTTATGCAGGGATATTATAGATTTCCAAGTATAAACAATGACACAATTGTTTTTGTCTGTGAAGATGATTTATGGATTGTGTCGATAAATGGCGGTATTGCCCATCGTTTAACATCAAATTTAGGTAGAATCGGAAATTGTAGTATTTCTCCTGATGGTGAATATGTTGCATTTACAGGTAGGGAAGAGGGTAGTGACGAAGTATATTGTATTCCAACCAGGGGTGGCACCGCAAAGAGGCTTACTTTCCTTGGTGCATTTACCAGTGTGCGTGGCTGGACAAGGGATGGAAATAGAATCATATTTGCAAGCGATACTGGGCAATGGTATCCTAATTTTACTTATATTTATACTGTTGATAAGAACAAAGATATCCCGAAAATGGTCGAGGTTGGACCAGCCCGAACAATCTCGTATGGACCAGAAAAGGGTGTTGTTATTGGCAGGAATACTGCTGACCCATCACGATGGAAAAGATACCGTGGTGGAACCGTCGGTGAAATCTGGATAGACCCTGAAGGAAATGGAAGGTTCAGAAAACTTATAGATATAAAAGCGAATCTTGCTGACCCGATGTGGATTGGAAAAAGGATATATTTCATATCCGACCACGAGGGTGTTGGAAATATCTATTCCTGCACAATCCAGGGCAGGGATTTAAAGCGTCATACCGAACATAAAGATTTTTATGCGCGCAATGCCAAGACCGACGGACAAAACATTGTATATCATTCGGGCGGCGACATATATGTGTTATATACCGAGACAGACAGGATTGAAAAGGTAAAGATAGATTTTCGCAGTCCAAGGGTTCAAACCCAGCGCAAATTTGTGGATGCAGGAAGATACCTTGAAGATTATGCTATCCATCCTGAAGGTTCAATGGTTTCTATTACAAGCCGAGGCAAGGTTTTTACAATGGCTAACTGGGAGGGACCGGTTAGACAGAATGGTTCAAAACCGAGTGCAAGGCATCGTCTTGGTAGATGGCTATACGATGGCAAAAGGCTCATTTTGGTGACCGATGAAAAAGGGGAAGATTCATTGCAGATTCATTATAATGAGGAAAAAGGTGTAATAAATCTGCCCTTAATGGATATTGGAAGACCGATTGAACTTGAACCTTCACCCAAAGAATCTATCATTGCCCTGACCAATCATAGAAACGAATTGATTATTGTGAATTTGAAATCAAAGAAAAAAACAATCATTGATAAGAGCAAATATCGCAGGATTACTGGAATTACCTGGTCTTCGGATGGAATCTGGCTTGCATATAGTTATCCTGATTCTGAAAGGACATCCTGTATCAAACTTGCAAATATTGTTGAAAAGAAAACCTATTATGCGACAAAGAGTGTATTATATGATTTTGCACCGAGTTTTGATCCGGATGGAAAATACCTGTATTTTCTATCCACACGCCATTTTGACCCGGTCTATGATACAATGCAATTTGAGTTAAGTTTTCCCTGTCATATAAAACCTTATTTGATTCTTTTGAGAAAAGACCTGCCGGATCCATTCAAATATACAAAGCCCGTGCCCCAGGGAATGGATATGGGTTTTGATATCCCAAAGATGGAAAAAGAAAAAAAAGAAAAGAAGATAAAGGTCGATCTTGAAGGTATTACCGACAGGGTGATTCCATTGCCGGTTGCCAATGGTATCTATAAACAAATCACTGGAATAAAAGATAAGGTTTTATTCACGACCTTTCCTATTACAGGAGGAAAAGCAGAGTGGTTTTCAGATGAAATACCGGCGAATGGCACACTTGGATTCTTCGATTTTAAGGAACAGAAAGAAGGGGTTATAATCACGGGTATAAGCAATTTCAAGGTTGCCCAGAAGAACGACATAATAATAATCCGTGCCAAAGATCGGTTGCGGATAATAAAGCCGATTGAAAAAATTGAACAGAAACTTGAAAAACAACCAGTTGGCCCAAAGAGTGGCTGGCTTGACCTTTCAAGGATTAAACTCCTTGTTGAACCAAGATTGGAATGGAAACAGATGTATCGTGATGCCTGGAGATTGCAAAGGGACCATTTCTGGACAAAGGATATGTCGGGCGTGGACTGGAAAAAGGTTTATGAGAAGTATCTGCCATTGCTTGATAGGATTGGAACCCGTTCTGAATTTTCCGATTTGATATGGGAGATGCAGGGTGAATTGGGGACATCCCATGCTTATGAGTGGGGTGGTGATTATCGCCAGGAACCACGATATACACAGGGATTTTTAGGCGCAGACCTTCTTTATGATAAAAATAAAAATGGATACAGGATTATAAAGATAATTAAAGGAGACCCCTGGGAGCCAGATGCTACATCGCCTTTACTCGCACCGGGTCTGGATATAAAAGAAGGCGACATTCTCCTTGAGATAAATGGTGTAGCATTGAATAAAAAAACCCAGCCTGGTGAACTCCTTGTCAATCGTGCAAATACTGAGGTTACAATAACCATTGTCAGTTCCCGTAACAGGAACAAGAAGACATTTTCTATCAAGACACTTTCTGATGAGTCACCAGCACGGTATCGGGAATGGGTTGAAAAGAATCGGGAAATGGTGCACCATTTGAGCAATAATAAGATTGGTTATGTCCATATTCCTGATATGGGACCCTGGGGTTATGCAGAATTTCACAGGTATTTTTTGAGTGAGATAAAATATACAGGATTGATTGTGGATGTGAGATTTAACCGTGGTGGTCATATATCACAATTATTGCTTGAGAGATTGAGAAGGAAGAGGATAGGTTATGATATCACAAGATGGGGAACCCCTGAGCCATATCCAGGGGAATCGGTCCTTGGTCCAATTGTAGCGATTACCAATGAATACGCTGGTTCTGATGGTGATATATTCAGCCATGGATTTAAACTGTATAAAATCGGTCCACTCATTGGCAAGAGGACCTGGGGTGGAGTAATAGGTATCTCTCCTTATTATAGACTTTCAGATGGTGGTTTGACGACCCAGCCCGAATATTCATTCTGGTTTTTTGATGTGGGCTGGGGTGTTGAAAATTATGGAACCGAACCTGATATTGAAGTAGAGATTACACCCCAGGATTATTTAAAAAATCGGGATCCACAATTACTTACCGCAATAAAAGAATGCCTGAAGATGATTAAAAAGACAAAACCAGAGATACCAAAATTTGGTAAAAAGCCGGTTTTAAAACTGCCCTGGTAAATAATTGAAAAAAAATGCCCCCTGATATCAGGGGGCATTTTCATTTTTCTTTATTATTTATTCAAGGACGAATATATTTCTCTTTGCGCAGATTTCCTTTAATTCCTTGGGCCAGACCGTGACACTTACCTCACCGAGATGAGCGGTCCTCAGAATATACATATATGTCCTTGATTGTCCGATACCACCACCGATGCTCAATGGAATCTTATCGTTCAATATTGCCTGATGATACGGTAATTTAAGAAAATCAAGCTGGCCGGTAATTTCAAGTTGTTTTTTAAGCGTTTCTTTTGTGACACGAATTCCCATTGATGTCAACTCGTGACGTCTCCTGGTAACTGGATTCCAGACAAGGATATCGCCATTCAATCCATGCATTGGCCTGCCATCTTCAGAAACTGTTTCTGTCACCCAATCATCATAATCTGCTGCCCTCATTTCATGGGGATAGCCATCTTTTAATGTCCATCCAATACCAATGATAAATATGGCTGGATATTTTTGCAGAATTGCTGTCTCACGCTGTTTCCTCGGTAAATCAGGATACATATCAAGGATATCCTCGGCGTGAAGGAAGGTGAGTTCTTCAGGGATTGGTGGATATTTGGAGTCTTTGAGTTCGGGCCAGTTCTCCTGGGCAAATTTTGCAGCACCATAAATTACTTTCCAGATCTTTCTCACGATGTCTTTCAAAAAATTCAGATTGCGCTGATCCGGGGTAATCACCCTTTCCCAGTCCCACTGGTCAACATAAGATGAGTGGTCATGGTCTAAAAAATAGTCTTTACGAACAGCCCTCATATCTGTGCAAATACCTTCACCTGGTTTACAACCAAATTGAGCGAGTGCCATTCTCTTCCATTTGGTCGCTGCCTGCACTATCTGTGCCTCAATCGGTTTTTTCAAGCCCAGACCGCATTTGAACTCAATCGGTGTTCTTGAGCCATCCCTATCAAGATAATCGTTAACCCCGCTCTCTTTCGTAACGATCAATGGCACCTGCACCATGGTAAGGTTCAATTCTTTGCATAAATTCTTTTCAATATATTCTTTTACTGCAAATAACGCCTTCATCCTTTCCAGGGGTGGCAGAAGAGGTTTATAATCATTGGGCAATATCTTTTCAACCTCTTCATAGGTGCTCACGCCAGGACCTGCAAGGTCTGCCTCTTTACCAGTTTTCTTAGGTTTCGTTGCTCCTTTTTTCGGCATTTTTATCCTCCTTTCTTTTTTATCTTATCTGGAAAGCCATTGTTTTATTAAAAAATTTTCTGGTTCAGAATCATCGGATTTTACTATGGTATATTATCCACAAAAAAATTAAAAAGTCAATAGCAATCTTATAATTATCTTCCTGTATTTGCAAAAATATGGGGTTGGGCTTCATTATAACCTGATCTTCTGATTTCCCAATGATGTCTCTATTCCAAATTTTTCTCTCGCTGGTGGCATATCCAAAATAATTTCTCTCTTGGAAGTTGGTTGAAGAAAAGTGTGGTGGATTAACAAAAGTTTTTATCACCCTTGACACGGGTTTATTTTTAAGTATAATTTTATTTCTATGAGAAAGGAGGCTAATGCCAACAATAAATCAGTTGATTAGATTTGGGCGAAAAAAGGTCGTCAAAAAGAGTCGGGCACCTGCATTGACCGGTTGCCCGCAAAGAAGGGGTGTTTGTACCAGGGTCTATACAACGACCCCAAAAAAACCGAATTCTGCCTTGCGTAAGGTTTGCAAGGTCAGAATGACAAATGGATATGAAGTTACTGCCTATATCCCTGGTGAAGGGCATAACCTTCAGGAACATTCTATTGTCCTGGTGCGTGGTGGCAGGGTTAAGGATTTACCTGGAGTGCGTTATCATGTCGTGCGCGGAAAATATGATACTGCCGGGGTTGAGGACAGGAAAAAGAGCCGTTCGCTTTATGGGGTGAAGAGACCCAAGGCTGCAGGAGCATCTTAAGGGGGTGATATGGGTAGAAGAAGAAGGGCAACGATTAGGAAGATACAGCCTGACCCGAAATATAATAGTGTTCTTGTGAGCAAGTTTATCAATAACCTGATGTGGGATGGAAAAAAGAGCATCGCCCAGAAACTTTTTTATGGAGCGATTGAACGCATTGAGAAGATAACAAAAGAGGACGGACTTGCGGTCTTTGAACGGGCACTGAATAATGTAAAACCAATTCTCGAAGTCAGGCCAAGAAGGGTCGGCGGTGCGACCTATCAGATTCCGATGGAGGTAAGACCAAATCGTAAAGAGAGCCTTGCGATAAAATGGATAATCCAGTCTGCGCGGGAAAGACCCGAACATAAAATGGAAGAGAGACTTGCCCAGGAAATAATCGCAGCAAGCAGAAATGAAGGAAACTCAATAAAGAAAAGAGAAGAAGTACACAAAATGGCAGAGGCAAACAAGGCATTTGCACATTTCCGGTGGTAATATGGATTTTAGAAAATTGAAAAATTCGGCAAAGATAGTCGTTAATCAATGTCTGGGAATTAAGAATGGAGAAAGTGTTGTCATAGTTACTGATAAACCATGCAAAAAAATTGGTGAAGTGCTCTGGGAAGAACTTCCCGATAAAAAAAATTCTTATTTAGTAGAAATAACACCCACTGGTGGGCATGGTAATGAGCCACCACCCCTTATTGCTGATATCCTGAGAGAATCTGATGTTTTTATCATACCAACGAGTTTTTCACTGACCCATACGCAGGCACGTATCAGGGCAACGCAATCAGGGGCAAGGGGTGCAACGATGCCTGGAATCACAGCCGATGTTATGATACGCACACTGAATGCTGATTATCACAGGATTGCCCGTTTAACGAAAAAAATGGAGCGATTGCTTACGAAGACAAGTAAGGTTTTAATTAAAACCGGTAAAAATGAACTCTATTTAGATATATCTTCTCGAAAAGGCCATCCGGATACTGGAATCATCAGAACCCCTAAAAGTTTTTCCAATCTCCCGGCGGGTGAAGCCTATTGTGCGCCCCTCGAAGATAAATCAGAAGGAAAGATTGTGATTGATGGTTCATTTGCACCGTTTGGTCTTCTCAGAAAACCCGTCATCCTTACTTTAAGATCGGGTAAAATTGTGAAACTTGAAGGAAACAAAAAATTTGAAAAAATATTTGATGAAACTGGTGAGAAGGGGAGAGTCCTTTGTGAACTGGGCATCGGAACGAATTATAAAGCGATAATAACAGGTAATGTGCTTGAAGATGAAAAAGTAATGGGAACTATTCATCTCGCATTTGGCAACAACTTAGGTTTTGGTGGAAAGAATGATGCAAAGATACACCTTGATGGTGTAATCAGGAACCCCTGGGTCTGGTTTGATAATAGACTGGTAATAAAACAGGGTAAAATTCTCATTTAATCTTTGACTTGGATACTTTTAATAAGTTTTCTCATAAACCTTCCTGTCGCAAAGATTAATTTTGAAGGTAACCATTCCATTAAAACAAGAGAACTTTCTCAGGTAATCCTTTCCCAAAAAAATGCACCATTCAGCGATTTTAATATTATTCAGGATGTAAACAGGATAATCCGTTTTTATTATAGTCGTGGTTTTTTTGATACAAAGGTTGAGCCCGTAATAAAAGAATCAAACGAAAATATAGAGATTGTTTTCAAAATTCTTGAAGGCAATAGACCACACATAAGAGAAATTAGATTTTTAAATGGCGAAAAAAAATTAGATAGATTTCTTGAAGTCGAAAAAAATGAATTTTATATTCAGGAGAAAATAAAGAAATCTGCAGACCAGATGGAGGTATACTACAAAGACATTGGATATGCATTTGCCCGGGTAAATACACGGAGTATCCCTGATTCCGGGATTTTGATTTTTGAAATTCAAAAAGGTAATATTTACTACATAAATGATGTTTCCATTAAGGGACTTAAATTCTGCAACCCCTCTGTGGTTCGTCATGAGATTGAAATAAAATCAGGTGATATTTACAGTAAAAAAAAGATTCTCAATAGCCAGTTACGCATCTACCGTCTGGGTTTTTTCAGCACCGTTGATGTTGATATGATTAAGATTTCTGAAGATAAGTTAGACCTTGTTTTCAATCTAAGGGAATTAAAATCCAGGATTCTCAATTGGGGAATTGGTATTTCTATCCCATTGAGTTTTATCATTTCTGTCGGTCTTGAGGAAATGAATCTTTTCAATATCGGGCATCGGTTTAAAATTCAGCCCTCCTTTAAGATAAACATTAAAAAGGAATGGGAGGCAAAAATTGATTGTATCTATGCAATTCCTTCTCTTACAGGTTTGAGGTTGAGTCCTTCAATCCTTCCCTTTTACTGGTATGAAAACAAGGAGGATTTTAACAGAAAATCCTGGGGTGCCGAATTTAGAATTTCAAAACTTTTCACGGAAAATATTCAGGCAAATATTGCAAACAAGTATAAATATGTGGATATTGATATGAAGACACAGTTACCTGATACATTTTCCGGGACAACGAACAGTATAAAATTTCAATTGATGGGTGATTATCGCAATGAATTCTTTAATCCATCTTCAGGTATATATTTTGTTCCTGTCTTAGAATATGCAGGCGGCATATTGGGTGGTTCCAACCATTATATTCGTTTTGAAACAGAAACAAGATATTATAAAAATCTGCTCTTCGGTAAAAAAAATATCATTGCCCAGCGGTTGAAATTTGGTATTATCATTCCCACGGATGGTGTAAGTCTTGATGAAAAATACTATCTTGGTGGACAGTATAGTCTGAGGGGTTATCCTGAGAAATCGATTGGACCGGATTCATTACAGGATGAACATTATGGAGAAGTTCTGTTCAATTTTAATATAGAAGACCGTTTGACCATTTTTAAAAACCTGGGTATAGTAGTATTTTTAGATATGGGTTATCTTGATAACCGGGACCAGGTCTTCAGGTCTGAATTTTTTAAAATAAGCACTGGTTTGGGCATAAGATATTATACACCAATTGGACCAATTCGTGCAGACTTTGGTATCCCGCTTAAAGAGAAAGGCAGAGAATTTTACCTGGGAATTTATCACATCTTTTAGACTTATGAAAAAATTGATTATCACCACGATTGTAATATCAATAATTATAATTTCATTGATAGTTGTTATCAATGTGGTTAATTGGGGCGTGGTTGGTGTAAAAATATTAAATAGATTATCCGATTATAAAATGTCTTATGAAAAGATTGAAGGAAATCTATTTAAGGGTTATACAATTCAAAATTATATAATAAAGATATCTGCCACTGATAGTATATATGGGGGAAAGGCACAGATAAGTTATCGATTTCTACCGCTGAGTTTCCGTCTTCCCACAATCTTCGAGTTGAATCTTCTTAACCCCGTCATATATGTTAAAGAGAAAAAAGGCGGCACCACTGAGGGAAGGGTCGGTATTCCAAAATTCAATCTTTCGCTCCGTATCAATATAAAAAATGGAAGGATAATTTATGAAAATAGCAAAAAGTATGAGATTCAAAATATCTCCGGATTGATTTTTATTGATTTCTTGGGAAAGAGCATTTACCTTACTACAATGAATTTAAGTTTGAAAAGTTCTGATTTGCCAATACAGATCTATTCAGCAAACCTATCCCTGAATATTACTCCTGAAAAATTTGATTTCAGGTCATACCAGATAAAGGGAAAAGGAATAAATCTGCAGGGAAATGGCTTTTACATTCCTCAGGGAAGAAATCTTTTCCTCAGGATTAAATCGGGCAGATTAGAACTGAATGAAATCGGTCTATATAAGGGGGTTGTAGATTTAAGGGGTGAGGTCCATTCCATCAATGGCAAGATACTACTTCAGACCCAGGGCACCGTATCGGGAATTGATTTTATAGAAAGAGTGAGTTTTGAATCAAATATAATCGGTGATACAACCATAATCAATTTTTTTGATGGCAATGCACTTGATGGCAATTTTTCCGCTCAGGTGAAAATGGTCAGTATAAAGGATTATGTAATTGAGACAAATTTTAGAAATATAGATATCGCAAAATTTTTCAAATCAAAAAAGGCAATCCTTTTAAGTGGAAGACTTGGTTATAAAGATCAAAAATTCTTTGGGGTTGTGAATTCACCCATAGAGAATGGATTTGCCATAGATACACTTTATGTCTCGGGTCACCACAAAAATAATCAGATATTTATTGATACATTCTCTGTAAATGAAAGGGATATGAATATATCAGCAAAGGGAAAGTTGTATCCTGATTATGAAATCGGTATTTCAATTTATTTATTAGACCTTAAAAGGTTCAATAATTTTTATCCTGTAAATGGTTTTGTATATGGAAATATTAACCTTAAAGGAAGAGCCAATGAACTGGCGAAAACAATTTTTAATGCAGATTTAAAAATTGATGATTTTAATACCGGTGATTTCTATGTAAATAGTTGTTTGCTCAAATTAGAAGAATTCGTCTGGAGTGATAAAATATCGAAGTTAATTATAAATGTTGATTCTGCAGGTTATAAAAATTTCTATGTTGATAAAATTGCCTTCAACCTGAGTAGAGAAAAATTTTCAATAAATGCATTCCATAATAATGATACACTTTTTTCGGGTGGCAAATTATATGCTAATGGCAAGGGAACGATTGATTCATTTATGATTGTATATCACAAAAAGAATACATACAACATTGAGCCTATTTCATTTGACATTTTTAATAAAAAACTAAGCCCGGTTCATTTAAAATTGGCAAATGGTTCATTGTATATTTCTCCGATTGAAAATAAAATTTCTATATCTGATATTGACCTTGAAGATTTTTCTAAATTTTTAGGATTGAAAGAACAGATAAAAGGACGATTGGGATTCAACCTTGAAAAAAATCTACTTTCATTAGATGCCGATAATATTTTTTATCGCGGATTAAACAATGGAAAACTTATAATCAGAGGTGAATATCAAAAGGATAAAATAAAGATAACCCGTTTAGATATAAATGATGATAAAAACCTAACCCTCAATGCCTATGGCATATTTTCGCTGAATGATTCAAAATTTAATGTAAAATTTAAAGATGTAAGACCCTGGATCTTTCCCTTTTTGAATTCATTTATGGAGAATCCTGACGGCTTAATGAGTGGCGAGTTAGAATTTGAAGGTAATTTAAAGGACTTTAAAATAACTGGTGAAACAGAAATAAATAATGCAAGTTTTGGGATAAATATCATAGCAGCAAAATTTGATTCTGGATATGCAAATGTTAAATTTACTGGCAATCAAATAATCTTTGAGACAATAAAAGCACAGGTCTACTCAGGTAGTCCTTTACGCTCCGGTATCAGGAACTGGGCAAGTGGAGGTGGAATCGTGAAATTAGAACCAAAGTTTCGGGTGCGTGACCTGCGTTTTGACTTCAGTTTTCGCGATGCACCGGTTCAGTATCAAAATTATGCGTATGGGATAGGTTCAGGAAATTTTTCTATTAGTATGAAAGATGAGGTGATGTTTTACAATGGAAATATAAATATAAAAGAAGGGGTAATACCAATTGCGTTTGGAACATATCTTGAATCTGGGGCAGAGGAAGAAAAAAAGGAGTGGCGCATGAATCTGAAATTGAGCGCTGATAGAAATATATGGCTCCGAAACCGTGATGCCGATATTGAATTTGGTGGTGAGGTTTATATCATCAAAGAACAAACGCCACTCTATATCTTGGGGAGTCTGGAGACAAAGCGGGGAAATTATTACTGGCTCAACCATATCTTAAAAATAACAAGTGGTAAGATTACATTCATTCCCCAGGAGGTGATCGACCCGGAACTTGATTTCTGGGCAGAAATGGATACAAGGGAAAGAGACCCTGAGACAAATCAGGAGATTAAAATAATCCTGCATTGCACAGGCAATATCTCTGAGCCGATTTTTGAATTTTTTTCTGAACCCCCTAAATATAGCGAGCAGGATATTCTAACTTATATGAACTTAAATATCACCTGGCGTGAACTTGAATCAATGAAACAGGGTGAATATGTGGGTACGGTTCTGCCAAGGAGTGTCCTTGCCTGGCTTGAGAGTGATGTCTCAAGGCGATTACGGGCTTACACAGGACTTGATTATTTTCGCGTTGAGGCACCAATCTTTGAACCCCAGGAAAAGACAAAAGTTACAGTGGGCAAATACATATCAAGGAATCTTTTTATAACCTACACCTATGATATAACCTCCTTTTCCAATGAATTCAATGTAGAATACTTTATTAACGACCGGAATGAGATATTGATAAAAAGGGATGAAACAGGTGAATATAGTCTGCAGTATCAGTATCGTATAAGGTTTTGAACAAAAAGGCGTTGTATTTTTTTCCGCCTTCTTGACTTTGACAAATATATATATATACTTTAAAATTATGGAGGTCAATTTGCGTCAAATCTTTTCTCTTTTATTCTTATTAAGTGTTTGCTTTGCAGGTAAGGTGGTTGTTACAAAAAATCAAATATACAATCCACCAAATACCCCTTTGGCAAACATAAAAATAAATCTGGTCAGTCCAAAAGGGATTGAGACATTATCACCAGGACAATTAAAGACAATGCATTTATTTAAGGAGTTTGGCATACCTGTTCCTAAAAAGAAAGCAAGGTTGCAGAATTTGAATATCCTTGTCTTGAGGGCTGAATTTGTTGAAGATAATGATTCACTATCCACCGGCAATGGCAAGATGGACCTGGTCGGTTTCGGTTCACCCCAGGATGGCTTATTCTATGACCCGCCCCATACAAAGCAATACTTTGAAAGGCAGATGGATTTTTTGCACAACTATTACAGGGCAAATTCCTTTGGTCATTGTAATATCAGTTATGTGGTGAAACCTGACCGGCCAACAGATAGTTATCAACTTCCCCATAAAATGTCATACTACAGCGGTTTTGACCACTATGACCCAAAGACCGGCATTGTCTGGTTCAATAACTATGCAATGGAGATGGGAATGGTAAGGATCGTTGCAGACGCTATTGCTGCTGCAGACCAGGACCCAACCATTGATTTTTCTGAATATGATGCGATAATCGTATTCCATGCAGGAACCCTGTTACAGACCAGCATCAATTTTTTTAGATTTCTGGATATTCCATCAGCCACAATTCCACCGGGTGCATTAGAATACTATCTTGGTGTGCCCTATATAATTGTCAATAATGGTCAAGATACAATCCAGTGTCCAATAAGTTGCTTGTCAGAAATGGCAAGGGTTGACCAGTATATGGTCGGTGCACTTGGCACTGTGGTCCATGAATTTGGCCATGTCCTTGGTCTTCCGGATCTGTATGATGTCACGGGCTGGTCAAATGGTGTTGGTGCATTTGATTTGATGGGCACTGGTGGCTGGGTGGGAATGCCTGATGCAGGTGTGCCTGAAGGTTCAATTCCAGCAAATATGGGTGCCTGGACAAGGTACTTTTTTGGCCATTATACAAACGACCCGGTCTGGGTTGAGCCGTTGGTCGTGACAAGACCAGAGAGTCTATTAGCCCTGCGGGCAAGTGCGGTTGATACCACACAATCAGGGATTGCAAATCAGACAATGATAAAAGTTCCTATCTCTTCAACCGAATTCTTCTTGATTGAAAACCGTGAGCAGGATATTAAACAAAAGGATACAATAATCATTGATGTTGAGGATGGGGTTCCGGTCTATGTTGATAATGGTGAATTTGATTTCTTCTTGCCTGGCAGTGGTATTTTGATATGGCATATTGATGACAATGTGATATATGCAAACTATGATTATAATACAATCCAGATAGACCCAAAACATAAAGGCATTGATGTAGAAGAGGCAGATGGTGTTCAACACTTTGATGCCAGGGTCTATATAGATTCCCTTGAATATTATGGTTCAAAATATGATTTATTCTTTGTTGACGATTCCAATAAATCAAACCGCAAATTCGGTCCATTTACCAATCCCAATTCTGATGGTTATTTTGGAAAGTCTCTGATAAACATTGATATCCTTTCAAAATTGGATACCCTGATGAATCTTTCAGTTAAATTTGATATCTATCAAACAGGATTTCCAATCTCTTTACCGATAAAGAAACCTATCCATTCTTTGAATTATGGTGATCTTGATGGCGATGGTGATATTGAAATAATTGCCACCACAAAGTATGGCAATATCTATGTCTTTAATCACGATGGCACATCCTATGGTTCAGCCGTGGTGGATACAATCACGACATTTACTGCAATTGGTGATGTTAGTGTAGATGGTGCAGATGATATCGTCTTTGGTTCAGGGTTCAATCTGAGGGTGCTGGATGGTAAAACCTTGACACCCTTGCTGAATTTTCCATTCAGAGCCGAAGGGATAATCATTGGTGCACCCCTCTTGTTTGATATAAACAGTGATGGCAGATTAGAAATAATCTTTGGTTCAGAAGATAGAAGATTATACGCGCTTAATAGTGAGGGCACAAATATTTCCAATTTCCCCATCTATCTCAATTCCTGGATCTATTCCACCCCCTGTGTCTTTGATGAGGCATGTAAAACAATTGGTGTCCTTGGTGCGGATGGCAGGTTCTGGCTTGTGAATAAAGATGGTATCATAAAAGAATTTACCGATTCTCAGCACAATATGCTCACCTACTCATCGCCGGTTGTTGGTGATATAGACCGTGATGGAAAGCCTGAGGCAGCGATCGTCAATGGTTATGGCACATTTTATATCTATGGAGCGGATTCCTTAGAGCAGAAGTTTGAGACCTGGATTGATACGGTCTTTTATTACACACCGGGTCTGGCAGATATTGACAATGATGGTTATCTTGAGATAATTTCACCGAATAGTAGCAAGACACTATATGTCTTCAATCGCAATGGCACGATTGAAAATAATTTTCCGTTAATAACCGATGAGTATATCCTTTATCCGCTTCTTATTGCCAATCTTGATACAATCTCTGGTGAGGAGATAGTTTTTGGTTTGGGTGCGAAGGATTCTTTGAGCTCAGGCAGGCTAAAACTGGTCTATAACCGCAATAAAGAATTTGTCTTTTCACCATTATTTGGTGAGGGTGGGTTCTCTTCACCGGGTTTTGTTTTTGATATTGACAGGGATGGTGATTTAGAACTTGCCTGTGGGAGTGATTCAGGGAGGATTTACATCTGGGACTTTCCTGGTAAGACAGTTTCCTGGGCTGGTTATATGAATTCCAACAAGAACTGGGGTAGATATACTGGTTTATATTCTGAGCCCAGGACATCAACAGAACTTTTTGGTTCATTTTATATCTACCCTTCACCGGTGAAAGAGAGAGGGGCAGTTCGTTTTTATCTATATCAAAATGCTGAAGTAAAAGTTGATATTCTAGACATCACCGGACACAAGATTGGTGATATAAAGGTATCCAATCCCACACCCAATGAATATAATGAGGTCTATTTTGATTTCAAGAATCAATCCAATGGAGTATATATACTCAGGGTTGAGGCGAAGAATTCCAGCAAAAGGGAAGTGAAATTCAAGAAATTTGCATTGTTGAAATAAGGAGGCAGAGTGGCTTTGGGTTTAACATTGATAATATTCCAGGCGATAAATCCCATCATTGCCTCGGCGATAATGCCTGGTTGGGGTGAATGGATTTTGCATAAAAAGAATGAGGCACGGGTATTTTTTATTGTTGAGGGTTCATTCTGGGTTTCGTATTATACCTTCAACTATTTTGGTCACAAATTTGAATCTTCTTCAAGGGTTTTTGCCTATGAGCACGCAGGTGCGAATCCTTTGCGCCGGGATCAGGAGTATTATGATAATCTTGAGGATTTTAATTCATCTGATGAGTACAATCTTCTTGTTGAGCGGGATGCGAGTTTGTATTATCCGGATGATCCGGTGAAGCAGCAGGAGTATATTAAGGAGCATTGTTATTTTGGTGAGGATCAGTGGAGATGGGATACATTAACGAGCAGGAATTTATACTGGCAAAAGAGGAAAACCGCGCGGGAGAATTTTCGTCGTGCCACATTTATGACTGGATTTATGATTATCAATCGCATTGTCTCGGTGATAAATGTTGCGGTTTTTAAACAGGAATCAAATTTTGGTTTTGATGCTGAACCAGGAAGATTCGGGATAACTTATAAATTCTGATTTTCTTTAATATAGGTGTTCAATACTCTATAATTGACACCCTGATAATTTTTGGTATAATTTAAAAGTGCAATCAGTGATTTTACTATCGGTTATCATACCGGTATATAATGAACGAGATAATATTGAAAGATTGATTCAGGCAGTTAAAGATATTGATTTGAAAAAAGAGATAATCATTGTTGATGACTATTCACGGGATGGAACAAGGGAGTATCTGAAAGATGTGCATGATGTGAAGGTTCTGTTCCATGAAAGGAATATGGGAAAAGGGTCGGCGATAAGGACCGGTTTAAAATACGCAACTGGTGATGTGGTTATAATCCAGGATGCGGATTTAGAATATTCGCCTGATGACTACCCGAAACTCCTTGAGCCGATAAAAAAAGGATTTACAAAAGTTGTCTATGGTTCACGGATTTTAGGCAAAGGAAAATTTTTGAAGAAGAGTTATTTTGCCAATCGTGTCCTTACATTATTAACAAATCTTCTATTTAAAGGGCACATAACAGATATGGAGACCTGCTATAAGATGATTGATAGAAGGTTGATGCAGAGCCTTAATCTCGTCTCCTCACGATTTGAGATTGAACCTGAAATAACCTGCAAGTTATTACAAAAAGGGATAAAGATATTTGAAGTCCCGATCAGTTATTCAGGTCGGACAGAAGGCAAAAAGATTGGTCTGAAAGATGGCATCCAGGCAATATGGAATATTATAAAATGGAAGATTAGAAAGTGATTTTATTAAGTTCTAAACTTCTGTTAGAAAATCTACATTTAGCAATTCAATTCTGTTTGGATTATTGGAATTTAGAATTTAAATATTGCTTCGAATTTCGAATTTCGGATTTCGGACTTACCCAATGAAGGTTCTCTTTGTCTGCACTGCCTTTCCAAGATACAAAGGTGATATCATAACACCCTGGATGATTGAGTTGATTGAAAGATTACAAAGACAGGGCATAGAAGTTTCTATATTCACCTCATCTTATAAGGGATTAAAAAATCAAGTGTGGAATGGAATGCCTGTATATAGATTCAGATATTTCTTTAGAAGATATGAAAGATTGACCCATGAAGAGACTGCTGTAGACAGATTCAGTAAGGGTGGTTTCAATATATTATTGAGTTTTTTGTATGTTGTCTGTGGAATGATCGCCATTGCCAGATTATGCCGATTAAAAAGATTTGATATCGTTCATATCAACTGGCCCTTTCCCCATATTTTATTCGGAATTATGGCAAAGGCAGTATCCCGTTGTCGTGTCTTTGCTACATTCTATGGCTTGGAGATCCGCTGGTTGAAAAAAAATTTTCCTTTTTTGGTCAAACCATTCTCCTGGTTGATAAATCGAGCTGATGTGGTTACTGCAATCTCCAATCACACTGCTGGAGAACTTAAGGGTATTGTAAAAAAAGATATTCCAATCATTCCATTCAGTATCACGGTTGAATCCCAAAGTGCGGAGGTTAATGACCAAAATTTCATCCTCTTTGTTGGAAGGCATGTTGAGAGAAAGGGCGTTCATATTCTAATTGAAGCATTCAGACAGATTTACAAAGAAATTCCCCACAATGTGATAATTGTTGGCGATGGTCCAGAAAAAAAGGGATGGGAAGAGATGGTAATAAAATATGAACTGACCGACAGAATAAAATTTACCGGCTGGATTTCAAAAACAGAATTACACAATCTTTACCAGCATTGCAGTTTTTTTGTACTGCCTGCTATTTATGATAAACACGGAGATACAGAGGGTCTTGGAGTGGTGATGATTGAGGCAATGAGTTATTCAAAACCAGTCATTGCCTCAAATGTCGGTGGAATAACAGATGTGGTGATTGATGGTTATAATGGCATTCTGGTCAAGGATAATGACCCAGGGGCACTTGCCATAGCCATAAAAAAACTTGTTCAGAATAAAGACCTGAATAAAAAACTTGGTGAAAATGCAAAGAAGAGTATTGACGAACGGTTTAATTGGGATAAAATAGTATCTAAATTGATTAATATTTATGAAGCAGATAATTGAAGCATTATTGATCGCAACTGATGTTCCACTCAGTCTGGAGCGGATTGCAGGGATTATTAACTGCCCTGAAGAAGAGGTAAAAAAGAATCTTGATATATTGAACGAGGAATATAAACAAACCGGTAGGGCATTTGAGATAAAAGAAGTTGCCGGCGGATTCCAGATTTATACCCTGCCTGAATATGCAGATTATGTGGGAAAGTTAAAACAGAAGAAAGAAAAATTATCAAAGGCAGCACTTGAGACGCTGGCGATAATTGCCTATCACCAACCCATAACACGTGCTGAAGTAGAAAAGGCAAGGGGTGTTGATTGTTCTTATATCCTTGAAAGTTTGATGGAGAAAGGTTTGATCAAGACCTGTGGTAGATTGCCTACGCCAGGGAGACCTATAAAATACGCAACGACAAATGAATTTTTAAGATATTTTGGAATCCGTGATTTGAGTGAATTGCCCAGGGAAGAAGATTTTGCTGAACCCGCGATTGAGACACCACCGATTTCCCAGCCTGTCCAGGAAACAAAAATTGAAGAAAAACAGGAAAAAATTGATGAAGAGATAGAAGAAGAATTTAAAGACCTCATTGAGGATGGATAATTGTAACGAAAATAATAATTATATTGGCGTTGGAAACGCCGCCTGCATTTTTTGTATATGTCGGATCGTTTCTGCTGTTAAAGAATGCTGATTTTTTAAATCTTAAATTTTTATGGCTATTAAGGAAGAGATAAAACAATTTTTAAAGAATTATAATATTAAAATTGTTGGTTTCGGAAATATTCCTGAGAAGATAGAAATACTTGAGATTAATCACAGGTATCTTAGGGCAATTGTATTCGGTTACCAAATCTCAGAAGGTGTTTTGAATACGATAAAGGATTCTCCCACATTGATTTATAAACAACATTATAAAACCGTAAACTGGCTTTTAGACCAATCCGCATACCATCTTGTGCGGTTTATTGAAGAAAAGGGTTATAATGCCCTTGCCATTCCTGCATCCCAGACCGTTGACTGGCAGAATCAAAAAGGTCATATATCACATAAATTACTTGCTGCGGAAGCGGGTTTGGGGTTCATTGGAAAGAGCGGTCTTGTAGTAAACCCTCAATATGGTGCAAGGGTTCGTTATGTTTCTGTTTTGACTGACCTTGAATTTGAACCGGATAAGAAAATAGTTGGTGATTGTGGCAATTGTAAAAAATGTATTACATCCTGTCCTGCTGGTGCAATTAGTGAGCAGGGTGTAGATTTGAAAAAGTGTCTGGCGAAATTAAAAGAGTTTGCAAGGATGCCAGGAATTGGTCAGTATATCTGTGGTGTTTGCGTAAAGGTCTGCGATGGAAAGATTTAATTATCCTCCTCTATTAAAAGGTGAAAAAGGAGGATTTTGAATGGCAGAGATTAAAGAACCACAAAAGGTCCTTGCCTTTGCCGGATTGATATTTATCAAAGATTTTGATATTGAGCTGGCACTTAAAGAATTTAAGGAATTGCTCGGTAGTGTAATAAAAAAATCAGAAATCTTACCATTCATCCATACCACATACTACAACAAAGAGATGGGAGAAAGTCTATTAAGGCAATGGGTATTGTTTGAGAAGTTGATAAATCCCGATTTGCTTGGAGAATTGAAATATAAGAGTAACGAGGTCGAAAAGAAGTTTTTAAATGAGAATGGTGGTAGAAAGATAAATATTGACCCGGGATTGGTCTCTTTAAGCAATATCATACTTGCCTCAACGAAAAATTATTCCCACAGAATATATCTTGGTAAGGGGATTTATGCTGAGGTCACACTGATTTATAAAGACCATCAGTTTAGGGCATTGGAATGGACCTATCCTGATTATCATGAAGAGGTTGCATTAAGATTCTTTGGCGAGGCGCGCACAGTCTTAAAAAATTTTAAAATTGGTTGATACGCAGGTTATTTGATATAATTAATTATGACCAAGGAAGAGTTTGAAAAAGTCGTTAAAGAATCTCTTAAGCAATTACCCCAGATTCTGCGGAGGAAATTGATAAATGTAGAAATTGTGATTGAGGATGAGCCAATCCTCCAGAAATCATTGCTCGGTCTTTATCAGGGGGTTCCGCTTAAGAAAAGGGGATTCTGGTATGGAAATGTCCTCCCGGATAAAATCACCATCTTTAAAAACAATATTGAGCGTTTAACCAAAGATGATGATGAAATAAAGAGGCTTGTTTATGAAGTCTTACTACACGAAATCGGACATTATTTTGGATTTGATGAGGATGATTTGAGAGAAATGGCAGAGGATTGACGAAAAATTGCATTCTTAAGATAAGATGATTTACCCACTTGCAAATTTTATGAATTGCGCCATCTTCAAGCTTGTTTATTATAAATGCAATTTCGGTATTTCGCCAATTGGCGAAATACCGAAAGTTCAAAACTTTACTTGGTTTATTCATACTAACCCGAAAGCAGTAATAACTGAATTCGAAAGTAACAAGAAGCGCGTAGCAAACAGAAAGAAAAAGACCAGCGATTTTATCGCTGGCTTGGGGTCATAGTGTAGATTTTTCAGAGGGCTAAATTTATCGGCAGTTGAATTGTCTCTTTTAAAGTTTGAATAAGTTCCCTTAACACTTGCGGGTATCTATTGACTTTTTGGTATTTTTTTTGTATTATATATTATGAGAAAAAGATGCAAAAATAGAAGTATAAATAGCCGTATCGTTGAAACCTCATTTGTACCAAAAATCGGAGACCATAGTTATATACTGCAAAAGGTTAAGAGTAGTTTTTAAATTCCTTTGAAAAAGGGGGAAAGAGCTTGACTTTATGAATTTATGGGATAATATTTACAAAATATGTATTCATTATGGATAATAAATGTTACTACTAAAACTGATTTATCCAGTAAAGATGGAGATTTAATCGCAGAGATAATTGACAGCGAATCCTATAACGCAATAAAAGAATATTCCTTTGTCTTACATGAAATTTTTGAAAGTGGTAAATCTCTTGAGGCGATAATTGAAGGAAAAAATCTGCAGCAATTAATATTAAGAATGTGTTACTGGGTAACAAATTTCTCTTATCAAATAGAATAGAACAGTAAATTTTGTATGCAGTCTGCTTGAATAAATTTATTAAAATGATTTTTTTCAACAATTTTAAGAAACAATTATATTTGAATTAAAAGTTTGGAAAAGTTTTTCTTAGATAAAGAATATTGAATATAATTTTAAAAAGTAGAGATTCAAAAAATACGGAACTAAAGTCTCTGCTCCAATTTTTTAATCAAAAAACATATGGCTGAATTATGTCTGAAGAAAATTTTATGCTATAATGGAATAACTATTTTAATAGATATTTTTCCAGGAACAATACCAATGCCTGTTGATAGAAATCACGGTTAGATTTTTTGCTGAATCCGTGTCCTTCATCTTCAGCGAGTAAAAACCATACATCAACATTATTCTTCCTTACTGCTTCAACAATCTGCCTTGCCTCATTAACCGGCACCCTTGGGTCATTTAGTCCCTGGACAACGAATAAAGGCTTTTTTATTTTATGGCTATTTGTGGGCGGAGAAATCTTTATAAGAAAATCACGCATCTCTGAGTTTCGTTCATCACCGTATTCAGTCCTTCTCAAATCCTTGCGATAATCTGCTGTGTTCTCAAGGAATGTGACAAAATTGCTTATGCCACAAAAGTCTATACCACATTTCAATCTTTCTGAATAATGCACCATACAGGCAAGCACCATATATCCACCATAAGAACCACCAACAACCGCAATACGCTTTGAATCAAACTCTGAATTTTTTTCAATCCAGTCAAGGAGTTTACCAATATCCTTTACTGCATCCTCTCGTTTATAACCATCGTCAAGGGTTAAAAATGTCTTTCCATACCCGCTTGAACCGCGAAAATTCGGGCAGATAACAGCACAACCAAGTTCATTCACATAATACTGAATCATTGGTGAGAATGTCGGAATATACTGTCCTGATGGGCCACCATGTAGGTCGATTATCACTGGATAAGGTCCTGATTTTTTGGGTTTGTAAACATATGCAGGAATCATCCTTGGCTTGCCATCAGCGCTATCAAATGTTTCGTAATAGAATAATTCTGGTGCCACAAAACGGGTTGTATCAAGTCCGGCAATCTCTGAATATGTCCAGCGTATCAATTTTCTATTTTTGAATTCTAATGAATATACATCGCCTGGTGCACGATATGTATTAAGAGTCAATGCAAGATTCTTTCCATCAGGCTTAAATTTGATGCCACCAACCCAGCCAATAGGCAGGTTTATCAGATTGATTTTTCTTGGGGGAAGTTCGAGGATATATAATTTTCCGATTCCGTTTTCATTACTGACAAATGCTATTGTATCACCATTCGGTGATAAGTCAAATGTGGTGATGTCCCAGGGTATATTTTTGGTCAAAATTTCTTTATTGCCTGTCTTTATATCATAATAGATAAGTTGATTGAATTCACCAAATTCGTCAGATATGTAAAAAAGTCCTTTATCCCCCTTTGTCCAGCGTGCAATATCATAAGAAACTTTTTTATCAACTGGATTTATCTCGGTTAAATTACTCGTCTTTATATCAAATATGAAGAGCTGGGATTCATTGGCAGATATGTATTTGTGAAGGAGCAACTTTGTATCATCAAAAGACCAGTCAACTGGACTCCAGTTTCCTTCAACTTTTAAGATCAATTTATGACTCGTTTCACCAGTCAAATCTCCGAGATAGATATCAAAATCTTTGTTATTTCTTTTTGTGCTTGTGAATGCAAATCTATCACCCTTTCTTGACCATAGATAATAGCCATATTTAGATTTCCCGTCTGTAAGGATGTCATAGGCACCGGTCAAATAATTAAATTTATATATCTGGTCGCACTCGTTTCCTGCTGAGTCTTTACTGAATAAAAAATACGGAATAGAATAATCTGGACAGCCCCAGCCACCACCAACTGGTTCATCAAAGAAGGTGAATTGACGCCGCATTCCGCCTGGAAATTCTACCTGGTGGATTTGCGCAACATCACTAAACCTTGTAGAGATTAAAATTCCTTTATCATCAGGTAGCCAGTCTAAGAAATAGGCAGAACGAACATCCTGATACGAATTTAGATTTTTGACCAGTTTTATTGGAATTTCGGGTATGTTTTCAATGACAAGGTTGCCTTTTTTATATTTATTAACCTCTCCTGCAAGGAGAAATACACATACTATTAGATTTAAAATAACAAATTGTTTTATCTTTTTCATACATAATTATAATGATAAAATTTTTCGGGTCAATATTAACTTTTCTCATAAACCCGATATCTTTCTTATACTTCGATCCTTTTTTAATTCTCTGCCTCTTGATTTTTTAATAATTTATGATAATATAAATATATGAAAAAAAGAAAGAAAACATTGTATGGGATTCCAGTAAACGAAGATCTGATCTGGGATTATGATTGGTCAGAAGAAGAGTATAAAACTGGAAAATTTTTTAAATGGTATCTGGCACGCGTTCTATCCAACGGCACTGCCAAGGATTTAAAAAATATTGATTTTAAGATTATAAAGAAGTATCTGAAAGAATTGAAAATTCCAAGGCCAATCGCACATTTCTGGTTTCACTATTTTGACATAAAAGAGGAATATAAGTATGGAAATATTGAGCAACTTGCAAAAAAAATAATTAAGTATCTTGGGTGCACAAAATTGAATAAATATTTTTTTCTAACAGGCGGCTCAGCACTTGCGCATTATTATTTGAAACATAGATACTCAGACGACCTGGATTTTTTTACTGGCGAAAATGGCAAGGATAAAAAAGAAATGCCATTATCATTGTTATAATTAATTTGTAAAAGGAGTGGCTATGTTTGAAATAGCGGTTCAGGGAAGTTTTTCTGCAGCCCATCAGGTAAGGGGCTATAAAGGTGATTGTGGTAGTGTGCATGGCCATACCTACAGAATAGAAGTTAAGGTTGAGGTTGGGAAGCTTGATGAACTTGGTATGGCAATGGATTTTCGCAAGATAAAAAGGGTTTTGAATAAGATATTAGGTGAACTTGACCATAAAAACCTTAATGCCCTGCTGTTTTTCAAAAAACACAATGCAACTGCTGAATGGATTGCAGTCTATATTTTCCAGGAAGTGAAAAAGAAAATAAAGAATATAAAATCAGTCACAGTCTGGGAAGGTAATGAGAATGCTGTGACATATCAGGAAAAATAAGCACACATACAACAAAAAAGCCTATTGCGTTACTTCTATGGCAGGACATTTTGGATAATAATCTATGAAATTATTTTCTCTGTGACTATAAGTTCATTTAATTTGGAATGCCATTGTGAGATATAATCATAAGTCATATAAATCACGCGGTCTTTTATAGGCGCAAAACTTGTGAACTTGATTCTGCTTACAAATTCATTCTTACGTTTTTCTGAGGATACTATTACTGTTCTTGCATTAAAATCCTGTAACTCAAGGAATTTAATCAATGCATTCCTAAAATCTGATGTGTGTTCTATTTCAAATACATACGCTGGGAAATTTCGTTCATTAAACCACCACACATCGATTGATTTTACTTTTTCTAAGACAGAGTTATAAGTAAATTCTAACATCGTTTTGAGTTTGATAACTTCTCCCAAATTTTTATTCAAAAACTTTTTATTTTGATCCTGGGGAGGAACGTATGTCAAAAAATCCTTTAAATTGCCAATTTCAACTACCAAACCCTGAAAATACGAATGTGTAAATTGACCTTCTAATTTCTCCTTTCTGTCTTCCTCAATAAGTGATAGCAAGTTATCCGGTAACCTATTTGCGTAACTTTTTAACGCCCATAAGCCGGGTTTTATTTTAAAGAAAAATCTTTTATCTTGAACAATCCTTCGTATGCTTGCAAATGGGGTTTTTGTACCCCATTTTACATTGGGAATTTTAAGAGCTTCCTGGTAAAGAAATCCAAGTGTAGCATAACCCCCATTTTCTTCCATAACCCTTATAACCGCTTCATATTGTTTCATCGCCACTTCCTTAGGGCCATAATAATTTATTATATTTCATAAAACAAGAATGTCAAGGAGATTGTCTTTTTTACTTTGTAACATTATTGGCAACATTTCTACCGCAGATAAAGAGGCGCAAGTTTTAGTCTGTTATTCCGGACTGTTTGATAAGCGTCAATACCACAGGCTTCAATTTATCGGGTGTGCAAAACTGGCATTTTAATATTACCCAATTTGCAACCATAATGGTCTTTATATGAATTATTTAGGCATTGCTAATGCCAAAGATTTTTTACCTTATGAATGTATTTTTTAAATTTCGCATAATTTTGAATCTTTTTAAAAAATACCAGTTTTAAATGCAGTTAAAATCCAAATATTATTTGTGAGAATTCCAGCCGGCAAGTTTGTCGAATTGACAATATTGTCGAGTTGTAAATAGAAAAAGTCTTGAAATTTAATATAGTTTGTTGGCACGGAATTTGCATATTATATGGGTATGAAAGGAGGCAAAATGAAAAGGCAAACTTCTCTAATCGCCATATTGCTCTTAGGGTTTGCCGTACCCCTTTTTGCTGGAGAAACAGAGATTACCGGTGAGGTTGTAAATAGCGAAGAGATAAGAGATCCTGAGACAAATACCTACATACTCAGGATTCAGGTTCGGATAAGGAATCAGGGTGAAGATAAACAGATACAAAATCAGGAGATGATTAACGCCTGTCTTGGACCAGCATGGATGCTGAATGATGATCTAACCCCCGGGGATGTGATTGTGCTAAAAGGTAAATATAACGAACAAAACCAACTTATGGTCCAGGAAATGCTACGTAATAATAATATCCGGTTTAGAATTAGAGGCGAGAATAATGAACCATTATGGATAAGGGAAAGGGTAAAGGTGCGAAATCAATTCTATAATCCCGCAACTGAAAAATCTATGAAATGCAAGATAGATGAATTGTATGTTGAAAAAGAAACAGGTATTTTGGTCGCCCATACGAAAACACAAAATGGAGAAATGATTCAGGTGAGATTTGCTCCGGAATGGCATCTAAGAAATCAACTCAGAATTGGTGATGAGTTGGAGTTACGCGGTTCAGAGGTTAAATCAGATGGCAAATTAATGATAATCGCCCGAGAAATGAGGAATTTAAGGACAAGACAGGAAGTCCAGTTGAGAAACAGGGAAGGCTTCCCTGAATGGTGCGGCAAAGGAGAGTGTGAACAAAACAGGAATAGAGAATCCTGTTGCGGTGAACATAACAAAGATCATGGTCGCAAAAAGGATAAATAGTTACTGCAAAAAGGGAGGAGTATTTTTGCTCCTCCCTTTCTTCCTTTGTGGTTCAGGAGCAATATCTTTAGATCTTACTGCTACTGACAACACAAATCTGCTCAATATTAAAGAACCTGGCATAGTCTTCAGCATTATGCCGGCATATGACTTGAAAAGTGAAATTGACTTGCGCTACAATGGTGTTTTTTCTTTAATAAATCTAATGCCTGAAAACCTTATCATTGAAAATTATCTTGGTGCTGATAAAACGTTTTATCTAAAAGGCACTGGAAACAAAAATATTATTTCGGCAAACTTGTATAATTTTTATACCCCTTATATTGATATCTATCAGATGCTGGAATTCGGTTTATCAGATTCACTTAATACTTATATAAAAGACCGTTATCTATTAAGTCCAGATTTCAATTTTAAATATAGATATTTTCTGTCTGATTCAATAAATGATTATGGAGAAATATCACTCGGTGCAGGATTGAGAATACCTTTGCCTTACTTATTTTTCACACCTTATGGATCAATTGGCACACGAAATTATAATGATAATGGCATGTTTCTTTGCAAATTAATTTTTGATATCACGCTTCCAATGACTGGTGATTATGCAATAAACACAATTTTTAAATACGACTATATCGAAGAGCCGGCTCCCAATATCTTAAATGCCTACTATATGGATGACCCATTTTTTGAGAACGAAAATTTGCATCAATCTCAAAAAGTAGAACTTACCCTTTATCACCTAATCAGTTATTTAAGGCTATCGATTTCACTCCAGGGTTATATAAAGAATTACTTTCCAGTAGACAATCAGACAAGGGACGATAGTTGGATTTGCAATAAATATTAATCTCACCAGATTTATTGAACCGAAAACATTATTATCGGCAGGATTGGAATCGCTCAACAACTTTTCTTCAATTAATGATTTTGACTATATGAAGAACAGTTTTATGTTAGGCATCAGGTTGACATTTTGATTCTGGTTGTGTATAATCTTCTGTGAAAAGAATTCTATTTTTCGTACTGATTGTTTTAATCGCGAGCAGTGCTGGGCTTCTGTCCATTAAATTATACAACTACCATCTAACAAAGACATATCAACAATCATCAGAAAATACATTTTATCTGCTTTCTGTGCTTGTTGACCATTATTTGCGTGAACTAAAAGATATTCAGAAAGAAGATATTAATGATCTGAAAATAAACGAAATTTTTGATACCATTATTACATCTTCAGGACTTCTTTATTTTGCAGTTTTAGATGAAAACAAAAATCCTATTGTTTTCAGTACCTTATATGATGAATATCTGCCAATAAAAGGCGAAGGTGAGTATATCATAAAAACCCCCGCAGGTAATATTTATCAGATTGAAAGAGAATTTTTTGATAAATATTTCGTATCTGGTTTTGCATTGGCGCCCCTTGAGCGCATTAGACTTACAAATAACATCCTCTTCGTTATTATTCTCAGTATCTTTGTTTGCATCTCTTTTATTTTATTTTTCAACTTACTCCAATTTGAAAAATATAATATAGCTAAAGAAGAAGAAATTACCAATTTAAAAGAGATTAACGCACTGACCACGGGGTTCAGCCACGAATTTAGAAATTCTCTCCACACCCTTTCACTCCTTTCCCGCGAACTTAATGGAGAATATGCAAAAATTCTCAACAATGAGATTGAAAGGATGAAGGCAATTATTGATTCCTTAAAATTGCTAAGCACGACTGAGATAAAAAAAGAAAAAATAGAGGTTAACGATTTGATTAATGAAGTATTGTCTATGTGCAGAAACATAATTCCGGAAGATTTAAAAATAGAACTGAATATAAGTCATAATCTTGAGCTTGCTGGTAATCCTGTTCTTTTGACTACTGCATTTGCTAATTTGATACGAAATAGCATAGAGGCAAAGGCAAAGCATATAGAGATCAACAGCGCAAAAAGAGGGAATAATATTGTAATAGAATTTATTGATGATGGAATAGGGATTGATGAGAATGACTACGGTCGTATATTCGAACCATTTTATTCAAAAAAAGGGCAAACCGGACTCGGATTATATCTGGTCAAAAAAATAATCACAGCCCATTCTGGAAGTATTGAAGTATTCTCCGGAGCTGAAACAAAGTTTGTAGTAACTTTTAAAGAAGGTAAAATATGAAGTTATTATTGATTGAAGATGAACAAGCACAGCGGCTTCTTTTAAAAAGGATACTTGAAAAAGAAGGATATATAATTAGCGAGGCAAAAGATGGAAAAACAGGCATTGATTTATTTACCAACGAAGATTTTGACCTGGTTCTTCTTGACCAGAGGCTTCCTGATATGAATGGGCTTGAGGTTATTGAAAAGATAAAGGCGATAAACCCCATTATCCCAATCATTATCATAACCGCATATGCCAGTGTGCAGGATGCAGTAAAGGCAATGAAGATAGGGGCTTTTCATTATCTTAATAAACCAGTTGAACCTGATGAATTGATTTTAACAATACAGAAGGCTTTGGAATCACTCAATCTAAAAAGGGAAAATGAAGAATTGAAAAGGGTATTAAAGATAAAATACCAGTCGGATAAGATTATCTATAAGTCAGAAAAAATGGAAAAGGTAATGTCTCTTGTCTATCGGGCAGCCCAGAGTGATGCAAGTGTATTGATCACAGGAGAAAGTGGAACTGGTAAAGAACTTATTGCCGGGGCAATACATAATCTATCAAAAAGAAAAGAAAGAAATTTTGTCATCACCCATCTTGCGGCATTGCCCGAAACCCTTATTGAGGCAGAGTTATTTGGATATGAACGAGGGGCATTTACCGGTGCCGAGAGAAGAAGGATAGGAAAATTTGAATTTGCTTCTGGGGGCACGATATTTCTTGATGAAATCGGTGAATTGCCTCAGGCAGTCCAGGTGAAGTTACTCCGAGTACTTCAAGAAAAAAAGATTACACATCTTGGTTCAAATGATGAGATTCCTGTTGATATAAGAATCATATGTGCTACAAATAAAAATATTGAGGATGAGGTAAAAAACGGAAGATTCCGGGATGATTTATATTATCGTTTGAATGTAATTAGGATACATATCCCTCCATTGCGTGAAAGGAAGGAAGACATACCCCCACTGGTTGATAATTTTATAAAGAACTATGCCCAGCGTGAAAATAAAAAAATTCAGGGGATTACCGATGATGCGATGAGAGTAATTACAAAATATAATTTCCCGGGTAACATAAGAGAATTGGAAAATATAATAGAGCGTGCAATTGTCTTTTCAAGGGGAGATGTTATCACCGTTGATGATCTTCCGGACTATTTGGGCGTACAGAAGAGATATAATCTTGCAGGAGGTAAATTAAATGAGACGATAGAAAGAATTGAACGGGAAATGATAGCATCGGCTCTGGTAAAACACAATAATAACCAAACCAGGGCAGCAGAAGAACTTGGAATTTCTGAACGTGTTCTGCGCTATAAGATGAAAAAATATAAAATAAAGGGCGAATAATATGAAACCTAAGAGTATTATTCTCTTATCCGGTGGGCTGGATTCGACCGTGAGTGCCACGATCGCCGTTAAAAAGACCAAGCCCCTTTTTGCCCTGACCATTGATTATGGACAGCGTCCAGCAAAAATGGAGATTTTTGCGTCAAAGAGAATTTGCAGGGCGCTGAAAATTAAACACAGGATAATCAAACTGCCATTTTTTAAAGAATTCAAAAGGTGTAAACTTATATCCGCTCCTTATCCCCTTGTGGGAAAAAGTAGGTATGAGGAGGATGACTTTAGAAAATTTTCAAAAAAACTTTTGCTCCTAAAAAATATCTGGGTTCCCAATCGCAATAGTTTATTTATCAATCTTGCCGCCTGTTTTGCTGAATACTACAATGCGGATTTAATAATCACAGGTTTCAATCGGGAAGAGGCAAGGGAATTTCCAGATAACACGAGAGATTTTATAAATGCGATTAATAAAACCCTTCTATTCAGCACTTTGAAAAAGATTAAAGTTATTAGTTATGTTGCAGATTATACAAAAAAAGAGATTTATAAACTTGGTTTAAAATATAAAGCACCATTGCAATACATTTATTCTTGTTATTTGGGGGGCAAGAAAATGTGTGGTAAATGCCTTTCATGTAGAAAGTTAATGGAAGCACAAAGGCAGTATTAATAATTATCTATTTTCAAAAATTATAGCGATAAGGCTACAGGAAAATGAAGATAGCAAAAAGGTCAAATAACTGAATAAAATCATTGACAGAAATTGATTTATGTATATAATACGCTATGGATGCGGCGGGATTTAAAGAAGTTTATGAAACAATGCAGAAAAATATAGAAGAAATCAAAACAGTGACTGAAAAACTTAATAAATATAGTCCCGAAGACCAGATAAAACTCTGTGAAAAGATAAAATATTTATTCTATGGACTGGCAAAAACCCTTGTTGATATTGGCAATAAGATAATCGTTGAGAATGATTATCGCCAGCCCTTGAATAATGCAGATGTATTTATCAGCCTTGCTGAGCATGAAATAATCAATTCTAACCTTATCCCTGGGATTAAAAAGGCAGTTCTTGTCATTCCTAAGGTAATGCAGAGCAATACGCAGGAAGTTATTGCTATTATTAAAGAGAGTATTGAGTCAATCTGTAAATGCCTTGATTCGTTTGCAGTATATTACGACCTTAAGGAAAAGGGTATATAAATTGAAGACTTTCTATTCAATTGCCATCTTTATTTTTGGTTCAGCAATCGGTAGTTTTTTAAATGTTTTGATTTATAGAATACCCAGAAGGGTCTCTATCGTAGCGCCGGGCTCTTTCTGCCCGCATTGTAAAAAACCAATAAAATGGTATGAGAATATTCCAATATTGAGTTATGTATTTCTCGGTGGAAGATGCAGTCAATGTAAAAATTTGATATCTATTCAATATCCAATAGTTGAATTTTTGACTGCCATACTTTTGCTCTGGTCATTTGTCCAATTTTCATTTAAAATGAATTTCTTTTTTATTGCAATATTTTTCATAATCTTAATTGTGATTTCCGGCATTGATTTTACACATCAGGTCATTCCCGATATTTTTTCAATTCCAGGGATATTTATCGGATTGATTTACCAATTTTTGAACCATAATTTTTTGTCTGGTTGGGTCGGTGCTTTATTTGGTGGCGGGCTTATTTTTCTGATGCGGGTTCTTGGTGGCTGGGCTTACAAGAAAGAGGTTATGGGAATGGGTGATGTGTATCTTGTAACATTGATTGGTGCATTCACTGGATTTCCAATGATAATTCCTGCAATATTTATCGCTGCCTTCATCGGTGCAATCTTTGGTATGGTCTATCTTGGTGTGACACATCAGAGTAAGGATAATCCCATTCCTTTCGGTCCTTTTTTGAGTGCAGGTGGCGTGATTGTGATAATCCTGCACCATCAGACAATACAATTTTTAAGGGGTTTGGGCATTTACTTCTGATTTATCTTTCTTGAGGTTAAAAGTCTATTTAGAGGATAGGTATTCACAACATCATCTTTTTCCAGCCAGCCCCTTCTACAGGTTGCAACACCAAATTTCATCCATTTCAATTCCTCAACACTATGGGCATCTGTGCCAATGCTAATTTTAACACCCAGTTCTTTACACCGCTTTAAATTTACATCATTTAAATCAAGACGGTCTGGATAGGCATTACATTCCAGGATGGTTCTGGTCTCAATAGCCTTTTTAATCACTTTTTCAATATCAATCGCATATCCCTCACGTTTAGAAATCAATCTTCCTGTGGGATGGCCAATAATATCAACATAGGGATTTTCCATTGCCGAACATATCCGCTCTGTAACATTCTTTGTAAAACCCTGATGGATTGAGGCAACAACAAAATCCAGTTCCTTCAAAATCTTATCAGAATAATCAAGTTTACCATTTGGCAGTATATCCACCTCAATACCTTTAAGAATTTTGAAATTCTTAAATTTTTTATTTAATTCATCTATCTCTTCCCATTGTTTGAACAAACGTTCAATCTCAAGGCCATGGGCATATTTTGCAGAACGGGAATGGTCAGTGATTAAAATATATTCATAACCCAATTTCTGTGCAGTCAGCGCAAGTTCTTCAATCGTTGCTGAGGAATCAGAATAAATTGAATGCATCTGAAGGTCGCCTTTAATGTCAGAAAGTTCTAAAAGTCTTGGTAATTCATTCTTTAACGCAAGTTCTACTTCGCCACGATCTTCGCGCAATTCTGGAGGAATCCACTGCAGACCGAGTTTTTTATAAACTCCTTCCTCATTTTCGCCTGCAATCACTCTTTCTCCCTCAAATAATCCATACTCATTGAGTTTCCATTTTTTGTCCACTGCGATACCACGCAATTTTACATTATGCGCCTTTGAACCCGTGAAATATTGTAGGGCTGCGCCATAGGATTTTTTATCCACAATTCTTATATCAACCTGGACTCCACCCTGAACCAGAATTGAACTCTTTGTCTCACCTGCAGAGATGACCTGCTCTGCCTCAGGATAATGGGTAAAGACTTCAACAATCTTTTTGTGGTCCTTGCCTGTGACCAGAATATCTATATCACCTATTGTCTCCTTCCATCTGCGTAATGACCCGGCTGGTGAAATCTGTGATACCGGCGCATTATTTTTTAGATATTCAATCACACCTGATGCAATACTTTCAGCAACCGCAATTGAAAGACGCTCATGACTCCTTTCGTATAATTCAATCCCCTTTTTTATATTCTCCACCTTCTTTTCGCCCATCTGGGGGAGTTTTGCCAGACTACCGTCCTCAATCACCTTTTTTAAATCCTGCAGGTTCTTAACACCAAGGTGTTTATTTGCTAATGCCAGAGTCTTGGGGCCAAGGTTTTGAATATTGAGAAGTTCTAATAGTGTTGGTGGGATACCTTTTGTTGCCTCTATATATTTCTGCATCTTTCCAGTTTTAAGATATTCTTCAATTTTTTTTGCCATCCCCTCACCAATTCCAGGAAGGTCTTTTAGTTTATCAGTTTTTAATAACTCCTCCACATCCTCGGTAAGTTCTTCAAGAATTCTTGCTGCCTTGCGGTATGCTACAACCCGAAAGACATTCTCACCTTTATATTCAAGGGCATCTGCAATCTGATTAAAGATGCTGGCAATCTCCTTATTCTTTTTCATTAGTTAAATTATAATTAATTAAATTCTCTTGTCAACGCTTGATTAATCCTGGTCTCTTGCAAATGAATCAAGTTTTATTATAATTTATATTATGATTAATCAAGCGGTCAAACTCTTAAAGGAGGCAAAAAAAATATTCATCCTTACCGGCGCAGGAATTTCTGCTGAGAGTGGTGTCCCTACATTCCGGGGCAAGGATGGATTATGGAAAAATTATTCAGCAACTGACCTGGCTACACCTGAGGCATTTAATAGAAATCCTGAACTCGTATGGGAATGGTACAGGTGGAGACAGGATATAATCTCAAGGGCAAATCCAAATCCTGCCCATTATGCACTCGTTGATTTAGAAAATCATTTTGAGGGTTTTCTACTTTTGACACAGAATGTGGATAACCTTCATCAACGTGCCGGCTCAAAAAATGTCTTAGAGTTGCATGGAAATATTTTTAGAACCAGGTGCCTAAAATGTGGTAGAATAGATAATATTGAAAATGCAAGATTTGAAAAATTGCCTTATTGTAAATGTGGTGGATTACTCAGACCCGATGTCGTTTGGTTTGGTGAATCAATTCCGCAGGATGTATGGCAGAAATCAATGGGATTTTTAAGTTCGGCAGATGTGGCGATAATCTGTGGAACATCAGGGGTTGTCTGGCCTGCAGCAGCAATACCTGAGATCGCTGGAAATTATGGGGTGAAGACGATAGAGATAAACCTTGAATCAACACCTGTAACTCCAGTTGTAGATATAAGTATCCTATCGCCTGCAGGCAAAACATTGCCTGAAATTGTGAAGTCATTATTATGTCATTCTTGACTTTGAGTAAATTTTCATTATAATAAATTGGTTTTGTTAACCACGGGTCATTAGCTCAGGTGGCAGAGCATCGGATTTTTAATCCGGTGGCCGCAGGTTCGAATCCTGCATGACCCACTTATAAAATGAATAAATTCCAAATTCCAATTCGCCACTCTCCCTGGCGGACCAAATTCCAAACAAATTCCAAAATCCAAAATTTATTCTTCTTTTTTTGTCGTTTAACTTTGTTAATCTGGATTTTGGGTATAATGAATTCCGGTTATGGTTCAGATACCCTTATGCAAAAAATCGTTGTTCATTTCTTTTATTCTCCTGATTGTGGGCAATGTATGGATATTCTCCTTGATGATATTCCAAGATTACAAAATTTATATCAATTTCAGTTAAAAAAATATGACCTGAATAATCTTGATAATTACAAATTGCTTGAGCAGATGGAGAACGAAAAAAACATAAAGAATATCGGTGAAGACCTGCCCATTGTCTTTATTGGTGATTCTGCGTTTTATGGCCCGGATGAGGTGAGGAATAAATTGGAACTAACAATGAAGAGATATGCTAAACAGAGAATTATTATAAAGAAAGATACATCTGTAGTAAAAAAACAAGATAGTTTTGAAGTTGAGACAGGAAAGATATATTTGTATTATTTTTATCAGCCTGCCTGTCCAGAATGCAATCGCGCTGAGGCACTGCTAAATGGTCTGTCAAAAAAATATCCAAATCTTATAGTCTGTCGTTATAATATCCTTGAAGATACAAATAAAATTTTTTATGAAGGACTTGCTGAAATGCGAAACATCCCTGATGATAAAAGGTTTATTGTGCCGGCAATATTTGTCGGTGATGATTATCTAATAAGGGAAATATCTTCGGGTGAAATAGAAAATTTGACAAAGAGATATTCAGGAGGGAGTCCCAGACTTGATACATTAAGAATTTCTACAGCGGAAAAAAATATAATTAAAAGATTTACAAAATTTTCTTTGCTTGGTGTTATCCTTGCCGGACTCTTAGATGGAATAAATCCCTGTGCCTTTGCCACAATTATCTTTTTTGTCAGTTATTTGTTGTTTATGGGGAGAAAGAAAAGGACAATCATCATTATGTCCATTTCTTTTATCCTTGCGGTCTTTTTATGTTATCTTGCAATCGGGCTTGGTGCCTATATTATATTGAATACGATTGTTGCAATAAAAATCATTGGAAGAATAATATTCCTGGGTTTTGGTGTCTTTGCAATGATTCTCGGTGTTTTAAGTCTTTACGATTACTTTGTTGCCAGGGCAGGCAAAACGAATAAAATGATTCTGCAATTGCCTCTGATAGTCAAACAAAGGATACACAAAGAGATAAAGGAAAAGACAGGTATTAGTGCGATAATAATCGGTTCTTTTGTTGCAGGTATCCTTATATCTTTTCTTGAGTTTGGCTGCACCGGACAGGTTTATTTTCCTACTATTACCTTTGTTGTCTCACGCACAAACTTAGGATTAAAGCCTTTCTTACTTTTACTCATTTATGACATTATGTTCATTCTACCTTTGATTATAATTGCAATTGTTGCCGGGACTATTTCGCGAGATAGTGTAGCAAATTTCTTATCAAAAAGAATTCCAGTTATAAAAATTCTGACTGCCATTTTATTCTTTGTGTTGGGTATTCTATTGCTTTTATCATAAAAATGAAAAAAATTTTCAAAATAGTTGTAATTTTTGCTGCCTTAATCATTATTGTCTTTATGATCGTTAGATTATTACCGAACGAAAAAAGAAATTTGATAAGGGATATAAACAATTTAAAAAATGCAGTTGAAAAAGAAGACATCAATAAGACATTTGATTACTTTGACAAAGACTATCTTGACCATCATGCTCTCAACTTTAATGATTTCCGTTCACTGGTTGAAGAGTTTTTCAAATCAGCTGATTCAATAAATATAATGATGTCAGGATTAAAAGTATGGATTGATTCAACAAAAAATAATACTATTTTTGCCCACTGCAGTCTTGGATTGAGGGTGATTGCAAGATATGAGAATGAAAAGGTGCTTGTATTTGGTGGTGTAATACAACCTTCTCCAGTAAAAGGATTTTTTAGAAAACAAAAGAATTATTACAGAATTTATGCGGCAGAGTATTGAAAAATGAAAAAATGGTTAAGTGAAATTATCGTAGAAATTAGAAAAATTGATTTAGAAATATTAGTAATTGTATGCTACTCTACATTCGTTCTACTATTTTCTTTGTATCTCAAACGCACAAGAATATTCTTTCCGAATGAACCATTTTTTGAAAAATTAGTCTTGCTTGGTATTATTTATGCAATTTCACCATTCATTCCAATGTTTCTATTCAAAAACAAACCTGCAGACTATGGATTAAAATTTGGAGAATATAAAATCTGGCTAAATGATTTAACTATTATTTTCTCTGTAATGTTAATAGTTCTATTGATTGTCTTCAAATTTACGAACTTAAAGACCATATATCCCCTTTCTTATACAGCCCGAAAGGGATTCAATAATTTCGTTATGTACCAGATTATACAATTGTTTCATATGTTTTCCTGGGAATTTTTTTTCCGGGGTTTTATGCTCTTTGGACTGGCGAAAAAAATGGATAACAAACTGGCAATCTTGATTCAAATGATTCCCTTTGCCCTGATGCATTATCGCAAGCCACCGCTTGAGGCATACGGTTCAATATTTGCGGGCATTTTCTTGGGTATAATAGCAATTCGCGCGAGGAGTTTTCTCCCCAGTGCAATACTGCATTTTTTGGTAGCCTTATCAGCGGATATCATAGGGATGATGTTTTGATTTCACCAAAAGATTTAATCTGTATTTTTTGAAATTCTACCTTAAAAAAGGTGACCAGGAGGGAGCGTAGGCAACAAGACCCTGGGTGAGTTTGCGCTGTCTTGTACCATCCCAGTTCATAGTCCAGAGTTCATATCTGCCCGTGCGATTGGAGATAAAAACAATGTGTAAACCATCTGGTGACCAGGATGGTTCTTCGTTATTACCCTCAAAGGTTAATTGGATAGGTTGAAAATCATTGGGGTCGGTGACACATATCTGCTGGGAATAGTTTTGTTGTCTTGATACATAGGCGATCAAATCACCCCTTGGTGACCAGGCTGGTGAGGTATTGTAATCACCATGGAATGTTAGACGTCGGACATTCCCTCCATAGATATCCATTATATAAATCTGGGGCATTCCTGAACGGTCTGAGACAAAGGCAATCTCACGACTGTTTGGCGAGAATGCTGGCGAGCAGTCAATTGAACGGTTGTTGGTGAGTCGGCTTAATTGTTTTGTTTCTAAATCTAAGAGATAAATCTCCGCGTTGCCATCCTTTGTTAAAGTCAGGGCAATCTTTGTGCCATCCAGAGACCAGTCAGGTGCATAGTTCAATCCTGCATGGGGGGAAATTATGGTCAGTTTCTTCTGATTGATGTCAAGAAGGTTGAGGTTGAGTCGGTCTTTTATGTAGGTGGAATATAATATTCGATTTCCATCTGGTGCCCAGCAGGGGAATAGGTTAAAATTATTATTGTTTGTAAGTTGCAAAAAATTGTAGCCATCATAATCAATCATCGCCAGTTCTTTGCCGGTTCCTGAACGATATGAAAAGACAATCTTCGTTGTGGAAATTCCCTTTTCGCCTGTAATGGTTTCAATTATTTTATCAGAAAGGGTGTGTGCATAGTGTCTGAGTTCTCCGGATAGGGGTGAAGAAAACTCGCCTATTTTTTGTTTTGTTTCAAAGTCAATGAGTGTAAGTGTAAAGTTTGGCTCTTTTCCTGATGCCCTTAAAATCACACCACTTTTCTTAGGATTTCCTTTAAATGCATTTGTATCTGAAAGAATATCAAAATATAATGAATAATCCAGATCAAATCTTATTATAGATTCAATATTTTTTATCCTCGTGGCAAAATCAGGTGTGCCCTGGACATTGAATGGTTCAATTATAATGCTTGTCTTGCCTCCGGCATAATCAGTTAGTCTTAAATAGACTTCCTGGGCAGAGATAATACAAATAGAAAAAAGACAGATTAGTATTTTTAATACAGATTTCATTTTGCAGTCAGAAATTCTAAGTGCACCTTTAGATAATCGTCAGAGAATTCTTCAGGTAATGGCGGTAGTTTTTTTGTGAGTGCTACGGCGCGGATAGTTGATTCATTATATATCTCATCACCAGAATCCTCTTCAATACGGATATTTGAGATCACACCATTTTTATCAACTTCAAAATAGACGATTGATTTTAGAATAACATCCTTTTCTTTATATGGATTATTCCAGTTCTGGCCAATTTTATTTAATAAAATATTCAAATAATAAGAATATTTAAATTCTCTGCCACTACCAGTATAAATCTGTGGTCTGATATCAGGGAGTCCATCAGGAAGACCCTTTTTGGTTTCCTTGGTCTTTTTTGTCTCTTTAGTCCGTTTGGTTTCTCTTGTATCTTTTTTTACCACGGATTTTTCTTCAGGTGGTTTTTTTTCTTCAATCTTCTTTTCCGGTTCTTTTATTGCTGGTGGTTCTATCGCTGCCTCAGGAACTCCAGAAATTTTAGGCTGGGGTAGGGGGGCAAGGCTTACTTTGTATACTTCAAACTTCGGGATGGATTTAAAACTATTTTTTGAAGAAAGGGCGATTGTTCCAAATAACAGGAGGTGGAGTAATATTGAAAAAAAGGTAAAGCGGTTCATTCTTCCTGGGGTATTTCTGCAACCAGTCCTAAATCTTTTACCCCTGCCTTTCTCATCTTGCCCACGACTTCGATTACAAATCCATAATCAATACTTTTATCTGCCCGTAGATAAACTGTTATACCAGGTGGTTTTTTTTCTAAGATTTTTTTTAGTTTTGCCTCAAAATCATCGGGTTTGACCTGTTCGCTTTCAATATACAATTGCTTGTTCTCTTTTATTGAAATTGTGATTCCTTCTTCATCGTGAGGTAAGGAAGCATCGGTCCTGGGTAGATTTACATCAATACCTGGGGTCATCATTGGTGCAGTAATTATAAATACTACAAGAACAGTCAAAGCCACATCAACGAGGTTGGTGAAATTTAAGTCCTGAATGAATCCGTTGTATCTATTAGCCTTCAATCAATCCCCTCTTTAACCTGGCAAATAGCTCGCTGATAAAGTTATCAAGTTGCGAGTCTAATTTTATTATTCTGCTGCGCAAGAGGTTATTAAAAATTAATGCGGGGATGGCGACCAATAATCCATACACAGTCGTGATTAAGGCGTCAGAAATACCTGGTGCGACAACTGTAATATGGGCTGAACCCCTTGCCCGAATCTGCAAAAATGACTCCATAATGCCCCAGACCGTTCCTAAGAGTCCTATAAATGGGCTTGCCGCAACAATCGTTCCCAGGACTGGTAAACCTGATTCAAGGGTTTCTATCTCTTTTGCCTTTGCCCGCTCCATCGCAAGTTTGATATTTTCAGCAAGTTGAAGATTTACTGGATTTTCCGAAGAAGACTTTAGCGATTTAAATTCATCGATACCATCCTTTAATATCCTGCCATAAGGGTTATCAATTAATAGATGCCCAAGATTCTCCATCTCTTTTATATTCTTGTGGAATTGATAACTCATCAGAAAAGCCTTACTCCGTTTATTAGCAGTTGCAAGTTCATATAATTTCTTAAAAAAAAGTGCCCAGGACCATATGGAAAATATTACAAGTATGACCATAATAATCTGGGCAGCAAGTCCTGATTCTAAGAAGACACGAAAGATATTCACTTGTTTAACCTCTCTTTTGCCAGCGATGCCTCAGGTGAATTGGGGAACTCCTTTATCACCCGTTCGTAATAAATCTTTGCAGTTTTTGTATCTTTTGCTTCTTCATAGATTATACCAATTTTATATAGAGCGGTTGACCGTTTATTGCTTTGAGTATATTTATTTAATAATTCATTAAATGTATCAACTGCATCCTGGCGTTTTCCCAAAGAATAATAACATTCGCCTATCCAGTATAGCGCATTGTCAGATAATGGTGATTCTGGAGCAACTTTGAGATAGGATTTAAACCCATTTATTGCCTCGATATAATTCCCTTTCACATAATTGAGATACGCAGATTCATAAATCATTCTTGCTTCAGGGCTTACTGATGATACATCCTCTGAATCGGTTACAACTTTTTTACTCCGCGATAACCTTTCTATTATCTGGGTAAGTTGGACTTCAGATTCACCCAATCTCGTGTTCAGCATTTCAAGTTTCTCTGCAAGTTCTTCAGATTTTGTATAATAATCAGTCCGAAGTTGGGAAATTCCTTTTGATTGGTCCTTCAGGATGCTATCAAACTTTGCTGTGTAATATCTGAGACTATCCATTTGCCAGTTAAAATTATTAAAACGGGTGCGGCTGAGGCAATTTACATTATAGATTAAAAAGACGGTAATAAAAGGGAAAATAAGGGGTATCAGAAGTTGGAATCTCAATTTTAGATTCTTTGATTTTACCTGATACCCCTTAATAACCCTTGATTCTGTCTGATTAATCATTTTCTTACTTCATTATTGTAAATTCACAACGTCGATTTCTCTCCAGGACTTTGGGATCAAGAGGGCGTTCTTCGCCATAACTGACTGTGGATAACCGATCCGGAGTGATTCCCAACATCAAGAGATAATCCCTTGCTGATTTTGCCCTTCTCTCACCTAATGCCATATTGTATTCAGCAGTTCCAATCTCACAACAGTGTCCTTCTATGATTACCTTTACTTCAGGATAAATTTTCAACATCTCAGCATTTTTCTTTAAAATTTCGGCAGCATCCTGACGAATATCGGATTTATCAAAATCAAAGAATATTCGCTCAAGGACAAGTTGGGGTCTGGTTTCCACAACGGTTGTTTCTTGTGGCACGACCACAGCAGTCGTCTCTTCCGGAACCGGTTCTACCGGTTTCACCACCTGTTTCTTTGGGCAACCAAAGAACACAATAGCAACCAATAGAATGGGTATGGTTAATTTAAGATAGCGCATTATGCCTCCTTTCACAGGGTAATTATATCAAATACTGAGCCAAAGTCAAGGAAAATAAGAATTATATCTAATGATTTTTTTCTATCCACTTCTACCTGTTTTTGAATTAAGATACCGCATTTTATCCCTGGGTATATTTTTTATATAGTGATATAAAGTTGAGCGGAAAGGTTTTCTTTCTCAATTCCTTTCTGGATGGGATAATGGATACTAAATTATGCCTGCGCAAAAAATCCATTGCAGATTCTTTATTGCCCTTTGCCAACAAATAAAGAAAGTATTCCTTAACATATTTGTCTTCTTTTATCTTTTAAAGCTTTCTCAACCAGGGCTAATTCACCATAATACAGGTGTAAAAAAATGGAGTTATTAGGTTCAATATTCAACATTAGTTCAGTCTTATCAGCTTCAAGGGCAAACCATAGTGCCTTTTTCTTTCTACCCAAAAGAATATACAGTTCACTCAGAGCCCTCAAAGCAATTCTCTCCCAATAGACAAACCCGAGTATTTGAAAATTTTTGAGACTTCTTTTAAGATAGTTTTGAGCAATAGATAAATTTCCTTTTAGCATCTCAATCTGACCGAGGCGCAAAAGGGCAGTTCCTTCATTGAACAAATCTCCTTCTTTGACCAGGTTAAGAGATTTGCGAAAATAAATTTCTGCTCTTTGATATTTTTTTTCTTTGAAATAGATCCAGCCGATATTATACAAACTTGTTATTAAAGCCTCACTTCGATGAAATTTTTGAGAAATCATCAAACCTTTTTTATAGTAATCCTGTGCCTTGCTATTCTTACCTACCATATCGTAATAAATTCCACACCCTTCAAGATATACCATCTTTTCGTCAATATTCATTTTATGATTTTTTAAGATTTTAAGTATCTGTGCCATCTTACTATATTGACTACTCCAGTCATATAAGTCTGCAAGTTTAAGCAGGATATATTTCTTAATTTTTAAATTTTTTTCAACTGCAAAAGAATCTTTTCTGCATCATAATAGTCAGACATCTTTATTAAATACAAGGCATTAATAAACGAGCTTATCTTTTTTATATTCTCATCATCATAACCATTCAATCGCTGGATGATATTTGTGATCTCATTGTGGAAACCCCTGGAATATAGTTCATCAAATGTTGCAGACCAGTATGGTAATGCCTGATATGCATCACCACCTTCAGTAAGATGATAGGCAATTTCAAAGGCAGTTCTATCTTCTTTGATAAAGACTTGAGCAATCTTTCTCTCATAGGCCCGGCGTTTGATTTCAAGTATCGAATTCAATATCGCCTCCCGAAACAGGGCGTGTTTAAACTGATAGAGCGGACCAATTTTTATTACTATACCTTTTGTGCAGGTTAATTCAAAATTCACACAGGGAACATTCAGGGCTTTCTTGACTGTCTCGGGTGAAAATTCAAACCCAATACAGGCAGCAATTTCAGTCGGTTTTTTTACCTCAGGTGGTAAACTTTCATATCTTGATAATAGAATTGAGTGGATACTGAATGGCAGTGAACGGGTATCTTCTGAAATAGAAAATCTGTTGCCGACATTTTTGATAAAATTTTTTTCCTGCAGGTCAATCAAAATCTGCTCAAAATAGAATGGATTTCCCTCACTGTGTTTTATTAGAAAATCCAAGAGTTTTTTATCTGGTTGTGCGCCGTGTATCATCTCAAAAAGGATTTTTAAGGATGATGGCGAAAGATTTTTTAAGTAAATTTTTTCTAACTTTAGATTATCCACGATATTTTCACCTCCGGGTCTGGATGAGGCAATCAATTGAAAAGGTAGAGTAGTCAACTCCTTTAATAAGAATAGAGATGCTTCATCAATCCAGTGGATGTCTTCAGCGAAGATAGTCAGGTTATTCTTTGTTTTAAAAAGGTCATTTAATAATTTCACTACTCTTATCGCGGGCAGTTGTATACTACCTTCAAAATAATTTTTGAGTTCAGGAAAATCACCTTCAGGAAAATGTTTGAAAGTTTCTTTCAAGAAATGAAGTGGCGGTGAGACTGGCGGCAGTCCTATTTCAATGATGTTTTTCTGAAACCTTCTCTTTTTTATCTCGTAGAGCATTCTTGATTTACCCACACCCGCGTCACCGATAATACAGAATCCTTTTCTATTCTTTGCAAGATTCAGTGCCATACCTATTTCTTTTTCACGACCAACAAAGGGATGGGCAAATAATTGAGGGCTAAAGATATCCAGAACTTTCTCCTGTGGCTTATATACCCTTATTTTTTCTTCTTTGCCTTTGAGTTTTATTACTCCAATATCCGCGAAGTTAAATTTGCCTATCAATGATTTCTGAACCTCTTCTGAAATATAAACATCATTGCTGGATGCGGCGGCGCAAAGTCTTGCGGCTACATTTACTCTGTCACCCAATATCGCAAATTCTTGAAATCTCTTTGTTCTGACTCCACCGGCAAATACAACGCCTGAACAAATACCCATTCTGAATTCAGAATTTTCAAAATCCTTCTTTAATCTGAAAAATGTCTCAAGACAAATTTGTGCCTCTCTGCCCGTGGATTCAGGAAAACCAGCAATCACCAGTGCCTTGAATTTATTTTTGAATGGAATCCATTTCATAAGTTTAATATTTTCTTTATAGGTCAGGAAAAAATCAGTTATCTTATGGACCAGGGTGAAATCCTGGGGTATCTCAAGGAATGCTATATAAAGTGGTCTGTGTGCTGCACTATAGTGAATAATCTTCTTGGTAGAAGGGAATTCAGGCATTCTAAAAGTCTTAGATTTGTTTGAACCAAATACGGCAATTTTACCGGCTGGAGTCTTTTCTTCTAATAAATCAAGGTCATATATCGTTTGTCCCCTGATAAGCAAATCATTATATCCTTCAGATAAGGGTATCCATTCGGCTTCAACTTTTCCCTGGACTGCAATAAATCTTGTCCTTAAATTATATTTTTTCAAACTTTTCAAATTCAAAAGATCATTACCCAGTATTTCAATTTCTTTTATGTTGATACAGGCCGGAAGTATTGCATAATATGCATCTCCAGCCAGTTTAAAAATTCTGCCCCGGAGATTTAATATCTTAGATTCGGCTTCCTGGAAAAATTTCCCAACTATTTGCCTCAACTCTTCTGTGCCTTTTTTCCCTCTCTTTGCAAGTTCTTCACTCAGGTTTGTAAAACCACCTATGTCCTGTATTGCAAGCCAGTAGACCCCACTGAATTTCATAGCAATATTTTATTCATTTTAGTAGGTTAATCAAGATTATAAAATAACTCTCGCCATCTATGATTTAATCAAAATCGGATAAATATAAAATTCTAATATCTAAATCCTAAATAATTTCAAAATTCCGATAAACAAATTGAAACAATATTTAATCCATTAGAGTGCCGAATCTTGAATCTGGTGCTATTCAATTATAAGGATTGATGAACCAGAAATCTTTGAATGTTTGATGTTGAGCAGGGCATCATTGGCATCTTCAAGTCTGTATTCGTTAATTTGGGTTTTTATCTTAAATTCACCAGCAAGTTTCAAAAATTCCTGCACATTCTGTCGGCTTGTATGGGCGACTGAGGTAAGGGTCTTTTCTGGATAGATGTATGAATAATCAAAACCTGGTAATGGTGTAGTGTAAATACCGGCTGAGACGACCCTGCCACCTTTTTCAATCCTTTTTAATGCCTTTATTAGAAGTTCACCACTTGGAGCAAAAACGATCACCGCATCAAGCAAGGTCCCCATATCATCATCAATCTTGCCAGTCCATTTTGCACCAAGTTTTTTTGCAAGTTGCAATTCCTTTTCAGTCCGTGATACTACATAGGCATCAATGCCAAGATGGATACAAACCTGAAGTAGAATATGGGCGCTTGAACCAAAGCCGAATAATCCAAGTTCTCCCGAATTCTTTAAACCGGTTGCCTTGAATGCCTGATAGCCAATCACGCCTGCACACAATAGTGGTGCAACTTCTCTGTCGGTATAATTTTCAGGCAGGGGATAGGCAAAATCCTCTTCTACAATAGTGTATTCGGCAAAGCCACCATCTGCATCATAACCTGTAAACATTGGATTATCACAGAGGTTTTCTCTATTTGATTTACAGTATTTGCAGATGCCACAGGTTTTAAATAACCAGGGCACGCCGAGCCTTTCACCCAATTTGTATTTTTTTGCATTCCTGCCAACTTTGTCAACCCTGCCCACAATCTGATGTCCTATTATCACAGGCATCTTGTGTGCAGGCAATTCTCCTTCAACAATATGCAGGTCAGTTCTGCATACGCCACAGACACTTATTTTTAGCCTGATTTTACTTTCCTCTGGTTCAGGCACAGGCAGTTCTTCCAGTCTCAATGGTGAATTTTCAATCCTGTCCTGCTTTTTTAGAACCATCGCCTTCATTAGAACCTCTTTTTGTATATATGACAGGATGGCTTTTGTCCTTTTCTTTCGTAATAATCCTGATGATATTCTTCAGCAGGATAGAATTTACTTGCAGGAAGAATCTTTGTAATGACATTATATCCCTTTTGTTTTAATATACCAATCAATTTTTCTGCAATCTTTTTCTCTTCTTCGTCATTATAAAATATTGCGGATTTGTATTGCTCACCGATATCAGGTCCCTGACCATCTTCCTGGGTTGGGTCATGGATTTCAAAGAATAGTTTTGCGAGTTCTTCATAAGAAACCTTTTGTGGGTCATATGTGACTTCAACGGTCTCATAATGGCCTGTCTTGCCTGTTTTAACATCGTGATAACCTGGATTTTCTAATGTACCTCCCATATATCCAGATACTGCAGATAAGACGCCTTCTTTTTTATCAAAATAATATTCCACACCCCAGAAACATCCACCTGCAAAATATCCCTTTTTGGTTTCCATATATCTATTTTATTGTTTTTTGAATAAAAATCAATACCTTTAAGTTTGATTGACAATTTTGTAAATTTGACTATAATATAACAGGCTCTCTGGAGGGCTAGTCCTAACTGGTAAGGCAGCGGACTTGAAATCCGCCGGGAGCAATCCCATGGGGGTTCGAATCCCTCGCCCTCCGTGATTCATCCCTTGTGGAGAGGTGGCCGAGTGGTCGAAGGCACCCGCTTGCTAAGCGGTTTCTCATCGAGAGATGGGACGGGAGTTCGAATCTCCCCCTCTCCGCAGACAATCAGTCATCCTGTGGGATTGAATGATGGAGAAAGGTAGTTGCTAAAGGGTGGATGGTTATGGAGATTCGTCATGATTCTTTTTTATTATGGAATTTGAGGAGATGATGAATCAAGTTCGAATCTCCCCCTCTCCGCAGACAATCAGTCATCCTGTGGGATTGAATGATTGCAGAGTTTAATCTATATTGAGATTTAATCTATGAATAAAGAAATAAGGGTAAGAATCGCTCCAAGTCCAACCGGTTTTTTCCATATTGGAAGTGCACGCACTGCACTTTATAACTATCTTTTTGCCCGTCACCATAATGGAAAATTTATTCTAAGGATAGAGGACACAGACCTGACAAGGTCGTCTCGGGGGATGACCAGGGTAATCCTTGATTCATTAAACTGGCTTGGCCTTGATTGGGATGAAGGTCCGGAAAAAGGTGGTGAATATGGTCCCTATTTCCAGTCAGAACGCAAAGAGATATATAATGACTATGCCCGGAAGTTAATTGAACAAAATAAAGCATATTGGTGCTACTGCACTCAAGAAGAGATAGAAAAAGAGCGGGCAGAATTTTTCAATAAAAAAATGAACTGGCAACACCGGTGCCGTGAAAAATTTTCCGCAGAAGAGATCAATAAAAGAAAAAATGCTGGAATCGTTCCTGCACTCAGATTTGCAGTGCCCCTTGAAAAGTTGATTTCGTTCACTGATATCATACACGGGATCGTTGAAAAAAACACCACAGATATTGAAGATTTTGTGATTATAAAATCAGATGGTATGCCTACATATAATTTTGCCTGTGTAATTGATGATTTCCTGATGAAGATCAATTATGTTATTCGCGGGGTTGAACATATTGCCAACACACCGAAACAAATACTCCTTTATGATGCATTCAATATGCCCACGCCAGCTTTTGCCCATCTACCAGTGATCCTTGGCAAGGATAAAAAGAAACTATCAAAGCGGCTCGGTGCGCGTTCAGTTCTTGAATACAGGGATGAAGGTTATCTTTCCGATGCCCTGGTAAATTTTCTTGCATTGCTTGGCTGGTCACCGGGTGGTGATGAAGAGATTATGAGTAGAGATAGGATGGTAGAGCTCTTTTCGCTTGAGCGGATAAACCCGGCAAATGCAGTCTATGATGAGGCAAAATTAGAATGGTTGAATAACCATTATATAATTAATCGCATAGATCAGGAAAGATTTCTTGAAAATTTAAAACCTTTTCTTTTTTCAACTGGATATGTAACAGAGGAAGGTTATAAAAATAAAAAGGAATGGTTTGACCGTGTATGCCTGTTGATGAGACCGAGATTGAAGGTTCTTAAAGATATTGCAAAAGCAAAATATTTTTTTACTGATGATTTTGAATATGAGACTGAATCATTAAAAAAATATTTGAATGATAAGAGTGTATCATTGGTCAGGGAATTTAAGAATAAATTGGAAGAAATAAAAGATTTTGCTGCAAAAAATATAGAAGAAGATCTTAGAGATTTTTGTAGCCATAAGCAGATAAAGGCAAAAGAATTGATTCATCCATTAAGGGTTTATATCACGGGCACTGAGGTAGGACCCGGACTCTTTGAAACGATGGAATTGATTGGCAAGGAAAAATGTATAAAAAGGATTTCAACTATAATTGAAAAATATGAATACAGAAACGAATGAAAGAATCAACCAGAGAAGGGAAATAGAGGCGTATCTAAGTCTTCCTGCATTTTTATCTATTATTTCGTCCGCGATTGAGACATTTAAGAAAGAAACGATAGGCTATCTTATTGGAGTCAAAGGAGAGAACAAATATGTTGTGGAGTATGCGATACCATATCAGACCGCAGAGAGCGGTTTTGCGCATGTCACGGTTGATCAAAAAAGGGTGGAACGGGTGAACGCAATATTAAAATTATTATCTGAAGGTTTAGAATATATCGGTGAATTTCATTCCCACACAGCATTTGGAGAGACAAAGGCATATATCATACCTTCGCCAGAGGATTTGTTGACGACGGTTCCAGGAGAATTGAATATAATCTGTGCGGTAAATTCAAAGAAACGTTCTGTAAAATGGTATGAGGATAAAAGGGGAGCGCTTGTAGGGACAGTTGATGAATACAGGATTGAAATCGGTGGATATTATGTAAAGAAACCTGCGCTGGGAAAAAAATATCAGAGGGTGAGAATAAAATGTCCATCGGTCACCGGGATAGGAGTAAAAAAATAAATGGAAATATTTGGTATCGGGATAGATATAATTGAAGTAACAAGGATAAAGTCAGCGATTGAAAGGCATAAAAAATTTATTGATAAGATATTTTCACCCGAGGAGATTAAATATTCTGACCGGGGCTCTTTCCGTTATGAAGAACTTGCAGGTAGATTTGCATCCAAAGAGGCGGTATTAAAGGCAATCAAGATCGGATGGCGCCGGGGCATAAGTTACAGGGATATAGCGATCTTAAATGAAAAGAGCGGTGCCCCTTATGTTGTTTTATCCGGTCGCGCTAAAGAGATATGTGAAGAAATTAATATAAAAAAGATATTTATCAGCATCAGCCATACTAAGGAACTGGCGATTGGACTGGCAATAGCAACAATTTAAGAAAGGAGTAATATAATGAAAAAATTTGTTTTTCTATTTGATGGACAGGGTGCGTTCAAACCCGGTGTAGGCAGGGAGTTGTATAATAAATATCAACAGGCGAAGCAAATCATTGATCAGGGCAGTGAAGTTCTTGGCTATGATATAAAAGAATATCTATGGGGTGACAAGGCTAATCAGACAAGCAGTATGACGAGCATTGCCCAGTCAGCGATAAGTCTTGTTTCGCTTGCATATGCAAGGGTATTGATGGATATGGGAATAACAGGCGATGTATCATTGGGGCACAGTTTAGGTGAGGCGACAGCGATAGCCTATTGCGGGATAACAAACTTTCAAGATGGGATAAGGATGATAAGAAAAAGGGGTGAGGTTATGGAAAAGGGTGGAAAACAGGGGGCGATGATGGCGATAATAAATCTTGATAAAAATCTCCTTGAACAGGAATGTCAGAGAGTAAGTGAAGATATTAAAGAACCAGTGGTGATTGCCAATATAAATGCACCGAATCAAATTGTTATTTCAGGTTCAAAACAGGGAATCCAAATGGTTGCCCAGTTTGCCGCAAAGAATCGCGCACGGGGAATCCCGCTTGATGTTGGTGGCGCCTGGCATAGCCCTTATCTAAAAGAGGCATCTGAAGAATTCAGCGCATTTCTGGACAAAATTGAATTTAAATCACCACAACACAAATTCTATTCTGTGGTTGAACAGAAGATACTTTTGGATGGCAACGAAATAAAAGAATCGTTTAAAAAACAAATGCTTGCAAAAGTTGATTGGGTTGGTGCAATAAATAATTTAAAATCACTGGGTTATGAATATTTTCTTGAAGTTGGTCCAAGCCGGATATTGAAGGATCTTGTGAATAAAATTGCTCCAGAATTAAAATGTGATTCAGTTGCCCTTTACACCGATATGGAATCAGTGGTTCAGAATATGGGATAAAGAATGAAAATCGGACTCATCGGGTGTGGCAGAGTTGGATTGACCATTGGGTATTTTTTAAAGAAAAAAAACCTTCTCTATGGTGTTTTTGATAAAGATAAAAATGCATTGAAAAGGGCAGTAAAGATTCTAAAAATAAAAAAGAATCCTGATTATGCAAATTTGATAAAGAATTCCAGTGTTTTATTATTTGCTACACCAGATGATGAAATAATCAATGCCTATAATAAGGCAAAAAAATATATCATAGACAGAAAATATCTATTCCACTTTAGCGGATTATTGCCGGCAGAGATATTTCCGAAAAAAAGAAATATATATCGTGCATCAATCCATCCCTTTGCTACTTTTCCGAAGATTATGATACCATCAACAAGAGATAGATATATTCTTTTCGCCCAGGGAGATAAAGAATCGATTGAAATTGCCCGTGCAACCCTTCCCAAAAAGAATTTTTCAATCCGCAAAATAAAAAAAGGACAAAAGCCATTATATCATTTATTGGGTGTTTTCTCAAGCAACTTTGTGGCTGGTTTGAGTGAGGCAATACAAATATTAATCAAAAAATTAGGATGGAAAAAAGAGAATTTTGAAATACTCGCATTGCCAATGATTTTTGATTCACTTAATAATGTTGTTAAATACGGTGTAGAAATGGGATTGAGTGGGCCGGTTATCCGTGGTGATGTGAAGACGATTGGGAAACATTTGAAAACACTAAGGTCAAATCCAGACCTTTATGATACATATCGTGCGCTTTCTCGTTTGATAATAAAATATGCACCAGGGCAAAGGCAAAAGGCATTAAGGAAAATTCTAAAAATCAATTGACTTTTTCATAAAAAGAATTAGAATATAGTATGTTTAGAAGGTTTAAATATTCCTTAATTTTCATTGTTATTACGCTTTTATTCTGTGCGCATAAGGGCCCACCACTGCATATAGACCGCATTGACCCAAAGTTAGAAAAAGTTGCCCCGGTAAATGACCATCAGATTTTTCTCTACTTTTCTGAAGCACTTGATACAACAAGTATTAAATCTGAAAATTTTTTAATCTATACTGAACAGGAAACCCTGAAAATAATCGCTGTGACGCCGGGCAATACATCGGAGCAGATTTCCCTATACACACAGAAAATGGCAAAAATAGAATATTTTATAGACGGAAGAGTTTATGATTTATCCCGGCGGGTTGGTATTTTTAAAACCAAATTTATCGGTTCAATAAAACCGGATACAATCCAACCAGTCATTACAAATTATTCAAAGGGATTTAAATTAAAAAATTTTTCTCTTGAATTTTCTGAACCGATTGATACGGGTTCAATAAAATATTATATCTTTCCAAAACGAAAAATGGTCAAAGACTGGCATTATATGAAGAAATTATATCTCAATCCTGAAACTGATTCCTTAAATTACGATACTACATATTACTTATTTATTAGCGAAATACAGGATTTGAGTGGAAATCGTGGGGCTCCTTTTGTGACAACAATTACGCCAGATACTATTTACAATCCAATTTTTATAAGGGGCAAGGCTGTGTTTAATGATACACCACTTGCTTCAGGGATAGGGTTGCTGGGATATGAGAAAATTTTAGGTGTTAGCACGATTAGTCAGGGCGAATTTTTGTTTGAAGTGCGTGATAGTTCAAAATATTTCATCCAGGTTTTCGGTGAAAATTGTTACGGTGCTGATTCGGCATCAGCATTAGATACAAACATAATCAAACTTATGCCCGGAGTTTCTAATCTTGATTCAATTATTAATTAGCATTTGTGCTCTCATTTTATGTATAATTCTATATCACAACAGGGTTGCCCAATTATTGCTGAGAATTTTTGCGGTGATTTTTTTATACCTGTTGATAGCAAATTTTTCAATTCATTTTCGAAAGACAGTTGAATTATCGCCACCGGTATTGCTTTTGGATTTTTCACCGAGTATGAAAGACCATATTACAAGAATACTATCGGAAGTTGATTCAATAAGGTTTAAATACAAAAAATTTTTTTTCTGCGAATCAGTCTATACAGATACAAGTGGTATAAAGCCGAGATTTACTAATATTACGAGTGCATTGCGCTATGGAGAAGAGCTTACTCCCGCCAGTATTATTCTGATTTCTGATGGCAACCACAACTATGGACCCGCACCCGATGATATTCTTGAGAATTTTAAAACACCGGTTTATTGCTTTGGGGTGGGGGATAAATCTATCAATGATCAATCAATTGTAAATGTGTTCTATTCTGATTATGCATTTAGAAATGAGACGACTGCGGTTGAAGCGGTGATCGAAACAAATGGTTTCGGCGGCAGGATGGGAAGGGTTTGTTTAAAATCTGATGGAATGGAGGTGGTAAAGGATTTTAGGTTATCTGAAAATCTTACATATCAATCGGTTGAGTTTAAAATCGTGCCCAATAAGATTGGTGAACAAAAATTTAAGATTTCTCTCACCCCACAGGTTGGTGAATCTGATTATAACAATAATGAATATAATTTTACGATAAAGACATTTGAGCGCAAGATAATGGTCCTTTATTATACAGACCATCCTTCATTTAATACCCAGTTTATCATAAATAGTCTTAAAAAAAATATCGATATTGAATATTCAGAATTAGTCCATATTTCAAATAGTAAATACTATACGAAAGGGAGATATGTTAACAATGGAGAGATAGAACTGAAACAATTTGATATAATAATTTTTGATAATATTGATGGTTCGTTGAATATGGATTTAAAAGATTTTCTTAACCAGGGGAAGGGGATTCTTATAACAGGAAATATCTCAGGGATAGACAATATTTTAAATGATATTTTGGCTTTCCCAGTTGCGGGTGGACAAATTGTGGGAGAACTACCGTTAAAGATTTTGTCTCCATTTTCGATTCTTACACCTATAGAAGAATATGCCCCGGTTTCAAAAATTAATCGTGCCCTGGGCATAAATCAGAACACGACACTCATTGCCCGCGCTGGTGAGTATCCTTTGATTGGATACAGAAAGGTCGGAAATGGTTTTGTTTTTCAAATCAATGTTCCAGAACTCGGGGTGTGGCATTTTACGCAATTAAATTTAAACAATAAAGATATTTTAAATCCTTTGATCAAAGATGCCCTAAGGTTCCTTTCACCTTATGGAAAAAGCGAGCGTTTATTGCTAAAGACCGCAAAAAACCAGTACCGGATTGGTGAACAGATAAGATTTGAATTAAAGAGTTATAACCAGAATCTATCACCAGGTTCGGGTGGTGAATTTTATCTGAATTTTCAAAATAAAAAGATTCCATTTTTTGAGATAAAACCAGGCGTATATGAGGTATCTTTATTTTCCGAAAAATCCGGTGAATTTAGTGTATTTGCAATGGGTAATCTTAACAATGATACATTGAAGAGTAATAAATTAGATTTAAAGATTGTTGAAGTTGAGTCTGAGCCCGCAGAGTTGATAAATGAACAATTGCTTGAACAAATCGCATTGAAAACCAGGGGTGGATATTACGACATATCTCAATTGAAGGAATTCCATCCACCTGAAAGACAAAAGAGATATGAGGTTGTAAAATTTTCCTTTGACCGACCAGTATTTTATTTTTTAATATTTGCGCTAATTGTTATTGACTGGGTTATCAGAAAAAAGGGAGGAATGGTATGACTCCACAGGAACTTGTCGCCAGGGGATTTTCCCCTGAGTGGGCAGTATTTCTAACTTCAATGATTCCAGTTGTAGAGTTGCGCGGTGCATTGCCCCTTGCAATAAATTTATTCAAGATTCCCTGGCCGAAGGCATTCTTGATTTCATTTATTGGAAATGTCTTGCCTGTGCCTTTTATCTTATTTTTTTTAAAACCAGTTACTGATTTGCTGTGCAGGGTTTCTTTATTTAAAAGATTTTTTGAATGGTTATTCAGTAAAACCAGAAAAAAGAGCGCCGTAATTGAAAAATACGAAGAACTCGGACTTCTCATATTCGTTGCAATCCCCCTGCCCGGAACCGGTGCCTGGACCGGTGCCCTGCTTGCCTATTTAATGGGGCTCGATTTTAAAAAGTCTATACTGTTTATCAGTATTGGCGTTTTTATTGCCGGTGTGATTGTAACTTCTCTTTGTCTCATCGGCTGGATCGGTGCAATCATTGCGATCTCTGCAATAGTGATTTTTGTACTGATAAGAATATTTTCTTAAATACTACAAAATCAAACTCATTCCGATACCGGTGAGTATCGGGACAGAAAAATTATCGTCCCAGGGCAGAGGCAGAACTTCAAATATCGTTGACATAAGTGCTCCCGAAAAAAGAATCCAGAGCGGTACATTTAATAATGAATGGAGAACGATAGTAACAATCAAATTTGAACCTAAATGAGCAAGGCTCCCGATGAGTGTTTTTTTAAATAATTTCGGTCCTTTTATGTTCTGTCCGAACATCGCCGCAAATGTATCACCCACAATGACAAAAGTGCAGGCAGAAATTACAACAGGACGGGAGAACAGCAATGCCGTGATGAGGCATCCCAGAAGTAAAAAAGTAGCACCGTTGAGATTTGTTAATTCTCTTCTTCTCAGAAATGAACCAAAGAAAAGGATGAAACCTTCTTTGACTCCATTTACATGGAGACGAATAAAGTCAATTGCGACAATGACAATTGTGACAATGAGAAGTAAAGACCTTGCTGATACCTGGGGCAGAAGATAGTATAAAACCGGTATGAAGATTGCCCAGAGGTTCATTAATTTACGAAAGATTTCAGCCTTGAGCATTATCTCGTATTAAAATTCAATACAAGCAGAAAATTTATTTGATATACCAAGGTCTTCGTGGGTTATGAGTCCATAATCAAAGACGAGTTTTTTATATCTCAAACCCACACCGGCTGTATACCGATCACCACTTATACCCAGACGTCCAAAAATTTTGTTTTTATACGCAATTTCTATTCCATTATTCAATAACAAATTGTTGAAGGAAAGGTCTTTTACGATATCGGATTCTATTATCAAGACTGCATTTATTCTTGTCAGGGGAATTTTTGGGGCTATGCCCAGGGTTATTTTGGGTGATATATATTCCTTTGTATCGCTCTTCCAGTAAATCGGGGCAAGGACAAAATCCCTTATGCTAAAACCAGCATTTAAATTCCTTAAATTCAACTTTAATCCTATGTCAATTCCACCACCGATACCGGTGAGTACCGCAAGGTCACGATAATATATTTTTAAATTTACGCCATAAGAAAAAATATTTCTGGTTTTCCCAGCATTTAAATAAAAGACCATATCCCTTGTGGACACTGTATCATAAGGTATGGGGATATTTTCATCGCCGGGATTTTTGGTTGTATCAGGGAGCGTGGTCAATTTTATGTTGTTGACAGAAACCATCTGAAAACCGATGCCATAGGTAATATTTGCCTTTGGAATGACTATTGCACCAAATTCATTTTTTACAATACCGGCAAAATTTTCTGCATGCATTAGATGGAGCGATTTGTTGCTCAACATTAAAGATGCAGGATTTAAAACGATGTAGCTCGGATCACCACTCTGGGCAACGCCGGATCCACCCATACCACAGATTCTGCCACCAACGATCAATTCCTGAAAATCCCCTGCATACTTTGTGCCGAATCCGCGATTTGCAAACAGAATGATTATAACGGTTAAACAAAGAAAAAATTTATTAATTTTTATGATGCTATGCATTTTACTACACCCCTTAAATATTTTTTTACCCTTGCGCCATGGCCATGGCGAGCCCTTATCGTTATTCTAAATTCATACTCGCCTGGTGGCACAACATTACCATTTTTATCCAGCCCATCCCAGACAATCAAAACCTCGCCGGCTGGTTTCTTTAATCCATCTATCAAATTTCCTATCTTCTCTCCTGCCTGATTATAGATATCAATATCAATCCTTGCTTCATCCGTAATATATAGCGCCAGGGTTGTTCCTGGTTGTTTTGCTGAAAAGACGGATGGGAAGCAACCAACAAAGATTGCATCCACTGAGATCCAGAGGTATTGCCCACCTTCTTTTTCAGTGATAAAAACCTGACCATAACGTCTGCCAATGGTGATACCCCGTGGGGAATGAAATTCTCCCTGTCCAACCCCGGTTCTACCTTCAGAGATTATATATGTTAAATTATGATCAAATTTATGTATCTGGTCATTCTTTTCATCGGTTACATAGATATTTCCGAAATAATCAACCGCACAATATAAAAATGTTGCCTCTGCGAGTCCTATCTCAAAACTGTATATTGAATTTAAAAATCTGCCCGAGGTTGTGAATCGGGAAACCCTCTTACCATCATTATCAGTGATTACAATAAAATCGTCCTGATAATAATTTTGCGGTGCACCGGCATCGATTACCTCAATTCCCATAGGATGGAAGATTTCACCATAAGATTGTCCTTCGCGGCCAAAGGATTTTAAAAGCGAATCCATTGGAGAATATATATATATTTTTGAGTTATCATAATCTGTGATGTATAAATTATTCTTTGAATCAAAACATACATCAAAGGGCCTTCCTGGAAGTTGTATCTCACCAATCATATCCAGTTTACCTTTTGCATATTGCAGTTTCACAACCCTTTTATTTCCAAAATCAGCAACACAGATAAGTCCATCTTCATTGGCGGTTATCCCTTTGGGCTGGGAAAAGATTTTTTCATTACCATATAACTTTACTGCTGATAGACCAATGTTATAGACAATCTGTCCTGAACCAGAATTTACTGCAAAAACTGTCAACTCATCATCTTTTTTTGTCTTTGGATCATCGAGTTCTTTTAATTTGACCGCAGCAATGCCCTGGGGGTCATTATAATCAAAACTCGGTCCAATATAAAGTCTTAAATAATATTTGGATGCCCGATAAAAACCAAATGTATGCTCAAAGGGCGGAACCGCCAGGGTCTGGGGCTGATACTGGCTTATGAGAAGAAATAATATAAAGGACACTCTATTATTATAGGGATTTTTAGGAAATTGTCAATAATCCTGTGCAAATGTTAAGGGACCTTATTTACACCTTTCTTTAAAAATCGTCTATCGTTGGACGGTTTCGCAGCCCGTATTAAGGAACGGAAGTTGGTTATTAGGTGAAGAAGTGAGTTTGGAAGTTAGAAATAAGATGTTAGTTTAAATCCGTCATCCGCCAGGAAGTATGGCGGACTCTCCCCGCCAATCTTTGTGGCGGGGAGAGGAAGATTAGTGTTTTCGTATGAAAAGAGGTTTGAGCAGGAATGTTGCCTCATCGTAAAAGCGGATTCAGGTTTTATGTATTGACATAATAAGAAAAATTTATAAAATAATATATGCATCAGACTTGCATCCTTGATTTTTTGAAGGAACTGGCAGTTGGTTTCAAATCCGCAAAATCTTATCCACCTGGCCATCCAATAATGGAAAAAGTAGTATCCAATACACTTGCACAGATCTCCAAGATTTTTGCCGATTATCCTGAATTTTCTTTTTATTTTCTTGAAAAGACTGTAATATTCCAGGATATGAGGTTTGATGTTTCAAAGAATCTTGCTGTGCTCTCATTTATTGAAGCGCTGAAGAAAAATGAAATTGAGAGTCTTACATTCTCTTCAGGTGTGAACAATGAAGATGTAAGGCATCTTTATGAGGTGATGAGTAGTTCAAAGTTGAAACTTAAGGAATATGGTAGTCCATCCGCAATGCTTGAGGCAAAAGGAACTCAAAAGATAAAGATTAATGCAGTGAAATTTGGTATCCACACCGGTGCTACAGTCCAGGTTGCCCAGGAAAGCAAGGGTGCTGAAGTTTCGGTTGAGACATCAGATTTACAAGAGGAAATTGAGAATTTTAAGAAACTTGTAGAAAAAGGTATTTCAGCTATTGAATTAAGACAGGAATTTAAAAGACTCTCTGAAAAAGCTGAAGGTGCATCTGCTCCGAGTCAGATGACACAAAGTGAGGCAGCGGCAAAGATACTTAAAAATTTACCTTATGAACACAGGATTGAATTATTTAAAGAATTAGAATTAAAGCCATTTGTCCTGAGGATTCTTTCCAATTTGAATGAAGAGAATTTGCTGGAGTTGATTATTACAAAACAGAATGATTTTGGAGAGATGAAGAAAATTCTGGGTGTAATGAGTGATGATAAATTTGCAAAGTTATTACCAATACTTAAGGAAAAGATTCCCAACATATACGAATACCTCGCCCAGATGGGTCTGCTACTGAGTGAGAAATTAACTTCCATCTTTTCCCGCGAAGACCTTCACAGCACAATCAGACCTTATTATAATATGCTTGATTCCCAGAACGCTAAGGTGCGGGAAGAGGGGATTAAATCTTTAGCCACCCTTGCCGGCAGATTCATACAGCAGGGGTATATTGAAATTGCCAATGAGATTACACAGAGATTGATTGTAGCACTTAAGCAAGAATCGGTTTCTGAGGTGGTGAGTAATACGCTTGAGGAGATTTACAATTTCTATAATACTGCCCGTTCATCAAATCTAACGAAAATATGCGATTCGCTGGTTGAGCCATTCAATAAGATTCTCAGCCAACCCGGAATTCCGCTCTCAATTAAAAAATTGATGATTAATTTTATGGGTGAAACGATGAATCCGGCGGTGCTTCCTGCGTTGATGACCTTCCTCTGGGAGAGTGGTTTATATCCTGAGGTGCGCGCTGCAATCATAAAGATTGGAAAGGACGCAGTGCCTGAACTTCTTTTGACGCTGAAAGAAGCAGAGGATTATAGTTTCAGGATGAAAATTATTGATATATTAAAAAATATTGGAAAAGAAGCCCTTGATACGCTATTAAAAAATATTGATACGCCTGAATGGTATATGCGCAGGAATATCGTGAATATCATCGGCGAGATTGGTGATAAAGAAATATGCCCGAACCTTGAAATTTTAATAAATGACCCGGAAGACCGTGTCCGTCTTGAATTGGTAAGAGCATTTATAAAATTAGAATATGAAAAAGGACTGAAATTTTTATTAAAAGATTCTGCGATAGAAGTGAGGGCTGAATCATTAAGGGGATTGAGAAAACTGATTTCAAATGAAGAGATTGGCGAACTAATTCCGCTACTCAAGGAGAAAGGCGATGCATTCCATGCTGAATTATTGAAAATAATCGGTGAAAGGAAACTAATTGAGGCATTCCCTTTTATCGTTGATTTTTTGAGAAATCTTACACTGAGGGATGACCAGACTGCCCAGGGTTTAAAGCAAATTGCGTTTTCAGTTCTTATCAGATTATCCCTTCCGGAGACAAAGGCGGTCCTTGAAGAATTTGCGAATTCTCGCGATAAGTTCCTTGCTGATTTAGCCCGTTCCGCAATCAAAAGAATTGGTTAGAGGATGATATTTTTCTATATCACCACGCTTATCTATGCCATCATCTCGGCGCGGGGCATTTTACAGCATAATATTGATATTAGATTTGGCTATGCATTACTCTGTGTAGTTATTTTATACTTTGTTTTATATACACTGAGAAAAAAAATTCAGTTGTATCACACATTCATTGGCGGTATCATTCTCAATCTTTTGATTCAGCTGACAGGTGGATTAAAATCACCATTCTTTTTACTTTACTTCCCTGCTCTACCAATCGTTGGTTATAAAGAAAATCAAAGACATTATTGGCTTTTTGCAGGCATATTGTGTTTAATGGAGCTAACATCGAGTATTTTCAAAAAACAATTTAATCCCTTTTCAATTATCTTTTTTGCAATTACCGTTATCATCACGGCAATAATCATTGATAAGATAATAAAACGGGAAGAAAAACTAAAAAAATCTCTAACACGGTATGAAGCAAGGGATTATTTCTTCGGTCCTGCCAATTTTGAAGCTAAAGACCTTATTACATCAATAAAGGATATTGATCGCCATCCCGGAATTGAGAGGCCATTGCTTTTCTATGTAAAATTTGTCCATAGTATTTTTAATTCCCATACTACAGCAATTTTTTCATACAATGAAGACAAACTCATACTTGTTCAGGGTTTTTCTTATTCTGAGTTATTTATTCCTGATTCTGTAATTAATGTCGAAAGGGGATTATATCGTCAGATAATCTTAGAGAGGAAGTCTGTGCTTATAAAGGAATTTGTTCAGAGTTCGGATGAACTCGGTTATTATCGTGGTGATGTTAGAATCAATTCAGTGATGATTGCCCCGGTTTTAATCCTTGATCGGGTTGAAGGCATTTTTGTTGTTGACCGTAAGGGGGATAGTTTTAGCGATGAGGAAAAAATTCTTTTTGATGAAGCGACAAAGGGCGTGGGTTTTTTGATCTCAATGCTGCGCTTGTATGAGAAAGAGAGATATGAATCAAAATATCTTTCTTCAATTGCCGAACTTGCGCGTAGACTTCAGTGCGGTCTGGAATTAAAAACGATTGTGAATGATACTGTGCGGTCATTTAAAACCGTTTTGAATTGTGATGAATTATCCATTGCATCAGTAGATGAATTGAATAACCAGGGCACAGTGCTGGAATCCACCTATCTTAAAGAGAATACAAAATTTGGACTTGATGAAGGGCTTGTAGGGTTGGTTGTGAGACATCGTAACTACATAATGAAAGAAGATCTGAGTGAAGGTAATTTAATTGTTTTGAAAAAAGGTGAGAAAAAGAGTCGAGGTTCATTCCTTGGCGTTCCGGTCAAAGGTGATAATGAAGTTCTGGGCGTGATCTGGCTTGAAGACCACCGAAGGAAGAGATTTGGGGAAGAAGATGTTGAGGCATTGCATATACTCGCTTCCCAGCTCACCCTTGCCTGGCAGAGGGCAATGCTATATGAAAGAGTAAAGGAACTTTCAATAAGGGATGGTCTAACTGGTTTATATAACCACAGACATTTTCAGGAATTGCTTGAGCAGGAAGTCAAAAAACAAAAAGAGTTTGTTCTCTTATTATTTGATATAGATTATTTTAAAAAGATAAATGACACATATGGACATCAGGCAGGAGATGAGGTTTTGAAATTCATTGGAAGGTTAATTTTTCACACCGGTATCGCAGGTCGCTATGGTGGAGAGGAATTTGCAATAATACTTCCTAATAGCAATCTGAAAAAAGGGGTTGAAATAGCAGTGAGATTAAAAGACCATATCAATAAATCTGAGGTTATATTCAATCAAGTGAAGATAAAATTTACAATAAGTGTGGGCATCGCCCATTATCCAAAAGATGCAAAGACCAGAATAGACCTTATAGAACAGGCTGACCGTGCCCTGTATTCGGCAAAAGAATCGGGCAGGAATAAGATTGTTGTTGCTAAGTCCCTGAATGAAAAAAAATAAATAATTGACAAAACATTTCTGATAAATATAATAAATGCGATATAGGGAGGCGGATGGGTGCTGGTGTGCCTGACGGGCTTCAAACCCGGTTGTCCCTCGAAAGGGGGACGGTAGGTTCGATTCCTACACGCCTCCGCCAGTGCCTAAGATTCTCACATCACCGCGTTTAATTGTGATACCGGTGGAATCAAAATAGATCAAAAGTGGGAGTGCATATTTCCTGCTGGCATTTAATAAATCCCTGAACTCTGATACCCTTATCTCTTTATGCTCCTTTAGATATTTGATTAATTTGTTCTTTGCCTCTTCTACCATTTCTTTGTGGAAAACAACGCCTTCACCAATATTAATAAGTGTTCTATTATCAAGTAGATAACGATATGCCTTTTTTACAAGTTCAGGCTGACTGATTCTCTGTTCTATAATTTTTTCTATCTCCGGGGGCTGGAATTTTGCATCAATAAATATCTGTTCCAGAATTTTAGCGATTTTACTGAGTTCCTCGTCAAGCGCAACCTTAAAACCATATAAACTTATTTTTCCATCCTCGGAGATTTTAATCTTTGAATCCTCTTTTAAATGCTGAATTGTAAAATTGAATAATGTGTTGTCCAGACCTTTTGGCAGTTTATTCATTAACTCAAGCCTTGGTATTCCAACCAGGGTGGGATTATTTTGATGAAAATCCTTGACGATGTCCATTATCATCTCTTTTAGTTTATCTAAATTTTTACAGGAGTAATAAAGATTGCGTTTTGCATCCACAATAAGAACAGCCTTTTTATGCAGTAGTTCTTCAATCATATCTTTCACATTATCTATCGGAAGATTCACATCGCGGGCAATTTCCTCGGTTCTCAAGGGTAATGTGAAACTATGATTTAACTCTTCCTCAACAATTACAATCGGTTGCTGGGTTTCAATTTTTTGCAGGTGTTCAAGAATCTCTTCATCAAATTCTTTTATTTTTACTGCCTTTGGTTTTAATATCACACCGCCGCCTATTGTTATTGGTGGTGAATAGGTGCGGATTACAAATCGGTCTCCAATATCACATACTGCCGGAGTTTCCAGCCTGAATTGAACCAACACCTTTACTCCTGGTTCAACCACCTTCTTTTCCAAGATCACAACCCGGGCAAGAATTTCGTCGGTTCCAAGATGGAGCCTTATTCGTGAAAAACTCTTTAATGGAGGTGCTGAACTCAAAAGGTATAAGGAAGCATCCATAAATAAAGAAGGTTCAAAAAATCCAGGCTGGGCGATTACATTACCCCTTTCAATTTCTTCTTTTTCAGCACCAGCAATGTTAATTGCAGCACGAAAGCCGGTTCCAACCTCTTCGACTTTTTTGTTATGGACTTCTATACCGCGTATCTTTAATTCTTTTTTCTGGGGAAGGAGTTCCACTATATCACCTATCTTTATCCTGCCTGAAAGAACAGTTCCAGCAATGACTGTGCCAAAGCCTTTCATTGTGAAACATCTATCAATGGGCATTCTAAAAACACCCTTATCTGTCTTTGGTTCGGTCTCTTCAATCATTTGTTTGAGTATCCTCTTCAATGTATCAATTCCTTCTCCAGTAACATTTGATACAGGAATTATTGGCGAGTCCTGTAAAAATGAATCTTTTGTCAAATGTTTGATATCATCAATCACGATATCAAGTTTTTCATTATCAACAAGGTCGATTTTGGTAATGACAATGACTCCCCTTTTTATCTGAAGCAATTTTAATATCTCAAAGTGTTCTACAGTCTGGGGCATTACACCATCATCTGCAGCCACAACAAATAATACAAAATCTATTGTGCTGGCACCTGCGAGCATATGCCTTACAAACTTCTCATGTCCGGGCACATCAATTATTGTTACATCTTCACCATAAAATGCAAAGCCCAGATCTGTAGTCATCCCCATTTCTTTCTCTTCTTTTAAGCGATCGGGGTCGGTGCCGGTCAAAGACTTTATCAATGCACTCTTACCATGGTCAATATGGCCCGCAGTTCCGATGACAATATGTTTTTTAATAGATTCTGTCATTTATTGCCCAAAATTTTCAATAGTGTATCAACGATAATTTTTTCCTCTCCTTTAAATATGGTTCGGAAATCGAGTAAATAATGGTCATCTTCAATCCTGCCAAATATCGGTGGTTTACACAGGCGCAATCTTCTTGCAAGATTTTCAACTGATATCTTTTCCGGTTTAATCATCAGGACATATGTGGGTAATTGTTCAGTGCTCAATGAACCGCCACCAATTTCAGAAACCGACCATTTGACTTCCAATTTTACATCAGGCAAACCCTGCAATTGTTTAGCACACCATCTTGCCTGTTTTTTTATTTCCGATACAGGCTTTAAAAGTAGTGATATCACCCTATGATTTTTTTTAATTTTTTCTTCTTTGCGCAAAAACAACTGGAGTGTTGCTTCAAGGACCGCGCTTGTCAATTTGTCACATCTTAATGCCCTGGTAAGTGGATTCTTTTTCAATCTTTCAATATATTCTTTTTTCCCAACGATGATACCACACTGTGGACCACCTATCAGTTTATCACCGCTGAAACAAACGATGTCGGCACCAATCTTTATACTCTCCTGGACCAATGGTTCTTTAGGTAGATTATATTTTGAAAAGTCAATCAATGCACCGCTTCCCAGATCATCAATCACAGGCAGGTTATATTTTTTTCCTAACATAACGAGTTCATCAAGAGGCACCTGTTTTGTGAAACCCGATATGCGATAATTTGATTGATGAACACGTAGAATCGCTGCTGTATTTTCATTTATTGCTGACTCATAATCTTTCAAATGGGTTCGGTTTGTTGTTCCTACCTCACGCAGGATCGCACCACTTTGAGCCATCACATCAGGAATCCTGAATGAACCACCGATTTCAATCAATTGACCCCGGGAAATTATGACTTCCTTGCCTTTACCAATGGTGTTTAATATCAACATTGTTGCTGCAGCATTATTATTCACAAACATTCCAGACTCTGCACCGGTAATGATCTGTAGTAGTTTGCTTAATTTTTTATAGCGGTCAGCCCTTCTCCCTTCTTCATCTATCTGGAGTTTTGAATATCCAGAACATACAGATAACAATGGTTGCAAAATACCTTCAATATATGGTGCCCTGCCCAGACCTGTATGGAGAATGACGCCCAATCCATTAATGGCATAGGTATAATAGGGCTGGGTTAAATCGTTTAATTCCTCAATGATTGATTTTTTTAAATCATCAATACTTAAAATTTCTTTATTTAATATCCTTTTCCTAAATTCTTCTGTTTTCTCACGAATCACCTTTATTAGATATGAATGCTCTAACTCATCAATGAATTCTTTTAATTCAGAAAAACCCAGTATCTTTTCAATAGAAGGGATTTCCCTTATATCCTTTATCCCGTTCATACCCCTGTCTGATATTTTATCTCGCCATTTACAAGAACATATTCCGCACGGCCGATAAGTTCTTTATTTAAAAATGGTGTATTTTTTGATTTTGACTTTATATTTTCCGGGTTTAATATCCATTTGATGTTGGGATTGATTATTACGATATCTGCAATTGCCCCTTCTTTTATGACCCCTAATCTTTCTTTTAATACCTGGGCAGGTTTTAAAGTTAGTTTATCTATAACCTCAAGCCAGGAAAATTTCTCAATATTAATGAGTTGCATTATTATCATTGAAAGTGCGGTTTCAAGCCCGGTCATACCAAATGGTGCAGATACAAGTTCAAGTTCTTTTTCTGCTTGGGTATGTGGTGCGTGGTCAGTGCTGATGCAGTCTATTGTCCCATCGCGCAATCCTTCAATGATTGCCCTTCTATCAATTTCAGTCCTTATTGGTGGATTGACCTTGTAGTTTGTGTTATATGTTTCAAGGACAGTATCATTGAAGAAAAAATAATGGGGACAGGTTTCACAGGTCACATCGATGCCTTCTTTCTTTGCCTTTCTTATCAATTCAACTGAACCCCTTGTGGAGATATGGCAGAGGTGGAGTTTTGCACCGGTAAATTTACTGAGCATCAAATCCCGCGCCACAATTATTTCTTCTGCAATTGCTGGTGACCCAGGTAATCCGAGCCTGGTTGAAACTTCACTTTCATTCATCACCCCACCCTTACTCAAATTTTCATCGATTGGATGTTCAAATATCGGAATGTCAAAAATCTTTGAATACTCCATTGCATAGCGCAGGACCTTCGCATCACTTACTGTATTCCCATCATCAGAAAAACCTTTTACACCGGCTTTTACAAGTTCACCGAATTCAGAGATTTCTTTCCCTTCTCGTTTTTTTGTGATTGTTCCAATGGGAAAGACCCTGCACAGATTCACCTTTTCAGCCTCTTTTTTGATGTAATTAACAATGCCCTCATTATCAATCACTGGTTCGGTGTTGGGCATACAACAGATCGTCGTAAATCCTCCAGCGACCGCTGCCTTTGAACCACTTTCGATCGTCTCTTCATCAGGCCTGCCCGGGTCACGGAGATGACAATGGAGGTCAATAAAACCCGGGCTTATAATCATTCCAGTTGCATCAATGACTTTTGCCGCATCGACCTTGAGGTTGCGTTCAATCTTCTGTATTTTATTGCCTTCAATCAATATGTCAGCGATTCGGTCAAATCTGGATTTAGCGTCGATGATGCGTCCATTTTTAATCAAAATACTATTCAATCTTACCCCCTGCATGGATAAATAGTATCCCCATCCTCATTGCCACTCCATTCTTTACCTGTTTCAGGATAACAGATTTTGGTCCATCAGCAACTTCGGGATCTATCTCAAGTCCACGATTGGTTGGTCCGGGATGCATAACAATGCTTTTCGGTTTCATTTTCTTAACACGCTCAATAGTGAGCCCGTATAAATTTCTGTACTCCCTAACAGAAGGGAAGAGTCCGGATTCCTGTCTTTCCAGTTGTATCCTCAACGCCATCACAACATCAAAATCTCCGATTACTTCATCAAGATTATAAAAGACCTCCACACCCAATTTATCAATATCAATCGGTATGAGGGTGGGTGGTGCGCAGACTGCAACATTTGCTCCAAGCGCCTTCAATCCAAAGATATTGGAACGGGCGACCCGTGAGTGGAGGATATCGCCGATGATCAATACATTGAGATTTTTAATATAGCCAAAATGCTGACGCATCGTCATTATATCGAGCAATGCCTGGGTTGGATGCTCATGGGTTCCATCACCGGCATTTATGACAAAGGCATTGAGATTATCAGCAAGGATTTTTGGTGCACCTGAGGCAGAATGTCTCACCACCACGCCATCAACCTTCATCGCTTCAATATTCTTTGCGGTGTCTAAGAGTGTTTCACCCTTTTTAACACTTGATGTGCTGGTTGAAAAACTTACAACATCCGCAGATAAACGTTTCGCAGCAATGCTGAATGATATCTGGGTTCTGGTTGATGGTTCAAAAAAGAGTGTGAGTATTGTTTTTCCACGGAGCGCGGGGATGATAGGAATAGGACGGTCTAATACTTCAAGAAATTTTTCTCCTGTGTCTAGATAATTTATTATTTCTTTGCTGCTTAATCCCTCAATTCCTAAAAGGTCTTTTTTTGGATTCATTGTTTTTCGGTTATTTTTAATTGTTCAACTTTTGGACTCGTATGGTGAGCCATCTTTATCCGACCCCGCTTTACCTTTATCTTTTTTATCTTATGCTTTCTGTGGATAAAAACGAGGTCCTGCCCATCAATCTCTTTGAGATAGACATCGACAATCTCTTTTTCCAGTGTTGTTATCTTTTTACCAATGTAATCAGCCTGGATTGGAAGTTCTCTATGCCCGCGGTCAATTAAGACTGCAAGTTGAATCTTTTTTGGCCTGCCAAAATCAAGTATTTCCTCTATTGCAGCGCGAATCGTGCGACCCGTAAATAAGACATCATCAACAAGAACGATGATGCGATTGTTAATATCAAAATTGATATCAGTTCCTTCAATTATCGGTGTTTCGGATACGAGTTGCAGGTCATCGCGATACAATGTTATGTCAAGGGCACCGATCGGAATCTTTGCCTTTTCACATCCCAAAATCTCGGCACCAATGCGCTGGGCGAGTATATCACCACGCCTTTTTATACCAATCAGTGCTAAATCTTTTGTTCCTTTATTTCGTTCAATTATTTCGCGGGCAATTCTGTTGATGATTCTTTTTATATCCGCAGGTTCAAGAATTCTTTTCATAACCAAATATAATTATAAATAAAAATTTTCCAAAGTCAAGGCTTGACGAAAGAATCGTAATGAATATAATATAAAATGAAAAAGGCAGTCATTGCACTCGGTGGAAATGCAATTTCCAGCACTGGACGGGACGATATCCATGTCCAGTTTGCCAATACAAGGAAGAGCCTTGAGGTCGTTGTTGAATTGATAAAGCAGGGATACCAGATTGCGATTACCCATGGCAATGGTCCCCAGGTTGGTAATGCACTCTTAAGGGTGGAGAGGACCGCCCAGGAGATTCCTGCACTTCCACTTGGTGTTATCGTTGCGGATACCGAAGGTGGAATGGGGTATATGATTGAACAGAGTCTTCAGAATAAATTGAAAAAATTAGGGATTGAAAGGGATGTAGTTACTATCGTCACCCAGATAATTGTGGATGCCAGTGATCCAGCAATAGTAAATTCCACAAAGTTTGTGGGTCCGTTTTACAATGAAAAGCAGGCAAAGAAACTTGCTGAACTATTTAACTGGACGATAAAAGAGGACCCAGGCAGGGGTTATCGCCGGGTGGTTCCGTCACCAAAACCTTTAAAGATAGTAAATTCAAGAATAATAAAGCAACTTGTTGAACAGGGTGTGATAGTGATTGCAGCGGGCGGAGGTGGGATTCCAGTTTATATTGAGATTGATGGCACCTATGAAGGGGTTGATGGTGTGATTGATAAAGATCTTGCTTCTGCAGTCCTAGCCATTGAGATAAAAGCACAGATCCTTGCAATACTGACTGCGGTTGATTATGTATACCTCAATTATAAAAAATCCGATGAGAAGAGATTGGAAAGGATTACCTTAAGCGAAGCAAAGAAATACCTGAATGAAGGGCATTTTCCATCCGGTAGTATGGGTCCGAAGATTGAAGCAGCAATCAAATTCTTAGAATCAGGGGGAAGCGAAGTCATTATAACTTCGCTTGAAAATGCTAAAAAGGGCTTTTTTGAAAACTTTGGAACTAAACTAGTTCCAGATTAGTTTTTAAAATTTTAAAATAGGATGATAGGTTGCAGTAAGTATACCACCAGCAATGGCACCGACAATTATGTTTATCACAAACATCACGATGATGGCGACGATCATATAGCCTATAACTTTTTCCTTTGGGGTTGACATCATAACAGGCATTCCCAGATACATTAGATATAAACCATATAGCGATGCAAGAAGAACAAGAATTCCAAGAACCGGAAAGATATATAATATCCCTGCGACAAAATAAGGTGTCATAGAATAGGCCGCGAGTTTAAATGCATTTGTGGAATTTGGGGCTGAATCAAAAGACGGAGCAAGTGCATTTATTACAATTCCTTCAATATAGAGTCCTATGAGGGTAAAGATAAACCAGACTATTGCCCAGACAATGGCAGAAGCGAATGGATATCTTATCACACCAAACATTCCAATGTTGATTCCAATAAGAACATAACCCAAAAAGCCAAATATCGCAGGTATCAATGCGAGCGGGACTGCATAACCGGTCAATACCTGGGCGATAGTGGTCTGTTCGGCTTTAATCTTCTCCCATTCAGTCTTTGGACTGAATAGAATTCCTTTGATCCTTTCTATCATCAAAACCTCCTTATCATATAATTATATATGAAATTATGATAAAGTCAAGAGAATAAAAAGAAATTCATTTTGTGGTGTTGACATTGGGATTCAGTTGAATACAATTGAGTATGGAAATAGTCAGATTTGGTGAAAAGGAACGTAAGCAATGGGAAGATTTTGTTCAACAGGCAAATAATGGCACGATATTTCATACTATTAAATTTCTTAGTTATCATCCACCAGAAAGGTTCAAAAGCCATCATTTGTTAATAAAAGAGAAGGAGAATATCATTGCACTCTTTCCCGCAGTGATTGAGGATAATACAATCATTTCGCACAAAGGTGCATCATACGGAGGATTTGTATTAAAATCAGGACTTGGCATACATAATATCTATTTATGTGTCACCCATCTTATTGAGTTTTTAAAGAAAGAGGGCATAAAAAAGGTTATACTTACCCAGACACCCTTAATCTATTATCGTGAACCCAATCAATATATTGATTTTGCACTGATGAAACACGGATTTAGATATAGGAAAAGGGAGATTACAGCAGTGATACCCCTTGATGTTGCAGAACCCCTTCTGGTATTCCATCCTGATGCGCGGCGTTCTACAAAAAAGGCGTTGAGGGAAGGTGTGAGGATAAGGATCACAGATGACTATGCTCAATACTACGAAATATTGAAAAATAATCTTGGTATGAGGCATAATGTATCACCGACCCACACCCTGAGCGAACTTTTGAAATTAAAGAATTTGTTTCCTGAAGACATAGTCCTCTTTGGTGCATATCTAAAAGAACGAATGATTGGTGGAATGGTTATTTTTGTGACAAATCCAAAGGTGCTCCTTGCATTCTATATCAGCCATAATAATCAATATCAGGCATATCGCCCGGTAAATCTATTATTCTATGAAGTGATAAAATGGGGAAGGTACAAAGGTTTCAAATACCTTGATTTAGGGACATTCACATTAAATATGGAACCAAACTGGGGACTGGGTAGATTTAAAGAGAATTTCAATGCGCGGGGTTTTTTAAGGGATACCTATGAAACGGAATTGTAGTAATCCTGATAAAAATCAAGAAATGAAATACTTTAAATAAAAATGATGGATAAAAAAAATAATTCTGTTTATTTTATCAATAGTTTTTTTAAAGGCACAGGAAATAGATTCGGCAAGGATTTATTTGCAGGTTGCGAATACAGCATTGAGCAGAGGAGAGTATCAGATTGCAATAGAAAATTATAAATCGGTTTTGAGATTCAGACCTGAACATACGGCAGTGACATATAATATTGCCTGCTGTTATAGTCTGCTCAATAACAGACTCGAGGCATTAAAATGGCTTAATAAGGCGATCGACCTCGGGCTATATGCATTTGATGAAGATGGGGATTTGAATAACATCAGAGAAACAAAGGAATATAAAAAACTCCTTAATAAAGCGAATAAGTTGCTCAATCAGATGAAACAGACAAAACTCAGGCCGGTCGTTATCATTCCTTCTGATTATGATACAAATAAGATTTATCCATTGCTCATCTGTATGCATGGCTGGGGTAGTAATCCAATTGACCTTTCAAAGAATTTTCAAAAAATACCTGACCTTACTGGATATATCTTATGCTTTCCTTATGGCTCACAAATAATGGGCAAGGAAATTTTTGGCTGGGGAGAAGGGGATAGTGCGGAAAAAAGAATAAATGAGACAATAGAATTCATCCAGAATAGATACAAAATTGATAAAGAAAGGATAATTCTATTGGGTTTTTCCCAGGGCGGCACGATGGCGTATTATATGGGCTTAAAGGATGCAGAATTATTCAGAGGGATTATCGCAATTGCGGGATTTTATGATACAACTTTTAATCAATATCTAACCAATTTAAAAGATAAGAAAATCAAATTTGTGGTAATGATTGGCGGAGACGAGCCAGAATATAGGATTAAGGCAAATCTTGATGGCTTGAGCCAGTTGATAAAGGCAGGAATATGTGTGAGTTTCCAGGTTTATGCAGGTTATGGTTACACAATCCCTGGTGATATAGATTTTGAAATAAGACGGGCGATTGAGTGGGTGGAAAAATAATCTGATAGTTTATTAGAACATTCTGCCTATTCCTTGATTGACAAAGTGTGAAAATCGGATATAATTAGTCTGGAATGGTAAAAACATTCCAGGGAGGTTTTATTTATAATGAACGGTCATTCTCACGAGGATCTTAATAAGTTACTTGAAGAAAGTTATGTCACCCATCAAGAAGGTGACATTATAAAAGCAACAATAATTAAGCGTACCAAAAATGGTGTTCTTGTCAATCTTGGTTTGAAGGCTGAGGGCTTTTTGCCCTACGAAGAATTTTCAAATCCTGACGATGCAGTTGAAGGTAAAGAGGTATTTGTCTTTCTTGAGGCTTTTGAAGACCGGGAAGGCTTTCCAGTAATTTCAAAGAAAAAAGCGGATTTTCAGTTAGCCTGGGACAAGATAAAACATATCTATGAAAATGGAGAGATCGCAGAGGCAGTAATCCGCAAGAGAATAAAAGGTGGATTTACGATTGATCTTTTGGGTGTTGATGCATTCCTGCCGAGTTCCCAGATTGATTTCAAACCCCAGACCAATCCCGATGCCCTTATCGGGCAGAAGATCGGCGTAAAGATAGTGAAGATAAATATGCTGAGAAAGAATATCGTTGTTTCAAGAAAACTCGCCATTGAAGCAGAACAGGAAGAAGTAAGAAAAAGGATATTCAGCAAGATTAAGGTTGGTGATGTTATTGAAGGAACGGTTCGTAACATTGCTGATTATGGTGCATTCATTGACATTGGTGGTATTGATGCATTGTTGCATATCAGCGATATGTCCTGGACAAAATTGACACATCCTGGTGAGGCTGTGAAATTGAATGATAGATTGAAGGTAAAGATTCTATCTCTGGACAAGGCTTCAGGAAGGATATCAGTTGGTTTGAAACAACTAATGCCTCATCCCTGGGAGGCGATTGAGAAAAAATATCCACCCGGAACAAAGATTAAGGGTAAGGTTGTTAATATTGTGGAATACGGTGCATTCTTAGAACTTGAGAAAGACATACAGGGTTTTGTCCATGTTTCAGATATGACCTGGTCAAAAGATATTAAAGACCCAAATGCCCTGGTTAAAGTAGGGGATGTGATTGATGCGATTGTTCTTTCGGTTGACCGTGATGAACGTAAGATTTATCTGGGTGTTAAACAGACCCAACCTGATCCCTGGTCAGTGGTTGATGAGAAGTATCAGGTTGGTCAGAAGGTTACGGTTAAAATAACGAATCTGAAAGATTTTGGTGCATTTGTGCGCCTGCCTGATGGTCTTGATGGTCTAATCCATGTCAACGACTTTTTCTGGGATAAAAAGGTAAAAAAGGCTTCTGATTATTTCAAGAAAGGTCAAAAGATTGAGGCGGTCATTCGTTCAATAGATCGTAAATACAGGAAGATCTCTTTGAGTATAAAGCATCTCCAGGAAGATCCATTTGTAAAGTTGATGGAAAAATATCCGGATGGTTCAGAAATTATAGGAAAGGTCAGTGATATTCTTCCCAAAGGGATTCGTGTTGTTCTGGAAGGTAATTGTGAAGAATTTATCCCGACCAAATATCTCGAAAGAAAAGGTAAAAATCTGAAAGACCTGTATAAAATTGATGAAGAACTGGAACTCGTTGTTAGAAAATACAATACAAAACTTAGAAGAATCATATTGGCAGAAAAGGGATTTGGTAAATCTGCGGTAAAGAAAAGAGAAAAAGAAGAGGTTAAACCTACGGCGGACAAGATCACCATTGGTGATATCATTGGTGAGAAGACAAAAGAAATCATAAAAAAAGAAAAAGAATAGCCTTTATCAGGCAAAAAATTGGCAATTCTATTCAATGTCGGTTGTAAACTGAATCAATACGAAGGCAGTTGTCTTTTTGAAAAATTTCGCACCGATGATAATGTTATCATTGTAAATACCTGCTGTGTCACACATGAAGCAGAAGTAAAATCTTTGAAAAAATTCCGTCAGGCGAAAAGAAATTTTCCGGGTAAAAAGATTATTATAACTGGTTGCCTTGTTCAATTAAGACCAGAACTATTTGTGGATTGTGAAAAGATTGATAACGAAGAACGAAACAGAATTAATGAAGAAATATTCCCCACACCCAAAAAATCCCGTTATTTTTTAAAGATAGAAGACGGATGCAATCAACCCTGCACATTCTGTGTTGTTTCTAAGTTACGGCAAAAAATCATCAGTAAACCAGCGGATATAATAAAAAAAGAGATTGAATGGGCAAGAAATCTGGGTTTTAATGAGATAGTCCTGGTTGGTGCGAATATCGGCCTTTATGGCATTGATATCGATTCTTCACTCATTGAAATTTTCAAGGAATTGTCAAAAATAAAAATGCTGCCGAGGATAAGATTATCATCCCTTGAGCCGAATTTCATAACTGCTGAATTTATTTCCTGCATAAAAGACCTGCCTTTTTGCAGACATTTCCATATTCCAGTTCAGAGCGGTGATGATAGAATTCTGTCTCTAATGGGACGTCGATACGATTCTAATTATCTTAAAAATATCTTTGAACTCATTACAAAAAATTTTTCTGATGTTGCAATAGGCGGAGATGTCATCGTTGGTTTTCCTGAAGAAAAAGAAACAGAATTCAAAAATACCTATGATCTGATTCAGGATTCTCCAATGACCCACCTCCATATCTTCACCTATTCACCAAGGCATATCACAGAGGCTTATAAGTTGGGTGACCCGGTTAGTAATTTAGAAAAGAAAGAAAGATTCTGGATGCTAAAGAAATTGATTTCTGAGAAAAACTATAGATTTCGCCAGCAACTTGTCGGTAAAGAAATCTTTGCCATCATTGAAAAGAAAAGGGGTATGGTCAAAGGATTAACTGATAATTATATCCGGATAAATATTGACCAGCCCTGTCAGGAGAAAGAACTGCACGCAATAAAACTCACAAAAGTAACGGAAACAGAGACATTCGGCACAGTGGTCAGGTGAATGTATAAATATTATATCAAAACATTTGGCTGTCAGATGAATAAAAATGATTCGGACATAATAAATCAGATTCTCACTGATGATGGTCTTTCCCTGGTGGAAAATCCCATAGAAGCCGACATAATTTTCATCAATACCTGTTCAGTGAGGGAACATGCTGAACAGCGTGCACTGGGTTATATTTCGACATTAAAAAAATGGCGTGAGAAAAAGGGCATTGTGCTTGGAGTTATCGGCTGTATGGCAAAAAGACTCGCGGATGAAATTATCACCGAATATCCATTCGTTGACCTCGTCCTCGGTCCTGATTCTTATCGGAAAATACCCGCTTATATTAAATTTGTTACTGAAAATAAGACCAAAGTAATTGATGTAGAGGTAGGCAGTGAATCATACACGAATATTGAAAAGACCTCACACCGAGTTTCTGACTTCGTCTCAATAACAAGGGGTTGTGATAACTACTGTTCATACTGTATCGTTCCATTTGTTCGGGGCAGGATGCGTTCAAGACCAACTGATGACATTTTAAGAGAGATGGGTTGCCTTATTGAATTAGGTGTGAAAGATATAACTTTGCTGGGTCAGAATGTGAATGAATACAGTTATAATGGCATAAATTTTCCCGAACTTTTAAGGATAGTAGCCAAGAAGACCGGTGTCTTCAGATTGAGATTTCTGACCTCCCATCCCAAAGATTTTTCTGAAGAGATAATAAATGTAATAAAAGAGAATAAAAATATCTGTGAATGGTTTCACCTTCCACTCCAATCAGGTAATAATAGAATCCTGCGATTGATGAATAGAAAGTATACAAAAGAGGATTATCTTGGAATAATTAAGAAAATCAAAAAGAATATTCCGGAGGCAACAATTACCACCGATATCATTGTTGGTTTTCCGACTGAGTCTGAAGAAGAATTTAATGAAACGATTGAATTAGTAAAACAGATTGAATTTGATGATGCATATATGTATCGTTATTCAGTTCGTTTAGGCACAAAGGCAGGTGAATATCCGCCATTGCCTGAAGAGGTCATAAAACAAAGGCTCAAAATTCTGATTGGGGTCCAGAATCAGATAATAATTGAAAAAACAAAACAGATGATGGGCAAGACCTTTGAAGTATTATTTGAAGAGAAGACACATAATGGGACAAGGGGTAAGACCAGGGGAAATAAAGATGTCATCGTTGAACAGAATATAGAACCTGGCTCTGTATTCAATGTCCTAATAACCGAAATCAGGGGCAGGACACCGATAGGAAGACTGACCTGATAATTAGTCGGAGCAGTGCCCCAGATTTTCATCAGTATATGCCTGAGTTCCTGCTTTATCCTGCATCGTGTATTCTGTATAATGCATCAAAGACTTAGTGACCGAGCTTGCCCGGCAATGAAAAAGTCAAGCAAGCTTGACCACTACAAATAGCAACATCCGCGGGATCGCCCGACAAGAAAGTCGGGATTCGCAGAAATCGCAGGAAACGCAGCATCGCCCTGACAAAACCTTTCTTGTCATTCTGAGCCCCGACCAATCCTTTATCATGTCATTCTGAGTCTGACACTCCGCCAAGCAGTGTGGCGGATGGGGATGCGAATTTCGGATTTAACCCTGATACGGGCAGCGAAACCGTATAACGAAAAACGATTTTTGTAGGAATCGCTCGCGGTGCCGATAAAAGATCAAGAACCCGCAAACATTAGCCAGTTTTGCATCCGCAAAGGTGCATTTTGGGGTATTGACAAAAAGAAATATAGGAGTATAATAGTAGTATAATTAAAAAGGGTGGTTATGGGTGATAAAGGAGAACCCGGGATGAAGCGAGATAAACCAGAAGGGGAAAATCGTGAAACGGAAAGAGAAAAGGATATATGAGTGGTTATGAAAGAAGATAGACAAAATAAACCAGATAGACTAAATAGACCAGAAAGACCAGACTGGGAGGTCAAGATGGGTGAGATTCAATTTCAAGGGTTTTTGCCTTTGATGTTTTGGGCAATAGTCATTGCGGGGCTATGTTTTGGGCAAGGAATTTGTTCGTGAATAGTTAAAAAAGATTAAACTTAAAGGGGGTTAGCATGATTAAAAGATTCACCAAAATAAATATTGCAATAATAACTGTCTCATTGATATTTTTTGCAGGCACTTTGTTTGGGAATGGGGCTGAAAAACATCTTCCCCCTCAACAAGGGGAGTCAACTGAGATATTGATTTTTAAGGATGGCAAATGGCAACCATGGGATTCATCGTATATTGGTTTTGTTCAAGATGGTTGGCGGGATTTGAACATTCCTGTGAAATTGGATGCAAACACCCAGTGTAAAACGTGTATAAACGAAGTGAGAGAGTGTGAAGTTGAAATTGTTCAAGAGATGGAGATTTGGAATACAGCACGCGAAACAACGGAAGTTCTTTCCGCCGAAATGGAATTACCGGAGAATGCAAATATAAAAGATATTATAGAGTATATTTACTTTCCCTATGTGGTAGATACGGCGAATTGGGATATGTTGTGGGCTAAAAAGAAAAATTTATCCAAAGGATTTATAATAAAAGGGAGGGTAGTAAGTTGGCGAGGAGTCGTTGACCCCCGTAAAGAAATTGTAAGAATTGTTATTATATACACAATTCCAAAACTACTCAAAAGTTATGAGCTTTATTGTGGTAATGCAGTTTTTCGAGGTAAGAAATATGGAACAAGAGAAAAATCTCAGTGGTGTGTAGAGGGTGTGAGGTTCTGGATAGAAGTGTTTGATGATAGTGCGAGGGTGAAACAAGTTACTAAAACACCGTATGGCGACCTTGAACAGATGGTAAGCAAAAGCTATTCTAATCGTATAGAACAATTAGCAAGAGAAATGAAAAAGATGTCTATCGTCTATTATCCATATCCCCATCAAATTTCCCCAGCACTTATGGACTCAATTAAATCCGGCAATGATATCGGTGCTATGTTTTTATCCGCTGCTAATATTTTGGTTTCCATCTGCAATTACCCCCATTGTGAAATAATAAACATTGAAAAGAGCATCGCTATAGATGATTCGCAGGCAAAATATGAAGGTTATTATATAACCGAGTCTCCAATCTGGATTAAGATTTTGAGTGAGAGTTTAAGTGCAGGAGAGAACTTGAAAAGAGAGATAGCAGAATATAAGTTATTTTTATCTTACGAAGATTCAATAGATTATGTTAATGCTGCCCTTGAATTAGCTCAAATTTGGGATAAGACAATTCAGAAAAAATCCCTTCCTTTTTTCCTCCCAGATAGTCCCAAAAGATTCTGGGAATTAGTGAGAAATTTGTATCTCTTAGACCGTAAGCGAGAACCAAAATTAAAAGAAGAGGCCGAAAAAAGGCGAAAAGAGGTTTGGGGTTGGTATTGGAAACAAAGAGATTTATTGCAGATACGGGAAGATTTAGAAAAAGCAATTCTTAATGCTGAGCGCAATAATTATTTAACCGAAGTTGATCGTTTACGCAAAGAGGCGGCAAATATAGAAAGCAAAATGAATGAAGAAACTAAAAAGGAATGGGAAAAGATAAAAAGAACCATCAAGGTAAACAAGGTTTCTGAGTATGATTTAAATCCATTAGTAGAAAATTACGAGATTAAAGAGAGGCGAACGAGGAATACAAAGTTTTATAACCGAGGGAACGGATTGATCACTGCAGTTGTAAGCTCTGCATCTTTACATTACAGAACTCAAGATGGATTATGGAAAGATATAAACCTAAATATTCAGAAAAGCAATAGAAAAGATTTCCTTTATGCTTGCGATAAAAACAATTTGAGAGTTTATTTCAACCCACATCTGATAAAAATGGATTTAGAAGGGACAGAGATAGAACTATGTCCCAAACAAATTCAAATCAAAAATGAAAAACAAGCAGATTTCTTAGCTTATAATATTTCTAAAGGAACAATTGAGATAAATGGCAATAAGGCGATTTATCATTATGGTAAGGACTTAAAAATTGAAACAGAAATTACACCCGATGTGATTTGGTATAGAATTATTGTGCCAAGAGAAGAGATCAAAAAAAACATAGAAAAGAATGCCATAGTTGAAATAGACTTAAATATTCCCAATGGAATAGCGATTTTTCACAATGGTAAGGCAATTACGGAAAAACCAAATGATGATGTTGTTTTTCTAAAAACTGATGGGGGTTTTGCGGGTGCATTATGCAGACCCGAGGTGTTGAGAAAAAAGAAAGGCATACCTGTAAATTTTACAATAGGACGAGAAAATAATAAGTTAAGCATTCTGGTTGAACCAATTAAAAATTATGTCAACGAAGGTGGCGACTTAGAAATCCTTTTTGGCTTTAGAGACCCCTATGCTTCTGAAAATGCTTCGGCAGATGTGGAGTTATACGAGGCTTCACCTAACACTAATTATGGCTCAGCAACTGTATTTGGTGTTGGTGGTGAGTTTGAGGAACAGATGCGGACACGGTCTTTAATAAGATTTAATTTATCTACTTTACCACCTTATGCAGTTACAATAAATTCTGCTAATTTAGTGTGCCAACCCTCTTTTTCCTTGCCGCCTACCAATCCGGCTGATTCGTTAGACCCGAGTGGTTTTAATATCTATTGTTATAATACTGCGCAGAGTTGGTCAGAAAATACTGCCACATGGAACAATATGGCATCAAATTATGGCTCTTCTTATGCATTAGATTTTGTAGATGTCGGAGATTCAGCAGTTTTTTCTATAGCAACGCTTGTTCAAAACTGGTGTAATAATCCCAATAGCAATTATGGAGTAATGCTGAAAAGCAATGAAAACTCAGCTTGGATACATGAATTTTGGAGTAGAGAAAGTTCTTATCCTCCTAAGTTATATATTACCTTTACTGGTAGGGTTGATTTAACAGCGCGTGAAGCTTATCCAGGTTGGACATATCCATTGATAATTAGCCGTAATCGTAATGCAACTACAAATGATTCAGCATTTTATGCTGACCCGAAAATTACCTATTATGTGCGGAGAGCTGTGCGTAATTGTTCAGGTTATAATATACCTGCATCAGTGATTTTTAGAACAAAGTTATATGTGGATAACCAGCTAAAGAAAACCTGGACGCATACCGGGCTTAACGCTTGGACTTATGATACAGCAACATTTTATATCGGACCTTTGACACAAGGAAATCACACGATTAAGGTTATTACTGATGCAGATAACAATGTTTACGAAGCGAATGAGCTAAATAATGAATATTATTGGACTTTTGAATGGAAAAATCCAGTCGTTAATATTTCTGGCAATTTCTTTTATCGGAATAGACAAAATCAAGCGATTCCCATAAAAGACGTCAAGGTTGAATTATGGGATGATGACCCTCCGTATCATAATCCGGAAGGTGACCAACAGATTGGTGTTACACATACAAATCTAAATGGATATTTTATTTTCAATAATATTTATAATGTAGATGAAGATTCGACTTGGCATGATTATTATGCCAAAGTCTGTGCATACAACGTTAATATCGCACAAGTAGTTGATAGTGTAGAAAATCTCTATAAAGAAACCACCTTTGTTCACATGGATGTGCCATGCGGAGATAAAAGTTTAGGTAACACTACGGTTTCGCCAGATTCACTATGGGGAGCGGCTTTTCATATCTTTGATGTTATTCGTGATGGTTATAAGTGGGCGCAAAATAGAAATTGGGAAAATTTACAAGCGGTTACTTGTAAATGGTGGCCCAACAGCCAAATGACAGTGTATTGTTATCCCCACCCGCGAATACAAATTAGGGGACGGTGTGGACAACTTATTAATAGTAATCCAGACGAATGGGATTGGGGTAGAATTCTACATGAGTATGGGCATGTTTTAGCCACTTTTGAGGGATTTAATTCCGGCGAACAATCACCAGGACACGGTTGGGGAGATACGATTAGTTTCGGTGTTGGGTGGAATGAAGGCTGGGCGCATTATGCGCCTTGTTGTATAAAGAATTCTCAAAGCTATTGGGATATTTTTTACAGATGGAACATAGAACGTACCGCAGAATTTAACTTAGAAAATGGTAAATTAATCAGATACGATACCATCATCAATGCAAATGCCTTAGGTCCTAAATGTGAGGCATCAGTTGCTGGCGTTTTGTGGGATATATATGATGGTCAGAATGATGATCAAAATAATGATAAGCACGGTGATTCTCTCACGGTAGGATTTGACCCAATACATCTCACTTTAAAAACAATAACTCCGGGCACAAATCATCGTCCCTGGACCGTCACCGATTTTTATAATTCCTGGATGGCACGGAATGGAGGGTTTGAGCAGCAGTTAAGAGATATTTATTTTGAGCATGGCATTCAAGTAAATCAGCCGCCCCAGCAACAGCAGAACGTAAACAATCCTGAATTTAAAATTGTTCCTCAGGATGGAGGTGTGCAACCACAAGAAGGTCCTACAATGTTCAAAATTAGCGGCACCGACGCAAGCAGTTCAGCAAATAGCTATATCTGGTGGAAATACTGTGATTTGAATTACACAATCACCAACTTGACCTTCCTTTCATTCTGGCTTTATAACAAATCCTCGCCAAACAATTATGGTCATTTTTCAATAGATGGCGTAACTACAGATGGCTATCATATTAAAGATTGGTCAAGCGGCGGTTATATTGTTGACCAATATGGAGTGCGTATCCATCCTGCAATTCATACATCACCTCAAGGAGAATGGAGACAATATAAGTTTAGTTTAGCACCGATGCAAGGTAAAACACTCCGCTCTTTATCAATAGGCTATGACGATGGTGCCAATTCAGAGACAGGCAACTTTATCGCATATTTCGATGACATAAAATTGGGAACTTTAGCAGAACCATCAAATCTTTTTATCAATCCCGTTGTCTATTTTGGTGTGCAACTTTACTGGACTGACAATTCAGCAGTTGAAGATGGGTTTAAGATTGAGAAGAAGGTCGGGAGTGGAAGTTATACAGTAGTTCACACCACCGGGCCGAACGAGACTTCTTGGTATGACGATGACATTGAGCCTTATTATAATCAGCAAGTTTGATATCGGATAATAGCATTTTTTGGTAATTGTAATTCTCAACCCTCAAAAGAGGTGGTATTCACACCACCTGGCATCTTTTCTGACACCCTAACGGCGATTGATTATTATCACAGTTCAAGAAATTTGTATCGAGATAATAATGGACACTATCATCTTATTCTGAAACATCATAATAGATTGTGGTGGACAAAGTCAACAGACAATGGTCAGTCCTGGTCTTTAGCAAGAAATCTTGCCGGGACCGGTCCTGAAACTCCTTCAGTGGTTGCAGCATCTCCAGGACTACCTTGCTTTGTCTGGCAGGAAAAGACAGGCACAGCACCAAATTTTGTCTATGACATTGTCTATGCCTATATTGATGCCCAGGGGAATATCCATAGAACAACCCTGCTTGATAATACTAACCATGACCTTTTACCAGCAATGGCAATTACGAGTGATGACCAGATTTATCTTGCCTTTATTCATACCTATGGAAATTATAGTAGTGATACGATTGCCTGCCTTAAATTTAACCATTCTAATCCCCAGTATTCTATTTATTGCAAAATTAGAACTGATTTTTATCGCCCGGAGAATCTCAGAATTGCAGTTGATAATTCTAACTATCCCCATCTGGTCTGGGATGAGTATTATTTTATAAATTACGGGAGTCAGGCAAAGGAAGTTCGTCGGATTTATCATAGTTGGTCAACTGGCAGTGGTTCGGCAAAGGAGATTGTGGCTGAAGGTTGGTTAAGTGGAGCTCTCCGCCGTATAGTTAGAGCGCCTGATATTCGCTGTGTGAGTAATGGTATTCAGATTTGTTGGAGGCTTTCAATAGAAGCTAATCCGTGGGTGTATGAGATTTATTATCGGGCAAGGTCTGGTAATAATTGGGGAGCTATTATCCAGATAACCCAAGACCCTGCTATCGGAAATTATCCAGCTTGTGGTAGGATTATTGGGGGCAAGGTCTTATGTGCTGCCAATAATAAGATTTTTGTCACTTATCCAGGAAATCCCTACAAATCCGCTGTGCTTATGGAAAATGTTAATAATTATGATGCAATACCAGTTCCTTCAGGAACAGTTGGTGGTGCTGCAGGAATTGTCTATTCAAAGAATACAAATATCCCTGGCTTATATAAGCTTGCTTTCACCATTAAGACCATTCCGTATATTCCACCTTATAATCCGGTTATTGTATTTTCTACACCCGTGGAGACACTACCAGAATTTACCGCTTATAACAACTCCTGGAGGCTTTTGCGCGATACACAAGGCAGGTTGCATCTGGTATTTACCAGCAACAATCAAATCTATCATACATTCTTGCAAGATACAAGTTGGTCAGAGCCCGTCTTAATTGGTGAGGGAAAGTATCCCACGCTTGCCTTAGGTCCTGAGGGCAGAATCTATTGTCTCTGGTCATATAATCAGGGTCAGCCTGATTTCCTTGAGGAGTTAAGATTCAGCCAGTTTGATGGTAGTAATTGGTCCTCACCAGTCGGATTGCTCCATACTTATAATTCCTTCTTCTGGGGCATTGGTGCACCATCACTAACAATAAAGGATACACTCGCTTATTTCTGTTATAAGTCCTATTTTGGACCGACCTATCACCCAGAACCAGGCAGTCCAATGCCTATGGTCATTATCCTTGAATCAAGACATCTTATCTATGGAAAATTTCCTGTAAATAATCCAGCAGGGATATCAAGCACCAGCATTGATACCATTCTTATCACTCCGACCCCTTATGACCCATTAGTTTATCAGGATTCTTTAGTCCCTCTGCTCATCTCACCATCTATTACGGTTGACCTTGCAAATGTGCCCCATATCCTCTGGGAAGGTGATTCAACGAATATGAGATATTATACAATCACAGATTCCGGAATAATAAAACAACTCTTTGATAATGGTGTTGATTTTCCGTTTATTTCTATGAATGGTGACCAGATTCAATTATTTTATACTGCCCGGGATTCAATCCGTTATCGCTACTCCTGGACAGGAACGACAGACTTGAGCCAGATACAGACAATCGCCAGTTGTGAGAGTCCAATTTCAAGTAATCAGTATCTGACCTGGACAAAGCGAGAAAATGGCATATCCCATCTCTATTATGGTGCAATTCCGGCAAGTGGAGAGGTTACACCGATTGAGATAAACTATTCTACAGATTTGATTTTGCATACCCAGATTTTATTCAATCCCAAACCTCCATCAATAGATTTGGTCTGGACCGAGTATAGTGAGATAGATTCTTTAGGTTATATCTACTATCTCAATCTACCCTTAACTGAGGTAGCGCCAAAATATGCCTTTGATATGGGAACTGAGACTCCGGTGCCGATTTTAGTGCAGAGGAATGGATACAAAACCCTGGGTCCTGAAGATTATAAGACATTTGATTATGACTCTACGGAATTGATATATCATCTCACATTACATTCACCGCACATAAAATATAAAATCAGGTGGACATATTATCATGAGGAGCCAAACAAACTGAAACTTCAGTTCAATATTGATGATATTTTGCATCACAATCGGTGGGTGAATCCTGGAGAGAAAATTACAGAAGAAGCCTGGATTCCAGATGCCTGTGTGCAGGATAATGAGATTACGATAAAAGTGAAAAGACTTTCAGGAACGATTGCGGTTCTTTCGGGATTAGAGATTGAGACGGAAGAGGTTGTAGGTGGCGGTCCGCAAGGCGGCGAAGCACAGATTTCAAACCCATTCTACTTTGAGCGGATTCATCCGAATCCATTCAAGGATAAAATAATAATCAGATACATGATACAGGATGCAGGATACACGATACCAGATATAACTCTGAAAATCTATGATGTGACTGGTAGATTGGTGCGCGATCTTTCCCAAAATCTTATATTGTGTATTGTGAACAATAAATCGAGCCTGGACTGGTATGGCGATGACAGTTCTGGTCGGAAAGTGCCTGCTGGGGTCTATTTTGTCCGATTGGAGGCAGAAGGTTACGTAGAGATTGAAAAAGTAATCTTTCTGAGGTGATTCGGTAATTCCAGAATTGCCGAATATCCGAATTCATAATTTCGTGATAAGAGAATTTGTAAACTGGATTCTAAAAAACAAGGAAGGGTAAAAAGGGGTAAAGAGGGGATAAAGTCGTGGAACGTTTACCGTTAACCGTGTAGATGATTAAACATTTTCCAGTATTGACTTTTTAGGTGTTTTCAATATGCTATATAAGTGATTGAGGTTAAGGAATGGCGTATTGAAAGAGAACGGATGGTAAAGGAACAGATCATTGCCAGGGGTGTTAAGGATGAGCGGGTTATTGATGCGATGATGAAGGTGCCACGCCATATGTTTGTTGATAAAACCTATTATCATCAGTCATATAACGATTATCCTTTACCCATTGGTAATGGACAGACTATATCACAACCCTATATGGTGGCGGTGATGACTGAATTGCTTGAATTAAAGGGTAATGAATCGGTCCTGGAAATTGGCACTGGGTCGGGTTATCAAACTGCAATCCTTGCTCTTTTGTGCGCTCGGGTCTTTACAATTGAACGAATTTCTGAATTGAGTTTTCGCGCAAGAAAGATTCTCAATGAACTTGGATTTAATAACATAAATTTTTTAATTGGTGATGGAAGTGTGGGCTGGCCTGATTTTGCACCTTATGATGGAATAATTGTAACTGCTGGTGCCCCTGATGTGCCCAAAGAATTGATTGATCAACTTTCAGAAAAAGGCAGGATGGTTATTCCAATCGGCGGCGAATATATGCAGACGCTTAATGTAATAAAAAAACATAAAGGTGCAATATTGAGAAAAGAAGTATTTGAATGTACCTTTGTGCCGCTTGTAGGAAAAAAAGGCTGGGAAGAGAATTAAAGTAATTCTTTTCTTGCGGGGTGTGGCGCAGTGGTTCAGCGCGCATGGTTCGGGACCATGAGGTCGTGGGTTCAAATCCCACCGCCCCGATGATTTAATCAAGTTAAAAAGTAACTTTCTCAAAATGTAGCAGGAATCATTATGAGAAAAAAGATAATTGCAGTAATCGGTGGTGCAGAGACAAGCGAAAAAAATCTTAAAATCGCCGAAGAGGTTGGCACTCTCATTGCAAAAAATGGGGCGATTATAATAACAGGTGGACTGGGTGGAGTAATGGAGGCAGCATCAAGGGGTGCCAAAGAAGCGGGTGGGTTAGTTATCGGAATTCTACCAGGAACTGACAAACGAACTGCCAATGAATATGTTGACATTCCGATTGTTACAGGGATGAATCAGGCACGTAATATTATCATTGCAAGGACAGCAGATTGTGCAATCGCCATAGATGGGAGGTATGGAACCCTGACTGAGATTGCATATTGTTTGATGTTCAATGTGCCGGTTATAGGAATAAATACCTGGGAGATTGATGCGCCGATAATCCATGTAAAAACAGCAAAACAGGCAATCACAAAGGCATTAGAAATAATTGGAAATAGCCAGTGAAGTTCCAGATTTCAAATAACAATGTGCCCCATAAAATAAATTTATTATATTGTGAGGCTTGAAATGCATGTAGAAATAATCGTTCAGGGGGTTGTTCAGGGAGTTGGTTATAGATTCTTTGCAATTCAAAAGGCGAGGGATTATGGTCTGACAGGTTATGTTCAAAACCTCCCTGATGGAAGTGTGTTTGTTGTTGCAGAGGGAGAAAAAGGATTGTTAGATGATTTCATAAATGAACTGAAAATAGGACCAAGGGCATCAAAAGTAACAAAAATTGATGTGAAATTCTCTGAAAAAGAAAAGGGATATAAAAATTTTAGTGTAAAATTTTAGGAATTTTATAGTTAAGGAGGTATTGTGGATGATATTTCTATAACCATAGAAGCAATTAAGGAATCAATGGTTGTGATAAAACTCCCAAATGAAGGGAGGGGTTCTGGTTTCTTTGTAAATGACAAAGGTCTTTTTATTACCAATAAACACACAGTTGAACTTGATACCTTTATCAAAGTAAGATTGTATAATGAAAAGGAGGTAGAGTCAATAGTAGTATATGCAGATAATGATGTTGATTTTGCTTTTTGCCTTGCGGATGTGAATCAATCTAGAGCCATCCTCCTTGGTGATAGCAATACGGTAAAAGAGGGTGAACCGGTGCTTGCTGTGGGTCATCCTTATGGTTATGATTTTACTGTTTCTAAGGGTATCATAAGTTGCAAAAAAAGGAATGTGAAGGGTATAAACTATATTCAGACAGATGTGCCAATAAATCCGGGGAATAGTGGTGGACCATTGATAAATATTAGAGGCGAGGCGGTTGGTATCAATACCTGGGTTGTTGGTGAGGCAGATAATATGAGTTTTGCAATTCCGATAAATACAGTAAAAGGAGTCTTGAGTTATTTGAACAGCGTGCATCCTAAACTGGCTGAAATGTATTATTGCCTAATATGCGGTTATTTGAGCGATGAATTTATTAAAACATCAAAGGCAGAATATTGTAAAAACTGCGGTACCAAAAGAATTGAAAAGAAAAAACAACCTGAATCCGAATCAACAGAACAATCTGTTCAGAAGGTCAAGGTGGGATTGAAGGTTTGCCCAAAGTGTAAAACTTCAAATGATTCTTCAGCAAATTTCTGCAAAAATTGTGGACATAAATTTTAAGGAGAAGAGATGTTCAATAAAAAACAACAGGCACAAAAAGATGGTTTAGATATTGTTTACTACGAAAAAATGGTTAACGACCTTCTATCGAGTTTTGGCCTTGACCCGGAAAAATGTCGTCACAGGCCAAGAACATTGTGGTCAGCATATCGCGGTTCGGCACTGGTATATATTGATATCTTTAAACTTGAAGACATTGATTATATAGAAATTTCCTGTCCGATTATGCTACTTCCTTCAAGAAATCTACTGGTATTTTATAAAAAATTACTTGAATTCAACTATCAGTTAATGGGTGTAAAATTCTTTGTCCGTGACCAATGGGTATATCTTGCAGAAAATCGTGGATTAAAAGGACTTGATTCTGACGAATTAAAGGGTATGATTGAAAGGGTTAGTTATCACGCTGACCGGCTGGATGAAGCACTGATTGAAGAGTTCAAAAGTCAGACCGATTAAAACAATAGTAGTGGGAATTCTTAAAGAAGCACAGCATAAATTTAATGAGGATTTTAATTTGTAAAAATTGACAACTTTGCAATAATGGATATAATGTTCTATAAGGAGGTCTGATGGACTTAAAGAAATTCATCAGGGATATTCCTGATTTTCCCCAGAAAGGGGTTATGTTTCGTGATATTACAACTATCTTAAAAAATCCAGATGCGTTCAAATTCTGTATTGATTCAATTGTCAGCAAATATAAGGATTCAAAGATTGATAAGGTTGTTTCAATTGAAGCAAGGGGTTATATCTTTGGTGGTGCTATCGCCTATAATCTTGGTTGTGGGATTGTACCGGTGCGGAAACTCGGTAAACTACCAGCCGAGACCGTGCGCATGGAATATGAACTGGAATATGGCAAGAATGTCATTGAGATTCATAAAGACGGAATTGAAAAGGGCGAAAGGGTTTTATTATTTGACGATGTCCTTGCAACCGGTGGCACAATGCTTGCTGCGTGTAAACTCGTAGAGACCCTTGGTGGTGTGGTGGTTGCCTGTGCATTCATTGCAAATCTAACATACCTATCCGGCACTGAGAAGTTAAAAGATTATGAGGTCTATGCCCTGGTTGAGTATTAAGGAGAAAATATGAAGTTAAGACTTTGTATAATTTTAATCATCCTTTGCACTTCTATCAATTTTGTTTCAGCCCAATATCCTGATTATGAGACCACCGGTCCTTTTCCAACTGTCTCCTACCGGACCGAAAACATCCCGGGTTTTTATGAAACAATGAATAATACAAGGATTTATTATCCTTCTTCAGGTAATCAGGTAAATCCAAATGCAGTGCCCTGTCCAATAATTGTCTTCGGTCATGGATTTCAGATGGGTATTGACCGTTATTATAGTTATGCCCAGCATCTTGCAACCTGGGGATTTATTGTAGTCCTGCCCACAATATCCAATCCATTTCCTACACCTGAACATTATACCCGCGCCCATTCAATGGTTGATGCGGCAAGATGGGTTGCAAGCCGCGACACAGTTGTTGGTGATATATTTTATAACAAACTTGACCGATTCAACTGGGGATTTACCGGACATAGTATGGGTGGTGGATTGGCGTGCCTTGCATCTGATACATTTAGATTGATTGATACACTGAAGGCAGTTGTATCCTTGGCAAGCCCTCAGACAACACCTGCAACCCATTCTGAACACATTTTAACCCCAAAACTGATTATGACAGGTTCGATTGACAATATTGCACCCTGGAATGATGTTCGTTCTGCATACTGGCAGAATGCACCAGCACCAGGGACATTTGCGGTTATCCATGGTGCAAATCACGGTTATTTTATGGATTATTCCTATGCCTGGGAAAATGGTGGGACTGCAACAATAACAAGGGCAGAACAATTAAGGATTGCGCGCAGGCATATGACTGCATTTTTCAGAAGGTATCTCAAAAACGATACGACATTATGGAACTTTCATTATTGTTTTGGTGATTCAATATACCATCATCCGACTATGGATTCAGTAGAGGTAAGATATGAGGGTGTCTCAATAAAAGAGCAGAGAAAAATTGATAATAAAAGACTTGAAATAGAGGTCTTTCCAAACCCATTCCGCTCGTTCTGCCACATAAATGGTGGTGATTACATTGCTGAGGTATTTGATGTCTGTGGCAAGAAGGTATCAGAAGTCAAAATTCCTGGCTACTGGTACCCAGAAAAATTTATCAATGCAGGGGTATATTTCATAAAAACCCCTGATGGCAGAATTAATAAATTTGTATTTCTAAAATAACTCTTAAGAAGGAGTTGGAGTGCCAGTCTGGATATTCGCATAAAGGTCAAGCAGTGGGTCAAAAATTGAAGAACCAAAGGCAAAGAAAAAGAGAGGGAATCCTGTAGAATTTAGCCTCTTTGCAATCTGCCAGAGGCAGTTATTGTGGTCAGTGATACCTGATGTTAGACAGATCGGAGTATGCCAGGTTGCACCATTATCTGCAGAGTAGTTATAATAAATATCCCAGAAGGTATATAATCCAGTACCACTCCTTGCCTCACCGAATAAGACGACAACATAATTCCCACCCGTGGCAATCGTTGGATAGAAGCATTCAGCACCTGAAGTCGTAACGCCAACCTCTGTGCAGGGCTGGCCAGAAGCAGTTGAGACATAGACCTTACCAACATAAGGATACTCAGTATCATTACCATCTGTAATATCAAATACAAGGATGGGATTGCCTGCATCAGTAACTGCCATCTGACCCCAGTTAAATACATTACTTGTAAATGGCTCGGGCCAGACCAGATTGTATGTCTGGGTTGAATTCCAGTTCACCCCATCAGTCGTGGTCTTATAATAAACATTGAGATTGGCATCATGCCAGAATACATAGGCGGTCCCACCATTGATATCAAACCCCCAGTAATAACTCGTTCCAGGTGAAACAACACCACCAGCAATTTGCTGGCTGTGGTCATATGTATATGTTCGGTAAAGTATATCATAAGATGCGGTCACACCAATGAAAAGGATGTTGCCATTTGGCAATTGTTTGCCTATGCACTTGTGGGCTCCAACATTCCCTGATAGGGGAACAGGGTCATCCCAGTATGAAGAGAACCAACCACCACTCTCATACTGACCCATCATCAAACCCCAGGCACCAGAAACAAGAATCGGTGCTGAGATGTGAGGTTCCTGGCCATCAAGTGATGCAATTTAATTTGGATACCTTGCACCACCCAGTTGCCCGGAATAGACATTTACATCAGTCACTGTGAAAGAAAAGGTTCTATCAGTCTGCCAGACATCAATGTTATTCCCAATAGCAAAATTTCGGCATACAAATTGAAGGTATCCATCCTGAGGCTCGTATCCAAGGCACTCCTGCATCTGTGTCCACATTGTATATTCACTATGCGAGGAATCAGCAATGATAATATCCTGTCTTGGAACAACAGGGATGTGGATTCCCCCTACAGGAGTATCCTCATCCATCTTTGCCTTATCAATATTTGCCGGCAAAGTAATTCCGTAAACAATGCCCGCAAATAAAAATATTGAATAAACTTTCATCTTAACCTCCCAATTTTATTACCTTTTTTATAATAGAAAAATTTCTGCCCTTTTATTATTAAAAATAGATACCCATAAAAATCGTTTGTCATTCCTCACTTCCTCACAATAATTCACTTCAAATCCATCTGGAGTAGAAACTTCAGTCTCATTTTTTTCACGGGACTAAAGCCTTTGCTCCATTTTAAATTTCTAACGTATTAAAATCGCATTGCACATCTTTCTGAACCCGCCGAATTCTAACCACAGAAGATAAACGCCTGCAGGCAACTTACACCCTGCCTCATCTTTTCCATTCCAGACAATCTGATTAAACGAACAATTTCCGCCATACTGTGCTTTAGGTAAATAATCAAATTCCTTCACCTTTCTTCCCAGAATGTCAAATATCTCAATTTTGCCTCTCTCTGTTTCTTCTCTCACATCCATTTGAGACCCCGGGTGAGAAAGTGAGAAAATTACTTTTGTCTCAGTGGTGAAGGGATTGGGGAAGATAGAGATTTTGGGCTGGTTTTGTGCCTTTAGGCGTTCAAGTTCCTTTACCGTCTGTTCATTCTCCCCACGCTTGTAGAAAATGTCAGTAGTATTGGGATCAATACGAACATCTACCCAGATAAGATGTAGTCTGTTATTTCGGTCCACCGCAATGCGAGGCAGACCACCACCCGGGGTATAAGGCGGATAGACAACCTGCATCGGCGGGATTACAAAATTACCAAGGGTATCTATTTTTGCGTAATAAATCGGGAATGTGCCTGAGGCTGTTTGTTCTTCCCAAACCACATGCAGATACTGCATAGAATCCATTGCCATATGTGGGTTACCATAATATTCCAGGTCATACAAAGTTTTTGGACCAATGATAATATTGCCATTCTGGTTGAGTTTTAAATAATTAATAACCCAGCCATATCCGGTCTGATGTGGATAGACCATATGGATATTCTGACTTCTATCAGCAATGATTGTAGGCAAAAGACCAGCATCAAGAGCTTTATAGTCAATCAGAAAATTGCCGTCTTTGTTAAGTTTTGTGTAGGCAAGACTGTCTGTAGATGTCTTATTCGTGCGATAACCAAGATGATTATTACCAAAACTATCCACCCCAATGCCTGGCCAGAAAGAGAGAACACTCTCAGGCGAGACTCTTATCTTAGCAATAATCGGATTGCCTATTGAATCCAATTTTGTGAAGTCCATTTGGTTATAACCTGATGGCTCTTCATCCCAGATGATACATATCTCTTTATACTTGTTAATCACCATTTCAGGAAGGAGGCTAGAGGAACCTCCTCCAGCCCCACTCATAGCAAGGTGGGATGGGACAAGAACTGAGCCATCATTGGCAAGTTTGGCATGCCATACACCATCGCCTTGTGGCGAGGCATCACGCCAGATGAACTGCACATTATTTGAAGCATCCACAGCCACCCTCGGCAGATGAGAAAAAGATGCATTATTTGAGACATCGGTCTCTGGAATCAGACATCCACCAAGGTTGTCTCTTTTAGAATAGAGAATCTCAGCCGTGCCACTAACCCAACTTCCACTATCCCAAACTGCCCAGACAAAATTGAATCCATCAACATCCACATCAGGTTGCATACGAACTTTCATGTCTTCCGGCGTAAGTAATATATCATCAGACCAGCCAGGGGGATAAGCTTTAAGGAGTAAGCAGTAGGCAGTAAGCAGTAAGCAGGTAAATGATTTCGGTATCATCTTATGGGCTCCAGCCATACAGACCAGTCCTCTGGTAATCGTAGTGGAATTGGGGCCATTCAAGCAAATATTGAGGAACCATGCTATTGAGATTTTTCCAGATATGGAGATAGCCGTCAGATGAAGATAGAATAATCTCACTCTTTCTATCACCATCAATATCGCCAATAATTGGTGAAGAAGGTTGACCGAATAAAGGCAAGGGAAACGGTGGGATTGAGTCTTTGGTATGTTTAAATGCATAGATATATTGATTATTTGCCCCGATGATAATATCCAGATTTCTATCACCATTGATATTGGCAATCGCCGGAGAGGTGCGGACCATTGTGCTGGGTGAAATGATATATGACCAGGGTGGAATAGGGTCACCAATGGACTTTTCACGTAAATTAACCGCACTCCCATCATTACCAAAGGTAATTTCAACACCTGGATATTGTGGTGCAGGATGAATATCCCCCACTGCCGGTGAAGAGTTTATCGGTCCTTCGGTCAGTCGCGCCCAGAGGAGTTGATCAGTAGTTGCTTTATATGCCCTGATATATTTATCATTCGCCCCGATAATGGTTTCAAAATAGCCATCAGGTGGATAATCCAAATCCGCCAATGCGGGAACGGCCATGTTGGAACCAAATTCTAAGGTCTTCTGGAGTCCATTCATATTGAATATTTCTGTATAGAAAAAAGGGTCTGAGCCATCATTTGGATTGTCCCGATAATAGCCGTAAGAGATTATAATCTCGCTATTCCCTCCACCCATGAGGTTAGCGATTGAAAGACTTAATGGGAAAGTAAGACCATCTACCAATGAAGAAGAGGTAAATTCATGCTGCACAGCACCATTATTACTATAAACAAAAATTTTTATTAATCCATCATCAAACAACGGTTTTTGTCTCGCAATGGCGATAATTTCTATCTGCTCTGTATTGTCAATATAACCTAATGCCGGAAGCCCGATAAAGGTATAATCTGCTATGGGAATTTGTTGAGGCCAATTAGGAAGAGTATTACCTTGATAATCATAGACCACGAGCCTGGTTGAGGAAACTGCTACTATATCCACAAATCCATCGTGGTTTACATCACCAAGCACAAAACTATGAACACCTTCAAAGTATTTTGGCCATCCGGTTAAAACATTACCTTGTATATCAAACACGTAAACCGAATCCGAACTCACATAAACAATCTCAACCGAGCCTGCACCATCGAGATTAGCAATCGCGGGTTGTGAAAAACCTGTTACCTTCTTGGGCCACCCAGATTGATAAGGATAGAGGGCAACTTTTTTGATAATATAAGATTGATTATTATATTCCCAGGATTCCTCAATCTTATTATTAGGGTCAGCTATCACCGCAAACTTACAATCACCAATCTTCCCATAAAAACCCGGATGGGTTTGACCGGTATTCCAATATACTGTAATACTCGCCGCGCTTCGGGTTTTGATTTCACTAATTGTGGTAGATCCCTCCCAGATAAGCTGGTCTAAATGTTCAATCCTAATTTTAACCTCAATATTGTAAGCAGGCATATGCCCGATATTCCAGACAGCGGCTTTAATAGGTATTATGCTACCGCTGTTTGGATATGGATAGGGTGATAATAACTCAATATCAATTTCCTGCGGCCTAATAACCAAATCAGGTAAGTCAGGATAGGCAGTATAATCACCCAAATCCAGTGCAGGGTCGCCAAGGAGAGCGTAACTACCAGATACTACACCACCAGTTTCTCCAGTATAAGCAAATAGCCCAAGAATCCAGTTTTGATAAACAAATGGTATCTTTAACCTTTCTAAATAGTCAATCATACGGGCATATGTGGTTGCACCCCAGAAAGCAACTGCCCCGCCGGGAATCTTTAAGAACAATTCGCCAAAAGAAGAATCGCTATGAGGTCGCGGATGATTTGGACCATAGAAAGGATGATCCCATTGGAACATTGCAGTTAGACATGCATTACTCATCACGACAGGTAGGTTGGTAGTAACTTCAAGTTCCTTTAAGTTAGCGGTATCGTAATTAGCCCAACCCGAAGGGTCACCGTGGTCCCAATATAATGCCAGAATCTCTCCCTCATTAAAGTATTTGGTCAAACTATCTTTGAACTGCTCTAAAGTTAAGGATGATTTTCTTACTGCAATTGTATCATATTCAATCAATGAAATGACCGGCTTGGAATTCTCAATATGAAAATCAAAACTCGCATCACAATCGGCGATTAAAAGAGTTTTCCGGCGCCAATCACCCCCAGCAGGATACTTTTCATAGTTAATAGTCTTCTGTGCAATTGTAATCAAATCCTCAATTTTCTTCTCTTTTACTGGCCACCTGCCTAACACAATATCAGCACTATAATAAGGGCCGGGAATTATGTCTGCAAAATACATTTCATCGGCTCCTAACCAAGTATCATTATTATACAAACTCAACTTTGCCGGCACATAGTCCCAGTCGCCAATAAAAAGACAGTAGGCAAAATGACCATCAGGGGAAGAGTATGCCTTCCAGTTATTGTAGGCATAAATAAGAAAATCTCGTAACTGTGCTGCAAAACCTGGTGCGTGTGGAGTAAATTGCTCATAAATATCCTGCACCTTCACAATCCCAACATCAAACCGATTATGTTCAACCCGCCACCGGGCAAAATCCCAAATCCATTTCTCAGTAGTTTTGTTATTAAGAAAATCAAAATGGGTGACAATGATATAATCTGCGACATTGTTTGGATTCAACAAATCAGTATAGTAATGAACCGAGGGTGGAGGTGGCGCTGGAACCGAACGGTCAATCCCCGGATAATTCAATAATATTTCCCTTCCAATATCCTCAAACGGTCCAAGACCGTTGGGATTAGGGAATTTTTTACCGGTGTATTCAATCTTTAAATTCATCCCTGTATAAAAATACATCAGTTTCTTTTGAGGGTTAAACTGAACTGGATATAAGAATACCTCAAGCACCCTCTGGTCGCGCCAGTGTCCATCGTTCTTGACTTCATAATACTTGTTCGGAAAGAACGTATCTTTCTGATAAAATGTGGTATCATAAGTATAAACCTCTTTGAATGAAATAATCCCACCTGAATCCTCAAAATCAATTCGTGGTATGGGATAGAGCAGGTAGTTATTAAAGAGCGTGTGATTAACCGGATCTACTGTAATATTAAAACCACAGGAATCTGGCACAGCAATCAAAAGTCTGAGATATGGAATCTGAGGTTTGCCTGCCCTTGTTGTATCACGGTCTAATTCTGATTCCGGAATTGTAATCTGCTGGAAATTTTTGTTATCAATCACAGTATCATTTTTACTAAAACCATAAAACATAGTTCTAATAAAAACACCAGCAGTATCTGATTTCATCACTTCCTTATTTGGTGCTAAGGGTTTATCCGACCACCCGATGACCCTTTGCCAGCCGGCACCTGAGATGCTGGTCATAATTATTCCCAATATTATAATTCTCTTCATTTTAATCCTCCTTTCTGAGACAAATGGCTAATTTTTCAGGCATTTGTTCCCTCGGGTTTGGTTAAATTTGAGTGCGATAAAACGCACCGCTACAGGATTGACCTCACCCGAGGTGATATTAGCCCGCATTTGCCTCTCCAGAAGGATTAATGAGAAGACGGGAGGATGAGATGAGATGATTTTCTCCCGCTATCTCTACAATCGATAAGCATAAGATTCTCCTTAATTTTAACTAACATAGATATTATAACTGTAACTTTTAATTTGTCAAGGGTAAAAAGTAAACACCTGACAGAAATAAGGGTTGTTTTAATGGGTTATTTTATCAGAATATAAAAATATGTAATAAACAGAAATATTATCAAAATCAAAAGTATAACCAATAAAAAGTATAAGCCAGTATTGCTCTTTTCCTTCTTTTTCTTTTTTGGTCTTCCTTTTACTACAGTCGTCACTTCTTTTTGTTGTTCAATTCTGGTCACAAGATCTTTTATTTTTTCCTCAACTGTTGCCTGACCCTTCCAACCCAGAAAATTATTCAATACCCTGAGCATCTCTTCAGCAGATTTATAACGCGCCCTTGGATTTCTCTTCATTGCCTTATTTATGATTCGGCTCAGACGCCAACTATGGTGCGGGTCAAGCCAGAATGGTGATTTGTATTTTCCCCGGCATATCTTTGATATGATACCCTGACTCTCTTCTGCCACAAATGGCTTTTTCCCTGTCACCATTTCGTATAGAACAACACCCAAAGAAAATATATCAGACTGAAATCCTGCCTTACCCCCTCCTGCCTGTTCAGGCGACATATAAAATGGGGTGCCGATGATTGCACCGGTTGTGGTCAAGTCTGGTGCATCAACATCCCTTGCCACGCCAAAATCTGTAAGTTTAATAATGCCATCTTTTGATATAAGAATATTCTTAGGTTTGATATCCCGATGGATTATTCCATTTTTGTGGGCGCAGACCAGAGCCTGGCAGACCTCGCGGGCAATGGCAGCGGCAAGCATTGGGTGGAGCGGCGCCTCTTTTTCTATAATATCTGCAAGGCTCAATCCTTCAATATATTCCATAACCAGATAATGTTCTCCACCTTCACGAAAATAATCATATATCTCTACGATATTTCTATGATGGAGATTTGCGCAGACCTTTGCCTCCCTCTGAAACCTTACACGTGCCTCGCCGTCCAGGTCTCTTTTCATCTGTTTTATAACAACAACCCGGTCAAGTGAACCCTGGATTGCAGTGTATACCTGTGCCATTCCTCCTTTGCCAATGGATTTCAGAATCTTGTAATTGCCGATTGTTTGATTTTTATTCATTTGCCGAAACAACGCAATTACGGCCAAGGGATTTTGCTTTATACAGGGCATTATCCGCGGTCTTTATCAGTTCTTCAGGTTGAGAAAAATTTCCAAAGTCAGTTGCCACACCGATACTCACGGTAATTTTTAAACCAATAATCTCTGTTGATTTCTTCTCAACAATTTTCCGCACTGTCTCAGCAATCTGAATTGCACTCTCCTTATTCATTCTTGGAAAGAGAATTAAAAATTCCTCACCACCATAGCGGGCAACAATATCATCCTTTCTGCAGAGGGCACGGATAATCTGTGCTACACCCCTTAAAACTTCGTCCCCTTTATCGTGGCCAAATGTATCGTTAATCTTCTTAAAATGGTCAATATCTATGAAGAGCAGAGATAATGGATATTTATTCTTTTGGGCGGATTGGAATTGTTGTTCAAAGACTTTATCAAAATACCTCCGGTTATAGAGGTCGGTGAGGCGGTCAAAATTTGCCTGCTGGGTAAGTTTTTTTCTACTCTTTAAAACCTTTTCATGATATCTCTTTAGATCAAGGGCAATGTCCCTTTCTCTGATTTTGTCGGCAAGGGATTTATATTCTGCGACCAAACGCTGGGTTTCATTTCCTGCTGAATCAACCTGGGTCTCATCATATACCCCTTCAATACCCTTCCCTTCATCAAAGATAATCGTAAAGTCTCCAATGTTTATTTCGTCACCATGGTGTAAATCTGATATATCAATTCTTTTACCATTGAGATAAGTGCCATTTGTGCTCTTCAAATCTTCAATTTTAAACTTGCCATCCTCATAAAAAATACGTGCATGGCAGCGGGATACCTCTTTTCCATCAAGGACAAAATCACACTCTGCAGAACGCCCGATGATGTATTCACCCTTCTCAATAGGAAAACTTCTCAGTAGAATCCTCTCCTCAATTAAAACGAGACAGGGCTTACCTTGCGCCATCACTAAAGTATAACAGAGTTTTGTGGAAAGTCAATAATCCGTTATTCTAATTTATGAAGACTAATTTTTTAATCGCCTCCTGTTTTCCCTTTTTTATTTTAATAAAATATACCCCTGGTTCAGAAAATTCTTTCACTTTCCTACCTTCGGCATTGTAAATCAACAATTCTGCATCGGATGGAAAATAAGTGAGCTTTGAATTGCGGGTAAAAGGGTTGGGAAAGTTCAATTTTAACTCTCTCTCAAAAGTGCCCCTTTTATAAGTCTCCTGTATCCCAATCTGGTTCAAGCACCTTGAGAAATAAATATCCGGATTAGTAGAACCATTCCTGCAATCACACCAGAGCGCGCTGATATAAAGATTTCCTGCTGTACAGGCAGTATAATCACCAATGAATGTGCTGGTATATGCCACAGTATCAGAAACCCTCTGGTTTGCACTCCAGGTGACACCATAATTGGTTGAGTAGGCATAATACTGGCCAATATAGTATCTACTCCTGCCCCGGGTATCATGCCAGACAACATGAATATTATCATTCGGGTCAACTGCAATCGCGGGATAGAATTGTAATGTTGTGTCACCAGAAGGAGTATCGTTTATCTTTACTGGTGTTGACCAGGTTACCCCCTGGTCTGTGGAACGGGAAAAACTCACATCAACCTGACCACTTCCCCATCTGGAATCGGCAAACACAACATATATCTTTGTGCAGTCATTGCTCGTTGCCCAGGCAGGGATATTATTCAACCGATAAGGAGTAGATGGTGGGCTCCAGGGACAGCTAATGATGGTTTGTTGCCCAAGCCAGTTCTGTCCGAGGTTTGTTGAGCGATTAAATCTGATATCCTGATAGCCCCATCCAACAAAGAGATTCTGGCCTGTGCCCCGAATTGGCCAGGTGCCGTTACCACCAGAACCAATGGTGACTGCACTCGACCAGGTCTGTCCATAATCAGTTGACCGCTTAAAACGCAATTGATTCGTTCCACCATAATCATACCAGGTCAAAAACATATAGTTTCCATCTACTGCTACCCAGGGTTTATCATCAAGGGTATTCGGAGTTCCTGGTGTAAGGCAGAGTGAAGGTCCCCAGGTTCTACCCCAATCCCTTGATTTGGTCAGATAGATATCACCTGTATAATATGAGGTATTATACGAAAGCCAGACATAACAGATATGACCGGAATCATTGACCACTATGCAGGGGTCACAATCAGATGGATAGGTTGGTTCAATCATCAATGTCTCAGCCCAGGTCAGACCACCGTTAGTTGAACGGGCAAAGCCCACATGATATACACCCTGCCTGCTGTCATTCCAACCACCACAAACAAGGGTATCCTGATATATTGCCATTGTCGTTTCATTCTGGTTACCAGTTCCTGGATCCTGGCTAACCTTTATATTTGATATCCAGGGTGGGTTAGCAAATGATAAACCTACTGAAGAGATTAATATCAAGAAAAATATTCTCATTTTTCCTCCTTCATTAGTAGTCTATTAGCAATTTTATCAAGTATCTCCTTCTCAAACTTTCCATTAGAAGGAATCTCTCTCCAGGATGGTGGTATTAATAATAATGCCGATGGTGTTCCATACCGTTCAAAAAATGCACTCACCTGGACTTTTGTATGTAATGGGTCAGTGGATTCAAGGTTGATGAAAATCCTGAGCCGTCCCATCATCCAGCCCGGGTTTTCATCAAACCACTGTTCAACAATGTAGTTATTTATTCTGTCAATTTCGATTTCCTGCCACTCAGTTATCAGTTTCTGCTCGTTGTTATAGAAGATCTTAAATCCATAGCCAGTAGTTACACCCGTTGCGGTTTCCATCACCGCATCTAATGGATACGGTAATTTAGTTGGATTTTGTAAGAATAGAATAAGGCATAAGATCATAATGACTTCCTTTTTTATTGTAAAAAAAAATTTTTAAAAAGTCAAGGGCAATTTAAATCAAAAATGCTCTTACTTATATAATTGATGGAAATCCTAAAATTTTTTTATGTAGTTGAAAAACTGCTAAAGATTTATATAATCTTATCAATGATTATCTTTATTCTCATCTATCAGATAACTAATTTGCATGATACTCTGGTACCGACAAAAGAAAATGAAGTAACGATTATTTCGGTGTTTTAAAACCCCAAGGAGTTATCAAGGGTATTAAAAACAAATGGCTTTGATATCCTGTTTCGCACCAACCACACCCTGGATTATGGAATAAAGGGCTTGAGAACTACTACAAAGATATTAAAAGAAGATAGTTTGATACAGATTGGTGCATATATATCTGAAGAAGAGAGCAAAGAGTTTTATATTTTTGAGAAGAACGGAATCAAGATTGGATTTTTGAGTTATACATATGGCACGAACGGCATTCCAATTCCCAAACCCTGGATGGTGAAGTTAATAGCCCTGGAAGAAACCAAAAAAGATATTGAAAAAGCAAGACCACTATGCGATTTCATTATCGTTGCATTACACTTTGGGATTGAATATGAAAGGTATCCGAATAAAGAGCAGAAGAAGATTGTGAAAAAGATTTGTGAGATGGGTGCGGATATGATTATTGGTTCACATCCCCATGTGATTCAGCCGGTTGAATTTATTGAAGTTGATAATCGCAAAATTTTTGTAGCATATTCGCTGGGAAACTTTTTTGTGGCCAGCGAAAAAGATATACGGATACCGGAATTATGTTAAAATACACAATTGCAAAAGATAGTGCTAAAACATATTTAAAAGAAGTGAGATATATCCCCACCTATGTGGCAAAATACAGGGTAGATTCAAAATATGAATTCAAAATACTGCCGATTACAAGGGCAATAAGGCTTTATGCGGACGGTCAACTAAAATTTATCGGAGAAAGAAATTACAACAGGATGGTTTCAGCATTAAAAGAAACAACCGACCATATTGATAACCCGAATATAAATTTTACTTCTGATGAATGATTATATAATTCAATCTCCTCGATTTTGGAATCCGGATTTTAAAAAATTATTGCTGTGTAGAATCTGCCAGTTGATACTGATATAATTTCCAGTATAATCCCTTTTTGCCCATCAACTCCTCTGGTGTGCCCTGTTCAACGATTTTGCCTTTATCAAAGACATACACATAATCGCAAATAAAGAGGACTGATAATCTGTGAGAGACAATAATAACTGTTAACCCGTCAATCTCAGAGACCTGCTGGATCAATCTTCTTTCAGTTTCGGCGTCAAGATTGCTTGTGGCATCATCAAAGACCAGAATCCTTGAATCTTTTAATAAAGCGCGGGCAATAGCAATCCTCTGTTTTTCACCACCCGATAGTTTTAAACCGCGTTCACCAATTAATTCATCATAGCCATTTGGGCAATTTTTTATAAAATCGCTCAACTGACAGATTTCAACAACTTTTTTCAGCCTATCCTTTTCAACCTGGTGTCCAAATACTATGTTATTGTAAATCGTTTCTGAAAATAGAGAAGGTTCCTGGGGAACATAAGAGAATAATGAGCGGTATTTTTCCAAGCTCAATTCACTGACTGAAAATCCGTTCAATCTTATATCACCAGATACAGGCTCGAAAAGTCGCATCAAAATCTTTAAGAGGGTTGATTTGCCCGAACCAACAGTTCCTGCAATCCCAATCTTTTTGCCTGCTTCAATTCTTATGTTAATATCACCAAGCACCGGTGGAAAATCTTTGTCATAGGAGAATACGAGATTATTGGTCGTTATGAGATCAAAATTAAAATCAGAAATGCGTCCGGTATCATCAACATCAGGTGGATATTCTTTTATTTCTTCAAGCCTTTTTACCTGGACTTCAGACCGCTTTTTTACTACAAAGAAATTTGCAATATCAATCATTGGACTGATTAGAATTAAAATATAAGACATAAAGGCAATCAATTCACCAATGGTGATTGTATTATTCATAACAAATATTCCACCAAAAAGGAGGACAAGGACAATCCCGAATTCCTCTATTGAAGCAAAAAGATTCATCAATAAGGATTCAATCCTGAATACCTTTTTTGCCGAAGTGATTCTCTCCTGAAGTAATCTTTTGAACTCTTCTGTATTCTGTTTTTCAAGTGTATATGCCTTGATGATACGGATGCCGGAGAAGTTTGATTGGAGATAATTGTGGATGAGCGAGATTATTTCACGCCATTTCTTAAAATATTTATAAACCCTGGGAGAGAAAAACTTATAACCTAAGATTGTGATTGACATTGGCAGGACTGCGATAAGCATCAATCTGTAATCAATGCGGGAGAGAAAATAGATTGCAAAGGCAATCGTTAAGATACCTTCAAGTGGCCTGAATATTCCAGAGCAAGCAAACCAGGATAATTCACTCAGGTCTAAATCCATTCTCTCTAACACATCACCTGCGGGAAATTTATTGAAGAATGAATGCCCTTTGGTAAGAACCGATTTAAAGACATTATTCCTTTCTTTGAGATTAAATATCTCATTTGTTCTTCCCCGTGTATAAGGTAAAAATACTCCTGCGGATGAACGGAGCAAACCAATGATTCCCAAAACTATTATGCCATTCAATAATTGTTTTGGGGTGAATTCAGTCTTTATCCCATCAATTATATCCTTTAGTATGAATGGAAATAGCAGGACTAAAAATGTATAAACAATGGTAAAAATTACCAGAAATGTCAATCTACCTGGTCTCTGTTCCCAGAATGTAATGACCGTCTTCATATTATCCAGCCTTTTCCTGAATATACTGAAGTTTATAAAATTTGTAGTAAAATCCTTTTCTCTTTAGAAGTTCATTATGGCTCCCGTGTTCTACGAGTCTTCCGTGATGGATGATCAAAATACGGTCAGCAAGCCTTGTGGTTGTGAGACGATGGGCAACGATAATTGCAGTGCGATTCTTTAAAAGTGTTTTTAGCCCTTCCTGGATAATCTTTTCACTCTGTGGATCAACCGCACTCGTTGCTTCATCAAGGATGATTATCTGGGGGTCAAAAACAAGTGCGCGGACAAATGATAACAACTGTCTCTCACCAAAGGAAAAATTAATACCCTGTTCAATAATATCAGTATCATATCCCTTTGGTAAATTGAGTATCCTTTCGTGAATGCCAATCTTCTTTGTTGCCTCATAAACTTTTTCAACTGGAATAGCGTTATTGAAAAGTCTTATATTATCCAGAACCGTTCCAGGGAAGAGCATTACATCCTGGGGCACAAATCCGACCTTTGAGCGGAGTTTATAACGATTTATTCGGTTTAAATCTACATCATCAATATTAATCTTGCCCATATTTGGCTTATAGAATTTCAAAAGCAGGGATATGATTGAAGTCTTGCCTCCACCAGTCTCTCCAATCAGGGCAATCTTCTCTCCTTTTCTTATCTCAAAATTCAAGTCCTGCAAAACCCAGTCATCCTTTTCATAAGAAAATTTTACATCTTCAAATCTGATTGCATTTTTAAATACAGGCAGGTCATAAATCTCATCATTATCAAACTCTTCGGGCATTGAAAGTATATTGAATATTCTTTCTGCAGCAGCAAGGGAACGCTCAATCAAATTCAACTGATCCGATAATCCCCTCAGGGGTCCAAAAAATCTTGAGATATAAGTGATGAATAAAAATATTGTGCCAATTGTTAATTCACCCTTCAGTGCCCATAATCCACCAATTCCCAGGACCAGAATGATACCGATTATCTCTCCTAAATCAACCAGAAACCAAATGCGATACCAGTATAACATTGATTCCATTTCCAGGTTAAATTTCTCCCTACCCATTTTATCAATGCTTTTTAGAAATTCGTTTTCTTTAATAAAAACCTGGATCACAGGGAGCGACCTGAGCGTTTCCATTATAAAACTGTTTATTTCTGCAATTTTCTTTCTGAGATTAATATAAATTGGTCTGACATTCTTGCCGAACCACCAGAAGGCATAAAGAAAAACCGGAAATAGTATCAAAATCAAGAGATGCAATTTGTAATTTACTACAATCATAATGACCGACATACCTAAAAGCAGGACAAAATCCTGGGCAAGGACGACGGCGGTTGAGGAAAATAAATTTTTCAGGGTTTCTGCGTCACTCTCGACACGGGTTATCAGCCTGCCCACAGGGTTTTTATCATAAAATTCAACCGGCAATGCAATTGTATGTTTGAAGAGGTCAAATTTTAAATCGGCAATTGCCCTCTCGCCGATCATTCCAATCTCAATCTGTTGAAAATACCTGATTAAAATTATTAACCCCTGCATCGCAAAATATATAATCGCAATGATTAATAGCCCCTGGAAATTTTTGTTAGGAATTTCATAGTCCAAAACCCTTTTTATAAGCACAGGACCAATAAGTGCGATGAATGTGGATAATAATAGAAGCATTGTGGCAAGGCAAATTTTTTTAAGATAGGGTTTGAAATAGGGCATTAGTTTTTTTATCAAACGAATATCCCGGCTACCCTTTTGTGTTTCTTCTTCTATTGTATAAATTTCTTCGTCATGCCACCACATAGTAGTATTATCTACAAAAATTGGAATGAGTCAAGGATACAAAATTAAAAAATTGAATAATAACTATTCATTATTGACTTCTAAGTCGATTTTTATATAATCTTACAAAGGAGATTTTTATGAAGATAATTATAATAATTCTTGTTGTTGTTGTCATAGCCTGGATTGTAACCCAAATTATCCAAGCAGCTGATAAGAAAAGAAGGGAAGAGATTGTAAAGAAGAATATTGAAGAAAAAAAGAAAAGGGAAGAACAGGGTCTTTAAGGGCGCAAATCTTCTATCAACCTTTTCAAATCATCAGGGATGGGTGCTGAAAAAGCAACCCATCTTTTTGTTTCGGGGTGGATAAAATTTATCCGGTGAGAATGTAATGCCTGCCTTTTAAAAAAAATCTTTGTCCTTTTTATATTGTAGTATCTTTTATCACCAATTATGGGATGTCCTATCTGGGCAAGTTGCAATCTCAATTGATGGGTCCGGCCTGTCCTGGGCATCAATTTCAGGAGAGTCGCACTTTTTAAAATTTGCATAACTTCGTAATGTGTTTCAGCATATTCTTTGGACTTTCGTAGTTCACCTTTTAAAATACCCTTTTGGGGATGTATAATACCTTCAACAACACTGATATATGTTTTATTTACCCGCCGATTTTTGAATTCATCAATTAGAAATTGCTTTGCGCTATTTGTTTTTGCAAAGATTATGATGCCGCTCGTCTCACAATCAAGACGATGGACCGGATAGGCAATTCTTCCCTTGTTTTTAAGGATTTCGCTCAATGCAGTTCCTTTTTCAGAACCAATCTTTTCAGTAAGCAAACCAGAAGGTTTGTTCACCACAATTACATATTCATCTTCATAGATTATCTTGGGTTCAGGTGTTGATTCTTCTTCTGCCTCAAGTATGATTATCTTATCCCCTTTCTTTATCTTTTTTGAAGGGAATGTTATGAGTTTGTTATTTACAAGGACAAGCCCATTTTCCACAATCTTTTTTGCCTCTTTGCGGGATAGGTCTGTAAAGAATGAGAGCACATAATCAAGACGCCTTTCAGCCAGTTCTTCTATAACAGTAAATGTTCTTTTTGGGATATGTATCTTTTTATACATTTTTGTTTTCTTTCAGAAATCTCTCGGCAAATTCAATCCTTCTTCCAATAGAAGGATGTGTATAACTGTAAAATTCAATCAATGGATTTGGATAAGCGATTGCATGTTCCTGATTGCAGAATTTTGCCATCAACTCTATGAATACCTGATGATTTTTTGAAAAAACCAGTGTCCCGTAATCTGCAAGACGAGCCCCAGAATCAATCCAACAAAAAAAAGATTTTATCGCATCTTTAAACCATTCTTTTAATGTCTGGGTAGAGAAGTTGTATTTATGTTCAATATTATATCCGCTGATAAATCCAAATGGTAGAGAGACAAGAAAATAAAGAGAATAAAAAACAATGAAATAAAGAAGGGCTTGAATAATGCGTAAAGGATGGGATTTATACCTTTTCACAGATTGGTTATCCTATTCTTAATAACTCTTCTTTTTTACGGAATTCTTTTAAATATCTTTGTATAGGTAAATGTTCAGGAAGTTTAATCTCCGGGTCTTTACTCACAACACTGAATGCATCATCCCGCGCAAGAAATAAAAGTTCCTGGTCCTGTTCAAGGTCGCCAATCTTAATATCAGGCAGACCGTGTTGTTTCTTACCGAGGATTTCACCGGGACCCCTTAACTGCATATCCTTTCTTGCCAGGGCAAACCCATCATTGTTCTTTTCAAAGAAAATCAGTCTTTCATAGGTTTCCTGGGCTACGAATTTATTTAAGATCAAAAAACAGTATGATTTTTCTGCACCCCTGCCAATCCTACCCCTTAACTGGTGCAATTGTGCCAGACCAAATCTTTCTGGATGGAGTATGAGCATTATCGTTGCATTGGGAATATCAACCCCAACTTCAATCACGGTTGTAGCAACGAGTATGTTTATTTTGCCATTCCGAAAATCTGACATTATATTTATCCTTTCCTGGGTGCTCAGTCTGCCATGTATTAATCCAACAGTAAAATTGGGGAATAGGTGGCAGATTTCTTCATAAATTTCGGTTGCTGATTTCAATTCCATTTTTTCTGATTTTTCAATGATCGGGCATACCACAAATGCCTGACGGCCCTTGAGCAACTCATCATTTATAAATCTATAAACATTTGACTTCTCTTTTTCTAAATACAGTTTCGTTACAACCTCACCTCGACCTGCTGGTTTTTCAGTCAATGTAGAGATATCAAGGTCTCCATAAAGGGTCAATGCAATGGTCCTGGGGATGGGTGTTGCAGAAAGCACAAGAAAATGCGGATTTATACCCTTGTTTACAAGTGCCGCCCTCTGCATTACACCAAATCTGTGCTGTTCATCAATTATTACCAGTCCCAGATTCTTAAAATTGATACCTTCTTCAATAAGGGCGTGTGTTCCAAAAATTATCTTCACCTCTCCATTCTGGATCTGGTTTATTATTTCATCCCGTGCTGAACCCTTTATACTGCTTGTCAGGAGTGCTGATTTTATACCAATCTTTTCAAGGAGCGGGCGATGGTTGATATAATGCTGTTCTGCCAGAATTTCTGTTGGAACCATCATCGCACCCTGATAATCATTTTCAACCGTAATGAGAAGGGCATAGAGTGCAATAATTGTTTTACCAGAGCCCACATCACCCTGAAGCAGACGATTCATCGGTTTTGTTTTCGCTAAATCAAGGGTTATCTCATTTATAATCTTTTTCTGTCCTTCAGTGAGTTCAAAATCCAGTGAATTCAGAAATGTATTGGTGAGGGTTCCAGTTCGCCTGAGGGGCACACCTTCCTGATTCTTTATTTTTAACTTCCTGCGGGCGAGGGCGAGTTCAAAAAAGAAGAATTCATCGTATACGAGTCGTTGGCGCGCCTTTGTCGCATCCGCAACTGTCCGAGGGAAATGCAAATCCTTTAATGCCTTTCTTAATGAAGGAAGTCTATTCTTTTGAATCAGATATTCAGGAATACTTTCAACAATTTCATCAAGGCATAATTCAAGGGCAATATTCATTGCCCTTCTTATATCCCATATTCCCAAGCCTTCAGTCAGTGGATATATCGGAATTATCGTTCCCCCGGTTTTTTCTGAAATCGTTTCTTCATCACCGATTAACTCATATATAGGATTGATGAATTGTTTATTATAGAAGAATGTGACTTTACCCGATACTATCAACCAATCACCAATTTTAAATTTGCTCTTCAAATCAGGTCTATTAAACCACCTCAGCACCACACTACCGGTTTCATCTTTCAGTAATACATTGACCATTTCTCCCCTGCGCATTGCTCTTTTTATTTCAATGAGATGGATCCTGCCGATGACCGTCGCATCATCATTGATCTTTAGGTCTTTTATTTTTAATACCGTGGAATAATCAAGATAACGATGGGGGACTAAAAATAAAAGATCTTTTACACTCTCTACATTCAGTTTTTTGAAATAATTCGCCCTTTTTGGTCCGATACCTTTTATATACTGAACCGGACTATCAGGTCTTAAAAACTGTTTTTTTTGCACTATTTACCCTGGGTTAATGTTTCAATCTCCTTATGGAATGTATCTGGATTTAATGCCTTTGCCTCAGCATCTTTGATTGAGACAAGATTCTTTTTTACAAAATTTGCCAGACAGGCATCAAAGGTTATCATCCCCTGTTGCTGTGATGTCTGCAGGATAGACAATAATTGATGGGTTTTCGCCTCCCGGATCAAATTGCGGACACTACCTGTAGCAATTAATAACTCATAGGCTGCGATACGCCCCTTACCATCTGCCCTTTTTATTAGATTCTGGGCGAATATTGCCAGGAGGTTCAATGATAATTGCATTCTAATCTGATTTTGTTGATGGGGTGGGAAGACATCAATGATGCGGTCTATTGTGGATATGGAATCAGCGGTATGAAGGGTTGTAATAACAAGATGTCCGGTTTCTGCCGCAGTAATTGCCAGAGAGATAGTTTCAAGGTCACGCATCTCACCCACAAGGATGACATCGGGATCCTGTCTCAATACAAATTTTAATGCGTTTGCAAATGAATGTGTGTCTCTTCCAACCTCACGCTGGGTGACGACTGCCTTTTTATTTTTATGAATAAATTCAATCGGGTCTTCAACTGTAACAATGTGGCAGTTATCGTTTTCGTTCCGATAATCAATTAATGCTGCCTGGGTTGTTGATTTTCCGCATCCTGAAGGACCTGTCACGACGATCAATCCTCTTGGTCTCATTGCCATTTCCTTTAGGATCTTTGGAAATCCGAGTTCATCGATGGTTGGAATTTTTTCTGGAATCAATCTGAATACGGCACCGATATTTCCCTTCTGTCTGAATAAATTGACTCTGAACCGGGCTACACCCGTCATCTCATATGATATATCAAGTTCATTATTCTTTCTGTATTCTTCAATCTGCTCCTTTCTGAGCATTTCTACGAGTCCTGATTCAATATCAACTGCAGTGAGGGGAGGGACTTCAAGACTGGTAAGGTCACCATTGATTCTCAATATTGGCGGTGAACCCACTTTCAAAATCAAATCTGATGCCTGGCTGTTTACCTGGGTATGTAACAAATCATTAAGTTTTATCATGCTGACACCCGCCTTTCAAACTCATCAGGATTCGTGCAGTGAGCAAGTGCCTCTTCACATGCAATTATTCCCTGATTCAAGAGATTGCGCAGGTATTGATCCATCTGTATCATACCGAGCCTTGAGCCGGTCTGTATTGCAGAATAAATTTGTGGTGTCTTTGCTTCACGGATTGCACTGCGAATCGCCGGCGTGCAGACCATAATCTCAAATGCGGCAACACGGCCCGCACCATCCTTTCTCCGCACCAGGGTTTCAGTTATCACTGCCTGGAGTGTGGTTGATAACTGGAGCCTTATCTGTTGTTGCTGGGAGGGTGGAAAAACATCTATGATCCGGTCTATGGTTTGCACTGCATCAATTGTGTGGAGGGTTGAAAAAACGAGATGTCCGGTCTCGGCAGCAGTAATTGTCTGTGCCATTGTCTCAAGGTCACGCATCTCACCGACAAGAATAATATCTGGATTTTGCCTTATCGCACGCCTTAATGCCTCAGCATAAGATTTTGTATCAACTCCAATTTCCCTTTGTTCAATTATGGATAATTTATCGCGATGTAAAAATTCTATCGGGTCCTCGATCGTTATGATGTGTTTGCGGAAATGTTGATTAATATGCTCGATCATAGCAGCAAGGGTCGTTGATTTTCCACTCCCGGTTGGACCGGTTACAAGCACAAGTCCCCGGGGCAACTCAGCAATCCTTTTTAAAACCGAAGGGAATCCCCATTCATCAATCGTCTTTATCTTTAAAGGTATTATCCTCATCACAACACCAATATTACCCATCTGCTTAAAACAGTTGACCCTGAATCTTGCCACGGCAGGAATCTCATATGCCATATCAAATTCAAGATTCTTTTCAAACATCTCGCGCTGGGCAGGTTTCATCAAACCAAATATCAGGTTCTCCATATCTTCTTTCGTTACGGGTGGGTTATCAGAACGCTGAAGTTCACCTGCAACACGATAAACCGGTGGTTCACCGACCCGCAAGTGCAAATCAGAGCCATCTCTTAAAACAAGTTCTTCTAAGAGGACATCAATATCGATATTTGGCATATCCTATTTTTGCTCTCTAATAAATGCACGGAAGCCAATAGATGTATCGGTGATGTAATCAAGGTTAGCCATTTTTGATGAACTGATTTTAATTGTATAAGGCACTGTATCTATAGGGAAAAGAGAATCAGCCCGGCTAATATAAAGAATCGTATCTGCAATTGTTGTGTCATATAATGGATTTGTCAGATAGTTAATAAGACTATCAATGGATTTTGGTGCACCCTTGTATATGGCAATATCCGTGGTATCAAAACCCGATAGACGGGTAAAAGATATGCAAAGTGTGTCATTTATAATAGAAATGAATTCTGTATCAGGTTGATGAAAATGCTGGACAGATGGGATCTCTACAGATATATCAATGATATGGTCGATTGCCTTTCCATAGAGTGAATTAAGTCGGTAATAGACCTTGGTATTCGGTTTGAGTGCGGAATCCGCATCGTTAAAATACATTACAGTGTCGATGGGTATTGTATCAAGGGCAACAAAATTTGTTGAATCATTGCTTCGTTCTACAATAACCGCATCAATCTGTGGTCTCTGTAAGGTCCAGCCCCAGATCAGATTTACAAAGACCTGGGACTTTTCTCCAAGAATGCTCGTCTCCACATTTACCACCTCAGCAGTATGTTTGACCCAACATTCCAGATTTACTTCCATGCCGGTATCGCAACCAATAATTAAAAAAACAACCAGAAAACCAAATAATTTTTTCATAATGCCCCCTTTTGGATAATTTAATAATGATATATAATTTTAATTAATTGTCAATGGGAAACATAATTCAATCTTGACGCACGATAAAAATCCGTTATAATCATAATGAATGAAGATCTTTATTACCGGTTCTCAGGGATGTTTGGGGATTGCGATGCAAAGCCTGCTCAGACAGGAGAATGTTACTCATTTAGGTGTTGATATGCAGCAACTCGACATATCAGATTTCAAACGACTGAATGAAACGATCATAAATTATAAACCTGACATCATACTCCATTTTGCTGCATTAAGCGATGTGGATGCCTGCGAAAGAGAGCCTGAAATGGCATTCAGAATAAATGCCCTTGCGACCCTGGGAATTGCAACAATTGCCCGTAAGTTAAATGCAAAATTGCTTTACACAAGCACAAATTTTGTATTTGATGGGAATACTGAAAAACCATATTATGAATATGACCAGCCCAATCCCATTAGCGAATATGGCAAGACCAAATATTTAGGTGAAAAATACATAAGGGAGGTCAACAATCGTTTTTATATTGTGCGCACATCCTGGCTTTTTGGAAAAAATGCCAAAACCTTTGCTTCAAGATTTTTACAACAGAAAGAAAAACCTCGCTCAATAAGCGTTATCTGCGACCAGATTGGTTCTTTCACCTATGTTTCCGACCTTGCCGAAGCAATTTTTAATATAATAAAATCAGAAAATTATGGCACATACCATATCGCAAATGGAGATTATGGAACCTGGCTTGATTTTTTATTGAAGGCAAAAGAGATTATGAAGTTTAATACAGAATTGATCCCGGTCAAAACTGACGAATTGAGTCTTCCTGCCCCAAGGCCCAAATTTGCACCACTCGGTTCAAAGAATTACGAATTCTTGTTTGATAAAAAGATGCGTCCCTGGCAGAATGCCCAGGTTGATTTTATAAAAACGCTCAAAATTTAAATCGATTGGGTGACACAATTTTTGCAATAGATAAAATATGGTGATGGCACGGTTGATTGATGAAATAAGAAATAATGAATACATTAAACAGATTACTGCACTGAAAAGAAGGCAGAGAATTTATCTTGTTGGTGGAACGATAAGGGATATATTATTGGGTATTACACCCAGTGACTATGATTTTGCCGTATCTGGTTCAGGCATATACTTCGCCCGTAAGGTAGCAAAGGCAATAAGGGGTGCGTTCGTTCTTTTAAGTGAGGATGAGGACGAAGCAAGGGTTGTAAAAGACGATATTATTTATGATTTTATAGGTTACGGGAAAAATATTGATACAGATTTAAAAAGGCGTGATTTTACAATAAATGCAATGGCTGTGGATTTAGACACATTAGAATTCATTGACCTCCATAATGGATTGGAGGACCTTAAAAAAAAGATAATTCGTTTAGTTTCAGAAAATTCCCTTAAGGATGACCCATTGCGGGTATTGAGAGGATTCAGATTTGCGCTTGAATTAAATTTTAAGATTGATAAAGAATTTTATAAACTGGCAAAAAAGGTAAGTTTAAAGCATATTGCCGGAGAGAGGATAGGCTACGAATTCATCCGCATAGTTTCAGCGCTGGACTCCTATAAAATGATTTTAAAAATGAACGACCTTGGATTGTTTCAGCAGATCTTCCCAGAAGCAAAGAAGATTATTGAAGATGGATTTCTCTGGGGACATTCCTTAAGCACTTACCAGGCGCTTGAAATCCTGATGCAAAAAGGTTTTTTCAAGGAAATAGAACCAGAATTCTCGCAATATTTTTCGGTTGAAAGGAGAAAAGCCCTGTTAAAGATTGCTGGTTTGTTCCATGATGTTGCCAAACCCGATGCATTTTTGATCAAAGAAGGGGACATCCATTTTTATGGCCATGATACAAAGGGCGCAAGGATTGTTGAGGCAATAGGTTACAAAAGGCTTAAACTCTCAAGGAATGATGTTCAGATGATTAAAAAACTCGTAAAAGAACATATGCGTCCTCATCTTCTGGCAACAAATGAAGAATTGACCGACCGTGCAATAAGGAGATTCTTTAGAAACCTTGGTGAAGATTATTTTGGTGCGATGATGCTCGCCTGGGCCGATGGGTATGCAACAGGCGGCAGGACAAGACACTTAGAAAAAACATTCTTAAAGATGATTGAATTAAAAAGGGCTGATGATGCAAAACCAAGGGTTGAAAGACTGGTGAATGGCTATGATTTAATTGCGCTCGGGTTAAAACCAGGTCCGGTATTTAAAATCATACTTCAGGAACTCCTTGATTTACAACTTGAAGGTAAAATTAAAACCAAGGAAGAAGGATTAAAATTAGCCAGGGAGATATATGAAAAAAACAAAGATTATAAAACCATTAAAGATAACAAAACCAACTCCGATTGAAGAATTAAAAAATTTTGGTAAAAAAACGAAAATTTATTTGAAGAGGGATGACCTCAATGGCCTTCTTGTTTCCGGGAATAAGGCACGGAAACTTGAATATTTAATGGCAGAAGCAAAGAATAAAAAATGTGATACAATAATTACCTGTGGCCCTGCACAATCAAATCACTGTCGGACAACTGCTGTATTCTGTAGAATGTTAGGCTATGATTGCCATTTATTCTTGAGAATAAAAGATAAACCAGAATATACAGGGAATCTATTGCTTGATGAATTGCTCGGTGTCAAAATAAAATTCATCACACCAAAAGAATATGAAGATAGAATGGAGATTATGGAGAATTATGCAAAAGAACTCAAGGGTAAAGAGTGTTATATAATTCCAGAAGGCGGTTCCAATGAGGTCGGTGCACTCGGTTATATTGGGTGTATGAAAGAAATGGCAGATTTTATAAAAAAAGAGAAGATTGATGCAGTCTATTGTGCAGTCGGTTCTGGCGGGACCTATGCTGGACTCCTGATGGGAAAGAAACTGGCAAGACTCAATATCGATTTGAATGGTGTTATAATCTGTGATACAATTGAATATTTTAGTGCCAAGATAAAAGATATATGTGAAAAGGCGGTTGATAGATTCAACCTGAAAATCAGTTTAAGAACAGAGGATATCAACCTGATTGATGGTTTCGTGGGTGAAGGATATGGTATTCCTTATCCAGAAGAGATTGAGACGATAAAGATGCTGGCAAAAAAGGGAATAATCCTTGAACCCGTTTATACCGGTAAGGCATTTTATGGTATGCTGAAAGATTTACCGAAGAGAAATTATAAAAATGTAATATTTGTTCATACCGGCGGAATCTTCAGCATATTTGCATATAAGGATGATTTAAGAACCAAATAAAAAACTTTATTCTTTTTTCAGTGATTTAAATTTAACACCTTTTAAATGGCTTCCATCTCCAGGGTGCGCCGATTGTAAAGCATAAACCCAGAATGAAGCCTAAATTATAAGGCCAGCCATTATTGTTTACTTCGTAGATTTCGACATCCTTTGTGAAAAGGCTGACGACGAATGTGATGATTAGAATCATACCATGCCAGAGACCTGCCCAGAATCCTGCCTTTTTGCCAGGATTTATATTCTGATTCCATCTTTCGTTTCCGGGTGCACAATTTGTAAATATTATTGCAAAGGCCAGGACCAAAACAATACTCAGTTTGAATATTTTAAAAACATTACAACTCCTTTGATTTATTATTTTATCCAGCAAATATATTATGTCAAGCCTTGACTTATGTGAATTTTTGATTAAAATATATATATAGGAAGTTAGTTTATTTAAATGCTTAAAAAAGGAGTGAGATATGTCAGGACATTCTAAGTGGGCAAAGATTAAGAGAAAGAAAGCCTGTGCAGATGCTGCCCGGGGTAGATTATTTACCAAATTGATAAGGGAGATCACAATCGCTGCACGCCACGGTGGTGGTGATCCAAATGCGAATCCAAGATTGCGCACGGCGATTGATGAGGCAAGGGCAGCGAATATGCCAAATGAAAATATTGAGCGGGCAATCAAAAGGGGTACCGGACAATTAAATGATGGACAGGCACTTGAAGAAGTTGTTTATGAAGGTTATGGACCGAATGGGGTGGCGATATTAATTGAAGCGGTGACTGACAATCGCAATCGCACCACGAGTGAGATTAAACACATCCTTTCCCGGCACAATGGTAATCTGGGAACACAGGGTTCGGTTGCCTGGCAGTTTCAGACAAGGGGAATTATAACGATTGATGCCAAGAAATACGATGAAGATACGATTCTCGGTCTTGCGCTTGATGGTGGTGCAATAGATGTGAAGAATGAGGATGGTAGTTATCAGGTGGTAACAACGCCTGAGACATTTCATAAGATAAGGGAAATATTTAAAAATAATAATATTGAAGTTTTAAGTAGTGAAATAACAAAGATTCCGCAGAATACCGTTCCTTTGAATGAGAAGGATGCAGAAAAGGTGTTAAAACTATTTGAGGCACTCGATGAACTGGAAGATGTCCAGCATGTTTATGGCAATTTTGATATTCCTGATGAAGTGATGGAAAAAATTTCAAGCCAAAGTTAACAATTTCTACAATCGTCTTTGACAAAAAGTTGACCTGCGGAATTATCAGAAATGAAGATAATGGGACTTGACCCTGGGGTTTCAGCCACTGGCTATGGAATTATCATTGATGGGAAAAAGGCGATATTTGGAACGATCAGACCCAACAAAAAGAATTATATAGAAAAGATTTCATTCATCTGTAACGAAGTAAAATCAATTATCAAGTATTATCGACCCGAGGTCGTCTCATTAGAAAAGGCATTTTTCCAAAAAAATGTTGCAAGCCTTATAAAAATTTCGGAATTGAGGGGAGCGCTCCTTTATCTGTTAGCGCAGAATAATATCAATTTTGTTGAATATACCCCTGCCCAGATAAAACTTACCACCACAGGAAATGGCAGGGCATCCAAAAAACAGGTGAGGTTTATAATGGAACAGACCATATTGAGGAATAAAACCCGTATCTCAAACCATGCAATAGATGCCCTGGCAATCGCCTATACTGCGATGAGGAAACTAAAATGACCTTGATATTTCATTTTTTATAGTTTTAAAATGATTGGCAGACTGAGCGGAAAGATAGTTGAAAAAAATCCACCATATCTAATCCTAAATGTTTCCGGAATCGGTTTTTTAATACAATTGCCATTGAACGCATTTGAAAAATTAGAAATAAATCAAGAAATAATATTATACACAAAATCTTTGATAAAAGAAGAAGAAATGTTCCTTTTCGGCTTCCTTGAAAAAACCGAGCTGGAAATATTTGAGGCATTGATTTCGGTTCCGGGCCTTGGACCAAAATCTGCATTGACTTTATTGTCAAATTTCACACCCGAAGAGATCACAAAGGCGATTGAAGCAGAAAATCTTGAATTGCTTTCCTCGGTTCCACGCATTGGCAAAAAACTTGCCAGCAAGATAATCCTTGAGATGAAAGGAAAACTGAATTTTGTTAAAGCGACAGGGACATTTGAGCAGGCGCTGAATGCACTCTGTGCACTGGGATTGAACAGGAATGAGGCATTGACAAGATTAAAAGGATTGCCCAACAATCTCACACTTGAGGAATTGATAAAAGAGGCATTGAGAGGTAGATGAAGGAAAGAACCCAGTCCGGCATAAAGTTTGAAGGCGAAGAAATATATGAACTCACCCTTAGACCGAAAAAGGTTGATGAATTTGTGGGACAGAAGAATATCATTGAAAATTTAAAGGTCTTTATCCAGGCAGCAAAAAAGAGGCGTGAACCCTTAGAACATATCCTTTTGTTTGGTCCGCCCGGGCTTGGAAAGACAACATTAGCCCATATAATTGCCTATGAAATGGATGTCAACATTTATCCGACTTCGGGTCCGATACTTGAAAGACCTTTTGACCTTGCAGGGATATTGAGTAATCTGAAATATGGAGATATAATATTTATTGATGAGATCCACAGGATAAATAAGGTCGTTGAAGAATATCTGTATCCAGCCCTCGAAGACTTTCATCTTGATATAATGCAGGACAAGGGAATGGGTGCCCAGAGTTTGAGATTAAAACTTGAAAAATTCACATTGATAGGTGCGACAACCCGTTCCGGACTTCTTACCTCACCCTTGCGTTCAAGATTTGGAATAAATTTTCGGCTTGATTATTATCCACCAGAAGACCTGGAACAGATCATTAGACGGTCGGCTAAGATATTGAAAATAAAAGTTTCAAAAGAAGCAGGTATGGAGCTTGCTCGGAGGTCGAGGGGAACACCAAGAGTAGCGAATAGATTATTAAGAAGGGTGCGTGATTTTGCCCAGGTCCAAAACAAAGAAATTATTGATATGGAGATATGTGAATATGCATTAAGAAAACTTGATGTGGATAAAAGGGGTCTTGACGAGATGGATAAAAAGATCATTCTGACAATTATTGAGAAATTCCAGGGTGGACCTGTGGGAATCAATAGTCTTGCAGTAGCTGTGGGTGAGGACCCCCAGACCATAGAAGAGGTATTTGAACCATTTTTAATAATGGAAGGTTTTATTAAAAGAACACCGAGGGGAAGATTGGTAACACCCCTTGCCTATGAACATTTAAATATAAAATTAGACCACGGACCGTTGTTTAGATAAATATCCTGATTGACACAACCAAAAACTTTGTTATAATCAATTGTGAAGTTTGTAGATGAGGCAACGATATATGTTGAAGGTGGAACAGGTGGCAATGGTTGTATATCATTTAGAAGGGAAAAGTTTGTTCCCAGGGGTGGTCCTGATGGTGGCGATGGTGGTGATGGTGGTTCGGTATATCTTATTGGTGAAAGGGGTTTGCAGACCTTATATGATTTAAGATTGAAACCGCACTATAAGGCAGGCAGGGGTATGCATGGTAAAGGCAAGGGTATGGATGGAAGGTCGGGAGAGGATAGATTTATTCCTGTTCCACTCGGTATTGAGGTCTATAAGGAAGAGAAATTTATTGGTGAGATATTAGAACATAATCAAACAATGCTTGTTGCTAGGGGTGGAAAGGGTGGCAGGGGTAATCGCCACTTTGTTACATCTACAAATCAAACACCGCGTATTGCTGAAGAGGGTAAACCCGGTGAAAAATGCAAGTTGAAGATAATTCTGAAACTCATTTCTCAAATCGGCATTGTTGGTTTTCCCAATGCGGGTAAATCAACTTTACTACAGACAATGACCAATGCCCGTCCTGAAATAGCAGATTATCCATTTACCACGCTCACGCCAAACTTAGGTGTGCTCAAAGATAATTTTAAAAATATCGTTATTGCTGATATGCCCGGCATAATTGAAGGGGCTCATACTGGAAAAGGGTTGGGCACAAAATTTCTCCGTCATATTGAAAGGACAAGAATGCTGATATTGTTGATAGATATCTCCTCTAATGACCCGATGAATCAGTATCATATTTTATTAAATGAATTTAAAAAATACAATCCAAAAATTTTGAAGAAACCAAGAATTGTCGTATTTAATAAGATTGACCTTTTAGAAAAAATACCTGAATTTCATTTAAAAGAAAGAACCTTTTATGTCTCCGCACTGAAGAATGAAGGTATAGATAAATTGACCGAGGCATTAAAAAATGAAGATCTCTATAAAGACCGATAAAGAAACCCTTCTCAAGATACTCAAGGATGGTGACATCAACAAGAAAATGAAAATTTTAAATAAACTTGGTGACCTCTCTGAAGCGGATAAGATAAAGATTTTGTTGAAAATACTTGAAGACAATTCCTGGTATCTGCGTGAACAAGCAACACAGGAACTGGTAAAATTTGGCAGCCGGATTGTGCCAAGATTAAAAAAATTGTGTAATAAGGGATTCTGGTTCACCCGTGCTGCTGCCTGCAGAACCCTTGGTGAAATTGGTGACCTGGAAGGATTGTCCACGATTATTACGCTTTTATTGAATGATACAAACCCAACGGTAATCAAAGAAATAAAAATGGCGATTAAGAAAATGGCAGAGAAAAACGGCGATAATTTTTTTATTAAACTTAAGAAACTGAAAGATACATTAGACTTGAAAAACGATATTTATGCAGTCCTTATTGAATGCCTGCCGGCATTTAAGGACAAATTGAAAGAAATCTTTGAGATAGGTTGATTATGGTGGATTCGATCCAGAAACAGGCAAAGGATTTTGTGCTCTTATGTTCAATTGAAAAATTGAATGAAATTAGGCTCTATGCCCTGTTAGAACGATTTAGAAATCCTGAATCAATATTGAATGCACCACCTAAAGAATTGACAGAAATTGTTGGTTCTGAAATTGCCGGAAGAATTTCAATGCTGAAAGTTGATGATGATATAAAAAGAAAATGGGAGATAATGGAAAGACATCAGATAAAAGTGGTTCCCTATTATGCTGAAGAATATCCTCACTGGTTGAAGAATATCCTGCACTTTCCACCGGTTTTATTTATGCGCGGAGATATAAAATTAGAGGATGAAATTGCCATTGCAATTGTTGGCACAAGGGGTGCCACAGTCTATGGAAAGGCGATTGCTGAGGAATTTGCAGGTGAGTTCGCACAGGCTGGCGTATGTGTGGTGAGTGGAATGGCGAGGGGTATTGATACATCTGCACACTGGGGTTCATTAAAAAAGAATGGAAGAACCATTGCTGTCCTGGGCTGTGGGGTGGATATTGTTTATCCGCCGGAAAATAAAAATCTTTTGAACGAGATAATAAAAAATGGCGCGGTTGTTTCAGAATTCAATATAGGCACAAAGCCGCTTGCCCAGAATTTTCCAAAAAGGAATAGAATAATATCCGGGCTTTCCTGGGCAATAGTTGCGATTGAAGCAAAAGAAAAATCCGGGGTGATGAATACAGTTGAATGGGCATTGCAGCAGAACAAAGAGATTTACGCAATTCCAGGGAATATCTATTCAAAAACATCTGCAGGAACAAATCGTTTGATAAAAGAGGGTGCGACTCCGGTTACCTCAGCCAGCGAGGTCCTTGATTATTTGGGGATCAGATTTACAAAAAAGGAAAGGGAGATTAAAGAGGTGATATTAAACAACGAGATTGAAAAGAAAATATGGGAAGGGTTATCCCTTGAACCAATTTATCTTGATGAGTTGAAAGAAAAGATTGATATGCCCACTTCAGAGATACTAAAAGTATTGCTTGATCTGGAGATAAGGGGTTTTGTTAAACAACTGCCCGGAATGATGTTTGTAAAGAATTTTGAATAAGAAAATTTATGGACAGCCTATTTGTGTTTATTTTTGCTTTTAAATTAAAGGCATTGAAAAAATTGTATTATACTCATCGAAGATATTCTTTTTACCCATTGATATTTTGGTTGATTTGGATATAATCTTTATGTGATTACAGGAGAATCACGAATAGAAGATATATTAAGGAATTCACCCGAGAAAGCAAGGATTTTTGTTGAATTTGGTGTTCCCTGTATTGTGTGCGGTGAGCCTTTCTGGGGAACGGTCAGGGAGTTGTGTGAGAGATATCAGGTGGATGTGAATATGCTGTTGAAAAAACTTAATGAAGATAGAAAAGGAGCATAAAAATGAAAAAATGGCTTTATTGCCCTTTATGTAAAGGGAATTTGAAAAAGAGAAAATCATATATTAAATGCTTAAAATGTGGCTGGCATTATTATAATAACCCCCTGCCTTCAGTTGCAATTTTTGCAATTGATGAAAAAGACAGAATACTCCTTGTAAAAAGAGGAATTGAACCAGGCAAGGGTAGATGGGCACTTCCTTCAGGTTTCATTGAATCCGCTGAGACCCCTGAACAGACCGCATTGAGGGAGTTAAAAGAAGAGACCGGATTGAATGGCAGGATTAAGGATATGCTTGGTGTCTATATTGAAAATACAAATGTATATGGTGATGTGTTATTAATTGGATATCAGGTTGAGATAACAGGCGGAAAAATGAAGCCAGATTCTGATACCGTTGATGTAAAATTTTTCCCCAGGAATCATTTACCACCCATCCCTTTTTTGAGCCACCGGGCAATAATCAATCAAGGAATAAATACTACAAGTTTTGATGTGCCATATCTTGAGGTTTTGAAATCAAAGATTTCAGAGGCAGTCATTACTGAGACAGTTTTATTTTATAAGGGCAGTATGGGTATTGATGAGAAGATAATGGAGGTTGTAAACATAAAGCCCGGAGAAAAGGTTCAGGTTCTTAATTATGATAATGGAGAAAGGCTTGAAACCTATGTGATTCCAGAAAAAAGAAATTCAGGAAGGTTTGTCCTTTATGGGCCCGCTTCCTTAAAAGGAAAAATAGGGCAGAGGCTCTGCATACTTTCTTATGCATTCGTTCCCCAGGATTGCGTGGCTCAATTCAAACCAAGGATAGCAATACTTGATAAAAATAATCGCATCAAGAAAATCAAATAAGAAGAGATTTACCTACGGCCCTGTTCCATCGCGTCGTCTGGGATATTCACTGGGTATTGATATAGTTCCATTCAAGACCTGCACCTATAATTGCATTTATTGCCAGCTGGGTAGAACCACAGCACAAACAAAAAGGAGAAAGAGATATATTGCCAGGGAAGGCGTATTAGCAGAATTGAGAAAAACCCTTGAGCAGAAGACAAGGATTGATTTCATCACTTTTTCTGGTTCTGGTGAACCAACACTGAATACAGAAATAAAAAATTTGATAAGGGATATAAAAAAGATAACTGATATTCCAGTCGCGGTCATTACAAATTCTTCTTTACTTTTTAGAAAGGATGTCCAAAAATCTTTGTTGAACGCAGATGTTATTCTCCCGACCCTCACCACTGTCAATGATGATACATTCAAAAAGATTCACCGTCCTTTTCCCTCTATTACAGTAAAAAAAATAATTGATGGTTTGATTAAATTTCGTAGAATATATAAGGGCAAAATCTTTCTTGAAATTATGTTCATAAAGGGATTCAATGATTCAACCGAAGAAATTTTGGCATTGAAAAATGCGATTAAAAAGATTAAACCTGATAAGATTCAGTTGAATACTGTAGTTAGACCTCCGGGTGAGGAATATGCCCACCCTCTTACATTAAAAGAATTGAACAAAATAAAAAAAATTATGGGCAGAAATTGTGAAGTCATTGCTGAATTCAAAAAAAACGATAACATATCAAAGCGAGAAGGCATAAATGAAATGATTATACAGTATCTAAAACGAAGGCCTGGAACACAGAAAGATATTAGTAAAAGTCTGGGTATAAACCAGAATGAGATTGTAAAATACTTTTCTGAACTTTTAAAAAAAAGAAAAATCAAAAAAAGAATTTACCGAGGAGTGATTTTTTATGAAAGACTTTAAAATAATTGAGCCAAAAGATTTGTCAAAAGAAGAACTTCTGGAATTCATTCCTGACCTTGCAAAAAACTGGCTTGCCCATGATGGATTATGGTTTCTATGCGTGGAAGAGAAATACGGAATGGAGACTGCTATAGAACTTGATAAAAAGGCATGGGAAAAATTTACTGTGATTGAGGCAGAACGGATAATGAAGAGATTGAAGATTACACCAAATGGAGGAATACCAGCATTGATACAGGCATTAAAGTTTCGCCTTTATGCATTTATCAACAAACAGGAGATCATAGAAATATCAGAAAAAAGTTGTGTTTTAAGGATGAATAATTGTCGGATCCAGGAGGCAAGAAAAAGAAAGGGTTTACCTGATTTTCCCTGTAAACCTGTGGGCATTGTGGAATATTCGTATTTTGCAAGGACGATTGATCCAAGGATAAGGACAAATTGCCTTTGTTGTCCCCCGGATAACCATCCAGAAGAATATTATTGTGCGTGGGAGTTTATTTTAGAATAAAATTATTTATCCTTTATCTGTTCAAGCAATTTTAAAGCCTCAAATCTATCATCAAGAATGTAATCTGCCTCGTATGTAGGCTTATTGATCATCAGAACTTTATTTAAGAACCACCTTGCTTTTTCATAATCTTTTTTCTTGATATAGACCTTTGCCATATCAACATAGAGTATTGTATAATTAGAGTCAATCTCAATTGCCCGATTCAGATATTCAATTGACTTATTAAGATTACCACCCATCAAACCAGGCAATTCATAATATAACATTGCGCCTGCATCCATAGCACCGGTATGTTTGGGGTCAAGTGTTAAAACTAAATCAATTTCTTTTTTAATATCCGGAACAAGTCCCAAAGAATTTAGAACACCCTTTGTTTGACCACTTCTGCCCAGATTTACCATATACCAGAAATGTGCCCAGACCGAATTTTTGTCTATGCCTATCGCCTTTTTTCCATATTCCACACCTTTGTTGTAAAATTTTAATTTATCATCTTTTTTAGTCTGGGCATCTCCCATAAGATAACAGACCTTAGAAAATTCACAAAGGGCACGCAGGTTTTCTGGTTCCTTTAAAATAATACCCGATAGGATCTCATAACTATTTTTAAGATTATCTTTATTCAAATGCCTTTTTTCGTAAAGCTGGATTGCCTGGTCGATTAATTCATCTGTTGTCTGGGCATCTATAAGCACGAGAAAAATTGCACTGGCAAGGAAAATTTTTTTTATCATAAAACCTCCTTCTTATTCAACATAGTTGCAATTGTAAAATAGTTTATTACCTTTTGTTGTAATCTTTCATAAAAATAAAGGATTGAAGGTTTTTCTGAAATTTTTATTTTCAAGGTAAAAGGATTATCAATTATATAGATTGCTTCTTTTTTTATGGTGAGATTACTCTCGCCATCACCTCCGAAACCAAATCTGTATCCAGCCTCAGCAACTTTTTTTAAGACATACGAGTTCACACGATTAAACGGGTATGAGATTGCATCAATCGTGCCCAGATGTCTCTCCAGCATTCTTTTTGATTCAACCAATTCATATTCTAATTCCTGGGTATTTAATCTGGTAAGGTTTCTATGAGACATTGTGTGGGAGCCGAAGATTATTCCATACTTATTCATTTCGAGAATTTGTCTCCAGTTAAGATGGCGATTTCTGCCGGTAATTGACAAATCCCAGTAATTCTTTTTACCTATGTAATCCACGATGAGAAATATAATTGCCGGGCAACGATACTTTTTTAAAACAGGAAATGCATATTCGTAGATATTCTCTTCACCATCATCAAATGTAATCACTATACCATCTTTTTTTTCGCCGGGTAGAATTATTTCATACCCATTATCGTAAATCGTTTTGATAAAAAGATCAAGTTGTTCAGGGTAATCCCAGGTTCCACAGAATTGAAATTTTTCAGTTATCCTGTGGAACTGAAGTGCTTTTAACATCTTTGGGCCGGGCAATTAAAATAAAACCACCAAGGGAGAGAATAAGCACAATTGCACCGAAGATAATAAAAAGATACCTCTTGGCAATGAAGGTGGATAATGAACCAACGAGGAGTGCACCTACTACAAATGTAAGGTTAAGGAGCCAGTCCCGGAATGAGAATATCCTTCCCCTGATTTCTTCATCTGCATAGTGGTGGATTAAAGTATCCTGACCAATAAATATGGGTGATGCTGCGACTCCAACAATCAGGGCAATCATAATGAACTGATAAAATTGGTTGATGAAGGGAAATGAAAACATCCCCACGCTGATGAGAATAAAACAATAAATGATAAAAACCTTCAAATCAATATTCTGCCCAAGAATTCCTGCAATGTATGCACCCAGCAGCAAACCAATTGCACCAACGGCGGCAAGAACACCGACGCCTCTTGTTCCCCATTCCATATCTTGCTGGATTGTTGGGACAGCGAGCACATAGACAACACTGCCGGCAATTATCATCAAAAAGATTGTTGCCATTGCAAAACCCAGATTTTTTTCTTTAAAGATTTGTTTAAGTGCCTGTAGCATTTCGGTAAAAATTTTTACCAAGCCATTTTTTATCATTAAAAATAAACCTTCTGGTTTGAGATGTGCTTCTTCTTTTATTCTTTCTTTTAAGTTTACCTTCATTATATAAATCATAAATGCAGAAATGCCGAAGGAAATACCATCGATGATAAAAGCCACAAACCAGCCTGCAATTCCAAAAATATTTTTCCAGATTGGCCAGTCAATGATGAGACCGCCGGTTGCCATTCCGAGAAATGTGGCACCCCTTCCTACAAGATTTAAAATGGAATTTGCATTTAGTAATCTCTTTTTTGAAACGAGGTTTGGAATTATTGCACTCCGTGCGGTATTGAAAAACAAAGCGAGTAAGAACATAAAGAATACAATAGTGAAAACCGGGTATATATTTTTTGTATACATATAAACGAATGGAATGGAAAAGGCACAGATCATTCTCAGGGTATCACAAATCACCATTACTTTCTTTTTATGCCATCTATCAACGAGAACACCGGCAATCGGACCAAATAATAATACAGGAAGGGTGATGAACAGAGCAAGTTGCGAGAGTAAGAATGGTGTCTTTTCTTTTGGAAAAAGGCCGATTATAGCAATGAGGGCAATATAATCAAGTTTGTCACCGAACTGACTTATGGTTTGAGAAAACAGGAAAATTGAGAAATTCCTAATTTTTAATATATTCCAGAATTTAACTCTACCTATTGCACACCTCTTTGTAAAAATCAAGAACCTGTTTTGATACGATCTTCCAATCGTATTTTTTTGATTTTTCTCTTCCCGCATTGCCGAATTTCTTCATCAATTCAGGTCTTTTCAATAGGTAGATTATCTTTTCAGCGAGGGCTTCGGGATTCATTGGCTCAAATAATAACCCTTCCACACCGGCGCTGAGAATGGTTCTATAACCTGGAATATCAGATGCGACAATCGGTTTTCCACTTGCCATTGCTTCGAGCAGGACGATACCAAAACTTTCTGCACCTGTTGCCGGTGAACAGTAGATATCGCAGGATGCATAGTATCTGGGAAGATCTTCTGGTTTGACAAATCCGACAAATATTACATTATCTTTTATGTGTTCTTCAATATAACGACGATAATAATGTTCTAAAAATCCTTCGCCAACTACAATCAATTTTGCCTCAGGAAATTCCTTGACAATCTCTGGAAATGCCATTAAAAGATATTTTAAGCCCTTGCGCGGCTCAAACCTTCCTACAAATAAAATCTTGGGTGAATATTTTCTCAATTCCTCAACCTGGGGAATATCGGGTTTGAATCTTTCGGTGTCAATCCCATTGGGTATTATCTTACATTCACCAATTGGAAAATAGCGCATTACACAATCCCGTGCTACAGTTGAGACCGCAATCATACCATCTATTCTTCTGAAATATTGTTCGAGGACCGGCTCCCATAACACATAACCAAAACTTTCTTCATAGGCAGAATGGAAAGTTACAAAATTTCTTGCATTGGAATATTTTAAGGCGAGGTAAGGAAGGGTTGGGGCAATTGCACCGTGGAGATGGACGACATCAAATTTTTCTGTATCAAGAAAGCGTCGCACCTGCCAGGTTAGGGTAATACCAAAACTCAAAACAGAAAAGGAACGATTCTTTGGAAATTTTATCGCCCTTCCCATTCTGATGATTTTTTCATCCACATAAGGATAATTTTTGCCATAGGAGGGGGCGAGTATCTTTGCTGTATGTCCCATCTCATTAAAGTTCCTCCAGAGGTGGAGTATATGTTCAGATACACCACCGGTATGGGGATAGAATATATCAGATACGAGCAATATCTTCATTCAATACCCCCAGTATGGCCAAAACCACCGATTCCCCTTTCGGTCTTATTCAACTTTTTTACCTTTTTGAATACCGCTTTCAGCACCGGTGCGAAGACCATCTGGGCGATTCTATCTCCTTTTTTTATTTTTACGCTTTTCTTGCCAAGGTTGAATAATATGACCTTGATCTCACCACGATAATCCGCATCTATGGTGCCCGGTGCATTCAATATGCCGATTCCATATTTTGATGCAATACCACTTCTCGGTCTCACCTGTGCCTCATAACCCCGGGGTATTTCAATCCTTATGCCGGTGGGTACAATACAGAAATCTTTTGGTTTTAATATTATTGGTTTTTGGATATCTGCATATAAATCACAACCAGAGGCATACTTTGTTTTATATTCAGGGATTAAATCACCCATAATTTTAATCTCTATGATCTTAGTTTTTGTATTTTTTTTAGGCCGTTTAGAATTTAAATGTTCAGTCGTTTTCATTCTACCCATTCCGGATGAAAAACAAACCACTGTTCAGGATATTTTTTAATAATCCGTTCAAAATTTCCTATCATATATTGATAGAATTCATTTTCGTTATCAAATGTTTTCACAGGCTCTACAACGCCAAGATATCTCTTTTCTCCTTCTATCAATACCATATAGCCGAATACCACAGGTATTTTTCTTTTCACGATTATCTCGCCCAAACCTTCAGGCAGTCTTCTTTTTCCTGAAAGGAATCTAAACTCTTTCCCCTGTTTTGCTATATCACGGTCAGCAAGAATCGCAAGGATACGGTTATTTTTTATTGTATCAAGAAACGCTACACTTGTGCGTGATAAAGGGAAGGTTTTTAATCCTGTTGCTTCACGATGTTTTGTATATAAATTAAACATCTCCGTTTCTGTTTCTTCAACAAGGGCATTCATTGGATAATTGCAGGCAGCAAGATAACTCCCTGCATAATCCCAGTTTCCAATGTGGAGGGTTAAAAGAATGCAGCCTTTTTTCATCTTCAATGCTTCATCAAGATTTTCAATCCCATCGGGAATTACATATCTTATCACTTCATTTTTATCCAAAAATCCGAGCCTGAAGAAATCAACCATACACCGTGCAAAGTTTTCAAAGGTTTTTCTGCACAGATTATTATGCATTCCTTTTTCCCCAGGCATTATATGACGCAAGTTGTTCAAAATATATTCCCTTTTTCGTTTTAGAATAAAATAACTAAACCCACCGATAAGACGAGCGATTCTATCCGCAATCTTTAATGGAATTATTCTCGTCAAAAATATACCACATTTCTGTAACCTGACTGCAATATTCACACCGATTATTTTGCGGTCTTAGTCCTTGTATTTCTTTAATGCAATATCAAGTGCGTTGACCGCTTTTCTTATATCTTCTTCCTTAAGGACGTAAGCAATCCTTATCTGATCCCGTCCTTTTTCAGGGGTTGAGTAAAATCCGTTTGCCGGGGCCAGCATTACAGTGCTATTCTCATAACTGAAATCAGTGAGGAGCCAATGGCAGAAGCGGTCTGCATCCTTTACCGGAAGGCTCAGGACCGTATAGAATGCACCTTCAGGCTTGTGCCCATATACCTCTGGAATCTCTTTTAGACAATCAAATAAAACATCTCTTCTGTGTTCATATTCTTTTATCATCGGTGTGATGTATTTATCAATATGTCTGTAGGCTGCGATAGCACCTATCTGTTCCAGGGTCGGGGGGCACAATCTTGCCTGACAGAATCTTATGAGTGCATCCATAACCTTTTTATTTCGGCTTATTATACAACCAACGCGGGCACCACAGGCAGAAAATCTCTTTGATATGGAATCCATCAAAATCACGCGGTCTTCAATTTCCGGAAGTGATAGGGCGCTTATGTGTTCTTTGCCATCATAGATAAATTCACGATAAACTTCATCTGAGAGGATGTATAAATTATACTTTTTACAAAGGCGCTGGAGTATGAACATTTCTTCCTCGGTCAGAACTGTACCGGTTGGGTTGTTGGGTGTATTTATGAGAATCGCTCTGGTTCTGCTTGTAATTTTCTTTTTGATCTCTGATTCCGGAGGCAGGTGAAATCCATTTTCAATCTTTGTTTCAATTGCCACAAGTTTTATATTAGACATTACCGCAAACCCATTATAGTTTGTATAAAAAGGTTCAAATACGATTATCTCATCATTCGGGTCGCAGACGCTCATCATTGCAAATATAATTGCCTCACTTCCACCAATCGTTATCCAGATATTGTCAAGGTCAAGGTCAAAACCGAGATTACGATAATAATCAAGGACTGCGAGGCGGAGTTCAAGGATACCGCCAGAAGGACCATAACCGAGCACCATTTCCCGGTAGTTCGCAATCGATTCAAAGATTTCAACCGGTGTTTCAATGTCAGGTTGCCCGATGTTCAGGTGATAGACCTTTATCCCTTTTTTCTTCGCCTCATCAGCAAATGCAGATAACTTCCTTATTGGTGAATAGGGCATACGGTCTGCCCTTGATGATAGAGAAATACCTTTCTTTATTTCTTTTGTTTTTGCCATATTTAATTATACCCAGACCACGATAAAAGTCAATCACATTGGCAACATAGTTCTGGTTCTATTCTTTGTTTTATAGTGTAAATCTTAATTTTTTAATAATGCCAGTGATTGACAGAGTTAAGATTTAAGATATAATACACATATGGAAAAGATTAATAAAAGAATTTATCTTGATTATGCAGCCACGACACCCCTCCATCCTGATGTCCTTGAAGCGATGAAGGTTTATTTTTTTGAAAATTTTGCCAACCCTTCGAGCCTCCATACATCAGGACAGAAGGCAAGGGAGGCGATAGAGAATGCAAGGAAGGTCATAGCAGATGCACTCGGTGCAAACCCTGATGAGATTATATTCACCTCAGGTGGGAGTGAATCAAATAATACAGCAATAAAAGGCGTTGCCATTGCCCTGGCAAATAAAGGGAATCACATTATTACTACAAAGATTGAACACCATGCAGTCCTTGAGCCATTTATATTTTTACAATCCCAGGGTCTTAAAACAACATTTTTACCGGTTGATAGATATGGAATGGTTGACCCGGATGGTGTAAAGAAGGCAATCACAGATAAGACAATCCTTGTTTCAATAATGCATGCGAACAACGAGATCGGCACAATTGAGCCAATTGAAGAGATTTCTAAGATATGCAGGGAAAGGGGTGTTTTTTTACATACCGATGCAGTCCAATCATTCGGTGCGATTGATACGAATGTCAATAGGCTCGGTGTTGATTTATTATCAATCTCGGCGCATAAATTCTATGGACCAAAGGGTGTCGGTGCGTTATACATAAGAAAAGGAACAAGGATTGAACCCCTTTTACATGGTGGTGCCCAGGAAATGGGTAAGAGGGCATCAACCCATAATGTTCCAGGAATAGTTGGTATGGCAAAGGCAGCTGAACTTGCAATAAAAGAGATGCCAGAAAGGGTTGAGCATTCAAGAAGACTCAGGGATAAACTGGTTAAATCGCTTTCAAATTCTCTTGAGGATATCATTATTAATGGCCATCCTGAGAAGAGATTGCCCAATAATTGTCATATGGTGGTAAAATATATTGAGGGCGAGGCACTCCTTATGCGCCTTGACCAGATTGGAATTGAAGTCGCTACTGGTTCTGCCTGTTCATCAGGTTCACTTGAACCATCCCATGTTCTTACGGCAATCGGTATTCCTGTTGAATATGCAAGGGGTTCTATCAGGATGACAATTGGCAGATTGACCACGGATGAAGATATTGATTATGTGTGTGAACACTTCCCCAGGATAGTAAAAGAATTAAGGGCAATATCCCCCCTCGTTAAAAAATAAAAATTTTTGATAATCAATGAAGGTTCTTGTGGCATTGAGCGGTGGTGTTGATTCATCTACCACTGCTGCGATATTAAAGAAACAGGGCTATGAAATTGCCGGTGCTACAATGTTATTCAGGGGTGTTGGTAATGAGGATATTGAATATGCACGAAGCGCCTGCGAGATTTTAAGAATAAGATTTTATTTATTTGATTTTACTGATTACTATCAAAAGATGGTAATAGAAAATTTTGTTGAAGAATATCAATCAGGGAGGACACCCAACCCCTGCGTAATATGTAACAAACTTATAAAATTCGGTCTGTTTCTGGAAAAGGCACTTGATATGAATTTTGATCTGATTGGCACAGGACATTATGCAAAGATAGAAAAAAAAGAAAATTTTTATTTATTAAAAAGAGGCAAGGAAAAAAATGAACAATCGTATTTTTTATATAGATTGAATCAGAGCCAGTTATCAAAAATGGTCCTTCCACTTGGTGCATATACAAAAGAAGAGGTGAGAAGGATTGCCCGGGAATTTAACTTGCCCACAGCCCAGAGAAAAAAGAGTCAGGATGTCTGTTTTTTACCGGATATGGATTATACTACATATTTAAGAAATATAATTCAGGAAAAAACAGGCCCAATTTTTGATAAGGATGGAAAAAAAATCGGTGAGCATAAAGGAATTTTCCATTATACATTGGGTCAGCGTAAGGGGATAGGGATAAGTGATAAAGAACCTTATTATGTCATAAAAATTGATCCCCTGAATAACGCAATCTATGTCGGTAAAAAAAGGGATGTATACAAAAAGAGTTTTATTGCTGAAGATTTAAATTTTATCATTCCGATTGACTTTGATAAACCGATAAAAGTATTGGCAAAGACAAGGTATGTATCACCACTCAGTTATGCACTTGTTTACCTTGAAGATAACCGGGCAAGGGTATGTTTTGAAAAGCCCCAGTGGGCGATCACACCCGGACAGTCGGTTGTATTCTATGATGGTGATACTGTTCTGGGGGGCGGAATTATTAGCGAAGTTATTGATTGATTTTGATTTAATCTTTTAATGATATTAACCAACAGGTGGTAATCCCTGTTTTAACCGATTCAACATTTCCCTTGCATTTCTATGCCCTGGATTTTCGCTCAAAACCCGGCGATAGCAGTATTCCGCCTTATCCAGTTTTTCCATAAAATGGTAGATGAGACCGAGTCGGAAATATATCTCTGCGAGATGGTACTCACTTCTTTTTATCGCATTTAAATAAAGTATCTCTGCGGTCGTAAAATCAAGTTTTACTGAGGTATAGAATGCGAGCCTGGTTAAACTCACTGGATAGGTCTGTTTTCTACACAAACTTTCAAAAAAGAGTTTAAAATTTGATTTCCGCTGTTTACGCAATATACTCCATATCTTTTGCTCATCAAAGGTTGTATCAATCCCGAGGTTTTTTATTACTTCAGAAAAATAGAAGGGCTTAAATCGTTCTCCACATCCATCCCTTGCATATATAACAGAGGTTCCATCTAAATAGATGATAGACCAGTCCGGCAAATTTTCTAAATCAATATCCCAGAATAATGCCTCAGGATAGGAATAATCAAATATAATCAAATCGGGTTTATATTTTTCAATGAGTCTGACTATACCACCGGGCTGGTGGCTATTATGAAATTCCTCAAATAACGCTTCTTTTATCACCTCAAGCCTTCCATCGATATAAACGGGTTGTCGAACTGCCCATATCAACCAGCTCCCGCGATTCATATCATTCAGGATTTTGCCTTTCAAATTATTTTTCACAATGAATTCGCAAGCCCTGATGGGCTGGAACTCGGTGTCAAATCCAATTCCAAAATTCCCCCCACCCCTTGATGCGTAATAACCATTATTGATTATATGAAGAATTAATAGAAAAGAAAAAATTGATATTGCTATTGCAATAAAATTCTCTAATGACTTTGGAATGCGTAGATTTTTTTTTATTCCGGGAATCAAATCTTTAAATCCAGTTCCCAGGATATGGATTGCTATGACCATAAATATCGGAATATTACGGACTGCGGTGTTTGAGATATAACCGAAAGCAAAAAAGAGAAGATATTCATGGATTTTTCTTTTACCTTTTGTTATGATTAAGACAAATAATGATAAGGCTAAGAATATAAAATAAATCAAAAGTGCTGAGTGTGAGGTGAGCAAAAACCCCTGTGCTGAAAATGGTGAGGCAAATTCAGTTATTGCGTCTTTAAAAACACTTGAGTTTTGAAGTCTTGTAAAAAGATAGAATGGAAAAAGAATACCTTTTATGTGATAAGGATTAAATAATGATACAATTATTGAGATTATACTCCATTGCAGTAATTCTTTAAACCTTGTCCTTTCATAAAAGAAGATACTTATGAGATAGCAAAACAAAATAGCCCAGCCTAAAATAAATAACCCATGGAAATTTACCCAGAGCAACTGGATAACAGGCAAGAGAAAAAGGAGGTTCTTTTTATGAAAGTAGAATAGGTCGAGTATGAATAACATTAATGTCATAAAAATATAAGTAAAAATCTCTGGCCTCACCCCAAATCTTATTTCAAAAGAAAATACGCTCGTGAGGATTAAGATACATATCAACCATATCGGAATTGAAGATTTATTAAGGCGCAGATAAATCAGGAAGAAAAACAAGAGGATTAAAATACTATTAAAGATTGTTATCATACCGTCACCGAAAAATTTGAAGATGAAAAATAAAATGAGTTGATATAACCAGTACATTGCGATATATTCGTGGTTGGTTACGGTGTAAGTAAAACGGTCGTAATGGTGGAATGATTTATTTTGAAGCATCCATTCTCCACCCCGGAGATGGAAGCCAATGTCAGTATCATAAATTTTCCGCAATGAAAGACAAAAGATGAGTGTCATGATGAAAAACAAAACAATCATCCAGATATTGAAACTTTTAGCCACAATCAATTATATATAACTTGAAGAAATTGTCAAAGTGGTTCTCTTGACTAAATCAACTTTTTAGTTATTATAATGATGATATGGAAGAAGAACTTGACTTATCCGATTTTGAGAATTTTTTGATAAGCCAGGGGAGTGAATTCAATACGATTCAGTCATATTTATTAGATATAAAACAGCTCGGTTTATTTTTAAAATCACAAAATAAGGATTTACTCAATACAGGGATAAATGAACTCCGTGCATTTATCCATAAATTATTTGATATGGGATTGAGTCCGGTCTCTATCAACCGTAAGATTTCAGCAATGAGGTCATATTATACATACCTCTATTCAAATAACCATATAGATAAGAACCCTGCCGAAGATTTAGAACTTTTAAAGGTTGGAAGAAAACTGCCCCATACGCTCTCCATAGAAGAGGTTAATGGCATTATTGAATCTGCAGATGAAAAAACACCAGGAGGATTGAGAGACAGGGTATGTCTTGAATTACTCTATGGGGCTGGCTTGCGTATTTCTGAACTTTTGAATCTTAAGCTGAGTGATATTTTAATGAATGAAGAACTGCTCAGCATTATTGGTAAGGGTAACAAACAGAGGTTTGTGCCATTTGGAAAGAAGGCGCTCAGGGCAATAAAAGAATATCTTCAGAATGGCAGGCCATCCTTGATGAAAAAGAGAAAAGCACCCTATCTAATTTTGAATGCACGGGGAAATAAATTATCAAGGATGGGATTTTTAAAGATTCTCCATAAGTATCTGATAAAATCAGGTATAAAAAAAAGAGTCACACCCCATACCTTCAGACATTCATATGCTACACATTTATTACAGGCAGGTGCAGACTTGAGGGCTGTTCAGGAATTACTTGGACATTCAGATATCTCTACAACCCAGATCTATACCCATATTGACCGCGAGTATTTGAAAGAAATCCACCGGCAATTTCATCCCAGGGAAAAAGAATTATGAGCGTGCCTTTGACCCAAAAGACAAAGTTGATTATCTTTGCCAGTATGGTTTTAGTTTTAACATTCGTCTTTTTATCACCCTGCCTTCAGAATAATTACTGTAACTGGGATGATTATCATCTCATTACAGCAAATCACTCAATAAAAGATTTATCCTTAAAGAATATCAAAGAAATGTTTACAACTGATTATGTTGGCACATACATACCCCTGACCGTTTTATCTTTTGCGATTGAATATAAACTCTCGGGCTTAAATCCACTTATCTCGCACACGATAAACCTTATCTTTCATCTCTTTAATGTAATCCTGGTTTTCTGGTTGATTTATATGTTGAGCAATAACCTTATCGTATCGGTTATTGTGAGTCTGCTTTTCGGGATTCATCCATTGCATATTGAATCAGTAGCCTGGGCAACGGAGAGAAAGGATATGCTATATTCGTTCTTTTATTTGGGTAGTTTGATATTCTATTTGTATTATCGCGCAAAACAGAAGGTATTTTTCTATTTCGGTTCAATTATTCTTTTTATTCTCTCCCTTCTTTCCAAACCAATGGCTATCACCCTGCCCGTGGTCTTGATACTCTTTGATTTTTATTTTGAAAAAAGATTTTCAACCAAGCAAATTCTTTCAAAATTGCCATATATTATACCAGCCATATTTTTAGGTTTTGTCAATATTCATTTTCAGGGTTCTGTCAGAGTTCCATTTATAAGTTATTTTAAACATATCTTTGTCTTTTGCTACAATCTGTTATTTTATATTTATAAGATAATCTTACCAATAAATCTCTCTGCTTTTTATCCATATCCAAAAAATTTTGAAAAAACAATGCCATTGATTTTTTTCATCCCACCATTGATAATTGCATCGTTGGTTTATTTGCTTATAAAAATCAAGAGGATTACACAAAGAATCATCTTTGGTCTTTCTTTTTTTATTATTACGATACTCCCTGTGAGCCAGTTGATTCCATTGGTTAGTCCGGCAATCGCTGCGGACAGGTATACATATATCCCTTCAATAGGATTGTTCTTTATCGCCGGAATTTTTATTGACTGGCTATATAATAAAAAATTAAAAGATTCAATCAGTATGAAATTTATTTTTTATTCAATTTTATCACTTTTTTTTCTTTTATTCGGTATAACTTCTTTTAACCGCTGCAAGGTATGGAAGGATAGTATTACACTATGGAATGATGTTCTTAAAAAATTCCCGGACAGTGGAATTGCCTTTAATAATCGCGGAAATGCATATAAATTTATCGGACAATATGAAAAGGCGATAGAGGATTTTAATAAGGCGATAGAATTTAATCCTGAACTTGAATTACCTTATTTCAATCGCGGCACGGTTTATGAGCATCTTGGAGATTATAATAAGGCAATTGCCGATTTTACAACTGCTCTCAATATTCAACCCGATTTTGCAACAGGCTATGTTGACCGCGGTGCAATTTATTGCAGAATAGGAGAATATGATAAGGCTTACAATGACCTGACCCGTGCACTCCAGTTAAGACCTGATCTGGCTGAGGCGTATTATAATCTTGGTGTTCTTTACTTTAATTTAAAAAATTATAAACTTGCCCTTGAACATTATGATAAGGCATTGGATATAGACCCGTATCTTTCAATTGCCTATGTCAGTAAAGGAGATATTTATTTTATATATGGTGATTTTGGAAAGGCGATTGATTATTATACAAAGGCAATAGAAATTGATCCCAAAAATCTGGATGCCTATTATAATCGTGCTGTTACATTCACCAGGGTTGGAAATTTAGAACAGGCATTATCGGACTATAACAGTGTGCTTGAATTGAATCCCAAATTCGCCCAGGCATATAATAATCGCGGAAATATATATCTTGATTTTGACAAAATTGATATGGCGATAAGAGATTATGACAGGGCAATTGAACTTGATTCCAGTTATATCCCTGCTTATTACAATCGCGCAGTTGCATATTATACTATGGGGAATTTTGATATGGCAAAAAAGGATGTTGAATTGTTAAAAAAATTTGGTGTTATGCCTGATTCAAGTTTATTAAAGGCACTTAAAATCAAATAGGAGGTATAATGGACTATAATATTCTGGTTATAAATCCAGGTGCTGGTTCAACCAGGATAGCGGTTTATAAAAATAGTGAACCGATTTTAGAAGAAAATATCCGTCATAACGCAGATGAATTGAAACAATTTCCAAAGATCATTGATCAATATCAATGGCGGAAGGAAAAGGTCATTAATTTCTTGAAAGACAAAAACTTTGAATTGAAGAAACTGAATGCAGTTGTAGGCAGGGGTGGTCCTTTCAAACCCCTTACAAGCGGAACTTATCTCGTGAATGAAAAATTGATTAAAGATATCAAAAATGGAAATTATCAATCTGAACATCCCTCGCTACTCGGGGTAATGATTGCAAAGGAGATTGCCGATGGTATTGGAGTCAATGCCTATTTTGTTGACCCGGTCTCTGTGGATGAGTTCTGGGAATTATCAAGATTTTCAGGGTTAAAAGAGATTAATAGAAAGGCATTGAGTCATGCTTTGAATGTCAGGATGGTGGCAAAAAGAGCAGCAAAGGAAATGAAGAAACCTTATGAAGAATGCAATTTTGTCATTGTCCATCTCGGCACCGGTATCACAGTTGCCGCCCATCTAAAAGGCAAACAGGTAGATTCTTCAAATGCGAATGAAGACGGTCCTTTTTCACCCCAGAGAACCGGTTCATTACCAACCATTCCCCTTGTTGAGATGTGCTTTAGTGGCAAATATACTGAATCAGAGATAAAGAAAAAATTGCTCCGGGAAGGAGGGCTTCTGTCTTATCTTGGCACTGATGATATTAAAGAAGTAGAAAAAAGGATTGGTCATGGTGATAAATATGCAGAACTCATTTATAATGCCCTTATCTATCAGGTGGCGAAAGAGGTTGGTGCATACGCGGTCGTATTAAAAGGAGAGATTGATGCCATAATCATCACCGGTGGTATAGCCCATTCAGAAAAATTTGTCGATAAACTGAAATCCTGGATTGCATTTTTATGTCCTAAATTTTTTGTTTTTCCGGGTGAAGGAGAGATGGAATCGCTTGCACTCGGTGTTTTGCGTGTGCTAACCGGTGAAGAAAGGGTAAAAGAATACAAATAAAAACTAATGCGTTTTAAATTCCTTGACCTCTTAAAGGCGTATGCAGTAATAATGATGATTCAGGGCCATACGCTCAGTGCAGTCCTTGAACCCGGAGCAAAACAAACTGGTTTTTATCAGTTTCTTCATATAATAAGAGGCTTGACCGCTCCTGCATTCTTGATTGCAAGTGGCTGTGGTCTTGCATTCTCAATATACAGGAAGAAGAATCAAAAAACTAAGGATATTCTTAAAAATAGGATTACCAGAATTTTGCCTATTTTGATCGCAGGATACTTTCTCCATTTACCCAGATTTTCTCTTTATCAATTATTGACCCAGACATCAAAGGAAGAAATTGCACAATTCTTTCAGTGCGATATACTCCAGACCATTGGTTGGACGATTTTGATACTACAAATTTTTTTAATTCTTATTAGAGAAAAAAGGATTATAATTTCATTATCTATAAGCGGATTAATTTTAATCCTTTTTTTCACCCCGGTAGTAAATAACGGTATCTCTTCACCCAATTTCGTTTCTCAATTGTTAACCACGAAATTCGGTTCGGGTTTTCCACTATTCCCTTTTTCTGCATATTTAATCTTTGGGTTGCTTTTTGGATTGGTATTCAATGAATTTTATACCAGGATAGGCATAAGACGGCTGAACCTTCTAATTTTTATATCGGGTATTATCTTTTTTGCCTTCGCATTTATGACCAAATTGGAAAATTTCTACCTCTTCTATCTGCGCACTGGACTGCTGTTGATGCTGATCAGTCTTTTTTTGCTTTTTGAAGATAAGACGGGCAGAATTCTGGATTTTTTTGTTTTGATAGGACAGGAATCTTTTTTGATTTATTTTATTCATATAATAATTGTTTATGGCTCGGTGCTCAATGTAAGAAATAATTTTATTCAGTATTTTGGTGAGTCCTTGAATACTGGCTTGAGCATTTTGCTCGCGGTTTCTCTGATATTGTTTATGCTCGCACTGGGTTATGTATGGCATTATTTTAAAGATAAACAGCCGCTGGCAATTAAAATATTACGAAATTGTTTGATTGTATTAATACTAATAAAATTTTTGTTGACAATTTAATACCAGTTATATATAATTGCTTGTGAGCAGAACCATTTTTGTTTTATTCTTTGCTACAATCTCTATCTATCCTGCGGAATTTGGAACTGTCAGAGGTTTTGTTTCTGATGCAGGAGACGGTGAAAAACTTGCTTACGCAGATGTCGTTTTAAAAAATACTCCAATCGGAACGAGTACAAATGAAAAGGGTTATTACTATATTACACAGATTCCTGAGGGTAATTATACAATCGTATTTTCATACCTCGGTTATGAAACAGTGGAAAAAGAGATTGAAATAAAGGCAGGACAGGTTTTCACACTCAACATAGAACTAAGACAATCAGCGATTGAAATGCCCGGGGTTGTGGTCTCGGCTGAACGCCAGAGGTTTGAAAAGAGTATTGAAGTAAGCCATATTACATTCACCCAGAGAGAGATAAAATCAGTACCCAGCTTTTTTGAATCTGATTTGATAAAGACCCTGCAATTGATGCCCGGAGTTACAGGGATGCACGATTTATCAAGCAAACTCTATGTGCGGGGTGGAAGTCCGGATGAGAATCTTGTCCTGCTTGATGGGATAATAATCTATAATCCTGCAACTCATCTCTTCGGACTTTTTTCTACATTCCAGCCGGATGCAGTTAAAGAGGCAGAATTATATGCGGGTGGGTTTCCGGCAAAGTATGGAGATAGACTTTCTGCAGTCCTTGATGTGACGACAAAAGAAGGGAATTCAAAAAAATACGAGGGGAATGCAAGTATTGGTCTTATCACATCAAGATTACTGGTTGAGGGTCCAATTCCAAAAGGTTCAATTCTCTTCAGCGGCAGGCGGACATATTTTGATGCGTTGGTCTGGGGATACTCACATATCTTTAATAAGGATGTTGAATTACCGTATTATTTTTATGATGGGGTGGCGAAGGTAAATTATAACCATTCAAACGATAATCGCTTTACTCTTACTGGATTTGGTGGTGCAGATGTTATCTCTTTTTCTGAGGGTGAGCCACCATCAGATAAGGTTGACCTGGTTTGGGGTAATCGTGGTATATCAGGGAGATGGCGTCGGATATTCACACCGAAACTTTATGGTGAAGTCCTCGGTGTCTGTAGCAATTTTTTTACAGACTTGAGTTATATAGATTATTATGATTCAACAGCAAATCTGCGATTATATGAGAAGATACATAGTCTGACCGGAAAGAGTGATTTTACCTATATCCATAACGAAAAGCACACATTTGATTTTGGTTTTCAGGAAGAAAATTTAGGTGTTAAACAGCACTGGGAAGTTGAAGAGGGGGCATTCGGACCACCAGAACAGAAATCCAATCTAATAGCAATTTATGTTCAGGATAGATGGCAGTTGATAAAACCGATTATTTATGTCCAACCAGGTATAAGATTGATTTATTACAATCAGGGGAATCGGTTCCTTTATAACCCGCGATTTGGATTAAAATATCGTTTTCAGGAAAATTCAGCATTAAATATTTCAGCAGGCAAATATAACCAATTTTTGATTACGATAAATAGCCAGGAATCATATTTTTCAATCTTTGATTTCTGGCGTCCTGTTGATAGCATCCATCATCCACCAGTTGGCTACCATTTTATATGTGGGATTGAAAAATGGCTTGGTGAAGGAATGAATTTCAATATTGAAGGTTATTATAAAAAATATTACAATCTTTTAATTCCGTATGAAGAGGATATGTTTTTCAGTGTTCCTACTGAAAATTTGAGCACGGGCAATGGCTATGCTACGGGTTTTGATGTTTTTATTAAGAAAAGTTTTAAAGATTACTTCGGGTGGATAAGTTATACATTTGGTTATACAAGAAGGAAGGTGGGGGATATCTCTTATTTCCCAAGATATGATAGAAGGCATAATCTAAATGTGATATTCGGACTTATCATTCCCAGGTCAATTCCCCTAATCAAGAATGGCAAACTTGACCTGCGCTGGTATTTCGGGACCGGTCTGCCTTATTATGCTGAGAATATTGCAAGATATCGCAAATTTGAATATTCAGAGAATGATTCTCTCAATGAATATCCACCTAACTCGTGGCAGTATATAAAGGGAAACAGGGATGCCTTCAGATTGCCATTGTCCCACAGGCTGGATTTACACTATGAAAAAGAAATGAAAATATTCGGTTTGAATGGAGGTTGGTATCTGGATGTCATAAATGTATACGCGCGGAAAAATGTTCTGTTTTATCACTATGAATATTTTAACTACAATACTGGAGAAGAATACGACCCACCCAGGAAAGTCGGGTATTCAATACCACCGATTGCCATTCCAATTCCATCTTTTGGATTTAATCTAAGGTTTTGAGGTTATGAAAAGAAAGAACCATCAAAAATTATCAATTAAAATCAGATGGTTGATTATATGTGCATTACTTTTTTCCTTCTGTGTCAAGAATTCCGAAGAATACCAACCGCAGTTGAATGTCTATTGCATTCTTAGGAATGATGTGCCGTATCAAAAGGTTGTGGTTGACCGCACCTATAGAATGGATGAAAAAGCAATATATGACCTTGAAGATGTGCAGGTGATATTATCAGGGGATGGGATATGTGATACACTCATTGAGGATTATGGTGGTCCAGGAATTTTCCGAACCCGTGATACATTTCCTGTTTTTGCTGGTAAGACTTATCATCTACGGGTCTCAGCAAAAGGGTTTGATACATTGACCGGAATAACCACTGTGCCCGATTCTTTCTATATATCTTATCCGCGGAATGGAGATACTATAAGTGGATATTGTTACCTTGAAATTTATCGCATCCAACGGGGAAATTGGTATTATATCAACTTTTATTATCAAGATTCTATTTTAACTTTGGAACAATTGATACAGGTTTGGAATTATACCTACTACGATATTCCAGGAGATTACTGGGTTATTGATACAGGGTTTTATTATGCCCGGGTTTCAGCAGTGGATACTAATTTTGTTGAATATTATTATCTATTTTCAGATTCGCTACCACATTGTGGTGTTAAAAATGGGCTTGGTCTCTTTGGTAGTTTCTTTACCAAATCGGTAAGGTTTTATTTGAGAATACCAAAAGATTAGTATGTTTTCGATAAAAGAGACTTAAGTCTAAATTTGCATCCTTGACATTTAACAATTTATACGTATATTCTATAATAATAATGGCTATAAATAGAAATAGGAATTTATTAGACTTAAGTCTCTATGGGAGAAAAAAACAATGAAAGGGGGTTTTATGAGTGTTTTTCAGTCTTTAAAAAAAGGAGCCATCTCTTTACTCCTATTCTCTACAGTCTTTTTATGGGCAGAATGGATACCCTTTAATACCTCGCAAATTGAGAAAGAGACTGCAATAGAACTAATATCCTCAAATGAATATACCGCGCAAATATCAATAGATGTCTCTGGTGCTGAATTCTTTGA
>Ga0101945_1000141_pt1 | contig 161776 bp, 139 predicted proteins | sample DewCreD2012metaG_2_FD_75246 | JGI IMG/M metagenome (GOLD analysis project Ga0101945, IMG submission 75246) | Hot spring sediment bacterial and archeal communities from British Columbia, Canada, to study Microbial Dark Matter (Phase II) - Dewar... ... | reverse complement strand
GGCGGGCTGACGCCCACCGCTCCTGCTTTCGCACGCGACGAGTGTCCGCGAACGTGTGCGGTATCGCTGTTGCAAGGGCGTTTCCCGAATCACGGCAGGCTCACGGCCGCCGCTCCTGACGCAGCACGCGACGGCGGCGTGCGAATCTGTGCGGAATTGTCCCCGCAGGCGCGTTACCCCCACCACGGCGGGCTGACGCCCGCCGCTCTTGATGCACGTCGTTCGCTCGACGGTGAAAAAGCGACTTTTACGCTGCCCAAACGCACATTCGCGAACAAGAGCGGGGGGCGCAAGCCCCCCGTGGTTGCACGAACGCCATTGCAACGTGGTTCGCCAACACGCCGGTGGCAGTCTCCGGCGACTTTGCGGAAGTGTTCTTGCAAGGGCGTTTCCCGAATCACGGCAGGCTTACGCCCGCCGCTCCTGACGCAGCACGCGACGGCGGCGTGCGAATCTGTGCGGAATTGTCCCCGCAGGCGCGTTACCCCCACCACGGCGGGCTGACGCCCACCGCTCCTGCTTTCGCACGCGACGAGTGTCCGCGAACGTGTGCGGTATCGGTGTTGCAAGTGCGTTTCCCGAATCACGGCGGGCTTACGCCCGCCGCTCGTGTTCCTACCTTTATTCGCTCAGACCGAAGAGGCGACGGAAGAAACCAGGTTTACTGGCCGCCGGCACCTGGTTCGCAGTAGAGGAGGACTGGTCTCTGGCGGAGTTGGGTCGCGGTGGACCGGCAGAGTCGGGATGGTGGCCAGCAGGCTGGTGAAGTCGCTTTGCCGACGAACTGGAGTCCTGGCCGGTTGCTGCTGAACGCCCGGCGGGATGGCCGACTCTGCCACTGCTGTCTTGACCCGAACTGGTCGGTTTGTTCGCGGGGCTGTCGGGCAGCGTGTAGGCGGACGGTGGTCGTCGTGAAGTCCGAACCTCGCCAAAATAGCGGCGTTGTAACTCCGCATGCAGTTCGTAGAGCGGCCCCAGACGCTCCCGGAGAGCGGCTTCGCGGGAAGCCATTTCCAGTTCGGTCTGGATTTGCTGATGGAGCCGATGCAGTTCGTTGCGCTGGCGAGCGAGATCAGCTCGTTCGCGGGAGAGGGCAACTTCCATCTGGCGAATTTCGGCCATGAGTTGTTCTTCGTCGCGCCGGAGTTGTTCCCGCTCGCGCAGGAGTTCCTGCTCCAGAGCGATGAGCTCCTCCTCGCGTGGGACACGGCGATTGGAGACGGGTCGCTCTTTGGCGAGTTGGAGCTCCTGATGAAGCTGGCGGATGAGTTCGGACTTTTCTTCGAGAATGGCCTCGTATTCCTGTTCCCGTTGCCGCCAGCGTGCCGCTTCTCGCTCCATGAGCTGGAGCCGTTCGCGTGCCTGGTCGAGCAAGGTACGCAAGCGACGGTTCTCCTCTTCCAGTCGGGTCAGTTCGGAAGCAGGATCGCGAGCTGCGGGTTGCGGCAATTTTTCCACTAGGGAGAGGATCGTAGCGCTGGCGACGCCTGCTTCTTCGTCGGTAGCGTCGGCGTCGGAAGAACGGACACAATCTCCCGCGCCCCGTTCCGGCACAAGCACGGGTTGGGCAGGCTTGCCATTTTCTTCGACTAACGTTTCGCGCTGTACGGGTAAGGGAGCTGCCATGGATTTCTCCATCCGAGACGCTGGCAGTTGACGCTCGCCAGGCACGGGTGGTCGCTATTGGTCAGGAGCTGGTCATGCTCTACGCAGGGCGCTATCCGTGGGTGTAAGCGGTCGCGCGCTATTTCCGCGCAAGTATAGCACAAGATTTGCCGACAAGTCGCAAAATAACGACTTTGCCGCACTTAGCGACCGGATGAGCCGATCGTTCGCCAGTGGCTAATGGCCACTCGCCATTCGCCGTGGTTAAGTCCCGCCCGCAAACTTTGCGCAGTTGTGAAGCTTGGCAACACCGGCAGAAGCGAAAAAACCTCTATTTTCGACACCGTGCGGTTCGATTAAGGGCAAGGAGCAAGTAAACGGCAACCGACCCAGTAACGCAAGCGCTGCCCCGAACAGGAGGGACGGGAATCCACCCATGACCCTGGCCAGCCAAAGCAAGTGCGCGCTGGTAACGGTGATACTGGCAACGGGACTACAGGCCTGGCGGTACGCGAGCGGCGAGTGTGCCGTGGCCAATTTATGGCAGCAGGAATTGTTGAGCCGACTTGACGAACCCTGGCGGAGCCGGGCTCTAGAAATCGCCCGATCACCGCAGGTGCAGCTGCGTGGTGTGGCGGAGAGTTTCCCGTGCCGGCGGGAGGTTTATCGCTGGCTGCTTGACCATCCCGATTGGGGCTATCGGCTCTGGGAGGAACTGGGCGCCCGTGGCGCACGCGTGTACGGCAATGCGGACGGCTCCTTCGTCGGCGAGGATGAGCAAGGAAATCGCCTGCACTGGTGGACGATTCATCGCCAGTCCGGATTGCATCTGTGGTATGTGGAGGCCACTGGCCGCACCAATCTTTTGCAACAACCGGCACGTGTGCGGGCCTTGCTTCTGCTGCAATACCAGCCGGTGCAAGCCCCCAGCGGTCAAACCGGTATTCGCCATGCTACAGAACTGGTCGCCCAGCTGGATGCGCGCGGCTGGCGCCTGATCCTGCACCTGGGCCAAAATGCCGCCCAGGATTACGCCCGCCAATGTCTGGAGCAGGTGCAATTATTCTTTGCCGGTCTGGCCTGGTATGTGAGCGAACATCCGAACTGGGCAAAACAATGCTTACGCCAACTCCTTCGCGCACATCCCGGTGAGGCCGGCACTGGACAGGAACTGCTCCAGCTCTTGAATGCCACCAGCGCAGAATAATCGGCACTCACGGGGACTCGTTGACGCGGTCAACACCGACCAGAGCCAGAACGAGCAGAAGTTATGAGCCCACCGAACACGCTGCCATTTGCCAACTCTTTTGACTCTCGCTCCTGCTGGGGCCAAGCCTTTCGCCACGCGCCGACCAAGCACTGCACTGGCACACGATTGAATACGCTGGCGGTTTCGACTGGCGTACCCCGACTAAAATCTGGCCGCGTAGATGCCGACCCTCCACGGATGCGGGAGGGTTCCGGGCCGGCTCGATGGCTGTGGGGAGTCTGCACCGCCTGGCTGGTGATAGCGGTGGGGCTGAGCGGCTGCACGCGGGAATTTTTCCGCCGACGCGCTGATCACGACGTCGCCGAAATCCTCACCGAAAAAGAGGCCGTGTCCGAGGGTCGCCTGCGGACGTATTTCGTCTATCCCCACCCCCTGGCTCGCTTTGCCGATCCCAGCGATCCCGATCATCCGCCCATGCCGCCGGACGATCCGGCCGCCTGGGCATTGGCACCACGACCGCAACGACCCCGCATTGTCACTTACCTGGAAGGGGACGGTTATCTGCAGCTGCTGGCACAGTGGGATCAGGAGAACCGCCAGCGTCTCGGTTTGCCCGCGCGGGTGAGCACGTTTACCGGCGACCGCTATCATCCCGTCTTGCCGACACCGGAGGCACCGGGCCAACCGCAAAAGCCCGCCGACGATGCCTATCTCATTACGCTGGAACAGGCGGTGGAGCTCGGTTTCATCAACAGCCGCGAATTTCAGAACCGCCGCGAGGACCTGTATCTGGCGGCATTACCAGTGAGCCTGGAACGCTTCGCCTTTTTGCCGCAGTTCGAGGCGACGATGCTGACGGTGCGGCAATGGCTGGGGGAAGAAGTGCCGGGAGGCCCGGCTAATCGCTGGCGCGTTAATCCGACGGTGGGCGTGAGCCAATTATTTCCCACCGGTGCGTTGCTGCTGCTTCGTTTGGCCAATCAGACGGTCATCAACCTGACTGGGACAGGCAAACATACGCTGAGCCAGTCGCATCTCATCCTGGACATTTCGCAGCCGCTATTGGCGGGCGGCGGTCGGGCGGTCACGCTCGAACCATTGACCCAGGCTGAACGCAATCTCCTTTACGAACTTCGACGGTTTGCCCGATTTCATCGCGAGTTCTACGTCAGCATCGCCGCCGGCACTTCTCTCACTGGCGGAGGTGGGGCCGCGGCTGCCGCCGCCACGGACATCACCGGCCTCACCACCGGCGTTGCCGCTCAACCGGTCGGCTATTTCCCGACCCTGCTCCGTCAGCAGCAACTTTACAACAACGAAAAAATCGTCGTGGAATTGGAACGCGAGTTACGCCGTTTCCAAAACCTGGCCGGTGGTTTCAGCGGCATTTCCGAACTGCAGGTCAACCAGGTGGAACAGGCCTACCAGGAAGCCCAGTCCACGGTGCTGCAAAGTCGCGTGAGTTATGCCAACGCCGTGGATCAGTTCAAGTTGCAGCTGGGCTTGCCTACGGAATTGCCCTTGCGCCTGGATGCCAGTCCTCTGGAACCTCTGCGACGCCAGCTGGAGCAACTCGATCAGGCCATCAACGGTTACACCGACCTGGTCAACCGCATCCGGGAATTGGAGCCACGCCCCGATGCTGTGCGCATCCTTCGGCAAGAACTGGAAAACGCCCTGCTCCGCTCCGATTACGTCCAGGGGACACTGCTACACCAAACGATCGAAGGGCGCTGGGCTTTCTGGCGAAGTTTGAGTACGGAAGCGGACCAGGGAGCGCTGGCCGTGACTGAACTGGCCGGCGTTCTCGCTCAGGCCACCTTGCTGCCCGGGTTTTCGCCGGCGTCGTTCTGGACGGGCCGACGCCCTGCCATAGAGCTGTTCCTCGAAGCTCTGCGGCGCGAACAAAATTATCTCGAAGACCTGCAGGCCGATTATAAGCTCAAAGACCAGGACTTGCCCCAACCTTTGAAGAAGCGGCTGGAAGAGGTGTTACGGCAGTTGCATGTTGGACAAATGGAACGAGCGTTGCGCCAGGTGGAACGTCGGCCTTGGCAGCTGGCAGTGGAGGTCGAGGCGTTGCTCGGTGCTGCCGCTACCCCCAGCGTCTTGCAACGCGAACCATTCCGTGGCCAGCGGGTATTGGAATTGCGCCAGTTGTTACGCAGCCGCGCCTTTCAGCCCGTCTTCGACAACTTTGCCCTCGTCCTTCTGGAGGCTCGAGATGAGAAATTGATGAAACTGGAAAAATCCTGGCCGACCCTTCCCCCTGTTGTCGTGGAAGGAATAGACTTAATTACGGCACCGGAAGAAGTAGCGCTGCAGGTCGCCGGAGCCGTCGCCCTCAGGCAACGGCTCGACCTGATGAATCAGCGGGCGCAATTGGTAGATGCCTGGCGGCAGATTGCGGTAACGGCCAATGCGCTGCTAGGCGTAGTGGATTTACGCTACCATGTAGATGTGGCCAGCCCGGCTTTACTGGCGCGACCGCTGGATTTTGAAGGCACCCGCGCCCAGCACGAACTCAGTCTCAACACCGAACTGCCGCTGGTACGCCGACTCGAACGCAATCGCTACCGCGCTGCTCTGGTCGCTTTCCAGCGACAACGGCGCGCCTTGATGGCCCAGGAGGATGTCGTCCTGCTGCAAATTCGCCAGACGGTACGGCGATTGCGGCAACTGTATCAGGACTACTCGCTGCGGCAACGGAGTGTCGTCCTGAGTTATCTACAAGTCAACCAATCGCGCGAGGTGCTGGTCGCCCCGCCTGAACCCGGTGTGCAACGCGATGCGGCGACGGCAGCGGCAGCGCTGACCCAGCAACTGCTCGGCGCCCTGCGCTCTCTCCCAAGCGCCGAAAACTCCCTGTTTGACACCTGGACGAGCTATATCACCACCCGCATGATTTTGTTCCGCGATCTGGAGCTGATGAATCTCGACGAACGAGGAGTCTGGATCGATGAGCTCGACACCGCCCGCCCCAATCAAACCCGCCTCCCACCGCCTTCCGTCCTCCCCTGAAAACGGCCTGGAGCCGCTTGCTGAGACTTTGGTCAACCTTCCCGCCAGCGAATCGGAGGTCGCCCCAGGTGCGGCGAGCAATGGCCAAGCGGCCGATAGCAACACCATCTCCGTAACACGGCGCAAAGCTCAGGCCAAAGCCGGGGTTACCCAATTGATCGATCGCACCAGTGACGAAACGGAACTGCCTCTGCCAGCTGTCCGTCGGCAATGGTTTAAAGCCACACGCTTGCTTGGTGGCGTGGTGATCCTAGGTTTGCTGGCCGGCGTCGGCGTCCTGGTGGCATCGTGGTTTGGCGTCTTCGACAATCCTTACAAAGACCTGGAATTCCAGCGGGTGGATCGCGGCGACATCATCCTGACCGCGGTGCAATGGGGCGAACTGGAGTCCGCGCGGAACACCGAAATCGTTTGTAAAGTGCGTAGCAGTGGTCGGGGCAACAATATCGCTACCACCATCAAATGGGTCATCCCGGATGGTTCCCAGGTGCGCAAAGGTGACCTCATTTGCCTGCTCGACGATTCCGCCCTCAAGGAACAGTACAAAGACCAAGAGATCGTGGTCGCTGAAAAACTCGCTTTGCTCATCCAGGCGGAAAAGGACCGCGAGATTGTCCTCAGTCAGAACAAAAGCGACTTGGAAAACGCCGAGAACAACGTCCGCCTGGCCGAGATTGACCTGAAAAAGTTTCTCGAAGGCGACATCGAACAGAAGCGGAAAGACGTGCTTGGGCGCATTTCCCTCGCCGAGTCGGACCTCTCTCAGTGGCGTGACCGCTTCAGCTGGACAATGCGAATGGTCAAGCTTGGTTACATGAGCGTCAGCCAGGCCCAGTCCGATGAGTCCCGCCTCCGCAGCGCCCAGATCGCTCTGGAGAAGGTGCTGGAAGAAAAGCGGGTGCTGGAGGAATACGAATTTCGGCGTGGCCTGATTGATTACCAGAACAAACTGGCGCAGGCCAAGGCCGCATTGGCCGTGGTGCGTACCCAGGCGGAAGCCAAAGCCGCTCAGGCCGAGGCCACCTACAAGTCTCGCCTGTCCATTTATGAGCAGGAACTGCGTAAACTCGAAGAACTGGCCGAGGATATTCGCAATTGCACAATCTACGCCCCGAATGATGGGCTGGTCATTTACTATGTCCCCGAAACCAGCCGCTGGGGCATCGGCAGCCAGCAGGTGCTCATTCAGGAAAACGAACCGGTGCGCGAAGGGCAGCGCTTGATGCGCATTCCCGATCTGAAACGGATGCAGGTGCGGGTCAAAGTGCACGAATCGCTGGTCAGTCGCATTCGCGGCGATGTGGTTCGGCGAACTGGCTTCAGCGACACGCTCTTTGCCGCTCTCGCTGCTACGCCCGCCCATTGGACGAAAATTACCACGCTCATGCTCGGCCCAAGGATGAAAGAGGAATACAGCGAATTCGAAGAGGAGGTGGTGCGGCCGGGACTGCGAGCACAGATCCGTATTCCTGATTATCCGCGCCCGATTCAGGGGCACGTCAAATCCATTGCCGCCGTTGCTTCCTCCACCGACTTCCTCTCCAGCGATGTCAAGGTGTATCAGACCGTGGTCAGCGTGGACGAGGAAGTGCCCAACCTGCGGCCGGGTATGAGTGCTGAGGTTACCATTTACCTGGAAGGCGAACGTGAAAATGTGCTGCGCTTGCCCATTCATGCTGTACTCGAGGTCAACGGCAAGAAGTTCTGTTATGTGAAAAACGAACAGACCGGCGAGATCGAAAAACGTGCCATCCGCACCGGCGTCAGCAACAACCGCTGGGTGGAAATTCTGCCGGAATCGGAATTGCGCGAAGGCGAACTGGTCGTGCTCAATCCGCGCACGTTAGCAGAACGGCGAGGCGATTTGGTCGAGCAAGAAGTGCGCCGACCACCGCGAGCTGCTTCCGGTGGCAAACCGGGACGCGGACAGGGAGCCTCATCGCCTCGCGCTGGCGGTAGGTCAGGTACGGATCGGGGAGCATTGGCCCCCCGTGAAGGTCCCCCCGCAGATGGTGAACCCGGCAGCGCTACCGAATTCGTTGGCAAACCGGGTTTTGGCAGCAAGCCGCGTAAACCCGGTTTCGGTCCCCGTCTGGCGACCTCGCCGGAACTTATCAAGCCCGATTCTGCTGCACCGACTCCCTGAGGGCCGGAGGTGCGCCGTGTCGGTCGTCGCTCAGGTCATCAACCTGGTCAAACATTATCAGATGGAAGAAGTCACGGTGCCGGCGTTGCGCGGCATAACGCTGTCCTTTGACCGCGGCGATTTTATCGCGCTGATGGGGCCATCAGGTTCCGGCAAATCCACACTCCTGAACATTCTCGGTTGCCTGGACCGACCTACTTCCGGTCAGTACATCCTGGCCGGGCATGATGTCTCGCAACTCTCCGACGACGAACTTTCCGACATCCGCGGCCGGTACCTCGGTTTCATATTCCAGTCTTACAACCTCATTCCCCAGTACACCGTCGTCGAGAATATCGAAGTGCCGCTGCTTTACCAGGGTCGGCTGGATGCGCGAACGCGGCGGCGATGTATTGAGCTGGCGCGGATGGTGGGACTGGGCGACCGCCTCGATCATCGCCCGACGCAACTTTCCGGTGGTCAACAGCAGCGTGTCGCCATCGCTCGGGCACTGGTCAATGACCCGGAGATCATTCTCGCTGACGAACCCACGGGCAACCTCGACAGCAAAACCAGCGAAGAGATTATGCAGTTGCTGTGTGCCCTGAACGAAGCGGGGCGAACCATCATCATGGTCACTCACGAAAACGACATCGCCGCTTGGGCACGGCGAGTAGTCCGCTTGCGGGATGGGCATGTCGAATCCGATCAGCGCATTGACCTGGCCGCGTGAGGATGCACTTGCACACACGGGGCTGACATCCCCCGCTCCTGCATACATTTCAACGCTTGCGCATCCCGCGCTCGTGAATGACGCGATGGGATGGTGCCGATGACACTGGATCGCCAATCGCTGCTGGACATCCTGACCTACGTTTTTTACGCCGGACTGGCGGCTGCCTCCATCCTGGTGGTTGCGGCTCCTTTCTTGCTCGGCGTCAAAGGTCGGCGGTGCGTCACCGCTGCCGTGCGCAGCCTCTGGTTGCACAAGATGCGGTCGTTTCTCTCCGTGCTGGGCATCATCATCGGCACATTGTCGGTGATCGTTCTGATGGCGTTTGGCGAAGGCAGCATGCACGAGGCGCTGGAAGAGATCAAGCGACAGGGCGCGACGAACATCATCATCACCAGCGTCAAACCGCCGGAAGATTCCAGTGCGACGCGGCGATCGTTTGTGGCGCGTTACGGCTTGACCTACGACGACCTCCGCTACTACCAGGACGCCCTGGGCGACCAGGTAGTTTCGATCCTGCCCTTGCGGATCATGCCGGCGGAGGTGCGTCCGGTGCTAGCCGGCAATCGGATGATGACCTGCCGGGTCGTCGGCACGCGACCTTACTACGCCGTTGCTTTCCAGCTGGAAAACGCCCTGGCCGAGGGACGATTCCTTACCGAAGCTGATGAATCGCCGGTGCCGGTCAATGTCGCGGTGATCGGTTCCGATGTCGCCCAGACGCTGTTTCCTGGCGAGTCGCCGCTGGGCAAAAGCATCAAGTTCAGTGGCAAGGATCGGGCCTTCGTAATTGTCGGCGTCTTGAAATCGCGCAGCCCTAGCACCAGCGGAGCAATCATCGAGCAGTTCAACTCCGACGTGTACATTCCTCTGGAAGCCTCGCGGGCCTTGCTTGGCGAAACGCAATACGTCCGCGCTACCGGTTCGCGAAGCGCGGAGCAGGTGCAACTGCATCAGATTATCGTGACGGTGCGGGAGATGTCCCAGGTGCGCCCCACCGCGGATATGATCCGGGAACAACTCAGCCGCTATCATCTCAAGCCCGATTGGGACATCAAAATCCCGCTCGACCGGCTCGAACAGGCGGAACGTACCCGCACCCGCGCACGCATCCTGCTGGCGGCCATTGCCGGCATTTCTTTGCTCGTCGGTGGTATCGGCATCATGAACATCATGCTTGCCAGCGTTACCGAGCGCACACGCGAGATCGGTATCCGTCGGGCGCTGGGTGCCAAACGCGGCGACATTACCCTGCAATTCCTGACGGAAGCGATCGTGCAAACCACTGTCGGGGGCGTGATTGGTGTCGTACTCGGTTTACTGGTCGTCCTGATCGCGCCGCTTGTGGCCGAACGCTTCTTCACCACACATTTGCCGGCGAAGATTCACGTCCCATCCATCTTTCTGGCGTTCTTCTTCGCCGTGGCCGTGGGCGTGCTTTTCGGTTGGTACCCGGCTCGTCGCGCCGCTTATCTCGACCCGATCGAAGCGTTGCGGCACGAATAGGCGAAACGGTAACCGCGTACACACCAAGACACTAAGCCAACACCAGGGGCTCGCTTAATGTCCCTTCGTGTCTGCTGGGAACCAGGACGGATGGCGGGCGAATCGCGAATGGCCTAGGCGCGCGGCAGGCCGCGCCCAGCGAAGGGCAAACGAACGATCAATTGGCCTGCAACGCTTCTGCCAGCTTGTTGAGGGCTTCGGTTTCGATCTGGCGAACGCGTTCGCGGGTCAGACCGAGCCGTTCGCCGATTTCCTTCAGTGTTTTCGGCTCCTCGTTGTCCAAGCCGAAACGCATCCGCAGGATGGTCGCTTCCCGTTCGTCCATTTTCTGCAATAGCTGCATGACCTGGGCCAGGTCGTCGTGTTCGACCAGTTCCGCATCGGGGGTTTTTGTACGTTCATCCGTCACCATCTCGCCCAAGGTCCAATTACTTTCCAGTTGCTCGGTCTGAGGCAGGGAGTTGTAAATGCGGATGGCCTTTTTGATGATGTTCAGCTTCTTTTTGGGCAGGTTGAGAGCGCGAGCAATTTCCTCCTGGGTAGGCGTGCGCCCGAGTTCATCCTGGAGCTGGTGAGCCATCCGCCGCCATTTATTGAGCAATTCCACCATGTATGCCGGGATGCGAATGGTTTTGCCGCAATTGACCAGAGCCCGCTTGATGGACTGTTTGATCCAGTAGCTGGCGTAGGTGCTGAAGCGGGTATTCATGTTGGGGTCGAAACCTTCGACGGCACGCAATAGGCCGAGGTTACCTTCCTCGATCAGGTCCTGCAACGACAGGCCTTTGCCTGTATAGTTGCGGGCGATGTTGACGACGAGACGCAGGTTAGCGCGAATCATGCGATCGCGAGCTTCGCTGTCGCCCTGGGCAATACGGCGGGCCAGTTCTTTTTCTTCTTCCGGCGTCAGCAACGGCGTCTCGTTGATTTCACGAAGATAAGTCTCCAGAGGCGATTGAACGGGTTCATCCTTTGGGCATTTTGCGCGGGCCATGATGTCAGACTCCTGGGTGGTGCATGCTCTAGCGGACTTATCGAAGCAGCGCGGCGACTTTGGCGTTCGCCGTCCTGCTTTTACAGGCGGACGGCCTTTTCCTCGCCAGCGCATCCAGCGCGAAAGTCAGGAGCGTTTCATTCCGCAAATTCGGGATAATCCTCGCGGCCGGCATGGCCGGTTTTCCAGCACCGCCTGCCAGCGCGGCAGCAAGGCAAAAGCCGCCCTCTCTAAGCATCGGAATGAGTTTCAGCCAACCCCATGGCTAACACTGAAAAACCTGGCACAAACACTGTACTGAGGCTGTTGTAAACGCTGCCGTCGCTGCATTACATCGAACTGGCGCAGCAGCTAACCTCGGCTCCCCGCTTGCAGGACTCAACTTGCGAGCAGCCCACGCAACCGATTGCTGGGACGCTCGCTGTCCAACGGTTTGCCGCAGCATCCCCGCATTGTCTCTACCGCAGGCTGACTAACCACCCGTGTCAGGCGCACCACAATCCACGCTTCCCGCTGCCCGAACGGGCAACGTAAACCTGCACGCAGCTCCGACGACCGTTTCTATACCAGCGTAGAATTTACCCGGCGGATTCGCTCTGGCCCTGATTGGCGGCTCCGCTTTCACTGGAACCAGCGGACTTTTCGCGGCGTTTCTGCTGGGGCAGGCTGAAGAGTTGTCCCGAGGATGATTCGCCGGTGCCCCCTTTGAGTTCACGGCGAGGACGACCAGTAGTCTCGGCCGGACCCTCTTCTTCGCCTTTGCCCCATTGTGCCCGTTTGCGGCTAAGACGGATTTTCCGCTCGGTTGGGTCCACGCTCAGGACTTTCACTTCCACCACGTCGCCGACTCGCACCACTTCCCCGGGATTCTCCACACGGTGGTCGGCCAGTTCGGTGATGTGCAGCAACCCTTCCAGACCAGGTTCCAGTTCGACAAAAGCACCGAAATTGGTCAGTTTGGTCACCCGGCCAACGATGACCGTGCCGGGCTGGTACCGATTGGGGATATCGGTTTCCCAGGGGTCGGTAGCCAGTTGTTTCATGCCGAGCGAAATGCGTCGGCGTTCGTGATCAACACCGAGCACGACGCAGGTCACTTTGTCGCCCTTCTGGAGCACCTCGCTGGGATGATTGACTTTTTTGACCCAGCTAATGTCGTTGATATGCAGCAGTCCCTCCACGCCCTCTTCGAGTTCGACAAAGGCTCCGTAACTGGCCAGACTACGCACTGTGCCGGTAACGATAGCTCCGGGTGGATATTTCTCCGGCACCAGATCCCAGGGGTTGGGCTGACACTGCTTGATCCCCAGCGAGATTTCCTGCTTCTCCTTGTTGATACCGAGCACCTCGACTTCCACTTTGTCACCGATGGAAACGATTTCGTTGGGGTGATTGACGCGGCGAGTCCAGCTCATTTCGCTGACGTGAACCAATCCCTCGACGCCCGGTTCAAGTTTAACGAAAGCGCCATACGGCATAATGTTGACGACTTCGCCCACGTGCCGGCTGCCGACAGGATACTTTTCCTCGATATTTTCCCATGGACTCGGCGTCTTCTGCTTCAAGCCGACCGCGATGCGTTCCTTCTGTCGGTCCACGCCGATGATATAGACCTCAATCTCCTGACCCTCACGGACAATGTCTCGTGGGTCCTGCACGCGCCCCCAGCTCATATCGGTGATGTGCAGCAACCCGTCCATGCCTCCCAGGTCAATGAAGGCACCGAAATCGGTGATGCTCTTGACAACCCCCTTGCGAATCTGGCCGGGCTGGAGTTCTTCCAGGAGTCGGCGTTTGCGTTCCTCGCGTTCTTCTTCGAGCAACTGTCGCCGACTGACGACAATATTGCGACGGGCTTCGTCAATCTTGAGGATTTTGCAGCGGATCTCCTGGCCGATATACTCGCCGACATCGGCTGGGCGACGAATATCCACCTGACTGGCCGGCAAAAACGCGGGCACGCCCACGTTCACCAGCAGGCCACCTTTGACCTTGCGGGTCACCACGCCGCTGACCACGTCCCCAGGCCGGTGCTGCCGAAGGAATCGCTCCCACTCCTGCTGGCGTCGAGCCCGGCGGTAACTCAGGCTGATCACCCCGCCCTGCTCTTCGATGCCCTCGATCATGACCTGCACCTGCTCGCCAACCTGCGGTGGAACGATTTTCCCCTGGGCATCATCTTTCCATTCTTCCAGGGGGATAATCCCTTCACTTTTGTAACCGATGTCCACGACCACATCGCTATCGGTGACGGCGCGAACAGTGCCAACGACTACACGGCCAGGTTCGAATACCTGGTCGTTGGCCAGGTAGGCAGCTGGTAACGCTTCTTCCGCGGGAGCACCCAGCGATTGCTGGATCTCCTGATCGATCTCCACGTCGGGAACATCAAACTCGCGCAGCAAATTCCGGTTGACCATGCGATCCTTTCCAGCGAGTATCATCTCGCGAAAGCCAGGGGCGTAAGCTCCCCTATGTAGCTCGGTTTTTCTAGCACGGGGACTGACTCCGCCCCGTTCCCTCCGCGCAGCCGACCGACCGCCGGTCGGAATTTCCCTCTGCCACGGCGGGCTTGTCATTATACAGTCAGTCACACCGTATCGCTAGGCTTCCCCGGTCAGCCTGGCCTGAGGGCCTGGCCAACCGATACAATAGCGATATATAGCGGCTGCGGGAACCATTGAGCGGCAAACCCGCCGGATATCCGCAGCTAGAACATAGCGGATTGCAGCCAGCGCTTGCTGGCGCGCCATTCCCGACCCGGCATGGAATTATCCCCGCCCGCAAATTTCCTACCCCCGAGCGACCTGCCTGTGTGCTACGGCAGGCTAATGCCCTGCTTCAGGAAAACCGCCATGGACGTATTTCCCGCCATGCTATCCAGATCGCGTCGCGACAACAACCCCCAGCATGCACGAAAGTACGACGCTTACCGCCCTGCGGACGGTTTGCCGCGTGGAGGGGAGATTTGCAGACCGTCTGGGGCAGGCCAACAGCCTGCGCCCAGTGAAGATGCATTCCTGGTTCGTAGCCGCCCGGTTCGCGCTGACACCAGCCATGGTGTGCCGACACAACCGTCAGGCAAAAAGGTATCGGGTACCATAATTGGGCGATGCCTGGTGGCAACGGTTTTCGCGCTCAGCCTGGCGGTGCGTCAGTCAGCCCAGGGTCAGGAAGGTGTATCGTTTGAGCGGGAAGTGATGGGGGTGTTATCCCGGGCCGGGTGCAACCAGGGGGTTTGCCATGGCAACCAGCAGGGCAAGGGCGGATTCAAACTATCGCTGCGAGGTGAATCTCCGGAAAACGATTACCTGGCTCTGACTCGCGACAGTGCCGCTCGTCGGGTCAATCCGCTGGCACCGGAACTGAGCCTGCTGTTGCTGAAACCTACCGGTGCCGTGCCGCACGAAGGCGGGCAACGTTTCACCCGCGATTCCGAAAGCTATCGCATTCTGCATCGCTGGATCGCCTCGGGTATGCCGCGTCGGTTGCCGCAAGAAGCCCCTTTGACCCGGTTGGAGCTCTCCAGCGCGGAACTTTTCGTCCCGCTGGTTCCGGGACAAAAGGAACCAGCAACGTCCCGGCTGACGGTCTGGGCGATCTTTGCCGACGGAAGCCGACGCGATGTTACCTCGCTGGCTGTATTTGAGTCCAGCGATCCGCGAGTGCGTGTGCTGGGAGATGGCACGCTGGTCAATGATGCCGGAGCCACACAACTGATCGAATCCGCGATCCTGGTTCGCTATATGCAGCAGCAGGCGGTAGCCCGTGTCGCCTTTGTCCCACAACGGCCGGGCTTGACCTGGGATTTCCCCGACACGCATCCGATCGACCGCATGGTGGCGGCACGGTGGCGGCGTTTGCAATTGGCACCGTCCGGGCTGTGCGATGATACGGCGTTTCTACGCCGCGTGTATCTGGATTTGCTCGGTCGGCTGCCGGAACCGCACGAAGTACGGCAATTCCTGAACGATTCTTCGCCGGACAAGCGCTCCCGATTGGTCGAGCAGTTGCTGCACCGACCAGAATTTGCCGAGTTCTGGGCGCTGAAATGGGCAGATTTACTTCGCGTTGAAGAGAAGACTCTCGACCGCAAGGGTGTGCAGTTATTCCACCGCTGGATTCGCCAAGCCATCGAAGAAGGGATGCCGCTCAACGAATTCGCTCGCCAGATCATTGCCGCTCAGGGCAGTAGCTACCGTGTGCCGCCGGCCAACTTTTACCGCGCCCTGCGTGAACCGATGACGCGCGCGGAAGCAGTGGCCCAGGTTTTCCTCGGCGTGCGCTTGCAATGTGCCCGCTGCCATAACCACCCGTTCGACACCTGGACGCAGGACGATTACCACGCGTTGACGGCGTTTTTCGCACGGATTCAGTATCGCATTCTCGAAAACAATCGCCGCGACCGTCTCGATCTGCATGAGTTCGACGGCGAGCAATGGGTCTGGCAGGATCGGCAGGGAGAGTGGATTCACCCGCGCACCGGGCAACCGGTGTTGCCGCGGTTACCCGGCCAGAGCGAGCCGATCCGCGACGTTCACGCCGACCGTCTGCGCATCCTCGCCGACTGGATCGCCGACCCGAATAACCCTTATTTTGCCCGCGCTCAGGTGAATCGCGTCTGGTTCCACCTTTTCGGTCGCGGCCTGGTGGAACCGATAGACGACTTTCGGGCGTCCAATCCAGCGAGTCATCCGGAGTTGCTGAACTGGCTAGCGAGCGATTTCGCCGCTCACCGATTCGACCTGCGCCACCTGCTGCGCACCATCCTGACCTCGCGTACCTATCAATTGTCCAGTCGGCCTAATGAGACCAACCTGGAAGATGATCGTTATTTCACGCGGGCGATGGAACGCACCATGCAGGCGGAACAATTGACGGATGCTTTGGCTCAGGTGCTGGGCGTTCCGCTGCAATTTCCCACATATCCCGACGTGAAAGCCACACGCCAACTGCCGGCCCCATTGGCTACACGCCGACGCGACGGCGGGCCAAGTTTGCTCGAAAACTTCCTCAAAGTGTTCGGCAAACCACCACGCCTGCTCACCTGCGAATGTGAACGGAGCACCGGCCCGACCATGACTCAGGCGTTGCAATTGCTCAGCGGCCAGCTGATCAATGCCTGGATTGCCGATCCTAGTAACCGCCTTGGCCGACTCCTAGGCGCCGGCAAATCGGACGCGGAAATCCTCGAAGAACTTTACCTCGCCGCCCTGGCACGCTATCCCAATGAATTGGAGCGGCGCCAGCTGCTCGCCTGGCTGCAGACCCGAACGAATCGCCGACAGGCCTGGGAAGACCTGCTCTGGAGCCTGGTCAACGCCAAAGAGTTCTTGCTGCGTTACTAATTGGCCTGGCCATCAGCACGGTGTAGCGAAGTATCGCACGCAGTCAACCTCGCCCGCAGCAATTACCGCAACGAGTTTTAGCGATAAGAGCCCAGAATGGAGCGGAGAATACGACTCAATTTGCGATGAGCCTGGGATCGGCCTTGCGCCAGGACTTGGGCTTCTGCCAGGGTCAATCGCGGGTCGGGCATGGGCAATAGCGCCAGGATACGCTGCATGGGGGTTTCCAGCACATAGACTCCTGTTTGCTGCACCACACGGATACCGAACTGGCGGAGGATTTCCAGGTCGCGGTAGAATGTTCGCTGATCCACCCGCAACATCCACAACAATTGCGGCCGTGTACGCGGCCTAGTGGCTAAGCTTTTCAGTAGGCGATAAATCCGCCGCAGTCGCTCTGCGGTCAGCATCCGGGCGGCCTGGCGGCGAATTCTCCGCCGTCGCTTCGCCATACTGTTACCTCGCGGGCGATCCGGCTAATTGTTCACCGCCCATCTCGGCAGCACAGCATCGCTCCGCCGTGCCGGACTCGAAGCAAGAGCTTGGGCTGTGCCTTCGTATGTTCGGTGCCCTGGTCCCTGGAGGTTGGCCTGATCGGGGTTTGCTGGTGACCACGCATGCAGATGGGGCACAAAGGCTCAAAGAGACCATCGGACGATTTCTCGTAGTCGTGTCTCCGGTACTCGCCATTTACCAGGTAATCGTCTTTTTCGCATCGGAAGTCATGCATGCAACAACCAGCTGGAGGGAGTAGGCACATGCATCCTGGCAGCGGCCAGCTCGGGGCGACGGTCAAAATGATGATAATCGGGAAGTTGGGAAAATCAAGTAGCATAGAAAATTTATGTCCCCGCCTTAGCCCCCAAAGCGGGTTGGCGCCAGCGTCTTGCCCCACAGGAAACAACGTTTTTCCAGGTGGCCTAAGAAGGCTTTATCGGCCCAGTAAATTGAGGACGGCAGCGGTCATGGCCAGGACACCGGTGCGAATTGTTGGTTCGGGAACGGGGCAAAACTCGTCCGAATGAAGCGAGGGCAGCGGCCGACCGCCTTTTTTCGCCGCCTCGACCCGCTCCGGGTCCACCGTGCCAATTCGGAACATGCAAACGGGAACTCCGGCCTGAGCGTAGCGGCTGAAATCCTCGGCTCCCATCACCGGTGGCCGCGGATGAACCCTATCCTCGCCGAGCACGGCTTTCATGGCCGCCACCGTTCGTCGAGTCAACGGAATGTCATTGACCAGGGCCGGAGCGAATTCGCCCGGATGAACCCGGACGATTGGTTCCGGTGCACGGGCCGCTTGAGCCGCGGCTTTGGCAATGCGCTCGATCGCTTCCAACACCTGATGCCGCGTCGTGTCCTTCATGGTGCGCACTGTCAGTTGCAGCTGCACCTCCGAGGGAATGATGTTGTGCTTGGTACCGCCGTGAATCGAACCGACGGTAACGACGACGGCATCGAGTGGGTCGGTTTCCCGGCTGACAATGGTCTGCAGGTCCAAAACAATGCGTGCGGCAATCACAATCGGGTCAATCGCCTGGTGCGGAGCTGCGCCATGCCCGCCCTTGCCGCGAACGATGATGTCCACGGCATCGGCGTTGGCCAGGCTGACTCCTTCCGTGTAATTCACCGTGCCATACGGGGCGAAACTGTCGCAGTGCAGGGCCAGGGCGTAATCCGGCTTGGGAAAACGCGTGAACAAGCCGTCTTCGAGCATGGCGCGAGCCCCGCCACCAATTTCTTCTGCCGGCTGGGCAATGAAGACCAGCGTTCCTTTCCAGTGGTCTTTGAGCTTGCACAGCACGCGCGCTGTTCCTACCCAGCAGGTCATGTGCACATCGTGACCACAGGCATGCATCACGCCCACCTCACGACCTTCCGCATTGCGGACCCGCACGCGACTGGCATACGGTAACTCCGTCCGCTCGGTAATCGGCAAAGCATCCATGTCGGTGCGTACCAGCACCACCGGCCCCGAACCGTTTTTCAACACACACACCAGTCCGGTCTTTCCCACGCCTTCGGTCACCTCAAATCCCAGCTGCCGCATTTCTTTCGCCAGACGTGCTGCCGTTTCCTTTTCCTGGAAGGACAATTCCGGGTTGGCGTGCAGATGCTTGTACAGGGCATCCAGATACGGATAATCCTTGTCCAAAAGCGCCTGCACCTGTCGGGCCAGTTGCGGTAAGTCACTGGCGGCTTTCGGTTCCTGCTCTTGACCCGACAGCGAAACGCTAAAGTCCATAATCAGGCACACACCTGCGCTCAGGAGCATCAGCCATCGCATCATGGCATCGGCCCTCGTGGTTGAGATGGACAAGCTGCAAGACCGCGTTTGCGGGAATTGCCGAGCACTGGCTTGTTCCCAGGCCGGCTTACCCCTGCCGCGTCACTGGCTTTTGCTGATTCTACTACGACCGGGGACGCGGCCGAATTTGCCATCAGCATAGCCCCTCGAGGCGTCCTTGGCGACCTGGCATCCGGGTATGAAACCGCCTTCGGTGGTCTCCACCAAGTGGTCAACGACTGACGCAGTCGCAAGGAGTAGTCCATGTTTGGCCTTACTGGCTGCGCAGCTGGCAGTGGCGCAGGTCAAACCTGCATACATCAGGTAGTCGGCCCAGCCAGTGAGCTCTGCACCACCAGCGAGGAACGACCAGCCGGTGATTGTTCGCCATGGTTCGCGACGGGGATCCCGGCGGGCTGACACCGGCTGCTCCTTTGTGTCGGAGCGCGAACGTTTGCCGACGAAATTGCGCCTCTTACGATGCACAAACGCACGCGCGCCAGGAGCGGCGGGGTCCACCCGCCGTGCGTCGCGAAACGCATTTGCAGGCACGCTGCTTTGAAAAGCGGCAAACTCCCAGCTGTGCCCGCAACCGCCACTACCAGCGCGATCCGACAAGTGCGGCGGGCTTACGCCCGCCCCTTGTGTTGCGGTTCGCTATCGCTCATCAGACCGCTGGTCGCCGTTTGCCAGTTGCGGCGTGCCATTCTCTGAAGGCGCGGCGGGCGTTACCGAAGGTAGAGTCCAGCGCATCAGCCACCACAGGGCCAGCGCGTGGCCCAGCACCAGCGCCCAGGGAATGCTCGAATCAATCCAGGCCGATCCCAGCCAGCTGTTGAGCCAACGAGCAAGCACCAAGGCATCGTACAGGGCCAGTTCGAAGTATGCGAAAACCGAAACCAGGCCGAGCAACCGCCAGACGGTCGGCCAGAAGGGTAGCATCAGCCCCAGTGCCAGTATCACGTCGTAGGCCGTCCAGCACCATTGGACTGCGGGGCGGTCCAGCCAACTGCTGGTCAAAGCATTGCGCGGCACTCACCCACTGCCGAGGCAAACAGCCTGCTCGGCTGGCGAAGCACACCAACTGATTACCTGACCGCAAATGCGCATCCCCGCACCAAACATCAACCACGCCACGACCGGTAACACCCACCAGCGAGTTTGCTGCCAGCGCATGTTCGACTCCTTACACCGGTGCCAGTTCGCTTTCAGAGCCGTTGGCTCTGCCGCGCATCATTCGTGTCGTCGAAAGTACCCGGGCTTCGCCGTTACGAAATGGCCAGGTATCCCGTTACCCGAGCAGACACGGGCGTTTAGCCAGATTCGCCGAGCACATCGGCCACGATGGTAGTTATTCCGTGGCCGATCAAATTCGTCCGCGGCCTGGCTCCGAACTCAGCCCTCCAATGCCGCCCGGGCACGTTGAATGAGTTGATTATCGCGGTGGCTGGTGCCTTTGAGATTGAAGAGGCTGGCCGCCAGGAAACGATTTCGCCAAGCCGGGCTGGCGTGGAAGAAATCCTCCAGTGCCGCCGAGCTGAATTTGTAATCATGGGAATCGAAGCCTTTCGCGAAAATCAGCCGCCGTGCCGTCGCGATGAGCGCCACTGGGTCCACGACCCGCTGGTTCAATGCAGTCAAGGTCTTGCGAGCCGCCAGCAGCGTATCCTTGCCCACGAGATCGAAAATCTCCTCGACGGCATCGGTGCCGCTTTTTTCGAGCGAAGCTGGTTCCAGTTCGTCCAGGCGCAGCGCTTCGTTGAGTTTGCCCCGCTGCCGCATCGCCTCGCGGAACATGGCCAGGAAGGCCGCGTTTTGCAGCAGAATGTAGCGCCGATGCTCGTCCACGCCGCTGTTTTGAAAGGCGAAATGCATGGCGTTGGTCATGGTCACGCAATGCAGACCGACGATGCCTGGCTGTCGTGCCAACCATTCGCCAGCACACAGGAATAGACCGTCATAAACGGAATCCGGACTGACCCCGGCATTGAGCAGCTTGACCACGTGGGCACTGGCTTGGTCCGGATCAGCGCTTCGGAGCACCTGCAGCAGTTCCACCGCGGCCTTAGCATCGGGCCGACCGGCATACCAGTCCGGTCGAATCTCCTGGACGCGTTCCCGATTGCGTCGGCCAGGCCGATCTGCTGGCAAATCATTCTGAGCCGGGTTGGGATCGCGGCCACGGTCGAGCAAGGCATACGCCAGGGAGCGCAGCACGGGCTCGGCGTAACGCCAACCGATCACCTGCAAGGTGCGCCAGGCATTGGCGGCGTAGATGATCTTGTGGCCAATGTCGCGGAAATCCCGCACCGCCAGCCGCCAGAAGCATTCGCTGATCTCCGCCTGCCCTGCCTGCCGGGCCAAAGCGGTAATGGCGCGGTCGGCCTCGGTTTCGTCCCAGGCTTCCATCGCCTGCAGGAATTGTTCTTTTGCACGTTCTGGCGGTGGTAAATGCTTGTCGTCGGGAGGTGGCAGACGCCAATCCCCTTCGACGCGGTTGCGCTCCTGAGCGGTCTTGAAATAATCCAAGGCCCAGAGCAGCGGCAGCCAGCGATCGCCGTCACTTGAAGCCATCGCCGCCAGATGCGCTGAATTGACCACGAGAACCGCATGGAACTTGAACCCAACGGGACGCGGTTGAATTCCGCGCACGCCTGCCAGCATCAGCGCCGCCAGCAACTGTTGATAGCTTGTGCCCGCGCGGATGCGCCCGGCTACGGCCTCGAGTAATCGTTCTCGCGGCGTTTCTTCGATGAGACGCACCAGTGGTTCGATCTCGGCGGGATATTGGACCATGACGCGGGCGATCTGCGTTTGCTCCGCCGACACCGGTGGCAAGTCCTGGAGAAATCCCAGTTCTGCGGCACCCAGTCCGCACACCGCTGCTTGCAGAAAATGCCGACGACTCCAGCATTCCGACTGCGGATGCACACTAGCGCGGCCCATCGCTGACCCTCCTTCGAGTGCGGTAAGCTCACGCCCCGGTCGGGAGTCTTGGGCAGGTCGGCAGCGCGACGAACGCTGACCGTCCTTTAGGTGCGGAGAGCTTACGCCCCCACTGCTGACCTCGCTGGTGCTTTTCAACTACCCCGACGCCATCTGCGATTAGTTTAGGGATTTCTCGAACGTCGGGGAGTCCGCCCACCAACCGCCATGACCAATCTCCCATCTCTGCCACTTGTTATTCGCCATTCGCTACTTGCCACTCTTCTGGCCGCGGGCAAAACCGATCGTGCCGCCGAGCAATTTGGTACCCAGCCCGCTGCTTCGCTGTACGATTTCCGTCCAGGCGTTTTCGACCTCCTGCGGTCGCATTTGGCCGTCTCGCTTGCCTTCCGGGTGAAATAGCCAGGCCCGCCGCATCAGTTCCCGAACGAATGCGGCACTGGCTCCATCCGTCATGCGGACGATTTCGTCAAGCACCGCTTCGGGTACGGCGACACCACCAGCATAGAGCTAGGCCAGGCGCCGTCGGCAATCTTCACCCGGCAACGGAAACTCGGTGGCCTGGTCCACCCGGCCCGGTTGCGCCGCCAGTGCTTCTTCTAGCACCTCGGGGCGACTCGTGGTCATGATCACCAGGATTTGGCTGTCTTCCCGATACTATCCATCTCGTTGAGCAGACGATTCGGCGACACCGAGTGTACCAGCGGATGTTCGCGCCGCTGGGCGATCAAATCCACGTCTTCCAGGACGATAACACTGGGTTGTAGATACCGCGCCAGTGCGAAATATACTGATAGGTAGCAGACCAGGTCTTCGGCGCCGATCAGCAAGACCGTTTGCCTCAGCCGGACCGGTTCGTTCAGGAGGTATTGCAGCGTGTGGCTCTTGCCTGTTCCCGGCGGCCCGTAAAGTAACGCGCCTTTCTTGAGGGAAAGCGCGTGTTTCCTGAGCCAGGCACGCTGGTGGATAAAACCGAGGACGTTGCGCTCTACGGCTTGCAGCACAGTTTCCGGCCGGATCACATGTTCCCGATACGCGAGCGCGATTTTGTAAATGGCCAGGTGAGCCTCCGACCTGCCCAACCCACCCGGGTTGCTTTCCATCACCAACACCGGGCTGCCGTAGGTTTGTCGCCAAATCTGGTTCACCTGAGCTTGTATACCGGCAACCAAGCCGCGCTGGTCACCTCCGCTTCCGGCGAATTTTTCGCCGCCACTTGCACACATACGTCGAAGGGGGCCGTGACCACCAGTTCGCGAGGTTTCCGGGAAGCCAGGAGCCGTATCGGGTTAGATAACGCCGCCATGCTTACTCGGATATTGCGTCCGCCACGCTTACTTGGACCTGCTGACCAGCACAGCACCGCTCGCCTGCTCGTTGGCTGCCCGGCGACCAAACGGGCTTGCTCACACCTTTCTACCCACGGCTCGGGCACTGAAGATGCGTTCCAGATGCTCTTCGAAATAATCCTCTTGCCAGGTATCATAAACCTGGTTGTCCTGGTCCAGACAGAAGCGAACTTGCCGTGGCTGTTGGGGCAGCGTAAACGGAATGGCTTCAATACGTACCGTCTCGCGCAGATACTTCAGGTTTCTCACCTGATTAGCAAACCAACTCCGATGCGCAAAGGCCGTATATAGTGGCGTGCAAGCGATGAGGGATGCACCGGGCCCATTAATATGCCGAAGCGTTTCTCAACGAGCCAGCCAGTCTTTCAGGGATTCGACCGAGCCACACTTGCATTCGATGCACAGGAGGTAACCATTTCTCAGGACCACCGCCACATCCCACTCGGCGACGACGGTTTGGGGGTAGCTTTCCTGGCAAACACGAACATTTTTCCAGACCGATTGGACGAGATGAGCGTAAGCGCTCCCCTTTCCTTTCAGCCAATCGAGTAACCGGTGAGCCACCGCCTGCTCAAATTCTTGACCCAGCGGTTTAGTAGCATTGGCTTTCCAGAGTCGTTTGAGTACTTCAGCAAAGGCTATCCGCCTTTCGCAGTGTTCGCCCAATTCTTGCAACGCGTCGCTCGCCCTCTGCAATCGTTCCACTCCCTCCTCGGGAGTGCACAATTCCTCTTCCAACCCAGCCGCGTTTTTCGTGGCATGGTACAAGCACAAATAGACCTGCGCGCTTTTGCGGCCATCAAGAAACTGCCTCCAGCTCCTATCCCACCGTTCCAGTGCCTCGTCCGGCACGCGGATAGCTTGCCCGTGACTCTTGTTGTGCAAATCGTCGAGGCCTTCGTGGTAAGCCAAGGTATAGGCGAGGTCGTAGCCGTAGCGCGGCTGTTGGCTACCGGTACCGGCCATTTCATTGCTTGGCCAAATTCTGACAGGCTGAGGTAAGCCTTCTTGAAACAATCTGTAGCCAGCGACCCTCAGCAAAGTAACGAGGTCAGTATTGGCCCGTTGATAGCTGTGAAAGTTGTTGGCGAAACCATAAGATTCGTCCCATAGGTTGTATCCGACCTTTTGCTGGTCATTGCGCACTAGCTTCAGCTTGGGCCTGGTGTCCAGCTGCATCAGGACAATGGGCAAAATCCGGTTGCTAGTTCCATCCACCAAGACATATATTTCGTGGGCGTTATCCCTTACCGCTTCCAGGATTGGACGCACAGCTTGCTGAAGGCTGGGACCGTTTTCCCAATCTTGGACGTGTATCCTCGCCGTACTCCTCTGGCCAAAACCAAACGATAGCAATGCTCTTTGCAGTCGCGAAACAGAACCGTTTTCATCAGCAGAAACTTGGTTGAGAAAAACCACCAGGTCGGTGGGGTGCGCCAATTCTAGCAAAATCGGGAGCGCACTGACCGGGTTATCTTCTACCGGGCAAAAGAAAACTCTGTGCGCCATATTGTCCCCTTTGCCCTGCTCTGTGTCCATGCCCCTGACCCGTACGGATTATGTCCCTTGTAAGTTAGACGCTCGCTGCTGGCGAAACGTGACAGAATGTTGCCGCAACTCTGCTGCGTTCGGGAACATTGACCCAACATCGAAACTAGGAACGGACGGGCTATTCTCCCGCAACTGAGGAAAGGCGCTCAAGTTGGTGTTAAAACGCCTTCACGGCCCAAATCCTCGAGGAACAGCGCTAGCACCGCGGCGGCAGAAGCATACGGGACCATTCGCTGGGAGGTAACAGCGCCATTTCCGCGTGACCCTTTGCGTGAGATTGGTGGTCGGATTCGACCCGGCGATGCGAGCTGGCGCTTAGCCTAGAACACGTCCGATTAGTACCACCGAACTCGCCCACGGTGGTGGACGGCCGTATCCTCGGAGCCCTGAACGTTCATACTCGGTGTCGTCTAGTCGCACCACCTAGCCGCTGACATATGCCAACTGCAGACGCAGTTATTGGAATGGGCTGCCTTCGGGTACGGCGGGTTGAACGGGAGGTGGCGGAATAGCCGGAACCGCCGGGGCGCCTGTCGTCGGTTGGCCGACGCTTCCTGGATTGGCTTCGCGAAATGCTTCGTGCAATCGTTGCAAGTCCTGTCGCACCGAGAACGCACGGAATTCCCGCAGTTCCAGCACCGCTGGGCCAACCAGGATAATCACTGCGGGAATGAACAAGCACAGCACTGAAGGAAAGAGCATCCAGAACGAAGCGCGATTGGCCACGCCGTCGGCTTGCTGCCGCAGGGCCGTACGCATCGAGGCGGAGTATTCGAGCAATCCGCCGGCGATGTCCGTACCGAGTCGTTCGGCCTGAGCCAGGACAATGGCCAGGTTCTGGACTTCCGGCACCTGGGTCCGTTCGGCGAACTGCTGCATGGCGAAAGCCAGGTTACGTAACTCGGCCTGCTGAGCCGCCAGCAGGAACTCATCGGCCAGGACTGGGTAAGCGCCGCGCATTTCCTGACTGACGCGGTACAGTGCCTGAGCTACGTTCATGCCGGCGGTCAGGCACAGCGTCAGCATATCTACGGCGTGAGGTAAAGCGCGTTCGATAGCGCGAGAGCGCAACCGACCCCGCAACACGACATAAGCGCGAGGCAGGCTGAATCCCAAAGCTGCCAGGATGGCGGCACCGGCGAGCACACCGAGGATCGCTTCCCGCGGAACGAACAGGGCCAGCACCAGACCGCCCACAATCGGCAAGAGCGTCAGTGCCGTCCGCAGGGCCAGGTATTGAGTCAGGGCGGTGCTGCGGTAATACCCGGCTGCCCAAAGGTCGCGCTGCAATTCGGAGCGAGTAACCTCCGGCGTGGGCAGGCCGCGCGCCAGTGCTTCGGCTACTGGGCCAAGCGTCAATTCACCGGAAGAAGGCGTTGCCGTCTCCGGTTGCTGCGTACCGGCCGTTCGCCTTTCCGTCCACCAGGCGATCAGCGTCTGCAACAGCACGAATGTCAGACCGGCGGCGAGACAGAAAAGGATCAGCACCGCCATCACGCTCCAAAGAGTCATCCGGCCTGTCCCCCGGTTGCTTGCCGTTTCGCTTCCTGGCCTACACACGCCGCCGCGGTGTCGGAGACAGTTTGGCGGCACGTGTTTGTGTTAGTACGACGGCGGACTGACGCCCACCGTTTTTCGCGCTGGCTGCGGGTACTCGCTCTCAGTACTCCACACGCAGAATCCAGTAAATCCATGCCAGGCCGATTAGCTCCAGCACGACCGCCACGGCTAGAGCTGTCAGCCCGGCGCTGGTTTGGAAAAATCTGCCGATGTATCCCGGCTGCCAGTACCACATGAGGACGAAGAGAACGGGCACACTCAGTGCGATTGCCCAGGCGGTGATACGTGCCTGAGCGGTGACCGTGCGGAAATACTGGCGGAACTGGTTGCGGTCGCGGACACTGGCCGCCAGCCGATCCAGCAGTAACGGCAAATTGCCGCCGGCCGAACGGTGTAACGAGAGAAGCGCCACCAGCAAATCGAAATCGGGTAACTGAATGCGTCGTGCTGCCGATTCCAGTGCTGCCGGCACGGTCAATCCGAGGTACATCTGCTCGGCCATGCGGCGAAATTGGCGACCCAGAGCGTTGGGCGTTTCCTCGCCGACGTAAGCGATCGCCTGTTCGAGGCTGAGGTTGGCCCGCAGCGAACGCGCCAGGCTGAAAATGACATCCGGCAGCTGGCGTTGCATATCCTGCCGCTGCCGACGCGAGTAATAGGCGAAAATCAGTAGAGGCACTACCGTGCCCACCAGTAGACCGAATGCGACGCCGAGCAAGCTCTCCAGCCATAAAAACCCCACGGCCGCTCCCACGCATGCACCTAAGATCACCCAGAGCAATCCCAACTCGGTCGTCAGTCCCAGGCCGCTGCGCTCCAGCAGGAGTTGAAAACGCCAGTCGAGCCGCTCGGTCAGCCGCTTCGGTTCGGCTGACTCCTTCATGGAGCGCAACACAATCGTTTCCGCCGATGGGTCCGAAGACGGTTGACCGGCATTAGCGCGGCTGCGGCGATTCTCCCACCAGCGCAATAGCGCCAGCGCTGCCAGCAACGCCAATCCGCTGACCACGATCAGGATCAGAAACATCGTCAGCTTGGCTTCCGGCATAAAATGCGCCCCATGCAAGAAATATCTGGCGAGCCGACGCCATTGCCGACCCGCCACCGCTGATGTCCCGGCTGAATCGCTCGTGGTGGAATAGTTTTGCAGCTGGCGTGCCGCTGCCGACCAGAGAGGGAAATCCGCAGACGGCTATTGCGTCAGTTGAGCAGCACCGCAATCGGCGGAGCGTGGAGTTACCGGGGAGGTCTGGACAATTTCAAATTCTGCCGGGATGGTACGTTTCGCGAAAAGACTTTCGGGCAGGTCAATGCCCGCAGCGCGGATGCGTTCCAGGCAGCGGGGAATTTTCCCCGTCGCATAAAACTCCCCGTACGCTACACCGTCGCGCACGCCGTATTGCCGGAACCCGAAAATATCCCGGACGACATAATTGCGGTTTCGCAATCCGACTACTTCCGAGATGCGGGTTACTTTCCGCGCACCGCCCTTGAGTCGGCTGAGGTGGACGATAAAGGTGATGGCGGAGGCGATGTACTGACGAATGACGGGAACGGGCATTTCGTAGCCAGCCATCATCACCATCATTTCCAACCGGGCCAGAGCATCGCGGGTATCGTTGGCGTGAACGGTAGTCAAGGAGCCTTCATGGCCAGTGTTCATGGCCTGCAACATATCAAGGGCTTCCGGGCCGCGACATTCGCCGATGATGATGCGGTCGGGGCGCATGCGCAGGGCATTGCGAACCAGGTCGCGCTGGCGTACCTCGCCGACACCCTCCAGGTTGGCTGGCCGGGTCTCCAGCCGCACCACGTGCGGCTGCTGCAACTTCAATTCCGCTGAGTCCTCGATTGTCACCAGGCGTTCATCCGGCGGGATATAGCGCGACAGCACATTGAGCAGGGTGGTTTTGCCAGTGCCCGCGCCGCCGGAAATTACCATGCTGATCCGCGCTTCCACCGCCGCCCGCAACAGGGCGAGAAATTCGACCGGCATGGTGCCATTTTGGATCAGTTGTTCCGCGGTGAGTCGGGCACCGAATCGGCGAATGGAGAGTACCGGCCCATCGAGAGCCAAGGGCGGAGCGATGGCGTTGACCCGGGAACCATCGGGCAAACGCGCGTCCACCATCGGCGACATTTCGTCGAGTCGGCGACCCACGCGGGCGACAATGCGCTGAATCATTTGCATCAGGTGCTCGTTATCGGCAAAACAGACCGGCACCTGTTCCAGCCGACCATTCCGCTCCACGTACACGGTGTTCGGGCCGTTGACGAGAATATCGCTGACGGTTGGGTCGTTCATCAATGGTTCCAGCGGGCCCAGGCCGAACACTTCGTCGAGGATTTCGTTGACCAGGCGTTCGCGGTCCGCTGGTGTCCTGAGTTCGGGAACGTTTTCCACCAGCTGCTGGGCCAGCTTTTTCACCTCTTTGCGTAAACGCTCCTGGCCCCACCGGCTCAACCGAGACAGGTCGAGCATCTCCACGATTTTGCGGTGGATGTCAGCCTTGAGCTTCTGCAGGTGCTGATTGCTCGAGTTGGCCGGTTGTTGTCCCGGATGAAACATGCATGCCTCGAAGTTGCTGGCCGTAATCCTGCCGGCCACCGCATGGCCGATTCCCCTGGTGAACTTCAGCCGCACACCTACCCACCACGGTTGGCGAGGCCGGATTCCGGAACCGGCTCGCAAATTCAGCCAGGGGAATGATGACTCCTGGTTTCGCCTTTATCGCGGCTGTCAGGAAGGCTTACGCCCACGCTCATTCGCCGGCCGGTTCACTCAGCTAATTGTATTCGCACCAGGTAGGGATTGGGTTGGTTGAGGTGCGGATTGACGGCAGCATCACCGGACGCCCACTTCGTCTCAGCCGCGGGTGCCACAATTGCCGTTCGCGTTGCCAGCAGCTGTGGTTGGAGTGTGATCTCGAGGTACGCACTCCCGGCAGGGTCGCCCTGCTGGCTTTTCAACTCCACGCGCAAAATTCGTGCCGCAACAAAACCGTGAATGGCCACCGACACCGCTGCCGGCTCGCCAGGGTTGTGAGCCAGGAGCGATCGCCTGGCCACCCCCGGCATATCCACGGCCGGCTTATGCCCGCTGCTCCCATCTCCTGCGAACTGGTCGGCGGATATCGGCTCGTTCAGGAATGGGGTGAACAAGGGCCAGATGCGGATTTCCCCTCGTTGTTGCAGCGCCGCCAGGGCGGTAACCAGCCGGCTCAGCTCTCCATCCTCCAGGGCCAATCCATCGGGCCAGGCGGCGACAGCGCGGTAACCGACCGCGGGGTCAATCACGAATTGGCCACCCCATTCGGGCTGACTCAGGTCAGCTGGCAAGAGTCCGGTCAGCACTTGCCGAACAGTTTCCGTCCGGGTACCCACGCCGATTCGCAACAGGCAAGCGCTGTCGGTGGTCGGCCAGGGCACTGCCGTCCGACCCGAAGCAGGCGAAGCCGTTCCACCGCGATTTGCGGCAGTGGTCGGTGCCAATCCAGCGGGAAACGCTGCTGGTGTCAGCGTCGTCAGCGTATCGCCGACCGCGGACCGGGCAGTTACAGCCAGGCGGACGATTACGGTTGGAGGTGCATTTTCGTCCGCAACCAGGACATTGCCAGGAAATGCCCCCTGCTCTGCTAGCTGGCTTTCCCAGGCATCCGGCGTTTGTCCGGTTGGGTCGGAAAGCAACGCGATCGGCATAAGAGGAATGGGCTGGCCATCGGTGCACTGAAAGCCGACGATTCGCCTCTCCATCACCGCGACGGCGCAGGCTTCCACGTTGATCAGACACCAACCGAATAATGGGCCGAAAATCAGTCCCGCCGGGTTACCGTGCTGCCGATCTCGTCGCACACGGACGCGGACAGCGTTGAGCCAGGGGCTGGTCAAGTCGGTTTTTCCGGCGGGTACAAATCCCGTTTTGGCATCATAAAAACCGAAAACCACATCGCCATCGGCAGCGTTGTCGGGATTGGGCAGCAAGTGCAAGGTACCATCGCCCCGATGTTCCCGGACGTAGCGCGCCGCCTGATGAAAGACCAGTTCCCGAGCCGGAGGTGGCAGGGATTCCGGCTGGCCGGGGGCAAGCTGTTCGGCCCAGGTGTGCGCAGCGGCAAGTGCGGCAGCGTCGGCGACAGTACGCAATTCCGCCTGGGCGTTCCAGAGCATGCCTAGGTCTATGGCAACAACCAGCAGCGCCAGCAGCACACCCAAAAACACCAGCCCCCACACTGCCGCCACGCCGTGGCGCTGTCGTTGCATAGTTTCGCTGCCGAAAAGCATTGGCCGATCCCTCGTAGAAGCCCGACCCCGATGGGCACTTCGTGTAGCATGCGGCGGTCGGTGGGGAGGGCACACGCCGCTTCGCCAGCCAAGCGTTGGCCAGAAACACGGCGGGCTTACGCCCGCCGATCCTGTCATTGCCGAGCTGGCCAGTCGAGCTAAGGAAGTTTCATCGTGCGGTTGTCGCGCTGGTCGGTTATTGCGAGCGATATGTGTCCAGTGCAGCTGAATTAGCGATGGTCAACGCCGGATGGAGCCGGGACAGGTTGGGCAGAGGATTGGGGTCGCTCGGTCGGTGAAACGCGCTGTACCAGCGCGGTGGGTCGCGGCGGTCACCCAAACCCCGTGCGTGAGACAGCGCGGCCCGTTTGCGGATCGCAAACCACGTCGGGGCAGCGATAGTTCAGACGGATCGCCTCTCCCAGCCAGACCAACTCGCCGGCTTCGGTGAGCACTTCATAGCGTGGCAGTTTGTAAGTAGGCGGAGCGGTGACTGTCGTCGGGAACACGTGGGGCTCGCCGGGTTTCACGCCGACAATCCGCTGTACTGTAGTCGGTGGCGGCGGTGCCGGCGGTGGACGCAGCCGCAGGTCAAAAATGCGGGCCAAATCCTGGTCGTTGATCATCCGCTGACCTCGCAACACATCTCGCACGCGAAAGTTCTCCAGACGGTATTCTTCGCTGCTGCGTAAATGATAGGTCAAATAGCGCTTGGGATCGTCAGCGGGTAATTTGGCCAGGCTGGCTTCGTAATCGAGAATCTCCTGGCCGGTCATGTTGACCAGTCGCGTTGGGAAAACCCCTTTGTCATCGAGGAAGGCCTGCCGACGGTTCTCGAGTTCGAGTTTGCGTTCCACGTCACTGATGGGAATGAGCGTAATCAGCCCACGATCCTTAGCGTATTCCAGCAAGGCAGCGCGATAAGGATTGGTTTCGATGATGAAGTTGGTTACGCACAGGCTGTAGGGTCGGCAGTTCGGCCAGAGGACGTTTCGCCGGACAATAACACGGACATCGCGAACGAGAATTCCCTCCATCGTCGCGGGCAAACCGAGTCGGCATAGCTCGGCCAGATTCAAGCAGTCGTGGCTGGCCTCGACCGTGGTTTTCATCAGCACATCTACGTAATCGCCGACGCGGATCAGACCACCTCCCGATTCGGTGATCGGCAGTTGCAGGTTCACTGCCCGCATGCCAGGCGTGACCCGTTCGGCGAGTTGGTCCTTATAGGTTTCCAGCGGTTCGAGGGCGTCCTCAGTGATGGGATGGTCGGCGGGAATAGGTTTGACGGCGATCCGGCCGACGGCTGCCGGAACGTACGCCGGCAACAAGCGCTGATTGGCGTATTGTTCCCGTTCCTTAGGACGTTCCTGGCGAACGCGGACATCTTCCTCGGTGATGCACTTGCCGGCGTAGATATTCCGCGCCGCCACCAGAATAGGCTGCCCGAGAGCCTGTCCAGCCTGAGCCTGTGCCTGACCGGGTTGCAAACCAAACCATTCCGGTTTCCACCAGCGGATCAGCACAACCACCAGCAAGCCCACGACGATAGCGATAATGGCAGCCAAAATGGTGCTTGCCCGCATGTTGCCTTACTCCTGAGTCGGGAGCAGTTTGTCAGCTCCGCAGGGACTTACGCCCCTTACGCTCATCACGCTCCAGTTCTGACGGCGGAGTTACGCCCGCCGGTCCTGAGTAGTGTCCACGCCACTTAGAGGTTCCATGTCTTTGTCAGTGAGTTTTTGCCAGAGCCTGGCTACGCAGTTGGCGCCACGATTGGGGAAGACGGAAGTAGCCGACCTCAGCCGTCCGTGGCGAGTTTACTCGCGGCGCCACACCGTCTCGACTTCCAGCATCTGGCCCTGGAGACTGAATCCGACAAAGCGGAGCAAATCCGGCGCCGCACACGGTGCCGCCAAACGCAACCGCAGCCGCACCGTTTCGCCGGGAGGTATTTCGCCCGGCTCACGACACGCTTTGCCGGAACCGTCTTCCACTTCGATTTCCGCTTGGCTGGCTCGCGATTCACCCAGGTACTGGCAGACGACAGCGTGAATCCTGTCGCGGCCATGACCAAGCGCGGCTAACCGACCTGCCTCGCGACAGGCACCCCACAGTTGATGCCGACAGCTCAGCAGCAGCCCGAACTCGACACTCCCCAGCAGCACCAGCAGCAGAACCGGCAGTACGAACAACGCCTCCAGCGTCACCGATCCAGGTCGCGTCGCGTTCCCGCAGTTGATGGGCGGTCGCACACCCGTCTCTCTATTCGCCATGCGGCACGCGCTGTTCGCTGCGGGCTGGTGAATCATGGTGATCGGCTCGGTTCGACAGGCACCGGGGAGTGGGCTGGTGATGGTGGAGCTAGCCCCAATTCGCGGGGACATTTCCACGCCAGCAGCAAGACCAGGCTTACGGCGAGCGGAAGAGAAAAACTCAGCAGCCGTTTCGGCTTTTGTCCGCGCTGTAGCATCTCTTGCACCGAAAGTTCGCGGTCCCGGTTCTGCCGACGCGAAGGCTCGGTCCTGCTCTCCGCCGGCAGCGCCTGCCGCATCTGGCCGGTAAGCATCAGGAAAATGGCCTTGGTGGTGGCCAGCACCGTCACGACGACGATGCTCAGCCCCAGCAGCCACAAAGCGGAAATCGGCCCCGTCCAGGTGGCGATGGCGGAAAAGAGCTTGACATCGCCTCCGCCGCAAGTCCGCAGCAGCCATAACGCAAAGAACAGGCCAAAACCGGTGACGAACCCGGCCAGGGCAAACAGCAGCCCGTCCACCGCGCCAAGCAGAACCCCCGGTGGTAACAGCCAGACCGAATTTCCCTGCCAGCCCAACCAGGCACCGCGCAACGTGTGGAGCACCATGCCCAGTACCCACAATCCCAGTGTCAGTACCTTGGGAATCACATACCGCCGCAAATCTACGTAAGCGGCTGCAAACACCAATACCAGCAGCAGCGCTAACCACAGCCAACCAAACCACACTGCCGGGAAGAATCGGTGCATTACCGCCTCTGCCTCCGTGGCATGTAGATGATTCCAACTCGACCGACAGTTCCCCCGGGCCCAAGGCGGGCTTACGCTCGCCGCCGAATGCCCTGTTCTCGTAGCATCCTATGAATGTACACAGCGAAACGCGAGCCAAAAGAAAAGGGCGAAGCGAGCCACTACCCGCTTCGCCCCGAGTTCGCACAGTTATGCGTGCAGGTCCGGCGAAACCCGCAGTTCGCGTGAATGGGCAGTTACTCCTGGCAGCCCACAGTAGTCGCATGGCCGCCGGGTACGCAGCTGTCGACGTTGTAGGTGCGGCCAACATCTGTAAACAGCGACCCACCCACGCTAGCGCAGCAACCGCTGGCCCCGCCGTAGTTGTAGGTTTGATTGATCTCGCCAATGGCGCCCGCCAGGTCTTCGAACTCATTGAGGACAGCTTGCTGGACACTCTTGAGACCGACGACCATTGCCAGGACGAGGATCGTCGCCAGCAGAATCCACTCGAAGGACAGCAAGGCACCGCTGTCATCCCGCCACAGACGAAGCAGCACACTGCGCATGGCCTATACCTCCCTTATGGTGTTGAGGAGAATCAAAAGTGCGCCTGCGACCATCGCAGGACACCGTAGAGCGTGGCAATCAGGCCGGCCGGCTTTCTCGCCAAGTCAAACAACTATTAAGCAAACTTTGCGCCAGAGAGCGAAAATTTGCCGGCTGGTAAAACTCGCTGATGGCTCAACGCAATCATTACGAGTCCTAGCGTTGCGATAACTTTCTCCACGGATTTCCAGTCATGAACTCGACAGTCTGCCAGTCTGTTAGCAACAGGTAACGCTCCCGTTTACACCTGTAAACTTTCGTTAGCGCCCGCCGGTAATAGCGAGCATGGAATGGCGAGTGGCGAATAGCGAATGGTGATGCATGCCTTTTCGGATGAGCCACATTGGGGCTTAATCCCCCGCTTTCGGGAACGAGGTGGAACACCGGGGACTCGCAGGCCCTTTAAACCGTCCTTTTGAGAGTTCGCAGCGAGCGGTGGTCGGAGCTCCACTCCTCGTTAATTTTGACGTGCTTCGTTTGATGCGCTTCGCCGGTGAAGAAGTGCTCGGCAATCGGTCAACTTCGAGTATGATGGTCTATGAAACTGCAGGAATCCGCGACACGACATTAGCTGATTCTTGTGGCTGCGTACCTGACAGCGTCCGAGATTCGAGGCCGGCTGCTCCGTCCGACGCGGATGCACCTGGTGGGCGACGGTGCCTTGCCAGAGCGGACAAACGGACGTGATTTCTGGGCAAACGGCGATGAGTGAATTCCCTTTTCCGTCGGTATATCGGCTGGTGCAACGCTGGCAGCACCCGGAAATTAGCGATGTAGCCGGGGCAGTTCGCGAGGCTATTCTGGGATCGCGGTTGCGGCAACGGTTGCGGCCTGGCGCGCGAGTGGCGCTGGCCGTGGGTAGCCGCGGTATCCATCGCTTGGGGGAAATGGTCTCCGCCGCCGTGCAGACCCTTCGCCAGCTGGGCACCGAGCCGTTCATCGTGGCCGCTATGGGCAGTCATGGCGGCGCTACCCCCGAAGGACAGCGTGCGTTGCTGGCCAGTTACGGAGTTACGGAATCGGCCCTGGGCGTGCCCATCCGTACGGATATGGATGTAGTAGAACTGGGAAGCAATTCCTGGGGCGAACCCGTTTACTGGGACAAAAACGCATTCCAGGCCGACGCTGTTGTCGCCCTGGCTCGTATCAAGCCGCACACCGATTTTCGTGGGCGTTACGAAAGTGGCCTGGTCAAAATGCTGGTCATCGGTCTGGGCAAGCGAGCCGGAGCCGAAACTCACCACAAATACGGCGTGCGTGGCCTGCGGGACATGATTCCGGAGTCGGCGAAAGTGGTGCTGGCCAGAACGCCGTTTGCACTGGGTCTGGCAATTCTCGAAAATGCTCGCGAGTACACCGCCCGCATCCTCGCCGTCGAACCGGAAGAGCTGCTGCAACGCGAACCGCTCTTGCTGGAGGAAGCGCGGCGGCTGATGCCACGCCTTCCGTTTGCCCAACTCGATTTGCTGGTAGTCGGCGAACTCGGCAAGAACTACAGCGGCACGGGCATGGACGTTCATGTCCTGGGCCGGCAACAGGTAGAGGGCGAAACCGACACGCTCGACCCGCGGATTACCCGCATCTGTGTTCTCGACCTCAGCGAAGAAAGTCATGGTAACGCCGTCGGCGTGGGGCTGGCCGATCTGACGACGCGACGGCTACTTTCACGCATGGATGAGCACGTTACCCAGGTCAACGCCTTGACCAGTTGTTTTTTGCTGAGGACGAAAATTCCGCCGGCATTTGCTAACGATCGCCAATGCATCGCCATGGGACTGAAAACCTGCTGGCAGCCACGCCTCAGCGAAGTTCGCCTGGCGATCATTCCCAATACTCTGCAACTGGAGACGCTTTACGTAACCTCAGGCCTGGCGGAGGAAGCACGACAGCTGGCCCAGAATGCTCGACCCGGACAAGGCCTACACCTCGAAGTCGACGACACTCCCATCGCTTTACCCTTCGACTCGGATGGCTTCCTGCAGCAAGAAGTCCTCTTTCCCGACAGCATCCGTGCCCGTCGGCGGAACCGGAGCAGCTCTGGCAACGTCGAAACTTTAGGCTAGCTGCTGCCGTATCGCATCGGCGTATGCTGGCCGCTTTGTACAATGAACCCATCCCAGACCCGCCGACTTCCCTTGTGGAGGATTTGCCATGCGAACCCGGAGAACCGACGCCCGCCTGCTCGCTGCTTTGCTGACCGTGTCGCTTTTGGCACCGCTGGCCCTGGCTCAGACCAAAGCTGAACCCCCATCCATCGCTGCAGTCCGCAAAAAATTGCAGACCCGCATCAGTGTGGACTTCAAAGACACGCGGCTGGAAGACTGCCTCAACGAGATCAAAAGCCAGGTGGATGGTCTCAATTTTTATCGTGGCACCGGCGTCTCGAACAATCTCACCATCACTTTCCAGGCCAAGGACCAGACCGTGGACGCGGTGTTGCGGGGCATGTTTAAAGGGCGGGGACTCGGATATGTCATCCATCGCGCGACCAAACCGGGCGATCGTTACGATGGCTGGGTGCAAATCGTACAGGGGGACGTATTTGGCGAAGTGGACCCGCCGCTGGAGGAAAAGCCGACCAGGACTACCGAAAAACCCTCCAAGCCCGACGACAAGCCTGCTACCAAGCCCACGCCCAAAACCAAACCGGACGATACCGATAAGCAGGAGCGGGCCGCCCGCGCCACTCTCAATTTCGCCAAGGAACAACTCGCCCAGAATGATGTCGCGTCGGCTCGGGAAGCCCTGGAACTGCTGCTGAAAAAGTACCCCAATACCAAAGCCGCTGAGGAAGCTAAACAACTCCTCGAAAAACTGAAGAAGTAGCAACGACCACGCCGAGTTCTTGGGCATCCAGGTTCGTGGCAGCTATCCCGAGTCGACCGCAGAACGCTTTGGTTCGGGTCCGCTGTGCGGGAAGCGGAAGTCTTCCAAAGGAGATCCTTGGAAACCGCACAGTGTTTTGGCCATTGCTGCCCAATAGTGCTGCTCAACAATAACCGATGACGCGAACGCTCCGATGCGACAAGGAACGAAGTGGAGCCGGCGGTGACGGATTTGCCAATAGCCACGTCGGCAACAGGTTGCTGGAACTGTTACCGGGCAGATTTTCGGCGAATTTCTTCACAGCGATGGCCGAAAGAAGCGATGCGTGACGCAACGTGGGATCGGCCTCATGGGAAGCTGCCACAGGCAGGACAACTTGCATCCTTGCCGCGATCGGCCTGAAAGCCGCAGCCCAGCCGGTGGCCGTAAGCCCACCGGTCTGCGGCGGTGCAACGCCGTCGCCAGCGGCCAACTCTTGAGTCCTGCTTGTCGAGTTCTTTTCGCCGGGCAGCGGATGGCAAGGGTGGTTTGTGCCATAATCCGTTGGGATGGAGCGACTGCCAGCGGTGTTCGTCAGTGGAGTGCAACAGTCCGAGTTGGCCTACACGAGTTGGCGGTAGCTTTCGCGGTGCTGCTTGCTCTGTCTGGCCTGGGAACCCGTGGCTGGTCACAGTTGCCGGAGCCGTTTTATGTCGCTCAGCCAGCGTTTCGCATCCCGTTTCAAATCGAAGAAAGTGAGCAGAGCCGACTCCGCGAGGTGCAATTGCTGGTCTCGCTCGACCAGGGGCGAACCTGGCAACAGGTGGCGCGAGCGGGACCGCAGGAACGGCATTTTTCGTATCGTGCCACCGGCGACGGAATCTACTGGTTCGTCGTGCGAACCGTGGACACGGAAGGGCGAATGTATCCCAGCAGTGTCGAGGGGAGTCGCCCCGGGTTGATAGTTATCGTGGATAGTGTCCCGCCACAGGTTTCACTGCAGGCCTTGCCGCCTCGCGGTGCCGAAGCCGGAGTGAGCTGGGACATTCACGACGAATACCTCGACCTCAGCACGCTGGAGATGGAATGGCGGTCGGCGGGCGGTGATTGGCAACCTTTACCGATAGAACGGGTGGCACGGGGAAGCAAATACTGGCCGGCGAACGGTCGCGGCGCTATCGAAGTGCGTTTACGCGTTCGCGATCGTGCCGGCAATCTGGGACAGGCATCGGCAGTGATTCCCGCTGGCACCGGCAGTCAACTCGCTGCTAACTCCCCATCTGGGACGGGTGCTACACTCGGCGGGGTGCCGTTTCGCATCGTCAACAGCAGCGAGGTGAGCCTGGCTTATTCCCTCGAGGATGTCGGACCTTCCGGCATCGCCGCGGTGGAATTATGGATGACTCGCGACGGCAAAACCTGGAGCAAACTTGGCGAAGACGAAGATAAAATCTCGCCGATCGTTGCCCGCTTGCCTGGCGAAGGCGTTTATGGTCTGACCTTGGTGGTACGCAACGGAGTCGGGAACGGTCAACCACCGCCTCGTCCTGGCGACCCACCGCAGCTGTGGTTGGAAGTGGACCTGACGCCGCCACGGGTGCAAATTCTGAGCTGTGAGCCGGCACGTGGTGGTGAAAATGGACTGCTGACGGTCACCTGGTCGGCCAGCGATAAGAATCTCGCTAGCCAGCCTATTTCCCTCTACTACGCCACTCGTCCGGAAGGCCCGTGGACGACAATGGTTTCCGGCCTGGAAAATACAGGAAAATACGTGTGGCGGATTCCCAACGGCACACCGTATCAGTTTTTTGTCCGCGTGGAAGCGGTGGACCGTGCCGGGAATGTCGGTACGGCAGAGACGCCCAAGCCAGTGATTGTTGACCTGTCCATGCCGCGAGGTCGTTTGCTCGGTATTGAAGGCCAGCCGCGCTGACCCCTAGCAACCACGGGGGGCTTACGCCCCCCGCTCCTAGAATGACCGCAAACGATCTGGGGCGTCGGTCAGCTATGGATGAAAGCTTCATGCGGCGAGCGCTGGAGTTGGCAAGGCGTGGTGAGGGTTACGTCGAACCCAACCCGATGGTGGGAGCAGTGCTGGTGCGCGAGGGCGAAATCATCGGCGAAGGCTGGCACCAGCGATACGGCGGCTCGCACGCAGAAATCATCGCTCTGTCCCAGGCCGGTGCTCGCGCCCGCGGGGCTACGCTGTATGTGACTCTCGAACCTTGTTGCCACTGGGGCAAAACGCCGCCCTGCACCGATGCCATCGTGCGGGCCGGCATTCGCCGCGTCGTCGCTGCCATGCTCGATCCGTTCCCGGCAGTGAGCGGTCGCGGGCTGGAAATCCTGCGGCAATGCGGCGTGGCGGTGGAAGTCGGTTTACTCGAAAACGAAGCACGTGAACTCAACGCCCCCTACCTCAAACGGGTGCTGCGTGGCCGACCCTGGGTTATCGCCAAGTGGGCCATGTCGCTGGACGGCAAAATTGCCACACGCAGCGGCGAGTCGAAATGGCTCAGCGGCGAATCCTCGCGGGCATTGGCGCGGCAGTGGCGTGGACGGGTGGATGCCGTGCTGATCGGCATCGCCACTGCCCTGCGGGACGACCCGTTGCTCACAGCACCGCCGGATAGTCCCCGCACACCGACACGTATAGTTCTCGATACCCACCTGCGTTTACCGCTGCATTCGCAACTGGTGCAAACCGCCCGCCAGGCACCACTCCTGGTCGTTCACGGTCCCGAAATTGATTCCCACCATCGCCAGCAATTGCTGCAAGCCGGTGTCGAATGCCTGCCATTGCCACTGCAATCGGGTCGGGTTTCTGTGCCTGCGTTGCTGGACGAACTGGGGCGTCGGCACATGACCAACCTGCTCGTCGAAGGTGGCAGTCAGGTGTTGGGAAGTTTTCTGGATAGCGGCGAAGTGGATGAGGTGCGCGTTTTCGTCAGTCCTGTGCTCATTGGTGGCAGCCACGCCCCGACACCGATCGCCGGCCAAGGCATTTCCAGGCTGGTAGACATTTGCCGCCTCCGTACCTTCCAGACGCAAACCATCGGCACCGATGTTCTCATCACCGGCCGGTTACACACGTTGCTAATGTAAAGGCGAACCCCGGCCGCCTGTGCGTTTTTGAAACGCAAACGGTCAGCGCGAGTGGAATCTGAATTCGCGCGGGGCAAACAGTCCGGCCGGCTGCACACTTTTCCGACGTGAACCAGAATCACTTCCCGCCTGCACAATTTTCATGCGGAAACCATCAGAAACGTTCTTCTAGTCATCCGGCCCTGCACATTCTTTGCACGTAAGCGATCTGGCCGATGTGTCGATCATCGGCCGCCTGCACACTCTTCCGACGTGCATTGGAATCACCGTCCGGGTGTACAACCTTCAAACGCAAACCATGGGCGGCGATGTCTTAACCCCGCGCCTCCTTCCGCCTTTTCCTCAAGCCCACTTCTTCCGGACAAGAACGCCTCCGCAACTCCCCAGAGCGCGCCCGGCTCGTATGCCTCCAGAGCCACTGGCTCTCTGTGCCAGATGATTCGTCCGGTCCAGCCCGGTTGGTTTTCTACCCGGCGTCCGCTCAAAACTTTTTGTAGTACAACCACTTGCCGTTGAAGGTAATGATCATCCGAGGTGCCCCAGTCGGGTCTTCCCCCTTCTGAATTTCGATGGACATGTCAATGGCACTCATGATACCGTCCCCGAAAATCTCGTGGGCCACATCTTTGATCGCCGGGCCGTACAACATGATGGCTTCGTAGAAGCGGTAGATGAACGGGTCCGTTGGGGGCCAGGGTTGGGCTGGCGTACGCAGAGGGGCCTTCATCATTACCGCCTTGGCCTCTTTGGGTAAATCTAAAGCGGCAATCAGACCATCGGCTTCCTGCTCTGTCGCTTGCCCATAGCCGTAAATTAGCAGGGCTGTGTAAACAGGACTACGACCGATCTTCTGCCCGAGTTGAGGCCAAGTGAGTCCTTTGGCGTCTTTCGCTTGTAGAGCCAAAGAGCGAATCTGCTCACGTGTAAGCACGGATGCCTCCTCCCTGCTGATTGTCCTGCCTGTCCCAAGAGATGGCTATCCCGCATGTCCACACTCATGTGGCCCAGGAACCAACAACTGGCCAGTCTGTGCTTCGAGTCTGCAGCCGTCATCGCACACGAAATGCCAGCGGCTAATTGAGCTAAATAATTTGCGTACCTCTTTGTCCAGCTGAACCTTAGGTGGTACGCATACCCTTAAACTTGGGGAGCGGAGGACCGGCGATGCCCATCTTTTCAGCAATGCTGCTGAAGCCCTGCTCACACCCTAGCCGCCAAAGCGCGAACCTCTGCCGTAGTTCGTGCGGTGCATTGCTGAAAGCGTGGCGGCAAGCGGAGCTCGCGTCCCAGCCGAACGTGTTCGAGCGTATTACCCATGGGGATGCCAGTGCAGGTAACTGCAATCGCTGCCGATTATCCGGCCACCCGAACCTTTCCGTTTCAGGGAACGCCTTATCTGACGCGGAGTGGCTGGAACTGCTGGCGGCCATTTAGCCCCACACATCAGAGGAAACCAGCTATGGCTAGGCGCTTGTTCATCGTCGTGGCAATTCCACCCGCGACTCGGCTACCGCCTTTGCTGGCACTGGTGTCGAACGAAAATTTCATCTTACTGGTTTTACCGCCGGACGAAGATGGTCGGCGCCTCACGCATACAATGAGGTCGGGTAACCTCTATTACGCAACCAAGAATTTACTGGCCGCCGAATGCGGATTGAATTTCTGTACGCCGGAACAAGCCCTCAGTCGTTTGAAGTCCGCGGCGAGGCATTTGCGGTGGCTACGAACGGCGGCACCCACGCCCATCGCAGGCCGGGGGATCAACTCGCTCACTCATGGACGCCGTTTACGAACTCTCCAGACGCAAACCGTCAGCACCGACGTGCTCATTGTTGGTCGGCTCGACCCAATTGACATCGAATCTTTACAGCCTCCACTCCCAGCTTCCTCATAGCTGCACATGAGCATTGCCGCTCATTGCGAAACAGCCAAATGAGAAACCACCTGTAAACGAACCAGTTCGCAACCTCTTCTGGCTGGGACAGGTAGCTGTGCAGGATTGGATTTTTTCCGCTCGCATCGAGCAACGGGGGTATTATCCGTGATCACGCACAGCGCTGGTGGACCAACGGAGGATGCGGGGATTAGGAAGCCATTCCGCTATCAGAGCGGGATAACGCTGCAATAGTTCGCGACTGTTCTGGCGAAGGAAAGCCAGCAGGCGTTCGTCGGGTTTGGTGTCGAGATAAGCGCGTGCCAGTATGGCCATGCGGCGGTCGTAAGCCTTTTTGGAGTGGGTATGCAGGCAATAGCGTCCGGCGTGGCGGTGCAGGTCGCCGTCAAACGTAGGAGAGATGTGACACAGCTCGTGCAGGATGGTGACCATTTTCTCATCAAACGACAGGTCGAGGAACCGCGGCACGCAGAAGGCAATCAGGTACAAGAGTTCGACGCCGCCAAGCCAATAGCGCTGCAAGGTGTAAAGCTCTGTGCCACAGCGAAGCCAGAGTTGGCCTCCAGGAAAGCGCATCGGCGTGATACGTGCCAACAACCCGGTACGGCGCCGCCGCGATCGCGTAACGCCGATATGTACCTGCTCAAGGCGAATATGGGCCAGTTCCGGCAACCGTGCGACGATATCCTGTATCAACTGCCGCAGTGCCGCTGTCAGGTCGAAGCAGCTGTGGGCAGCATCCCTGGGCCATAAAAGCGATGCTGGATATCCGTTTTGTACCACTCGACGACGCCGTTGCAAACTCGAAACCGCTGGGCTGAGGTCGCGGCAAAGGAGCACCCGGGTCGGCACCGGACGTTCGCCCGCACCATCGCCCCAATGACAGCACAACGGCACTTCCGCACCGGATTCGCCCGATGGAGAACCCGTCGCCGGCTGCGACCAGGTCGCTGACCAATCCGGCCAAGGTGGTGATGGCGGCGTGGCCCAGCGATTGGCGCTCATGCTTCGTTTCCCAGTTGCTGATGAAGTCCCAAGACAATAGCCCCACTATAGCAAACCACCTGCCCGATGTAAACACTTTTGGGTGATGTAAACTTGTTTTTTGTGCCAGCCGACAATTGCGCTGCCTACGAAAATGTCGGCAAACTCGTTCAAGTTTGCGGCCTCGCCAGCCGATATTGCCAATGTCGGTTCGGATTGCGAAAAAGGGCGCCAAGCTACTCCGCAAGCCAGCAGCGTAAATTCCCCTGCAAACACGCCATCGCCATGGACTTCCCGACCAGGGATGGTCGGAGCAATTACGGCGTCGGCAGGGATGCCGACTTTTTTCTTCCCAGCAGGCGCTCGCTTTATGCTGCCGCGCTGATTTGCGGAACTGGCAACGGAGTCGGATCATGAAGGGATGGTGGCTGGGATGGGCAGTGTTGTTGCTGGTCGGTTGTCAGACCTGGGAAGGCGGCATGACGTTGCCTTCCCCGCATTACCTTAAGGACAGCCCCGACTATATTCCCCGCAAAGCTGCCTTCGACTTACCCAATGAATTACGCGAAATGCAACGTGCCGCCACGCCGATCCCGGGCGGCGGCCAGACTCCGTAACTGCGAGCGTTGGGTCCGCGTTTGGTTTGACCCTCACGCCACCGCTCGGCACAATAAAATCCGCCGGATTATCCCGGCGGAATCCATGCGTTTGGTCACCGCCAGCTTTGCGCATCGTCAGGCACGCTGTGCCGCAGAAGCCATCGCAGAGCGGGAGTCGTGGCCGTATAAACGGTCGCTGCGGGTCGCGTTAGAGCTTCTTACGGAGCAGAGGTAGCACGCACTGCAGCCAATTCGGGGTCGGGAAAGACGACGCGAATCTCCGAATTGGGTCGCACAATGACACGCCGCGACTCTTCGTAGCGCTGGCCGTTACGCACAACCTCGGCCTTGAGATCGTAGTAGTAAGTCAGGTTCGGGTTGAGGCTGGGCGTGGTGAAGGTGCGAACGGCTTTTGGTTCGGTGCGGATGGGTTGGTCGTCCACGTAGAGCGTGGCATCGGGCGGCAGCTCAACGATCAGCCGGGCACGATTCGGTGCCAGCGCCGGCTTCTCCTTAGCCTTCTCTTCGGGCTTGCCTTCCGGTTTGACCTCCCGTGGTTGAGCTGGGATCACCTCAATTTGCCGACCTGGCGCGTAGTAATACGATCCTGCGGGAGCTACACCGTAACATCCATAGCAACCGTGGCAGCCAAAGCAAGTTGCCCACGGCCCGCCGTAGCAACCATAGCAGGCGTAGGTCGCGTAAAAGACCGGAGTGGCCGGAACGTAGTAAACCCCATGGCAATAGCCCGCGCACCATCCCGAACACCAACCGCTGCACCAACCGGAGCACCAGCCAGCGCAGTATCCATGACACCAGCCATGGCAGCTGAACCAGCGGTGATGCCAGAGCCAGGTCGGACTGGCCGTCTGCGTCGTCAAAGCGGTCAGCAGCACCACACTGTACATAGTTGCTCTCCTCCTGCTGATGAAAGGTCGCCCCAAAGTTCTCCCATAGCCTTGCGGTCGCAGATACACCAGCGACCATGGGGTTGTCCGCACAAGCCCCTATTCGATTGTAGTCTGGGAAAAATGCGCGTCAATCTTCGGGATACAGAAGATGGCGAAAAAATTTTCCCCTCACTGACGGTTGCGCGGAGAAAGATAGGAACGAACAAATTGACGGATACGCTGGGGCAGGACAAAATTTTCTACCGCGACCCTTGCCACTTTCTGGCTGGTTCAGTATGCTGAGAAATGGAAGCGGGCAGGACGGCCCGAACGAGAGGTTGTATTACCAACCAAACCAGCCGCGGACCCCAGCCCGGTTGGATTTCACCACGAAATCGCCAGTGGCTGGAAAATGCGGCTAACTGAAGCGAGGACTGTCCAGCGTCGGGTGCATGTCCGCAGCATGTGCCTGAAAGAGCTGTCGGCAGACCATGCGGGGAATTCGGTCTGCGGCCCATGCGGGTAGCTCGGCGACACATGCTTCGAACCTGCAATACAGTCAAAGCCTGCTTCCAAAAGTAAAACCCCGGTCGTTACGCCGGGGTTTTTGATTGCGCGGATGAACGTACTAACCGTGCAAGTCGGACAAAGGTTTCGCCAGGCTACCCAGAGTTGGTACGGATGAAAGTGCGGCCGCCTCTGGCGGCGACGGGCTAGGCCGTCTCCGGCACATGCATCGCAGCCATCGGGAACTATTTTCGGCCGATGGCAGGTTTGCCTCCCAACGGTTTGCCGGCATGGTTTATGGCACCGCCAGGCTTTCCGCCGATCGCGGGCTTATGTCCACCTAGTAAACCGAAGCCGCCACTTTTTCCGCCAGTAGCCGCAGCCGGTTTCGCAGCCCCTTTACCATGCCCGCCGGGTGCGGGTTTCTGCCCGATAGCCGGCATTATGTTGCGCTGGCCGAGCAGCATCCGCATCAGCATGTCGGCACTGCCCTGGCCAGCAGCCGGGCGCAGCGCTGCCCCGCCATTGGCCGCTCCTGGTGCCCGCATCATCGCCCCGGGACCGTTGCGGATCATGGCCCCCTGGCCGTTTCCGTTCGGAGCGGGTGCACCAGGCGCGGGCGCTGGTTGCGGTTGACCGCCGGGCATGCAGCAACATCCGCCAGGCCCCGCAGCGAAGCCGCCTCCCATCTGCCCGCCTCCGAAGAGATACCACATCAGCAGGAAAATTATCCAATCGTTATCTGCCGGATGGGCGTTGGCCAGGGCGGGCGTGCTCAGGGTCAACACCGTGATCGCCAGTTCGCATAATGCCGTGTACCATCGCTTACGTAGGCTACGCATGGCTGATCCTCCCATTGGTCACGGCGTGGCAGCCAAGCCACGAATCCGCGCCGTACTTTCCGGTTGCTGCAAATGACGAGTTGTCCCGCGAATGGGTGACGTAGGGGACGGGCGGATCAGCGCTTCTTGCCGTGCCAGATTTCCTTGAGGTCTTTGAATCGGTCGGGAAATGGTTTGCCCGGATGGAAAGGCGGTTTCATCGGCTTGGGTTTTTCCGGCTTGGTCTGAGCAGGTTTAGAAGCCGGTGCCAGTGGTCGGGTCGGAACAGGTTGAGAAGCAGGGCCAGCAGATTGCAACGACGTTGGCCGGTCTGCAGGCTTGCGAATCGGGGCCGTCGGTTTAGCTGGCTCGGCGGGTTGCGGTATTGGCTGCGGCGGACCTTGCTCCAGCGCCGATTCCAGCGCTTCGATTCCCGGTTGCGCGGCGGCCAGGGCCAGCTCCCAGGGCGAGCGCGCCGCCAACGGTAATTCCGTCGCCTCGGTTCGCAGCACTGCGAGTAAATCGGCCAGGCGTTGCTCCGTTTCCTTCCACGCCTGCTGCCGCTTTTCGGAGCGGGCGTCGCTGGCAGTGTCGCACTGGGGCCAATTGCCCCGAACCATGCCGCTCAGGACAGCACCGAGATATTGGCCGATCCGCTCGGCCAATGGCGAAGTCCCGGCTCCGCTGACCACGGCCAGCATCCGCACCAACCCTTCTGCCAGATCGAGGGCGATTTCCATGCGCTGACAACTGTCGTCGTGTTCCGCCAGTCCGACAGCACAGCGCAGAACTAGCTCCAGAAAATCCTGCCGCAGCGACAATAGCACCAGATAAGCCGTCAAATTCTCCGCACCACTTGCCGGGTCAGTCTCATTTGCCGTAAAAAGGACGCAGAACGGGTCGCTCGCGCTGGCGCTGAGGGGAAAAATTTGTACGGCAGTGATCGGCTCGGCCGCTGTTTCCACCTGGTCGCTTGCCAATGCGGGGTGCCCGGGCCTCCCGCTTTCTGGATGTGTAATACTTGCAGCGAATAGCGAAGAGCGAACAGCGAGTGGGGACCTGTCCGGCGTCCACGGGCCACCCGAATCCGAGTTCGAACGTTTTTCCAGTTCATTGGCGACACGCTCCGCTGCTACTGCCAGCCGACGCAACGTTTCCGCCAAAGGCGGTGATTGTCGCGCCAATTGTTCTCGTGCCGTCTCGGCCAGGGCAAGCAGCCGGGAATGATATGGCCGAAGCAACTCGCGACGATTTTCCGGCGGGAACTGCACGGCTAGCAACGGTAATACCGCCACGCATCGTTCGAACAGAGCCGCCAGTTGCACGCAGGTCGCTGCCGATTCCTTGCGGGCCTGGTTCAGCGTCTCTTCAGCCAGGAGCATGGCGAGTTCCGCCATGCAACTCCAGCGTGTGCCAGCATCCGTGGTATCGAGCAACGGCAGGGTCTGGTCGAGCGTGTGCCAAAGCAGCCGCAACTCAGCCTGCGCCCTGGCCAGCAACTCGCGACCATCGAGCGGCGAGGCCGATGGCGATGCTGTCGCGAAATCGCTTGTCCCGCTGGCTGTCCCGACGCCAGCTGATTTCGCCGAATGGTTTTGTTCACGATTGCCGGCTGGCTGCTGGTCGCCCGCTGCCCGGCTGGCATTTATCTCGTTAGCAATCGGAGGTGCGCTAACCGTCGGGTTCGTGTCGTTTTGCGGATTGCTGGTACCGCTCTGAGCCAGCTGACCGGCTTCGCGACCCGGTGGCATAACCCCCAGCCACATCGTCACCGCCCCCGCAATTACCGCCATGGCGATGCAGGCAACAATGAGCCACCGCAACCGCTCCTGGTTGACTCGCCGGATTTCCGGAGAACTGGCCGGCACCGTTGCCGGAACCCGCCTGGCTGCAGGCTCGGCATCGCCCTTCGTAAAGCCGTGCCGTTGCAGAAACAGCTCCAGGCCTGCCTGACCCGCATTCTCGTCCGGCCCGATTGCCAGCGCCGCTTCCAGCCGAAGCATTCGCTGCCATTGTTGCCGACAACCCGGGCAGACTGCCAGGTGCTTGAGAACAGGTTGCGGCGGCTGTTCTGGCCTGGCAGCACTGAGTATCCAGGCGAGCACTTTATCGCAGACCACGTCAGGCTCCGAAAAATTGCCGGGCCGGGCGACTATGCGTTGTCGCTACCAGAATTCGAGAGCGGGCGCCCCTTAGCGGGTGCCTCGCCGGCGAGTTTCCTCGGAGTCGGTAATTCCCAGTCCAGCAACGACCCAAGTTGCTGCAGTAGCAGCGAGCGGGCACGAAACACCCGCCACCGTGCTGTTTCCTCCGTAATGCCAAGATGGTCGGCAATCTCGCGAAACGACAACTGTTCCTGGGCGCGAAGCAATAGCGGCATGCGATAGCTAAGCGGCAATTGCATCACCGCCTGCCAGAGGCGCTGGCGGACTTCGCGGCCAGCCAGGTCTGCCGAAGGTTCCCTTTCGGGCAAAGCGCGCCCGTTTTGCCGGACATGTCGGCGTTCCAAACGCAGACGCCGACGCCAATCCGTCAGCGCGTTGGCCGCTATCCGGTACAACCAGGCGCGGAAATGTTGGCATATCACCTCGCCTTCGCGCAATTTCTTCCACGCCTTCAGGAAGACTTCCTGCGTCAAGTCTTCCGCGACCGCCGGCTCTGCCGAGCACGCCAGCAGCCAGCGGAAGATTCCCGGCCAATATTCCACCACGAGGCGACCAAACGCTTCGCACTCGCCGGCACAAGCCTGCTTCAGCAGTCGTGCTTCTTCCGCCTGATCCACCGCGTCACCCGCCCTGTTAAACGCAGCCACGGCATTTTCGTTGGCGCTGCCGTGGAAATTTTTTCACCATCAGGAGCAAGGTCAGGTCAGAGCATTTGGTGCCTGATGACGCTGACCTTCGCCGCTTTTTCGTCCGTCAGGCTTACGTTTGCCGATCGCCAGCAGGCTCCTCGACAGTGCTGGCGACAACGAGGTGGCCCTGATAGACCCCTTTCAGCGTTTGCAAGGCGTCCGCCATTCTCCGCAACTGTCGCGCCTTGCCTCGCAGCACGATCACCTCCAGACAGCGATGGTGGTCCAGATGCACATGCAGCGTCGAAATTACCTGCTCCACGTGATGATGCTGCAAATCCAGCAAGCGCGAAACCAACTGGCTGCGGTGATGGTCATAAACGAGCGTCAGCGTCGCGGTCACCGCCTGCTCATCCGCTTGCCACGCTTCCTGCGTCAGTTTCTCGCGGATCAGTTGCCGCACCGCCTCACTTCGCGTCGGATATTTCCGCACCCGACAGAAATGGTCAAAATCCCGCAGCAATTCCGGTTCCAGCGAGATGGAAAAACGTTCGACCTGGGACACGTATCGGCTCCTTGTGCTGCAGCACACTCATGTTGGCGCACGATCATTTCCCCCAGTATGGGTTAGCCCAAGCCGTTGCCACGACAAGAAGGCTTAACGTCTGCGACCGAGTATTATTCTCCAGTATTTCCGTATTACGCAAATCGGCCTACAAATTCCCTGAGGAAGGAATTGCTCACCGACACGAAAAATGCCCTATGCCGATATTCGACCGAAGCCAGCAGGAGCAGCCGCATGCGACTAGTTCGATACGCGACCATTGCTCTAAGCGGACTGTTGCTAACCAGCTTTGCCGTGGGCCATGACCTGGGCGCGGAGGTACACCTGCTAGGGGAGCAGCTGGAAGTGCGGGCCTTTTTCGACGATGGAAGTGTAGCGCGGCACGCATTGGTCGAATTGCTTCGCGCCACCGACCGCCAGCGCCTCGCCGAAGCGCGTACCGATCATCATGGGCGTTGCCGATTACCGAGACCGCCAGCAGGAAGCTATCTGATCCGGGTCAACGCTGGCGCCGGCCACATTCACGAAGAAACCATTACCGTTCCGGCTGCCGCCGCCGGTGCCGCCCGTCCGAACGATTCCCTCACCGCAACCGGTTCGCCAACCCTCCGCGACAATGCAAGCGACGGCAACCGATCTGTCGCCGGTTCGCTGGATGCTTCTTCGCCGACTCTGGTCAGCGAACCGCCAGCGATTCGCATCAGTTCCGGGCCAGGTTACGAGGAAAAAACCCGTTTCCCGTGGCTCAAACTGGCGCTGGGTCTGGCGGCCATTTTCGGACTGGCGACCGCCGCCTGGTGGACCTTGCGCTTCCGACAAGCGCGATGCCCGTCCGCCAACCATACCCGTATCCCGCCACCGGCATCGCGGTGATGCCGTAACGGCGAGCGGCCGATCGCCACTCCTGCTTTCGACGAACCTGACGCCTGCAGCTATTGGCGCCCTTAAAAACAGTGCACGAGGCCGTCCTTCCCGTTGGCATTTCGATGGTGTCGTTGGGTCTGCTCGAAACGCAATTGGCGACGTCACCCTTCGTTGGTTGTAGTTGCTGAGGACGGCGCTGCTGACTGGGACGGTGGGGAAGCGGCCTGGACGTAGCGTAACCGCAAGTCGAACAGCCAGCCACGCAGCAGATTCTCCTCGTGGCGGCTGAGATTGCCCTTGGTCTTTTCCTCCAGCACCCCAAGCATGTCAATGTGGAAGCGGGCCATCTCGAGGTCTGGTCGGCGTTCGCCGGTGACGGGATTTTCTGCGTCTCCCAACGCGATCAGAGCCTGTGAGACCAGACTCTGTACCAACAATGCGAAAGACGCCGGCGGCATTGGCGCCTGCTTTTGCCGCCGTTCTGCATCAATTGCTGCCTGGGTCGCTTCCGCTTCACGTCGTGCCTGCTCTTTCCAATCCTCGTCCACGATGATTTTGCGTTCGCCGGCATCCGGTTGGCTCATGACAACGCCTCCTCCGATTATTGCCACCACCGTCGATCGCCAGCTGCAGGCATCCGCCTCGGTACAAAACGAGGCATGCATAGACAAAGTATTATTCCCCGCTTGCCCCGCCTTCTTCCACCTGTTATGGGGCACCACCCATTTTAAACCCACCCACAAAACCGGGGATGGGTCAGGGTAGAGCTATTCCCGGCTGGACGTACGTGGGCGAACGATTCCTTACCCTTGTCCTCATTGGGCTGGCCCAGTTGACTCGCAGCAGGCTGACGAACGCTGCTGGTGTTGTCGGCGGAAAAGCGGTCGCCCGAATGGTCGCCGGTGGGAACTCGAAACTTCCCGCGTAAAGGCCCAGCAGAACTGAAAATCCTGGGGGCGACAGTAGCCCTGAAGGAACGGGCTCCTGTCATTTGTCGGTAGCGCCATCCACGGCAGTCACGTTCTCGCTATACGAACGCGACGCGCTGCCGGCTGCAGAGTTACGCAGGGCAGCTGGTGCAGGCTCGCCGGGTGAGCTGGCGGCGACAGCCACATTTTCGGCCTGGCGTCTCCCTTCTTTTCGTGCCAGAGCCGCCCGGATGAAATCGGCGAACAACGGATGCGGGCGCACCGGTTTGGATTGGAATTCGGGGTGATATTGCACAGCGATAAACCAGGGATGTTCCGGGAGTTCGATGGCCTCCACAAGTTTGCCATCGGGACTCAGACCGCAAGCGACCATCCCGGCCGACTCGAATGCCGTGCGGTAAGCGTTATTGAATTCGTAACGGTGGCGGTGCCGTTCCGAGATGACCGGCCGCGAGTATATGGCGCGAATGCGGCTGCCTTCCCGCAAGTGGCACGGATAGGCTCCCAGACGCATGGTTCCGCCTTTATCGGCGATCTGGCGCTGCTCATCCATCAGGCAAATGACCGGATGGGGAGTATCCCGGTCAAATTCGGTACTGTTAGCATCGGTGAGTCCCAGGACATTCCTTGCAAATTCGATGGCGGCACATTGCATCCCCAGACAAATGCCGAAGAAGGGGATTTGTTTTTCCCGGGCGTAGCGGATGGCCTCGATCTTGCCCTCAATACCACGATCGCCGAAACCCCCCGGCACGAGTATGCCGTCGCAGTCGGCCAGGACGCGTTCCGGACCGTCACGTTCGATCTCCTCGGCATCCACTTTCCGCACCGAGACGCGGGTAGCCTGGGCCAGCCCGCCGTGATCCAGGGCTTCGTATATGGACTTGTAAGCGTCATGATGGCGGATGTACTTGCCGACCACCGCCACGGTTACCTCGTGGGACGGGTTCATCATTCGCTGCAACAATTGCTTCCAGTCGCTGATATCGAGTGGTTTGGCCTTCAAGCCGAGCTTGTGCACGATAAGCTCGTCGAGCTGATTCTCGGAGAGGCTGATCGGCACCTCGTAAATGCTGTAGGTCTTGTCGAGTTCCTCGATGACCGCATCTGGTTCGATGTTGCAGAACAGGGCGATTTTCTGCTTGTCTTCTTTGGAAAGGGGACGTTCGCTGCGGCAAATCAGGATGTCGGGCTGAATACCGATTTCGCGAAGGCGAGCCACGCTTTGCTGAGTCGGCTTGGTCTTGAGTTCGCGAGCGGCCCGCAGATACGGCACCAGCGTCAGATGGATAAATAGACAATTCTGCTTGCCCACCTGCAGGGCAAACTGGCGGATCGCCTCCAGAAAGGGTAACCCCTCGATGTCCCCCACAGTGCCGCCAATCTCAGTGATGACCACGTCCACGTCGGGAGCCACCACAGCGCGGATCGCCGACTGAATTTCGTCGGTAACATGCGGCACTACCTGCACTGTCTTGCCCAGATACTCACCCCGCCGCTCCTTCTGAATGACGGAAAGATAAATGCGGCCGGTGGTGAAGTTGCAGTTGCGGTCAAGCGGGGCAGAGGTGAAGCGCTCGTAGTGGCCGAGGTCTAGGTCGGTTTCGCTGCCATCATCCAGCACGTACACCTCGCCGTGCTGGTAGGGGCTCATCGTGCCGGGGTCCACGTTGATGTAGGGGTCGAATTTCTGCAGCCGCACTCGCAGGCCACGTCGTTCCAGCAGCATGCCGATGCTGGCACATGTCAGCCCCTTGCCCAGAGAACTGCATACGCCGCCGGTTACGAAAATATGCTTGGTCATGGTGTGGTTTTCCTGTGTCAGCAGCCGGTGAGCCATGTCGCCTCGCTGGCGGCACTGGGAGCAGTTACCACTCCAGGATGGCGCGACTCGCGGTCACGGTCTTCGAGCATTTGCAAATAGGCCATCCACCTGCACCAGTTTTCATCTGAGCATTAGGCGGTAAGCGGCCAGAGTGAATCCCACGTTTCGTTCGCCGCCACCCATTTGCCGCTATTTTAGGAATGCTTGCCAACTGCCGAAACCGGAAGCCACCGGGGAGGCTGGATTTCGTGCTCAGGCAACGGTTTTCCTGGCAGCGAGAACACGCGGATGGCGGTCGGTGTCATAAATAGTCGGTTCCAGCTGCAACGTGGTCAGTGTACCAAGGAGCTGGCGAACGGGCTGTTCCTGGGCGGCGCCGATCTCCAGCAACAAATAGCCGCCCACCTGCAGAAACTCGCTGGCTTGGCGGATGATCCGTTCGACAACGGTCAGACCGCCCGGTCCACCACGCAGAGCGAGTTCCGGCTCATATTGGCGAACACCGACGGGCAAGCGGGAAAGTTCTTCGTCGGCAATGTAAGGCGGATTGCTGACAATCGCATCGAAAAGCGAGCCGGTTGGCAGTGGCGCAAACAGGTCGCCCTGCAGCAAGGTCACGCGGTCGGCGACGTGGTGTCGCTCAGCGTTACGGCGAGCGACTTCCAACGCATCAGCGCTAATGTCCAAGGCCACCACGCGAGCGTTGGCGAGATATTTGGCCAGAGTAACAGCGATATTGCCGCTGCCGGTGCCCAGGTCCAGAATCTGCGGCGCCGAATGGTGTCGCAGCCGATTCAAGCATTCCGCTACCAGCGTTTCCGTGCTGGGACGGGGAATGAGTACCGCAGGACTGACCTCGAATTCCAGGGAGAAAAACTCCTTGCGCCCTACCAGGTAAGCGACCGGGCAACCTTCCGCGCGTTGCCGTACCAGTTCACGAAACCGTTGCCGCACCGTTTCCGAAGCCGGTTCCTGGAAATGCGTGTACAGATCGATGCGTCGGCAGCCTTGGGCATGAGCGAGCAAAACCTCGGCGTCGAGTCGCGGCGTTTCCGAGCCACGCTCCGCCAGAAACTGCGTTGTCCACTGCAACAATCGGCCCAGGGTCCAATCCATTTCTAGTCGCTACTGGCCGCTTTGATCAGGCGGTGGCTGCGTCCTGCGCGGTTAGCCAATTCGGGTAGCCCACGCCCAGCGCCGTTGCCACCACGACGGCGAACGGATGCCTGCCGTTTTGGCAAGATTTCGCCGTGCTGCTTGCCACCACACAGGACTGCGGCGGCGGAATCTGGTCAATCCTCGCTGGACGCGGCAGGCTTGCACATGCCGCTCTCCGTGGCAGTGGCGGCGACGACCTTCTCCAGCGACAGTTGCTCGAATTGCTGGCGTCGGTCGTATTCTACCAGAGCGCGGATCAGTTCGTGCAACTCCCCGTTAAGGATCGCATCAAGCTTGTACAGCGTCAGGCCGATGCGGTGATCCGTGACGCGATTCTGCGGAAAGTTATAGGTGCGAATGCGGTCAGAACGGTCGCCACTGCCGATAAGAGAACGGCGTTGCTGGGCACGTTCCCGCTCCCTTTGACTGGCGAGATGCTGATAGAGCTTGGCCCGAAGCATGCGCCAGGCCGTCGCCTTGTTCTTATGCTGGCTGCGTTCATTGCGGCATTCTGCAACAATCCCGGTTGGCAAATGGACGATGCGTACTCCACTCTGGGTCTTGTTCTGGTGTTGACCACCTGGGCCGCCCGAAGCAAACGTGTCAATCCGCACTTCGTCGGGCTTGATCTCAATTTCGATTTCTTCCGGTTCCGCCAGGACAGCAACGGTGGCAGCGGAGGTGTGAATGCGTCCTTGCTGTTCCGTTTTCGGCACCCGTTGCACACGATGCCCGCCCGACTCGTAACGCAATTCGCGATAGACATTTTCCCCCGTAATGCTGCAAATGATTTCTTTGAACCCGCCCAGGTCGGTGGCGTGGAAATCGAGCACCTCCACTTTCCAGCCCCGCGAGGCGGCGTATTTTTCGTACATGCGGAACAAGTCGGCAGCAAAGAGTGCCGCCTCTTCACCACCGGTTCCGGCACGAATCTCCAAAATGACGCTGTCGCGATCCTCGGCGGGGTCAACCAGCAACAACTCTTCCAATCGCTGGCGGAGTTGCTGTTGCTTTTGCCGGAGCTGCTGTGCCTCTTGCTCAGCATAAACCCGTAATTCCGGGTCTTTTTCCGAGGCAGCGAGATGTTCGGCCTGGAGAAGTTCCTGCTCGACCTGGCGATATTCGAGATAAGGCCTGGCCACGCGGGCCAGCAGACCATGTTCCTTGGCGAGCTGGCTGGCGCGCTGACTATCCGCGATCACAGCTGGGTCGCCCAACTGCCATTCCACCTCCCGATACCGCTGCAGGATTTCGTCCAGTTTCGCCCACATGGTTTCCGCCTAGTACCACGGGCCAATGTCCCACGCTTGGCTCACGGCAGACCAAAGAACCACCGAGGCACGAAGACACGAAGAAAAAAAATTTCGTGTCCTCGTAGCTGGAGTTTCGCGAACCTGACCTACTTACCGCTGGCCTGGCCTTCGCCCTGCCGGCGATACTTACGCAAGAACCGTTCCACCCGGCCGGCCGTGTCCACGTATTTCATCTTGCCCGTGAAAAAAGGATGGCAGGCCGAGCAGATCTCCACGTGAATTTCCCGTTTCGTACTGCGAGTCTTGAACGTGTTGCCGCAACCGCAGGTCACGGTCGCCTCGACATATTCCGGATGAATCCCTTTTTTCATCGCGGTGATCTCCTCTTTGATACGCCAACGAACCAGCAATGGTTCGCCCCAATTCGAGCCGCTATCGTTTCAGGACAATGTAGTCTATGCCAAGAATGCCGGGTGGAAAAGAGCGATCCCAGCCGAACCGTGCGCATTGATGCAAAGGGCGCGAAGCCCATCATTCGGGCGTGTAGTCCGCTTCCATGGCGCCTGGCTATCATCGCGAGGTCTGACTCGCCGACTTGTCCGTGCCCCGCAAGGAACATGGCGGTTCCGCTTGACCACGTGCACCGATGCGAGAGCATGCATCAGGAGAAGATGGGGCCGAACTCCGGGCAAAACTTCCGAGCTCACGTCGCAGGCGTGCACACATCTTCTGCGGCACAGTCGGCAGCGTTTAGTTCCAGCCTGGCCAAGCGGTAATCGGCACGCCCAGGGTTACCACGTACACTTCGCCGGTGAACGCCCGTGCCGCTGGATTCAAAAAACCGCGTTTCCAGGCGGCCATGGTAGCAGTACAGCGTGCCCGAATTGCTGGCCCAGCCGCCTCGCCAGTGTCGCAATCCAGCCCCGAGGGAATGTCCACGGCCAGGGTCGGCTGGCCGACGCCATTGAGCAATTCCACGACCCGATCAAACGGCGGACGGAGCGGACCTTTCAGCCCGGTGCCAAAGAGGGCATCGGCAATCCAGTCAGCAGAGGCCAGTTCGGCTAATAGCCGGGTTTCCTCCAGAGGCGAAGTCCAGAACGGCACTAGCGGGAGGTGAAGTCGGCGGTAAAGCAAGGCGGCCCAGTGAGCATCGCCGCTGAGTTGATCGGGATCGGCAAACGCCAGCACTCGTACTTCGACGCCCAGCAACGCTAGATAGCGACCCAGCACATACCCATCGCCGCCGTTGTTTCCCCGACCGCAGCAGATGACGACACGTTTGGGCCTAGGATAACGACCACCCGCAAAGTCCTCCAGCCGAAGCGCAATCGAACTGGAGTCGGCCACCGACCTGGGCCCGGCGTTATCGCTCTCGCTCAGGCCGTGCACCCGGAGCAACACTTCGGCACAGCCACGTCCCGCGTTCTCCATCAGCACAACGCCAGGCACCCCCATTTCCTCGATGGCCCAGCGGTCGAATGCCTGCATTTGTTCTCGCGTCAGTGCTGGCTGGCCGATCATGCTTACCATCCAATGGCGGCATGCAGGTGCACCAGAAAGCCGGCTTTTTCATCCTGGGGTACCTGCAACCGCCAAAACGTACAACCCCGGAGCCGGCGGATCAAAGAGAAAGACGGCACGCCTTTCGGCCAAGGTATATTGCTGCACTACCTTCTCTGCGTTGTCCAGTGGCGACTTGTTGGCGATGATTTCGACATGGCAGGCGGGTTCGGGCCATTTCTCCAGTTCCAGCACCAGCAGCAGACGCTGGCTGGGCTGGAGTACATCTATCGGATGCGTGTTGAATTTGCGTATGGCAAACGGGCGATAGATGCGCTTAGCCACCAGAGTCATTTTGTCAAACTCCGGCGGAACGGCTCGGGCATCGCCAGGTCGGGTAGAGACCGGCAACTTACCGGTCTCCGGCACCGTACCACGCCATATGTTCAGGCTGTCCAATAACCCTTCGCCGCGCTCCTGCACTTCCGGAGTTTCGAGGAGTTGCCGAATCTGATCGGCACCAACCACCGGCCGGTTCTGGGCAATCACGCCGTTCGGCAATCGCACGAACTGGGCATACAACCCAACCAGTTCGCCATTCGGATTAAACATGCCTGCCCCTGGCAAAACCGTGTTGGTCGTCGTCCAGTCCACGTTGAAAAGCTGCAAATCTGGGCCGACGACCGGATTTGGCAACAAGCAGACCCGAGCCGGCTCCTGAACCGGGTGGTCGGAGACGACGAAATCAGGGCTAGCGGTTCGGCCGATGGCATAGAGCCGCTGCCCGACACGCAATTGCCGTACATCTTTGGCCAACGGCACAGGTCGAATGCCGTGCTCCTGTAACCGCGACCGTACCTTGTCCGGTGGCTCAGTAAAACCCAGCAGCACCACCTCCGCAAACGGAGCATTATGCGCTACCGCCGGAATGACCTCCTCGGTCAAGAGTCCCTTGCCACCGGCGTCGAAAAAGGTCGCCAGGATTCGCTCCTGCTGGAAGCGCAGCTGCTCCTTGAGCGTGGCCAGATAAAGTTGCCCGTCGTGCTCCACCAGAACGGCATGCCCGTAAGGGCGCCGACCGCCCAGACAGGCAACGCAAGGAATAAGCTGACTCAGGTCTTTCTCCGCAACGGCTGGCGGGGTTGGTACGCCGCTAGGAGGAACGGGTTGCGCCAGGCGTTCCATGCCGGCCTCGAACTGCCCACCGAGATAAGCCAACACCGCCACCGCCGCAATTCCGCCACCTACCAATAGTGCTGCCAGACATAGAAACAGCACACTCAACGACCGGCGGGGACGTGGCTCCGATTCGTCTTCCACTACCGCCACCGGAGCAGGTCGAGGACCAGCGATACCCTGCCCTGCTGCGACCGGTGCTGTCGGAGTTGCAATTTCTTGTGGTAAAACGAAGATCGTTCGGCAGACCGAGCAGCGTCCCCGTTTGCCCTGCGCCAGCAACGGAAAACGCTGCCGCGATTGGCAATACGGACAAACATACTCGAAAAATTGCGGCTGGCTCATTTTCCTCCCCCCTCATTTCAACCATGCCGCAGCCCAGTGCAATTGGCCGAGCACCATGACTAGAACCCGCCTCGGTTCGGCCGAGGCGTGCGTGCGGAAGTTATCTTATAAGGCACCTGTTAGCCGTCCGCCCCTACCCTTGCCGACCTTGCGGCAGCCTATGGTCGTTATATCCATCATCCTGCTCGCAGGAAGCCAACAGTGGATTAGCGAGCAAACTCCCGCAGCGAAGGCCGCGGCGACGACTGAAGCGGTCGAACTGAGAACATCCCAAGCGCGAGCTTCCCAGCGTTTTTCGGGTTGCCGAGTGTGGAGAAGCATCGAACTTCAGCTTTCTGCCATTGTGGCAGACACCCATCCATCGTGTCAGAGCCAAGGCAAACGATAGCGGCCTTATTTGTCGCAAGTCTATTCAAACTCATGACTTACTATAATCGTCAAATTTGCCTGGATTTGGCATTGCGATTGCTCAAGAGGTGCTCAGACAGGCGGAGGAACAGGCATGATTATCTGGCCGTTTCGGTCCTCCTGGGATGCTCTGGATGAACTCCAGCGGGAGATGGAGCGAATTTTCAATCTCACGCTGGTCACTAGCCGTTTCCTCTGGGAAGCGGGCAGGCAATATCCGCCGATCAATGTGTATGAGACGGCCACGGAGTTTATTTTGATAGCTCCAGTGCCTGGTCTGAAGCCGCAAGACCTGGAAGTGACCACCGTGGGGGATCGCATTACCATCCGTGGTGAACGCAAACGCCCGCAGATGGCGCCGGAGGAAACATTCCGGCGAGAAGAACGGTGGATGGGAAGCTGGTCCCGCAGTGTCCAGCTGCCTAACCGGGCCGATCCTGGCCAGATTACAGCGACGCTGGAGAACGGACTGCTGGTGCTCCGCATCAGCAAGGTCCCGGAGGCACAATCACGGCAAGTGCAGATTCGCACCAGTTAAGCGGCGGGCGTCAGTCCGCCGGGAGCGTCGGGAGGCGACCATGATGCCCGAGTCGGAACAACTTCTGCAACCGCGTGTGGTCGGCAATTCGGATACACCCGACCGCACGGAAAATGTGTTCACGCCGGCCCTCGATATTTACGAAACGCCCGACGGGCTGGTGCTGGAAGCTGATCTGCCGGGAGTCAGCGGCAATAATCTCCGGGTCAACGTCCAGGGCAAAGTGCTGGAAATTTTTGGCAAGGTGTGCTGGCCAGTTCCGAGCGACGCACGGCCCATTTATGAAGAGGTGCGCGTCGGCGACTTTTTCCGCTCGTTCATATTACCGGAAGAAATCGATGCGGACGCGATCACCGCAGAGTTCCAAAACGGGCTACTGCGCTTGGTTTTGCCCAAACAAAAGCGTGCGCGGCCACGGCGAATCGAAGTCAAGGTTGTCCAGCCCGACCAGCCCACTGACTGACAGGCGAATGATCTGCGGCAACCGACGGTGGGCTTACATTCCCGTCCCTGGTCAGCACCGAAACTCCGCCAGTCGCCAACCAATCATCGCGGCAGAGCCGTTGCGCATTTTCCTTTCTCCTACCGTCGGAAATGAAAATAGCGGATTGCGCGCGGGCCTGTTAGAGCCTTGTGTCAAAACTCCAGAGTTCGGCGAATGGCATCGAGGATGCGCGGGACACTCGGCAGGTACCACTGTTCGCGGGCAAAAAAGGGATACGGAACATCGTACCCGGTCACACGAACCACTGGGGAATGCAGATGTAACAGGCATTGCTCATTGATACGGGCGATGATCTCCGCTCCCAGGCCGCAACTCCGGGGCGCCTCATGCACTACCACACAGCGACCCGTCTTTTGCACGGACTGGACAATCGCCGCCGTATCCATCGGCACTACGGTCAGCAGATCGATGACCTCGATGGTAATCTGAAACTCTCGCTCGGCCAGCTCAGCAGCCTGCAGGCATTCCTGCAACATGGCTCCGTAGGTGACCAGCGTAACGTGCCGACCGGACCGCACTACCTCCGCTTCGCCGATCGGAAAAGTTTCTTCCTCGTCGGGGACTTCCTCACGCAGGGAACGATAGACGCGTTTGGGTTCGAGGAAGACGACCGGGTCGGGATCGCGGATGCTGGAGACCAACAGTGCCCGTGCCCGTCGGGGTCGCGAGGGAATTACCACCTTCAGTCCGGGCAGTTGAACGTAAACCGCCTCCTCGCTTTCATTGTGGAGTTCCAATGCTCGCACGCCACCACCCCACGGGCTGCGAACCACCAGGGGCACCTGAAAGGTTCCCCGCGACCGGCAGCGAAACCGTGCTGCCAGCAGTCCCAGTTGATGTAGGGCATTAAACATGAAGGCGCTGAACTGAATCTCCGCGACCGGCCGCAAACCGGCCAGCGCCAGGCCAATCGAGGTGCCCACGATCCCGGCTTCCGAAACCGGCGTATCTATCACTCGCCTCGGGCCGAACCGTTCCAACAATCCTTCCGTCACCCGAAATACCCCGCCCTGACGGGCGACGTCTTCGCCAAGAAGAACAATGCGATCGTCCTTTTCCATCTCCTGCCGCAGAGCAAGATTGAGCGCCTGCACTAGGTTCCGCAGCGCCATTTACGATCTCCGCAGCGATTGGGAAGTGGAAACCGCAGGCGGGCCGAATTCCGCAGCCTGGCGTTTCTGCGCAGCCAGATCGGGCGGTAGTTCGGCATAAACATACTCGAACATTTCCAGCGGGTCGATCTGGGCAAGCTCCGCTTCCGCTTGTCGGACGGCCAGCTCGATTTCCGCTTGCAATTCCCGCTCCAGTTCCGCTTGTTGTTCTGCCGACCATAAGCCTCGTTGTTCCAGATAGGCGCGCCAGCGCTTGATCGGATCGCGAGCTTCCCAGGCACGACGTTCCTCTTCATCGCGGTAGCGGCGGGGATCGTCGGCAGAAGTGTGGGGCCCGAGGCGATAGGTCAGGCATTCGATGAGTGTCGGTCCTTGACCGCGGCGAGCACGCGCCACTGCCTCCTGGGCCGCCACATAACACGCCAGTACGTCATTGCCATCCACCACGATGCCGTTAAACCCGTAGGCGATCGCTTTCTGGGCCAGCGTCTCTGAGCGGGATTGCTGATAGCGTGGCACGGAAATGGCATACTGGTTGTTGATGCACACGAACACGACCGGCGCCTGAAATACCCCCGCGAGGTTACACGCCTCGTGAAAATCCCCCTCGGACGTAGCCCCGTCGCCGAAAAAGACCATGCTCACTTCCTCCCGCTGGCGAATCCAGGCCGCCAGCGCTAAACCGACCGCATGCAAACTCTGGCTGCCGATCAGAATAGGAATCGGCAGGATACGCAGTTCCGGCGGATAGACGCAGCCTTCCTCCAACCCCATCCAGAACAGCAGCAGATTTCGGATTGGCAGGCCGCGATACAGCAATGCCGAGTTTTCACGGTAACACGGCACAATCCAGTCCTCGGGTCGCAACGCCAGCGCACAACCGAGGCTGGCCGCCTCCTGACCCAGCACACTGGGAAACGTACCCAGTCGGCCCTGCTGCTGCAAAATAAGCATGCGGCGATCCAGCAACCGCGCCAACGTCATATAGCGTTGCACCTGCAATAACGTTTCCACGGGCAGGGTTGGTTCCAGGGCCGTCTCGGCTACGCCGTTCTCGTCAAGGATCTGCAGGTATTCGACGGTAAATTGTGCTACCTGCTTTCGCGGCATGCACTCGTTAGCCTCCGGCTTGGCTCGTTTGGCGAGCGGAATTGTCACCGATTGGCAGCAGCAGACACCGATGCAATGACACGAAAAGGCTCTGCCTCCACTCCAGGGCTAATGCCCAGCACACCTTCATCGCGGGTTGCGCTTGTTCTATCGCCTGCGCACACAAAATGCAAGCGGGAGACGTCGAGTTGCCTGCGCTCGCAGAAAGCCAGGTGAAACCTGTGGAAAGTTGCCCGCTAACCACACCGCCCGGTCGCACCCACACTGGAACTCTCGCAGCTACACCTTACCCAACTGCGCACCGCCAGGCTATGCACAACTTCTCATGCCCGTCAGCAAACTGGCGGCACCTCCATCGGAACTATACCACCGCCCATAGTGTGGCCAACGCGGCAATATGAGAGATAAACCGCAGGACGCGCGCCTTATGCCCCCAGATACCGCTATGTCCTGCGGGAGTTGACGCCGCCTCGTTCTGCATGGGCGATCAATGGTTCAGGAAGAATTCGTTGGAGTTCAATAGCGCCCAGAGGATGTCCTGATAGGCAATCTCCAGGCTCTTGCTTTGCCGGATAATTTGCTGGCAAGCTTGGCGTTCTTTGGCGTTGGGCGGACGACTGAGGGCGGCCAGGAAAATGTAGTCGAGTCCGTTTGGACGTCGCGATGCGGCCCAGGTGGTGCTGCCGGTTTCGGCACGAACGGCCGTGTTGATGCGATCGCCGTTGAGTAGCATCAGCGCCTGAACAATCGTACCGTTGAAGGTAGCCTCGTTGCCCTCATCATCGCCGAATCGCACAGTGAATTCGCGGAGCCAATCTTCGTACATCTTCCGCCGTTCTTCCGGGGTTTTCTTGGTATATTCCGCCCCGGTGGCAGTCATAATAGAATCCACTAGCTGTTCGGGCGACATCGCCTTCAACTGCATGCGCGCGAAAAACGGACCCGCGTCCTGGGAGCGATTGGTCTTATTCGCGATACTGGAAAGAGCGTAAGGCCGCGACAATGTGATCCAGGTGATGAGCCGACGCAGATCGTAATTGCTGGCGACGAATGCCTGGGCAAGTTTGTCGAGTAACTCCGCATGGGCGATTTCGTTGTGCTCGCCGAAATCATCAAAGGGGTGGCAGAAACCGCGACCGAAGAAGTGAGCCCAGTAGCGATTGACGAGCGCTTTGGCGAACATCGGGTCCTGCGTGACCAGTTCGGCCAGCACCTCGCGGCGTTTGCCCGGTTCGAGTTTCTCCGGTCGCGTGCCGTCCAGGTAGGCCGCGCTAACGCGAAGTACTAACCCGTTACGCTGTTCATAAAACACCGCAGCAGTTTCATTGACGCTCGGGTCTTCCTCAACGGTGTAAAAGCGGCCGACCGTCTTCTTGACGTTCCCCTGAATCACCAGAGGTTCGCGTTTGACCTGGCGCAGAAACGCATTGAATTTCCAGAACTGATCCTGCTTGCGCGAGTCAATGAAGGGGTGGTTATGGCACTGGGTGCACTGCACTTGCGTGCCGAGAAACACACGAGTAATCCGCGAAGTCAACGGCACCATGTCGAAATAACCGTCGCGGCTACGTTCGCTGGCGGGCACTGGCTCACCGACCCAGGCGGCGATAAAATTGGCCGGGCCGTTTTCATCGCACTTTCCCTTGGCAGTGATAAGTTCCTTGACCATCTGGTTGTATGGCTTGTTGATAGCGAAACCCTCGGCCAGCCAGGAATGGAGCTTCGCGCGGCTGATACCGGGCGGACTGGTACGCGTCAACAGCCAGACTGTCCAGATACTCGCCCAGCTATCGGCATAGTCGTCGCTACGCACTAGCGTTTGCACGAGTTGCTTGCGACGCGTGGCGGTTGGCATTTTCATGTAGGATTCGATTTCGGCCACCGTGGGAATGCGCCCGACTACATCCAGGTACACGCGGCGTAGCCATTCGTATTCGGTGGCAGCTTTCGACGGTTCGATGCCGTTGTCGGCCCAGGCTTTTTCCAGGGTCGTGTTGATGTAATTGATGATGTCGTCGTCCAGGATCGAACCGTTGCTGCCTGGAGTGGCCTGCCCGGCTTGCGATGCAGTCTGGCTGAACGTCAGTGCCAGACCGAAAACCATCAGCATCGCCGACCAGAGCCAGCGATCCACGGCGGCCTTGCGGCTACCGCTGAGTCTGCAACCCATCCCGTTCCATGCCCGCATGTTTTTTCCTCCCGGCCCGATGGCTTGCCGTGTCAAATTGTCGCAGTGGCTTCCAAAGTATCCTATGGCAGCGGAGGTAAGCTGGGGAGACATTCCGTAAGTTTGGACGTAACCGCGAGCCTGGAAGTTCCCGTTTCGACCGTGCCAACCGTTGCCAGATCGGTAACCGGCCGATAAGTTATCAGTGGAACTGCCCGCCTGAAATTCGCCCTGCCTGCCGCGAACTAGTTGGCGAGGAATCTGAGCCATGCGCACGCTGGTAATCAGTTCGCTGTGCGGATTGGGATTGCTGCTGTCGTACGCGCTAGCGGCACCGCCTGGTGAGAAGTCTGCGGCCAATTCCGCGGGTGCAACGGATGCGAAAAGTGAGCCCGCCACTGCTTCGGGAAGCACGAAGGACTCCCGCTCCCCGCACTTAAATGGTACCGTGGATTTCCACCGCGACATTCAGCCGATCTTGGCCCGGCATTGCCTTTCCTGCCACGGGCCGCGAAAAGCCAAGGGCGGTTTGCGACTCGATCATCCGGATTTAACGTTCAAAGGCGGTAATTCCGGGCCGGTCATCGTTCCTGGCGACAGTCGGAAGAGTCGCCTCGTCCGTGTCCTGGATGGCAGCGACCCGGACCTGAAAATGCCCGAGGGGGGTAACCCGCTTTCTGCAGACGAAATTGCCAAATTGCGGGCCTGGATCGATCAGGGTGCCCACTGGCCGAAACCTGCCGAAGGCCCAGCGGCGCTGCGTTCGGATCACTGGGCCTACCAACCGATTCGGCGACCGGCGATTCCAGCGGTGAAAAATGCCACCTGGGTGCGCAATCCCATTGATGCGTTTGTGCTGGCGCGGCTGGAACAGGAAGGCATTGCACCATCGCCCGAAGCCGATCGGTTGAAGCTGTTACGGCGAGTGAGTCTTGACTTGACCGGTCTGCCACCGACCCTGGTAGAAATTGAGGCGTTCCTCCGCGACACCAGCCCGGATGCTTACGAACGGGCTGTAGACCGTTTGCTCGATTCGCCACACTACGGTGAACGCTGGGCACGCCACTGGCTCGATCTGGCTCGCTATGCCGACAGTGACGGCTACGAAAAGGACCTGGGCCGACCCTGGGCCTGGCGCTGGCGAAACTGGGTGATTGACGCGCTGAACCGCGACATGCCTTTCGACCGGTTCGTGATCGAGCAGCTGGCGGGCGACCTGCTACCGAATGCCACCACCGAACAGAAAGTGGCGACCGGTTTTCACCGCAACACGCTGACCAATCGCGAAGGGGGCGTGGATCAGGAACAGTTCCGCGTCGAGGCGGTGGTGGATCGCGTCAACACGACGTTCGCCGTCTTTTTCGGCACGACCATGAATTGCTGCCAGTGCCACGACCACAAGTACGATCCCTTTACGCAGCGGGAGTTTTACCAGCTTTTCGCCTTTTTCAACAGCGACCGAGAAGTGGATATCCCCGCACCTTTGCCGGGCGAAGAAGAAATGCTGCGTCCGAAACTGGCCGAGCACGAAAAACGTCGGCAGGAGCTCGTGCAGGCAATCGAAAAGCGTCGGCAGGAGCTAGCGGGGAAACTGACCCAATGGGAAGCTACGCTCCAGGCTGCCGAACGCGAAAAACTACCGGCCGGTGTCCGCAGTGCCTTGCAAACACCGCCTGCCCAGCGCACCGCTACACAGCAGAAGACCTTGCTCGATTACCTGGCCAGCACCGATGCCACGCTGGCAACACTCCACAAGAAACTGCAAGCCCACGATCGCGCCAAACCGACCGTCTCGCAGGCACAGACGCTGGCACTTGGTCCGCTGCGGAAAACGCATGTGCTGATTCGTGGCGATTTTCTGCGGCCTGGCGCAGAGGTACAGCCGGGCACACCGGCCGTCCTGCATCCGTTCAAACCGAAACATAATCCGCCCAACCGACTTGACCTCGCGGAATGGATTGTTGATCCTGCCAATCCGCTGACCCCGCGGGTTACCGTCAACTGGATCTGGCAGCGGTATTTCGGTCGCGGTATTGTGCCGACGGTGAACGATTTCGGCACCCAGGGAGAAAAACCGTCCCATCCGGAGTTGCTCGACTGGCTCGCCTCGGAATTCATCCGCCAGGGATGGAGCTTGAAAAAACTGCACCGTTTGATCGTAACTTCGGCGACGTATCGGCAATCGTCGGCGTATCGGCCGGAGCTGGAGCAACGCGATCCGTATAACGCTCTGTTAGCTCGGCAGAATCGCTTGCGGCTGGAGGCCGAGGTTATCCGCGACAATGCCCTGGCGGTCAGCGGTCTTCTGGTGCGACGCATTGGCGGCCCGAGTGTACGCCCGCCGCAACCTGCCGGTATTTCCGAATTGACTTACGCCGGTAGTGCTAAATGGGTCGAAAGCACAGGCCCGGACCGCTATCGTCGTGGCCTGTACATCTGGTTCCAGCGAACCAGTCCGTATCCGACGCTGGTGATGTTCGATGCGCCGGACTCGAATGTCTGCTGCATGAAACGCGAACGCTCAAACACACCGCTGCAGTCGCTGACCCTGCTCAACGACGTGGTATTCGTGGAATGTGCCCAGGCCTTCGGCCAACGTCTGGCGGTGATGTCGGGCACGGTCGCGGATCGGCTGCGCATGGCGTTTCGCTCCGCTTTGACCCGCGAACCGACGCCGGGCGAACTGAGCCGGCTGGAAACGCTCTGGCGTGAATTTGTCGCCGAAGCCGAACGCGACCCAAAAGCCGCAGAGGTCCTGCTTGGCCAATACCGACCGGCGAACGTGCCGGTGCCGCAAGCACTGGCCTGGGTTGGTGTCGCTCGCGTGCTGCTGAACCTCGACGAATTCATCACCCGTGAGTAACGCCGCAAACAATCGCTGCCGATCTGGAGGATACCAGCCATGGCGCCCTGGCAGGAGTGGTTGCTGCAAAGCCGACGCGCGTTTCTGACTTCGACGGCTGGAGGAATCGGTCTGTTAGCTCTGGCCAGCATGCTTCGCGATGACCAATTGTTGGCGGAAGAAGCCTACCTCGACCGCCGTATCAACCCGCTGGCGCCTCGACCAGGACATTTCCCGGGCAAAGCGAAAAACTGTATCTGCATCTACCTGGAGGGCGGGCCGAGCCAGCTTGATCTGTTTGACCCCAAACCGAAGCTCAACGAATTGCACGGCCAGAAGCTGCCGGAATCGCTGATCAAGAACGTGCGGTTTGCGTTCATCCAGAAGGACACGGCCACGCTCATGGGTAGCCCGCGCAAATTCAAAAAATACGGCCAGTGTGGCATGGAATTGTCCGACTTTCTACCGCACCTGGCCACCTGCGTGGACGACATTTGCCTGATCCGCTCAATGTGGACGGAGGCGTTCAACCACCACCCGGGGCAGTTGTTGATGAACACGGGTTCGACGCAGTTTGGCCGCCCCAGCATGGGCTCGTGGCTGGTGTACGGACTGGGAAGCGAATCGCGGAACCTGCCCGGCTACGTGGTGCTGACTTCCGGTCGCGGTACCAGTGGTGGCACCTCGAACTGGTCAAGCGGTTTTCTGCCGACGAGTTATGGCGGTGTTTTATTCCGCAATCAGGGCGAGCCGGTGTTGAATCTCAACAATCCGCCGGGGCTGACCCGCACCATGCAGGAGAAAACGATTGGTGCACTGCGCGACCTCAATCAGATGCACGGCAGCGTCGCCCGCGATCCGGAGATTCAGAGCCGCATCGCCGCCTACGAACTGGCTTTCCGCATGCAGGCTGCCGCCCCAGAATTGCTCGATTTCAGCAACGAGACCAAAGAAACGATCGAGATGTACGGGCTGGATCGCAACGATGACGGCACCAGTTCCCGCGGCGGTGGACGGGGCGTGTATCATTCCTTCGCCCTGAACTGTCTGCTGGCTCGCCGACTTGTCGAACGGGGTGTCCGCTTCGTCTCGATTTTCCACGCTTCCTGGGATCACCACAGCAACCTGGACAAAGAACTGGCCTTCAACTGCAAAATGGCCGACCAGCCTATCGCCGCTTTGTTGAAGGATTTGAAACGGCGTGGCCTGCTCGATTCGACGCTGGTGATCTGGCTCTCGGAGTTCGGACGCACACCGCTGGGCGAAAACCGACCGGGATTTACCAGCGTCTCCGGCCGGGATCACCATCCGTTCGCCTTCAGCATCTGGCTGGCCGGCGGCGGTATCAAAGGCGGACAGGTCATCGGCAAGACCGATGAAATCGGCTGGAACATCGTCGAAGACCCGATCCACGTCCACGACCTGCACGCGACGATTCTGCACCTGTTTGGTTTCGACCACACCAAACTCACCTACCGTTTCCAGGGCCGCGACTTCCGACTCACCGACATCGGCGGCCGCGTCATCACCAAAATGCTGGCGTGAACCTGCTGGCCTGAGACTTCAAACGGCCTCTCCTTGACCGCCAGCAGCCCGGTGATTCTCGGATTGACCAGGAGACGGGGCGTTGACCGTGTCCGCTGCGAGAATTTCTAATAGCTCGCTGGCCACGAACCAACGTGGGCGTGGGCGAACCTGTGGCGGTTGCCACCGTGTGAGAATACCGGCTGCGATCAGCCGATCGACCAGCATCTTCGCTGCCCGGTAACTTACGCCCAGTAAACGTTGTACCTGCGGGATGGTAACTGCTGGCCAAACGAAAAGATTCTCCAGCACCTTCAAAGCCTTGGCAGAGCGCTGCCGGGTGGCCAATAGCCGGTCCCGCCATTTTTGCTGTAAGTCCATGATGGCCTCAACACGCCGCAGGGCATCTACGCTCTCTTGGTACACACCTCGCAGGAAAAACATCAGCCATTCTCGCCAAGCCCCGTGTTGGCTGACCGCCAGCAAGTGGTCATAGTACTGGTCTCGGTGTCGCTCGAAATAAGCGCTGAGCCAGAGCAACGGGCAGCGTAAGACTTTCCAATGAAGCAAACAGAGAACGATGAGCAGCCGCCCAATGCGACCATTGCCGTCTTGAAAAGGATGAATGGCCTCGAACTGATAGTGCACCAGCGCTGCACGAACCAGCAGAGGATACTCATGAGGCTGATGGATGTAGCGCTCCAGGTTCCCGAGCAGATCAGGCAGCTCTTCCGCTGGCGGCGGGATAAAAGCTGCTTGGCGCAGCAAGCAACCCGGTAGCCCGATCCAGTTCTGAGACCGGCGAAATTCTCCAGGTGTGCGTTCCTGCCCGCGCACACCGTGCAGCAGCCGGCGATGTACCTCCCGCAGTAACCGCAAACTCATCGGCAAGCCACCGGGACTGGCGATTTGCTCCAAGGCAAATTCGGTTGCCCCGACCAGGTTCATGACCTCTCGGACGTCGCGGTCCCGTTCCCCTAAGCTCTCAGTGTCCAGCTGGAACAGGAGCAAATCTGTCAGTTCGGCCTGGGTTCCCTCAATACGGGATGATAAAAGGGCCTCGCGACGCGTGAAAGGCCGGATCAAGAGGTACGGATTACTTAGCTGCGAGCCGATTCCATCGAGCCGGCCCAATGCCAGAGTGGCTTCGTCCAGCACGTTCACCAGTTCGGTGTCGAGTGTCAACTTTGGTGGCAGAGGATTGGGAATAAACGCCCAATAGGCTAACTCGCCACTACCGATGCGGCGCACATGGCCGGTCGAACTGCCGGCAAATTGTCTTGGTTCCATCTCAGCACCACCTTCCCAGCGGCCGGGTGCTGTCTCTTAGCCGCAAACCGTCCCGGCGAGGAGCGTTGTAGTCGAGTCCGGTATCGGCCAAGCAGGCATGGCTCCAGCTAATGATACAAAAATTCCATACCCAGCCCGGGAATTATACTTTTGGCCGCAAAAAGTATCATTCGCTAGCTCCCGATGCGTGTCTGATGCCTCTGGTGAGCTGCTGAAATCACGGAGAAGGCGCACTTTGGGGCATTAGCCGGGCTGTGCGGCCAACAATTTCTGGCTTCGCCTGCCGCCGGACCAGCAAGAATCCTCTCCAGTCCAGCTGACCGTTGGTTTCGCCCAACAGTGCTCTCCAGCAGGTTCGGTGACGGCGAAGCCTGGAAGGTGGCTTTCCGAGGAGCGGCGTAGCTACCGGGGACCAGCCGTCGCCAGCCCGCCGTGCATCGAGAATCGCAACTGCGAGGACGAGTCCGCGCACGTTCGCGCCCAATTCGTCGCGGGGAAGACCAGCAGGGGCGGACGTCAGCTCGCTGTGGATTGGGAATCGCGACATTGAGGGCGATCACGCATACGTTCGCACGCAGTCGCCGCCCAAACGACCAGGAGCGGCTGGCGTTAGCCCGCCGTGGGTCGGTAAACGCGCTTGCTAAGGCGACGTTTCGCCCTTCGCAAACCACCGGTTGTGGACGCGGAAACGCACTTGCAGGGGGCGTGATAGCCCAATCACGTAAGACCCTGCCGACGGCGTGCGCGAACGCCACCGCAGTCGCGTTGCCGCACCACGGCGGGCTGACGCCGCCGCTCTTGCTCTTCCGCGCGACAAATGTGTGCGAGTGTGCGCGCAATCGCCCGCGCAGACACGCTTCCGGGACCCACGGCGGGCTGACGTTCGCCGCTCTTGTTCCGCCCACGATATCGGTTCCCGAGCCGGTGCGCGTGAGCCGTTGCAGACACGCTTCCGGGACCACGGCGGGCTGACGTCGCCGCGCTTGCTCGAATGCACGAACGTTCGTCGGTAATATGGCGACTTTTGCGAGGCACGAACGCATGTACAGCCAAGAGCGGGGGGGGCGTAAGCCCCCCGTGGTGTGCGCTGCCGCGATTGCAACGACGTTCGCCAGCCCACGAGCGGTAGTCTCCTGCATATTGGCGGTATCGCCGTTGCAGAGACGATTCCGTGCCGAGATATTTGCACTCCAGTTTGTCCGTTTGTCCCGGGTATCGCCGTTGCGGAGACGCTTCCGGGACCACGGCGGGCTGACGCCGCCGCTCTTGCTCTTCCGCGCGACAAATGTGTGCGAGTGTGCGCGCAATCGCCCGCGCAGACACGCTTCCGGGCCACGGCGGGCTGACGCCCGCCGCTCTTGCTTGAATGCGCGAAAGGTTATTGGAGAAATTAGGACTTTTGCGATGTACGAATGGACGTTCGCGTTCAATTCACTGTGTGGAAAGAGTTTCGCAGTCAACGGCCACGTCGTTTCGGCCAGGGGCGGGCGCTGGTATCCAGCACATAAACGACGCGGCGTTTGCCAGGAAGCCCGGGTCGCCTTCACAACTGACCAAACTGGCGGGCTGACGTGATCTCCCGCCGACGCAGGTGATAGTACACGTTCAGCAGCATCACGAGATAAATAATCAGCGATTTCTGCCACAAACCGTAGCTGTGGAAGGCCGTGATCGTCGCCAACACAATTGGGAAACTGCAATGCACAGCCAGCCACAGGCCCTCAGCCAGAAATGCAGCAAAATACAGAAACGCCAACAAGATGGCCAGGGCGACGCACAGGTTGTGCAAGCTGTCGTAAGACGGAGTCAGGGCAATGACTACCAGGAGAAACGTAATGACACAGAACAAGACCATTTCGCCCCAGTGGCTGGCGCGGGCTGCGGTGGTCGTGGCCAACGCCCCCATTGCCACCAGCAAGGCGAACAGAGCGTAGCCCAGTGCCGCCAGATCGCCGTCGCGAAACAAACTCAGCGGCTGATCTAACAATCTGTCGGGGTTGCCAAGTTTGTGGGCAACCACCAGCAGGAGGAGAAACAACAAGGTGAGCGTCTTAATCGTCCGGCCCGCTCTTGCGAGTTGGCTCCCCAGCGCCATTTTACCGAGAACGTTCGCCACGTGCACTGCTGCCAGCAGCCGAACTGCCCGGGAAGCCTTGTGACCAGGTTCAACTGGATAGCTGCGTCAAACGCAGCGCTGGGCTGCTGTGCCTGTACGAACCAGGCATGAACACGGCATCGTAACGACAATTGCTCGAAGTTAGCCCACGCCGAGTGCTCAGCAATGCCCATCTAAAGCCCGCCATGCGACTAAGACGGCGAGCCAATGGCCGTCGCTGTTCCGCTCGCTACCACGCACGGAAGAATACCGCAGCAAGGTAGTAGCCGTCGATCCTGCCGGTGCGTGATGCCTCTCTGTGGTTGAGGGCTACGACGAAGATTGGCCCGTTGTTTGGCGGAACAACCGCCAGGTATGCAATCGCCGCTGAACCTGCACACCTCCGGGCAGTACCAGTTGCGCAGTCAATCTGGGCGAACGGCTTTCGCCAGTCTCTTCTGAACTTCGCAAGAACTGGGCCAGGCGTTGCCAATGCCGTGCGGTCATATCACCTGTCGGCCAGCGTTCGCGTTCCCAGAGAATGCGCAAGGCCTGCCGCAGCAAAAATGGCTCCGCCTGACGGAGCTTCTCGGCGTCAAGCACAACCTGTGCTTGCAGACGGGGTAATTCGATTTGGTGCAACAGGCGCATTGCTTCTCGTTCCAGCCAGGCGTAATGTTCCTGGGCATGCTCGGCTATCGAGGCCAAGTGCAAGACGACCTTGGGGTTATATTCACGTTCTAGAAGCGGCAATAGCTGCCAGCGGATGCGGTTGCGAAGTCGGCGAGTGTCGAGGTTACTGCTATCGAGGCGTGCTCGCAGGCCATGTGCCTCCAGATAGGCGTCCACGGCGAGTCGCGGGACGGCCAGTAAGGGTCGCAGCAAATGCACCTGCTCCGTTAAAGGCCGGCAGGCGGCTATGCCGCGCAAACCCCGTAGGCCACTCCCGCGTAGCAGACGGAAAAGCACGGTCTCGGCCTGGTCGTTGGCCGTGTGACCGGTAGCCACCCAGCGAATCTGCAGACGGGTGGCCAGTTCGGCCAGCCAAGTATAGCGTTCGCGCCGCGCGATCGCTTCCAGGTTACCGCCGCGGATTTGCAGCAGCTGAGCGATATTTCGCCGTTCTACCGTCAAGGGAACCTGGAACCGGCGGCAAAGCTCCCGGACAAAGGCTTCGTCGCCATCGCTTTCGGCGCCACGCAACTGATGATTGAAATGTGCAGCGTGAACGGCCCGATGGCCGAGAATCTCGCTCAAAGCGCAGAGCAAAGCGGTGCTGTCTGGCCCACCGGAAACAGCAACCAGCAGGTAGGGGCGATCGGCCGGTGGCCCATACCCGGCCAGTCCGGCACGAACTAACGCTCGCCGCACCACTGTCGTCAACTGCTTCGCCAGACGGCTCTTGTCTTCGGAAGACCGACTCATGGCTCGACCCTGCATGGCAACTCGTTCGCCTCAGCTGAGTGATGCGCCTTGTCTTTACATGCCAGACTTATCGGAGCTGTTCCCAGACGCTGAGGCGACAGGGTGTGCGCGAGTCCCCAGCCGGTCGGCTCTTGAGACTGGTTTACGCTAACGGTTGGCGAACCGCATCACCATTCGCTATTCGCCATTCGCTATTGGCTAGCGCTCAATCCTCCGTCAGGCCAGGGTAATTCCGCATCACCAGGTGGCTGTTGATCCGCTGGATCAGGTCTAACGCGACGCTGACCACGATGAGCAAGCCCGTGCCGCCATAGAACTGGGCGATGATCGGAGGAACCTGTAACGTGGCGGTAATCAATGTAGGCACAATAGCCACTACCGCCAGAAACGCTGCTCCCACATAGGTAATGCGTACCATGACCTTTTCCAGATAATCCGCAGTGCTTTTGCCGGGCCGATAGCCGGGAATGAAGCTTCCGTACTCTTTCAAGTTGTCGGCAATGTCTTTGGGATTAAACGTGATCGCCGTCCAGAAGTAGCAGAAGAAGTAGATCAGGGCAATGTAGCACAGGGTGTAGATGTAGCGATGGTTGCGGAAATCGTCGGCGAGAGCGGCGGCCCAACCGACACCCCGTGGTGTCAGCGTGGCTACGAAATCGAACAGAAACGCCGGGATCATCAATAGACTGCCGGCGAAGATGATCGGCATGACGCCGGCCTGATTGACACGCAGCGGCAGCCAGTTGCGCTGACCTCCCATGATTCGCCGACCGCGAACGTGCCGCGCCGACTGCATCGGGATACGCCTCTGGGCTTTGGTCATGGCAATCACGCCCAGCACTACGCCCAAAAACAGCAGCACCATGACCACGACGATCTCTACGGTCGGCTCGGTGCCACTGCCACCACCCAGTCGGAACAGACTTTCTTTCAGCCGATATGTCCCGCCACTCGAATCAAACAGGAACGTCAACAGCGCCTCTGGCATGCGGGCTATGATGCCGGCCATGATCAGCAAACTGATCCCGTTGCCGATCCCGTATTCGTCAATCTGTTCTCCCAACCACATCAGGAAAACCGTCCCGGCCGTCATGGTGATTACCGCCGTCAGATAATAGAACCAGCTCTGAAACAAGTCGGGTCGGAAAACATTTTCTCCAGCCGCCCCGGCCGGTGCCAACATCCGCAGATACATCGCACTCTGGATAATGCAAATGCCGACGGTCAGATAGCGGGTGATCTCGTTGATTTTCTTCCGGCCACTTTCCCCTTCCTTTTGCAATTTCTCCAGTGCGGGAATGACGCTGGCCAGCAATTGGATGATAATGGACGCCGAGATGTAGGGCATGATCCCCAGTCCGAAAATGGTCAACATCCCCAGATTACTGCCGCTGAACATACTGGCTAGGGCAAAGAGTTGGCCAAACTGTCCCGCGGCCAGTTCCTCGGCCCGTTCCTGCATGCGTCGCTGATCCACGATGGGCAACGGCACGTGATAACCCATGCGATAAATCGCCAGAAACACCAGGGTAATACCAATCTTGCGAGCCAGGTCAGGGATTTTGAAGATGTTCAGCAAATAATTCACTGGCCGCTCTCCCGCATCTCACGGGAAGCTTGCGCCTCCCGCTCTTCGTAACTTTTGCCGCGAGTTAGTGGTTGCACCCCAAAACCCTTCGGTCCTGTCAAATCAGTTCTAAGATGTCTCCGAAAGATTCCCGGCCAGCGGCAATGGCCTATAAGAGCAAGTGTGGGTGCGGCAGTCAAGAGGCGTATTTCGGTGGTCGCGGTTTCATTTTGTTACGCGGGACGGGTTTGGGTCCCGGCAAGACCTCACAGGTACCGCCCCGGGCTTCGATTTTCGCTTTGGCCGAGGCCGAAAAATGATGAGCCTTCACAATCAGGCGTTTGTGAAGTTCGCCATCGCCGAGCACCCGCAGGCCATCGTACTGACCGTCCACCAGACGTTTGTGGCGCAGTGTCTCCAGGTCCACCGTATCGCCATCTTGGAAGGCCCGGTCGAGGTCACCAACATTGATAATGGCGTATTCACGCCGCCAGGTGGCATGGCTGAACCCCCGCTTGGGAACGCGGCGGATCATGGGCATCTGGCCACCTTCGGAAAGCGGATGGGGTTTGTTAGTGCCGGCACGGCTGCGTTGCCCTTTATGGCCGCGCGTACTCGTCTTCCCGTGGCCGGAACCTATGCCCCGACCGACGCGTTTTTTGCGTTTCCGCCGATGTACTCCCACGTGAACCTGCGATAAATCCATGGTCAGCTCCACGAAGGTGGCTACAAATGCCTTGCGCACCCGCCGATGGTTTGGGGCCGGCGCCGTCTGCTCACAGTCGCCGGCTGGGTTACACTGAGGGATGCGGTCGGCGTCATAGCTTCACGCCACGCAGCCGTTCCACTTCCTCTTTCGTGCGCAACAGCCGCAAGCCGTTAATCGTCGCCTTGACGACGTTGAGCGGGTTAGTGCTGCCGTGCACCTTGGTCAAGATATTCCGAATCCCGCACAGTTCGAGCACCTGTCGAACGCCTGGCCCAGCCTTGACCCCGGTGCCTGGCCCGGCAGGAACCAGGATCACTTTCGTCGTGCCGAATTTGCCAATGACTTTGTGCGGGATGGTATCTCCCTTGAGGCTAATGCGGTGCAGGTTCCGCTGCGCCAGGGCGGTGGCTTTCTCGACAGCCGGCGGTACTTCGTTGGCTTTGCCGTAACCATAGCCGACCCGGCCATTTTTATCGCCGACCACCACCAGGGCGTTGAAGCTGAATCGCCGCCCGCCTTTGATGACGGCAGCGCAGCGGCGAATCTTGATGACGCGGTCTTCCAGTTGTCCGGCGACTGGTTCGCTATAGCCAGCGGACATGATGCTTCCCCTTCAGCGAGCGGGACACGGGGCTTCAGAGCCCAGGCTTCTGGGCAGGACTTTGCGCCCCTTACTTGTTGTCCCGTTAGAATTGCAGACCGGCCTGGCGTGCGGCTTCGGCCAAAGCTTTGACCCGCCCGTGATATTTATACGGGCCGCGATCAAAGCAAACGCGGGTAATCCCCTTGGCCAACGCTGCTTCAGCAATGCGTTTGCCGATCTCCTGGGCAGCAGCCACATTGCCTCCGTACTTCAAGCCGGAATTCTTGCCGCAGCTGGAGGCAGCACACAGCGTGACGCCGTGCAGATCATCTATGATCTGGGCGTAAATGTGCTTGTTGCTGCGAAAGACGGACAGACGAGGGCGCTCCGGAGTTCCGAAAAGACGTTTGCGTACCCGCCAGGCACGGCGTTGGCGTTGGTGAGCTTTCTTTTTCTGCGGATTCATACTCCCACCTCTCCGCTGGCTGATTGCCAGCGGTCCCAGGGCTTTCCGATGGCCGACCGGAAAACCGGGTCTTCTTCTATGAGCCTATCTAATGCGCCGCGGGGGTCCATCCCCCTGGAATCAGGCACAGGCCGTTGACAGCGACCGTACAGAAAGAGCCATTGGTTAGCATGTCGTTGTTCCGTCCCGGACAATGGCTTTATCCACCTGTGCCGACCGGTGCTTTGCCGACCTTGCGGCGGACGACTTCCCCTTCGTAGCGGATGCCTTTACCTTTATAAGGTTCTGGCGGTCGCACGCGACGAACTTCCGCGGCAAATTCGCCGACCTTTTGTTTGTCGCAGCCGCGCACGACAATGGTGTTGGGATCGGGCACCTCAACGGTAACGTCCGGGGGAATGTCCACGATGACCGGATGCGAAAAGCCGACACTCAGTACCAGTTTGCTCTGTCCGTGTTTGTCCTTTCCCAGACGTGCCTGATAGCCGATCCCCTCGATTTTCAGACGTTTTTCAAACCCTTGCGTGACGCCGATGACCATGTTATTGATCAGGCTGCGGGTTAGACCGTGCAAAGCCCGATTCAGCCGCTCGTCATTGGGCCGTTCCACGCGAATCTGGCGCGCCTGGGCGTCGTAAACGACCCGCATGTTGGGATGGTAGCGGAGTTCCAATTTACCTTTTGGTCCCTGGACACGGAGCGTGCCGTTTTCCAGCTGCACCTGGACATTGGCAGGCACGGCAACCGGTTGTTTGCCAATGCGCGACATGGCGCACCTCCTGCTGGCAGTTACCAGATTTCACACAGGACTTCGCCACCCTTGCGGCGACGGCGAGCCTGGCGATCGCTCATGATTCCCTCACTGGTGCTGACCACGGCAATTCCCAGACCATTGAGCACCGGCTTCAGTTCCCGATAGCCGCGATAGATTCGCCGACCCGGCTTGCTCACCCGTTCGATGGAACGAATCACCTGTTCGCCTTGCTCGCCATATTTCAAGAAGATGCGCAAGATCGGCTTAGCGTCTGGCTCACCGGGGCAAAATTCTTTTCGCCCTGTTTGTTCATCGAAGCGAATGCGCCCGACCTGGTAATCGAGAATATACCCCTCGTCTTTGAGCACCTGGGCAATCCCGACTTTCTCTCGCGACGAGGGTATATCCACGAACGGCGCCTCGATGCGCAGGGCGTTGCGAATCCGCGTCAGCATGTCAGCAATCGGATCAGTCATCATAAGCGTCGTCCCTGAAGTAGCGATTTATCTCCGACAAGCGGCACCGACATAAGTCTGCCACGCTTGTAAGAACTGGCCGCGCTGACCAGTCGGTCAGATGGCATCAGGCCAGCTAGCCAGCAGCGACCAGCCGGTAGTTGATCTATCCAGCTTCCTTCCCCTGGTTGCGACAGCATCAGTCCCCACGCAAGGACCGGGCGACAATGGGCATATTGCCTACCAGCTGGCCTTGCGCACGCCGGGAATCAGGCCCCAGCTGGCCATGTTGCGGAAGCAGATGCGGCAAATGCCGAATTTGCGATAATTGCCACGGGCCCGTCCGCACAACCGGCAGCGCAGGCGAATGCGGATAAGCTCCCGTGGTGGGACTTTCGCCTGCTCGTGTTCGCGGCGATATTTTTCCAGAAGTTGCAACTGTTTGGCGAATTTCGCCTTCTTCGCTTTGACGGCCATAGTTCGCTTCCGATAGTTTGGCTCCGGGTCTGCCGAAAATTGTATCAGGCACGCCCAATCATGCGTTCGGGTCTGCGGCGAGGCCTGTCGTGCTGGTGCGTTCGCCTTTTCCACAGTGCCTGCGGCGTGGGCTACTCACCGCGGAAGGGCAATCCGAGCAGCTGCAAAAGCAAGCGTCCCTCGGCGTCGTTTTTCGCGGTGGTGGTGATGCACACGTCCATCCCCTGGGCGAAGCGCACCTTGTCGGGATCCACTTCGGGGAAAATGGTCTGCTCCGGCAGGCCCAGGGAATAGTTGCCGTGTCCGTCGAAACTTCGCGGATTCAGACCGCGAAAGTCGCGGATGCGCGGCAAGGCGATGCTAATGAGCCGGTCGAGAAATTCATACATCCGTTTGCCGCGCAGCGTCACCTTGCAGCCGATCTCCATTCCCTTACGCAGCCGGAAGCCGCTCACTGACTTCTTAGCTCTGGTGATGATCGGCTTCTGGCCGGTGATCAGGGCCAGATGCTGCGCTGCCTCTTCCAGTCGGGATCGCTCCTGAATGGCCTTGCCAACGCCCATGTTGACGGTGATCTTTTCCAGGCGCGGCAGGCTGAGGATGTTTTTTCGTCCGAGTCGCTTTTGCAACTCGGGGATGACTTCGCGGCGATATTTCTCCAGCAAGCGGGCCATGATCCCCTCAATCCCTGCTGCGGTTGGTGGCGAAAATGCCCGGGCGAAGTTGCGCCCACGGCACATGCTTTTCAGCTACCGGTGGCGACACGCTTCTTGCGAGCAATGACGCCCAAGCCAGTTTTGCATTTCTTGCAATAGCGTTCTTTGGTACCATCCGGGAGGTAGCGGCGACCAACGCGTACGCCCCGCTGGCAATGCGGACAGTAGAGCATGACGTTGGCGACGCTGATCGGCATCTCCTTCTGGATGCGTCCGCCACGCGGATACCGCCGCGATGGCCGCACATGTTTCCAGACCAGGTTGACCCCTTCGACCAGCACCTTCTGTTCATTCGGGAAGACCTGGAGCACTCTGGCGATGGTGCTGTGTTCGCGAGTCGCATCGCTCCCCTTGATGACGACGACGGTATCACCACGGCGGATCAGCATGGCGTTCTCCGCAACCCCTGGAATTCGGCAGCGGGCACTTGGTCGGGCCGAGGCTTGCCATTCCTGGTCGTCAGACCACTTCCGCTGCCAAGCTGATAATTTTCATAAAGCCTTTTTCGCGCAGTTCCCTGGCGACGGCACCGAAGATGCGTGTGCCGCGCGGGTTCTTCTCGTTGTCAATTAGCACCATGGCGTTGCTGTCGAAGCGAACGTAGCTGCCGTCTTCCCGGCGGTAAGGCTTCTTGCAGCGGACAATGACGCCCTTGACGATGTCACCGGGCTTGACTTCTCCGCCGGGGATCGCCTTTTTGACACTGGCCACGATAATATCCCCCAGTCCGCCGTAGCGGCGTTTGCTACCGCCCAGCACTTTGATACACATGCATTCCTTGGCGCCGGTGTTGTCGGCTACGTCGAGATAAGTCGTCATCTGAATCATGGTCGCACTCCCATAAATCGGCCTGGAATCGGAAGACCGGCCTGGCAAAAGCGAATCGTGTAAGTTCCGCTGTGCGGCGATGGAGTCCAATGTTCGGGACGGGCAGAGACAACGGCAAGCCGTCAGCTGCTGCTGGCCGGTTCCTGGGCTAGAGTTTCATTACTGGCGACACGTTGGGTGGTGGCGCGAGCGACGATTTCCACCAGCCGCCACCGCTTCAGTTTGGAGAGCGGTCGCGTTTCCATAATCTTGACCGTGTCGCCGACGTGGGATTCATTGTTTTCGTCGTGGACGTAGCAGATGGTTCGCCGACGGACATATTTGCCGTAGCGCGGATGCTGCACCAGGCGCGGGACCTCCACCCGCCGCGTTTTGTTCATCTTGTCGCTGGTGACGATGCCAATGACCACCTTGCGTCGCCCACGCGTTGCTTCGCTCATGTGCTCCTCGCTATTCACCATTCGCTATCCACTATTAGCTACAGGTTGCTGGCCGTGTGTTGCCGCTGGAGCTCCCGCTCACGTTTGATGGTGAGGATGCGGGCGATGTCACGACGGGCCTTGCGAATTTCCATGGGCACATCCCGCCGTTGGGTGGACGCCTGTACCCGCAAGGCAAACAGATCACGCACGCGCTCCTTGTAGAGCAAGTCGAGCTGTTCGTCGCTCATCTGCCGCAGCTCGCGGGCCTTGAGTGGCTTGGCCATGTCCTAACCTCCGATACTCGGTCGGCGGGTGACGAATCGGCACTTGAAAGGCATTTTGTGAGCGACACGAGCCAGACATTCACGCGCCGCATCCTCGGGCACTCCGCCGATCTCGTAAAGAATCTGCCCCGGTTTGACTACGGCCGCCCAGTATTCCGGCTCGCCCTTGCCTTTGCCCATACGGGTCTCTGCCGGTTTGGCGGAGATGGATTTATGGGGAAAGACGCGGATGTAGATGCGTCCCTCGCCGCGCAGAAAATGCGTAGCGGTGACCCGCCCGGCCTCAATGCACTGGGCGCTGAGCCAGCCACCTTCCAGTGCTTGCAGTCCGTATTCCCCGAATGCGACTTCATTCCCCCGCCACGCGTTGCCGCGCACGCGCCCGCGTTGGCTTTTTCGATACTTGACCCGCTTGGGCATCAGGGGCATGGCTGGCCTCCTCCAGATAATCGCCGAGATTGATCCATACCTTCACGCCGATCACGCCCAGGGTGGTGCGGGCAATGGCAAAACCGTAGTCAATTTTTGCCCGCAGCGTTTGCAGCGGGATGCGGCCACGAATCTCTTTTTCGCAGCGTGCCATTTCCGCACCGGCCAGGCGACCGGAAAGCTGTATCTTGATGCCGCGGGCGCCTGCTTCCATGGTTTGATCGGCGGCACGTTTCATGGCCCGGCGGAAGCTGGCACGCTTAACCAGCTGCTGCGCAATATCCTCCGCGACCAGCTGGGCGCTCAATTCTGGTTTTGTTACCTCCAGAATGCGAACATTGATTTTCCTGCCCGTGAGGTCTTCGAGTTTGTGCGTAAGCTCTTCGACTTCCTGGCCACGCTTGCCGATGAGCAAGCCACTTCGGGCGGCGTGCACGATGACTTTCACTTCTTCCCGAGTCCGTTCGATTTCGATGCGGGAAATTCCCGTGTCGGCGTAGTTCTTCTTAATGAAGCGGCGAATTTGCTCGTCTTCGACCAAAAGATCAGCAAATTCGCGTTTACCAGCGTACCAGCGGCTACGCCAGTCCTCCATGATCCCAACACGAAAGCCAATCGGGCAAACTTTCTGTCCCATGTCTGTGTTCCTCAGCGTCCGATGGTGACATGGATATGGCAAAGCCGTCGCCGCACCAGATAGGCCATACCGCGCGCCCGGGGATGGACACGCTTCCACATGGGTCCATCGTCCACCCGGGCTTCCAGCACATCCAGGGTGTAGGGGCGGGAGACGCCCTCGTGTACCGCATTCCCGATGGCGCTACGGAGCACCTTTTCCAGCAGCCGGGCGCCGCGATTCGGATAATAACGCAGCAGTTCCAAAGCTTCTTCGACGTTTTTGCCAACAATGAGCCGGGCGAAAGGGCGCACCTTCCGCGCTCCCATGTCGGCGAAGTAATGGTGTGCGGTGAATATCTCTGTCGGCTCGGGCAATGTTTTGGCCATACGGCGCTCCATACACGGGTGGTTGGCACCACCCACTGCTGTCTAGGCTGACTCCGAAAGACTAAGAAAGCGACGTTCCCCCCGGGGGAGGAGGAACGTCGCCGGAATGCGTCGGTCGGGTGTAGCGACCGACGTGGACGAAAGGAGGGCTTGGTTCTGCAGTTGCGGGGGCGGGATTCGAACCCGCGACCTCCAGGTTATGAGCCTGGCGAGCTGCCACTGCTCCACCCCGCGATCCCACGCATTATATTGTATCTACTTCTGTCCAGTGGCACTCTTTTTATGACCGCTGTGCCCCCGGAAAGTCCGCGTCGGAGAGAATTCCCCAAGTTTGTGCCCGACCATATCTTCCGTTACAAAGACCTTGTTGAAGACCCGGCCATTGTGCACCAGGAAGGTGAAGCCGACAAATTCCGGAACAATGGTGCAATCGCGGGCCCATGTCTTGATCGGCTCCTTCTTCCTGGATTCCAGCTGCTTCATGACTTTCTTGAGCAGTTTGGCATCCACGTACGGGCCCTTTTTCAGCGATCGGCTCATGGGGCTGGCTCCGATTCGTTCCCTGTGGGGTCAATCCGTCAGTGATGCCGACCGGCCAACCGCTAACCCTGTCGGTAATGCGGGCCAGGCGGTCTTCGCCGAATGATGAATTTGTTAGACGGCTTGCGGGGATTGCGAGTCTTGCCCCCTTTGGCCAAGACACCGGTCGGGCTACAGGGATGGCGACCACCTTTTGTCCGGCCCTCTCCGCCGCCCATCGGGTGGGCGTAAGGACTCATGGCTACGCCACGAACGTGTGGGCGAATCCCCAACCAGCGGCTGCGACCGGCTTTGCCCAGGGGGATGTTCATGTGGTCAGGGTTGCTGACCCGGCCAATGGTGGCGCGACAATCCGCCGGCACCCGACGCATTTCGCCCGACGGAAGGGTCAGCTGTGCCCATTTCCCCTCGCGGGCCGTCAACGTGGCACTGGTACCGGCACTGCGGCACAACTGCCCACCGCGTCCCGGCGTCAATTCGATGTTGTGCACCTCCATGCCCAGGGGGATTTTCCGAAGCGGTAGGCAGTTCCCCAGCCGCGGCTCGACATCCTCGCCGGAGATAATCTTATCCCCTGCTTTCAATCCTTCCGGTGCCAGATGATAGCGCCGTTCTCCGTCCTCGTATTCGACCAGAGCAATCCGCGCCGACCGATTGGGATCATATTCGATGGCCAGCACTGTGCCCCAGACATTGTCCTTATCGCGCTTGAAATCAATAATGCGGTACATCCGCTTGTGGCCGCCACCGCGATGCCGCGAGGTGATGATCCCCTGGTTGTTACGACCGCCGGTGCGAACGTAAGGTTCGAGCAGACGCTTTTCCGGTTCCTTTTTTCGGTCGGTAATCTCAGCGAAGTCGCTCACGGCACCGTGGCGACGACCAGGACTGGTCGGCTTGTAATAGCGAATACCCATAGCACAATTCCTATGATGTGGACCATCTCCCCGCGGGAGAAAGTCAAGCTTCGGGAAATCGCCACCGGCTTATGCCGCGCCTTTCCCGCGGCTAGAACAAATCAATGTGGTCTTCCGGATGGAGGACGACCACGGCTTTCTTGTAGCCGGAGGTGCGGCCCTGAATACCGCGAAAGCGGCGTGGCTTGCCCAGCCGATTCATAGTCCGCACCTTCAAGACGCGGACGTGAAAAAGTTCCTCTACGGCCGCCTTGATTTCCGGCTTGGTGGCGTACTGATTGACCTCAAAGGTGTAATGCCGCCGCCGTTCCGCCTGATGCAGGCTTTTTTCCGTAATGAGCGGGCGGATAATAATCTGATGCGGTTCGAGTTTGGGGCCTTTGGTTCGTTGTTGGCCGGGCTTGAGTCGCAGCATGGCACTTCCTCAGCGTGGCGAGTGGCTGGCCATCTCAGTTCGTGGTAGAGGTGAGCGTGGCTGTGGACGATTCTGACGGCGATGCAGCTGGGCTCGAGGCACCGTTGCCGCTATAGCCCACGATGGCCCGCGCCCGTGCCCGCAGGGCTTCCAACGCCTTCAGTGTCAGCAGTAGCCGCTTCTGCCGCAACACGATGTACGTGTTGAATTCCCGCACCGGATATAGTCGCACTCTCGGAATGTTACGCGCCGCTCGATAAAGGTCAGGGTTGTAGTCCTCCAGACCGATCAGCGTGGTGAGCTGATCAAGCCGGAGGTTCTTAAGGATCTTCGCCAGGTGCCTGGTTTTCACCTCAGGCAGGCGAAGTTCGTCCACGATGACTGCTTCGCCGTCGAGGAATTTGCTGAGCAGGGCCTGACAGATGGCGGTGCGGACAGCTTTCTTAGGCAGGTGATATTCATAATCGCGTGGTTTTGGCCCTTTGGCTGTACCCCCGCCGACACGCTTATTGGTTCGGCGTGAGCCGACCCGTGCGCGACCGGTTCCCTTCTGGCGATAAAGTTTGCGAGTACTTCCTTCGACCTCACCGCGACGCTTGGTGGAATGAGTACCGCGTCGGCGATTGGCCAGATGCATCAGCACCACTTCGTGCAGCAATTGCTTATTGACCCGCCCGCCGAATTCTGCAGGGTCGATCTGCACCGTGCCGACCGCGTCCCCTTGCTGGTTATAGACGTTGAGCGTAATCATGGAGCATCGTATCCGGGCGACCTGGACTCACAATCAGGCATGCGCACCGCGCTAGGCCGCAGAGCTGCGCCAAAGCGCCCAGGCTTCAATAGACCAGAAGTTTCCCGGGCGGTCTCGCTACGCCGCGCTAATCCGACTGGCTTGCACCTGGGATCTCGCCAGAGCTTTTCGTTCGCGGCGAGAGCAGGTTTTTATCCGGCACTGGCTTTGATCTTGATGTCCACGCCAGCCGGAAGGGTCAGTTTATTGAGAGCCTCGATGGTGCGGGAATTGGGCTCGTAGATGTCAATGATGCGGCGATGGGTGCGAATCTCAAATTGTTCGCGGGACTTCTTGTCAATATGCGGACTGCGCAGGACGGTGTAGCGTTCGATGCGCGTGGGCAGCGGGATCGGCCCATGCACCTTCGCTCCCGTCATTTCCGCAGTTTCGACGATTTTCTTGGCGGATTCATCGAGGATGCTGTGGTCGTAAGCCTCCATTCGAATGCGAATCCGCTCACTGGCAGTAGTCGCCACGTCTCCGACTCCCTGCTGCCACCGAGGGCTTGCGCCCCCGCTCTCTATCTGCACACCGGCTTTTGCCAGCCAATACCGACATAGCTCGCCTGACCTCGCTGGGCTGCGACGCCAGGTAGTGGAAATACATAATCTACAGACTGCCCAGCGACCGTCAAGCAGTGCCTGGGCCAGATTCTCCCGGCCAGACCAACTTGCATCCGTCGCTGCCGACTGGCTGGCCCGAGTTGGGTCGTTAGCACCAAGCATTTTACGCAGCCGCGTCCAGAGGGAAGGGGTTCCCGAACTTTTTCCCAAACGATTATCAGAATGCCGGACTTCTACTCTGGCGCGCATGCGTCCCGACGGGCCGAGCACACTTGCCGAGTTAGCTTTCGGGAATCTGAAGCGGGCTTGCTCGGCTAAGCCGGTTCGGTTACCATGCCCGACTCACACGTGGAAGATGTGCTACCAGCTATTCGCCATTGGCAATGCGTGCGATCCTTGTTTCGGCCCACTTCGGGCGATGCCCTGGTGTGATTGGGCCAAACTAACTTCGGCTGAGCGAACTCGGTCAGCCAAAGGCACAAACCCGCCGTGCGGCACGGTGTCGCCTTCGCACAAGGAGGCCAGCGACCATGTCCACCCTCGCTGCGACGCAGGTTCGAGAAAACCAAGCCATTCCGGCGGCGTCCAACCCGAAACAGGCACCGCGGGCCTGGCGAGACTGGTTCCTGCTGACCTTGTGGACTGCAGTGCTGGCCTTTTACGGCCTGAACGCGGGCTTCCTGTATCGCACCGAAGCATTGCGCGCCCTGGTGGGGCGAAATATGCTGCAAAGCGGCGATTTTTTGGTGCCGACACTTTATGGCGAACCGTTGCTGACGAAAGGCCCGGTCATGTATGCCGCTATCGCAGCCGTGGGCTGGTGCTTCGGGGAAGTAACCACCTGGAACGCGCGGATTCCGGCAGCGCTGGCCGCCATGTTCACCGCCTGGCTGGTCTTCTGGCATCTGCTGCGTTACACCGACCAAAGCGCAAGCCTCCTCGCGCTGAACCTTGGTCGCAAGGAAGGTTATCGCTGGAAGCCTGACGAACTACAGCGACAAGCCAGCGGCAAACGGCCAATGGTCTGCCTGAGTCGCACACAGGCATTGCTTATTGCCTGCATGATCAGTTGCAACCCGCTCTGGCTGGATAAAGCTACCACCGCTGAGATTGATATGCTGATAGTCTTCTGGGTGGCGCTGGCGCTGGTGGCTTTTTTTCGGGCTGTAGATGGACAAAATCCTACCACGATCGGCGTGCAACAGCAATTGGGCAACTCGGCCAAGCCGCCGGCAAGCTTCGAGAGTTATTTCTGGTGGATGCTGGCGCTGCTCGCCGTGGCATTGGGAACGTTGACGAAATGGCATGCAGGGGTGTTTTTTTATGCGACGGTACTGGCCTACCTGTGGTGGACGCGACGGGTGTATTGGTTGTGGCGCGGGGAGCATCTGGCCGGTCTGGCCCTGGCCATCCTGCTCGCAGCTGGCTGGCTGACCATCGTTGTTCAGCGTGTCGGTTGGCCGACGCTACGCGATACGCTCTGGCGGCAGGCGTTACCTCGACTGTCGCCGGCCCACCAGCACGGGGAACGCCTCTGGTTGCAAACTCCGCTGCACCCGCTCAAGATGCTTCTGTGCGGGTTGCCCTGGTCGCTATTTGTTGGCCTGGCCTGCTGGCGGCGTTTTTATCAGCGTCGCGCCGCGCTTGCGGGAACTGTTACCAACCAGCTGACACCAGCCACGCAAGCCTTGCTTCGCACCTGGCATTGCTGGGCCTGGCCAAGCCTGCCGCTCTTCACGGTGTTGCCGGATCACGATGCACGCCACAGTATGCCGCTGTTGACCGGACTGGTGGCACTCGGAGCCACCGCATGCTTGCTGGCGCTGTCTCCGACTATGGACGCCAGCATACGACGCCTCGCGCAAATCGGATTAGTCATGCTGCTGGTGGGTTTCAGCGTAGCGGCAGTTCTGAGTCTGGCGGTCGGCTGGCAACGGTTGTTACCGTCGCAATGGCCGATCGCTACTCTGCTCTGGTTCGTAGCGGTGACGGTCTTGATGGCAGGTTGGTGGTCAGCGCATCGCCAGCGCTGGTTCGCTACGGTGGTCGCACTACTGGTGGTCTGGCTGGTGGTGAAGATCGCTTTTGCCGAACTGGTCGTCCCCATCCGCAGCGTCCGCGATCCCGTGGGCAAGGCCGCCATTCTCAAACGCTCTATTCCCCTCAACGAACCGCTCTACATTTTTGAGGCGAAGGACGAAGGCATCATGTTCTACTATGGCGGGCCGGTCTTCCGCGTGCGTGGTTGGGAGCAACTGCCGCCGCGCCAGCAGGTTTATTGTTTAGCCGTGCCTCGCGAACTTCACGCTTTGGCGAACAATCCTCGCTGGCATGTGGTCTGGCAACTCCCGTTCCGCGACGAACAAGGCGACCCCATGGTGCTGGTGTTGCTGCAAGCACGCAATCACTCGTCCTCTGCCGTGACCAAAGGCTCCACCTGAGGGTGCATGACCAACTCCGCAAAACTCGGGAGCCCGGGTACGAGCGTGCTCCGTTCCCAACGAAATCGCGACCAGACAGTCGGCGGCTTGTTATCAGGGCTATTGTCCACTAAGATAGCGCGGCAAAGGCGGACGCCTGGGGGACTACAGGTGTCAGGTTCAGCCGAGCTATCGCCGCCCTCCTGTAGTTTCCGGACGACTGCTTTTCTTGGCCGGCGAGAATGCCTTGAGCCAGGAGACCGGCTATGGACGAGTGGTTTCGCATAGAGCAGTCGGGCGAGGTCGCACGCATCGTGTTTCAACCTTCGAAAGACCGATATTGGTCGCCGAGTGTGCTCGAGAGCAATCCGATTCCTGCAACATTAGTTAGCGGCCGCAAGGTAATTCTGACTGGTCCGGGTGCGGTGTGGATGTACGCCCATGCTGCCGCCGTTTGTTGTGCGGCTGGGGCAAGGGAAATCCACGTGCAGACTCCGGGAGACAAACCGGGTAGCGACGACCTGACCGGTTGCCAATGTGAGATTCGCTGCCCGCAGTGCGACGCCGCCTCAGTGTTATTCTGGGTGCAACTGCGCAGCCTGCCGCCGCTATCCCGCCAAGCCATCAAGCGGCTGCTGCAGCCCAAGCTGGACGAGTTACAACAACTCAAGCCGCGGGAAATCGCGATTTCTGGCCGGGCCAGTAATGAGGTCTATGCCCGCGTCGCGGAGGCCGCTGTTCGGGCTGGAGTCATGCGCATGTATTTGCTTTCAGCGCGTGATGGCCTGGTGGCAGTGTACGATGCCCAATCTGGACAACTGGGTGGGCCACTCAAATACCCGGCGTGGCTGCAAGTAGCTATGCCGGCACCGGAAAGGCCCGTGGTGCTGGGCGTGATCGGCGACCCGAACGTGGGTAAATCTACTCTGTGCCACTTTCTCGATTGCTATTTGCAGCGGACACATCGCGCCTGGAAACTGGACTGCGACGGCCAGGCGCCCACACCTAACTGGTATCTCAGTATGGTGGATGCAGCCCAGGCGAAACGGTTGCGCGATGCGCAAAAGCGCGACTGGACCTCCGTAATGGAAGAGATAATCACCGACCAGCTCCGGCGTGCCCGGGAACTGTTCGACGTGCTCGTAGCCGACTTACCAGGTGGCAATCACGCTATCAAGCCGCCCCAACGCATTCCTCCTGGTCGGGAAATCATGTTCCGCGAGGTAGATGCCTTCCTGATTGTGCAGCGGCAAGACCAACCGACAGCGGCTGATTGGCTGCGGGAATTCCGGAACCACGGCCTCGAATCCCGTGTGGTTGCTATCCTGGATTCCATTTGACCTGACCTGAAACCTGCCCTGCGGGTCTGGACAGAGAACGGCATCTGGCGCGGCGAAGTTTGCGGCCTGCATCGCGACTGGCTCAAAAAGCTGAAGCGGTTGCCCGATGCATTTGCTCAGGAATTGGATCGTTTCCTTCCGGCGTTGCTGGAATCAGTTCGCAATCTTAGCCGACGGGGTGTCGCGGAAGGCTGATGCCTCCCGTTTTTTGAATTGCCACGCAGATAATCACCCATCGGCCCCGACGAATAATTATTGGGACGGGGAACAGGTCCCAATTACGCCCGCGACAACAAAAGGAGCCTGTCATGACAAAGAGCAATCTGCTGCTGGGCATCGTGATATTCGCTCTGCTGGCTGGTGGCTGGTTGAATACCGCGCCCGCTCAGGTATTCGACGAGGCGAAGTTTTTCTCGCGCGACGTGGCCTTGCAAGCGGATAAGCAGTTGCGGCAACTGGGCAAAATCCACGGTCTGACCCTGGTCATCGAAACCTTCATGCAACCGCCCGCAGATGTGGCCGAACTTATCCGCGACACCGACAAACGAGCCGCGGCTTTTGCACACTGGGCGGAACAACGTCGCGCCACACAACATGCCCACCTCTACATCCTGATTTGCCGCAAGCCCGCACACGTGGAAATCGCGTTGCATGAGAGCCTGGCACGGCGATTCCCGAAAGACAAATTGGAAGCGCTCCGCGATACGTTAGTGCAAAATTTGCGAGGGAAGCAACCGGACAACGCTTTGCGCGAAAGCGTGGCTCTGATTGAAAAGGTGCTGTCGGGCGACGGCAGCAGGGGCGAGAAGAGTAAGCCAGTAGCCGGTGTTCCCGCTGCTGGCCAGCCGGGCGTTGTCTCCGATGCGGGTGATGGCCAGGGCGGCAGCAATTGGTCGTGGCTGATCTGGGCGATTCTGATTGTTTTGGGGGTAATAATCCTTGTGGCCATCATTCGTGGCCTGGTCAGTGCATTGCGTGGGCCGACTGCATACGGCCCGCCAGCGCCTGGCGGTGTTGCACCCGGCGGCGGTTACGGCGGATATGGGGGTTATGGAGGCGGTGGCAGTTTTCTCGGATCGTTTCTAGCAGGGGCATTCGGTGCGGCCGTGGGAAGCTGGATTTACGACCGTTTCTTCCGCGGTGGTAGCCCCGCGCATGCCCACGACTTGCCGGCCGCGCCAGGGAGTCCGGCATCGGTACCGTTGTCGGCCGACGACCCGACGGCTCGCTATGCTCCCGAATCCGGCCAGGTGATCACCACCGGCGGAGATTTCAACGACGCCGATGCACCAGCATCCACCGGTATGGGTGCCGACTTCGACGATGCAGGCGAGCAAGACGCCGGCGGCGATTGGGACACTGGCGGTGCCGACGACGTGGGATTTGATGCCGATACCGGCGGAGACTTCGGCGGCGGCGATTTCGGCGGGGGTGATTTTGGTGGCGGCGATTTCGGCGGCGGGGGCGATTTCGGTGGTGGCGGCGATTTCTGAACCTTTCCGCCTTCCCAGCCAGCTTTCCTCGATTTGGCAACGCTCGCAGTGAAACCGTCTCCACGACCGGCGTAGGCTTGCTGCTCTTACACCTCTATATCTGGCGGTGATGATGCTAGGTCGGCATCGCGACCATCCGACAAGTGCGTCGGTGCTGATGCCGACAGGTTTTGCCTGGCTCCGTCGGCAAGCTCCGGGTTGTCGGGCAACGGCTCGGCCCCGATTGGCGGGCTTCCATGACCTGCACGAATGTAATCCGCTCGCCGCCGGGCATATTCAGCGGCGGAAATTTCTTCCAGCTCCCGGGGCGTTTCCCCGCGCTGCCACTGGCGGAAAATCATTTTCAAGAATGGCACACACCAGCCGCAACCGGTTCCCGCTCCGCCACACTCCGACAACTGGCTGGCCACGCGCGGCCGACGCAACCGGCAGTAATTCATCAGCTTCCGCCGCGTCACGTGGAAACAGTAACAAATCGTATCGTCCAGGTTCATCGTACCGATCTCCGCAGTCATTATAGTTTACAGCACAACGTTCATCAGCGGGATGCGTAAGCGTGCCGCAGCACTGCGGAACTATCTACGACGATGCGGGTCTAAATAGATAGCCTCGGGTTGCACACAACGGAGAACATGCCCATGCGCTTCGCCGCACTCCTGACCGTCCTTTTTACCGGATCAACAACTCTTCTGCTCGCACAGAATGACGGGGATGTTCAGGCGTACATTAAGGCGCTGAAATCCACCGACCCCGACGTGCGCAGGCAAGCAGCTCTGGCTCTGGAAAAACTCGGGCCACCAGCCAGACCAGCCGTTCCCGCGCTGCAAGCGGCATTGCGCGACCCGGACCAATTCGTGAGGCGCTTTGCCGCACGCGCTCTGGGAGCCATTGGCCCGCAAGCCGCCCCCGCAGTCCCCGATCTCGTCCAGATGTTGCGCTCCGAACACCGTGAAGAAACGGAAGCGGCGGCGTCAGCCCTGGCGAAAATTGGCAAACCTGCCGTCAAGCCGCTCGCTAGAGTGTTGGAATCCAGCAACGATCCCGTGATAGTCCGGGAGGTGGCCAAAGCTCTCGGAAACATCGGGCCAGACGCCGCACCTGCTGTCCCTGCGCTCATCGAACGGCTCAAAAACCCGCCGAAGGTAGCGGCCAAACCAGCCACTGGGGAATCTCGGGCCGACCTGCTGGCCGTCCTCGTCGAAGCGTTGGGGAATATCGGCCCTGCGGCCCGGGACGCTGTCCCGAGCATCAAGGCTCTTTTGTCCGACAAAACACTGGCCAAGAACAAGGGTTTCCGCGCCGTGGCGCTGACCGCGATCAAGAAAATCAGCGGCTCATCCAACAAGTGATCGCGATCGTCAGGCAGTGTTATTGCGGTGGGCAGAACCGCCCCAGCATGGCCAGCCGGTCAACTGCCTGTCGCCCGTCTTGATACAGACCAGATTTCCCTGGGCGGTGCCGACATAAATGTTGCCGTCATGTACCACCGGCGGAAAACTCACTGGTTCGCGCAAATCGTATTTGGCCAGCACTTCTCCGGTGCCGATGTCCAGCCGAAGAATCTCCCCTTGCCTGGCGGCGACGATCACGGCTTTGCCGGCCGCGACCGGTGGTAGCGCCTGACCCACTTTTCGCGACCAGTAGGGCATGCCGTGTACCAGACCAAGACAGTACACCTCTTCGCCCAGACTGACGAACATCCTGCCGCCCCAGACCAGCGGTCGCGAACCTTGGTAAACGTAAGCGGCGTTGGCATCACTATCCAGCGGCCAGGCACGCCTGCCACTGTGCACTGTCTCCAGCAGGAGTTGGTTGCTCGAGTTGGCGTGACCAACCACCGTCTCCGAATTACTGTTGCTGCGGACCCGGCTGTATAGCACATATTTGTCCACCAGTACCGGTGCGGAGGTCGGTCGGCTTTTCACTGCCAGAAGAACCGCGCCATCCGATTGGCGAAAGCGATACAGCACTCCGCCAAACGTCGCAACATAGATGTAGTCTTTGTCGGCTACGGGAGCGGACAGGATTTCGCTGTCAATCCAGCGCAACCAGATCGGTCGGCCAGTTTTCGCGTCCAGACAGGCCAGCACTCGCCGGTTACCGTCCAGCAGCGACCCAACTCCGCGACCCGGATAGGCCGTGAACACCCGCCCGTTGGCCACCGCCGGCATGGTCGGTAAAGGATCGCCCAGCCACCGCGACCATAGTGGCTGGCCGGTCAGAGCGTTCAACGAGAACAACGTGCACGACTCGGTGTTGACGTAAATTGCTCCATCGTAGTACGCCGCTGGACCAGGGCCGTTATCGCTTAATTGGGCTGTCCAGAGGACGTTACCGTTCTCGGCGTCCAGACAGCAAAACTCATGACTGCCAAAACCGCCTCCCACGTACACACGGTTGTTCACCACCAAGGGTGTGGGCAACGTCTGCCCCGGACTCACCGCGACGATAAAACCGTCCCGCCTGGCAGCCACCGGCTTTCGTACACGCTGGACGATGACGTTGCCTGGTCGAAAATTCGGCACGGGTGAACGCGCATTCCATCGGCGCACTTCTTGAGTCAGGTCCTCGCCGATTGTATTTTCCTGCGCTGCCCATGCCGGGTAGGAAACTAGCACCGCCCCGCTGGCTCTTAGCCACTCCCGCCGACTCAACCGCATGGCTAACCCTCCAGTTCTGAGTGGTGCAATGCTATTACAGGACTCCCCGCCGTTTATCAGCTATGTTACTCGCCCGCTCCTGCACCATCAACAAAAATTTCGCGTTCCCCCTTATGCTTGCGGCGGTCGGACTGGCGCTCTAATTCGCTGGCTTCGACAAAATTTCGCGCTGTCCCAATCCGCGCCTCGGCCAGACCTGCAGGGCGGACCTGGTGCAGTGCGTGATGCACTGACAAAGTCGGGCCACATCGCTGCGCGACGATCCTCCTTCGGTGATTGACCTCTATCTGGCCAGGGTACCCGGCCCGTCGGCGCATCTACCCTTCCTGGTGCGTTCTCAAGGGAAACAAGGTGGTTAGCCAGCGAATAAATCGGCGCGTCAACCAGCGGCCAGCTAGCCAGAATAGCGCGGCCAGTACCAGAACCGGTAGTGACCACGGCAACGCCGCCGCCGAAAAAACCAGCACTTCTTCGCCCGTCCCTTTCAATGTGATCCAGGAATCTTCGGTGGCCCGCTTCACCCGCGTCCACAAATCAGGGTTCGCCTCCAGATAATACTGCTGCCGCTCCCTCGCCGACAAAGATACCTTGCTGTATTCGACAAGGTTACTGGCGACGGCGCCTTAGTACCCATATTCTGGTGCCGTCCGGTGCATTTCCCAAATCCAGTGTTTTCGGATGTTGCCCGCCTCCGCAAATGGCGATAAGCAGTTTGTCGTCTTCGAAACCCAGCAGGGCTGGCGCAGGCCTTCCCATATAGGCAAATACAATAATATGGGCTTCGGAGCAGCATTCCACCGGGTTACCGTGCAAAAAGAACAAACCGCCGAACCGCCACTCTTCAGAGCCGACCCCAAAAGGCTTTATCCAGTTCCCGATGATCCGAAAACCTGTCCCCGGCGGGGCCGGCTTCACCAGAACCTGGTCGCCACTCTTGCCGCGTAGCTCGATTAGTTCCCATTTACCTTGGACCCCCTGGTACCGGTCCGCGCTTGCCAGAACGTAAACCGCAAGACCCACGAGCAAGCATGCTAGCAGAATCTGCATAACTCGAGGAGGTAGTCTTACTTTCGGAACCATGCTTGGCTCCTATGAGCATCGCATATGTCCAAAATACGGAATTGGGTAAGTCTATCGCTTGTACCTCACATAGACTACATCCGACCTATAGTCGTGCCAGCCCATACAAAAAGGACAGTTGCAGTACCACCAGACATGAACGTAGACTTCAATGTCGCCTTCCTGGGCGACACCTAACCCGATGCCTGCGTCTCCATAAATTTCGCCGCGGGTCGCTCTAAGCGTAAAAGTTCCTGCCCCGACCTGCCAAGCCCCTGTCGGATTCGGAGGAGGCAACAGGTCGGGCGCTTCACTAGAGTATTCCTTGATAAGGTCGTCGGGTCCCGGGTCCTCGTCAAATGCTCCCCAGCGAATTTTACCGTCCCACCCAGGCATGGAGCCACCACCGCCAACACCCCCAATCCAGACGTAGAAGGTAAGTGTGTCTCCTTCCTTGAGCAGGAAGCTGCCATCGGGAGCCACGCGAACTGTACCGGCCGGCAGTATGGAAACCGCTGTCACTTTAAAATCCGTGGCGGCGAGCGCTACGAAGGGCGACAGACCGTCCGAACCGCTATTATCCCAGGCTCGGAATCGCGGGCGGTAATACTGCGTGGGCTCAGCCGCACCGTGCGGTTGAATCGTGCCGCTAATCACGGCTTCACCGTTGGCGTCCACTAAGAGGTAGTAGCTAGGTAATTCCAGACCCGGCGGCAGGGAACCTTCTGCTAGACTCACACGTACCGTTTCCCGCCCAGGGCTTTGCTCCAAGTCATCATCCTGCACGCGAATCCCATTGGCCACTAGTCCAGCAGGAAAACTCAACTGCCTTCTCCATCAGTTCTCTATCCGCTCGATCCCTTACCACCAACGCGCGCGTTTTTTCGGGGCCACTGTCCAAAAGGGCTCGACTCCCTAGTTTTCTCCCAGCGCTGGTCCCGCTAAAGTCTCTATCCAAATGAGTTATCCTCCTCTCGCCCTTTCAGTATAGACCCGGTTACATGATTACTTAGCCCGCATCCTTTCAGCAAGGAGGAATATACGTTCTCTACCCGGCGCCTCATCAAGCGCAAAGCTCGTAGGCCTGTCCTGACCATCGCGCGTACTCCAGTAGAGAATGAGAATTTGGTCGGTAACTTCGTAAATGCCCAGCAAAGGTGGATGCGACTCGCGTTGAGGGTCAAAGATGTCAATTTCCTTTGGGGTTTTTGTCGGGTTTAGCCGGAACTTCCCCGAGTCCACCCGCGACTTGCCTTCGTAAAAGCTCATGCGGTTATTTATTACCTCCAGATACAAGTCCGCACCGTTTCCCGTTGGGCCAGCCTTGGTTCCGATACCTCGCCACAGTACGATTTTCCACTTCCCCTGCATCAATAAGAGGTCATTTTGCCCATCCGGCTTGGCTTGCCAGCGGTCTGTAAGCCCGATGACTGTGGCCAGCGTACAGACAATGATCGTCTGGACCATGTACGATTACTCCTGTTAGTTACCCAGGATGAAATAGCACCCAAGTCTGGGAGCAATTCCTGTCAGGATTAGCTTTTCGCCAAGGGCACACTGGAGCCAAGTAAGAGAAGGCCGTGCGATATCGGTACATGGTTTCCATTGGCGATACTCGCAGTCTTTCCCTACCGGCCCACGCCCTTTTGCTAGCGACTAGTCACGTAGAAGGTGTTAGATTCAGTCCAGTTTATGCCGAGCCAGGGCGACTCGATCAATATGCGTAAAGCCGCATCGGGTGTACGAGCGCTGCGCTCCAAACCTGCTACATTACCGGCTGCATCAACGTAAACCCAGAATGAAGTTATTCGTAATGACCACGCACCAAGCGGTCCGGTGCCTGCGGGCGCAGTCGCGTTGACCTGTTTCACGATGCTGACGCCCGTGTTCACATCGTAAACAGTCCACAGAAAACGGTTCCTACCCGCAACGTATGAGCCCACGCCTGAAACCGCAAAGTCAATGTGATAGACCCGAGGCCAAGTGAAGCCCCTAATCGAAGTTGGGCGGGTCGAGTCATAAGATGCCGTAACACCCCACACCGACGTAGCTCGAAAATCCGTGGCGGCGAGCGCTACGAGGGGCGACAGACCGTCCGAACCGCTATTATCCCAGGCGCGGAATCGCGGGCGGTAATACTGCGTGGGCTCAGCCGCTCCGTGCGGTTGAATCGTGCCGCTAATCACGGCTTCACGATCTCGTCCGCTGGCCGGAGCTCGGTGGCGCATAGGCAGTCCAGCCAGTTTCAACGAATAGACCTCAGTTACTGGTTCTCTCACGCGTTTAGAGCATATAGTCAGTTCACGGCTCAGAGTTTGTAGAAGCAGCCGTGTCCTGCCAACACTTGCTGCTTTATGTTAGCGGCCTAATAGCACCATCTTTTTTCAGCCCGAGCTTCATTTCACCCGCCGGAACACCGCCATTATATAGCGATGGTCATCTTCTTTCGGAAGGGAGAAATCTTTCGGTCGCGGACCGCCTTCTTTGCTGTTGAAGTAAAGTACCAGGATATGCGCCGTGACCTCATAAATGCCGTACTGGGGTGGTACATCAGCGAGATAGGGATTTGGCATATCTATCCCCTTCGGCGAAAGCTCGGGGCGCAGACGAAACAAGGCCTTCTCCTGTTGGACCCCTCCTTGGTCATTGCGCCCTGAGAAAATCATAATCGTGCCCTTTACCGTTAGGCGCAAGCCCTTATAGTAGCCCTTAGTGCGTTCGGGCTTGCATTCGACAAATAGTAGTTCCCACTCGCCCTGGAGAAGCTGCAGGTCCTCGGCTGCAGAGGGCTTGTCTCCGTCCAAAGCGATGCCAGCCAGACAACAGAGCAGCAGTGAAGGCGCTAGCCACATTTCGAATCCTCCCGCTAGTGTTTGTGTCGTACATACCCAGAAACCCCTGATTCCCATCACGTCGTCACGTACCAAGTCTCACTTTTCGTCCATAGCACCCTTGCCCAGGGCGAGCACACCTCGAAACGCAAGGCTGCATCGGCACCGACTGAACGATCCATGCCGCCGACCTTACCCGCGTCATCGTAGAGCCAAACGGTGATGTCCTTTCTCCAGACGCCTGCCGGGCCGGTTCCAGCCGGCGCCGTAGCTGCGACCGCGCTGAATAAGTAGGTTCCCGTCTTGTTATCCTTGACGTACCATAAGAACTGTTTGCCACCAGCGACAGGCGAGCCGCACCCGTACACACTTATTGTGAACTTGTAAGGGGCCGCCAAGGTCGTTCCCCTGATTGATGTGGGCGCGGCGGGATCCCAGCTCAAGCCGTGGACTATTACGCTAGTAGCTCGAAAATCCGTGGCGGCGAGCGCTACGAAGGGCGACAGACCGTCCGAACCGCTATTATCCCAGGCGCGGAATCGCGGGCGGTAATACTGCGTGGGCTCAGCCGCTCCGTGCGGTTGAATAGTACCGGTGATGATTGCCTCACCATTCGCATCCACGTACCCGCCTCCCTAGAATTGCAGTCCCGGCGGCAGTTGACCGTCGACTCGTGTCAAATGCCTTGTTCTGCAATATTCCACGCGCACATTTCCCGCCGCCAGAAGGCTGAATCCGTACGATGGGCAATTCTATCAAGGTGCATATTGCGCCTTTAGCTTAGTCTCGCCCTTCACGCCGGCTGCGTGCCTGGCAACCGCGCGAGTCTTCCTAGTCTATTTCTGACCTGGCCCGTCGGGTTTTTCTTCGAGCATGCGGCGGAGAAGCTTGTCGCCGGCTTCCGCGTAATCCACCAGCCGGTATGGAGCATGCTCGTAAATGAGCAAGCAATGGCACAGGTTCTCTTTCTTGAACGGGTCGAATCCCTTTGGTCGCTCCAGCTTATCCTCCAAGTAATTCACCGCTATATGGACCTGCTTGCCCTCAATTCGCAAAATACCCATGTATAAGGTTCCCAGCTGACCCTGGTGGTCGCGAACAATTAGATCGCAAGCAACCGGATCAGAGTTTGGGTCAATGAGCCAGTAGGGGCGCATCGGCGGTCGGCACAGTTCCCATCCGTTCACAATCCCATAACTCCAGTTATAAACGACACCAGTGAGCCCGTTGAACTTGATTTCAGCTCCAACCCCGAGAACATAGTAGCGTCCGGTATGGTCAGAACCCAGGTCGCGTCCGGGACGACCGACAAAGGTTTGTACGATTGAAGGGTCCTTAGGACCGACGAGAGTCCCCTTGCTAAGTCGCCATCGGCCATGCAGGAAACTTTCGATTTCCTTAGCCGTCCGCGGCGGCTGCTGTTGCCCCGTTGTATTTACCCCGATTAGCAGCCCGATAAGAGCTAACACTGTAGCGGCCAAAATCCAGCGTGCCGTACGCATGGTCGTTTCTCCTTTTTATTAGGTAAGCACCTGGACTGCATCAGTCGCCCTGTGAATTCTAAGGAGCCCATTTTACATAAAACAAATCATTATGCGTGTCTATCTCCTCAACACCCACGAAACCGAAACGGCCCGGGTAATAATACCAAAGCTTGAAGTATAGTTCCTGCCGGTCGCCTTCTAAGCCACCGCCGCTCGAGCCAGCGGGGCCATTTATAGTGCCATCCGCCAGAGCATCCAGAGTGAATTCATGCCAAGCAAACCAATCTCCAGTTCTGCCGCCCAAGATGTTGATATTCATGGCGGCGTTATCTACAAGCAAGTCATCAATAATTATGTCATCTTCATAAAGGTTATAATACACCGTTGCCGGACCACCGCGAGCCGGCGATATAGGGACGCCTGCTCCGAAGCCAACGCCTACGGCCCTGAGACGAAAGGTCGCTGATGTCCCAGAGCGGATGACATAGGGATCACTGGCTGTTCCAGAGCCCGGGATGGCAGAAACCTTGACGACGTCAACTGACCTGAACCTCGGGCCTGTCACAGCGAAGGTGAGAGGCGGGTCGCCGGCGCCGGAGCGGTCGTAGGCGCAGATGTTGACTTGATAGAACTTAGTGGCCTGGTCAGGATCGCCGTGGTCAGCAATGGTACCCTCGACGACGAATTTGCCGGTCGTGCTGTCATAGTCGCTGATATTCCACCCGTCCTGAGCCGGAGGCATCTCGCCCTGAATCTCCAGGCGAAGGGAATCGTTACCCTGGCCGGGGGCTAAATCATCGTCCTGCACATACACTTCGATCGTCGCACGCTGGCCGACCAGGAACCAGTAGATGCCATCTTCGTAGGCCTGGTGGCCCTCGACGGTGACGTTGGCCACCGGGGGTGTGTTGTCCACGGTAATGGTTGTGGAATAGGCTTCGAATTCGCCGCTGCCGTCGTTGAATTTGACAATCACGCTGATGGTGTCGCCGACGTCGCCGTGGCCGGGCTGGCGCCAAGCGATTAGGCAACTCGGCCGTGCTCTTATCCGACGCTCTTGCAAGGTACTATACATGGGTCGCATACCATGTTGGCCCCGGCAAGTGCCCACACTCTTATTTATCCTCAGCTTTTTTCGCCCGAATCGCCCTAATCATGACGCGAGCAAGCAATACTAGACATACTACAGTATCCTCACCAGCTTTTTTCTCCCGAATCGCCCTAATCATGACGCTGCCCGGTGGAGCGCCCTTTATATCAAAATCTCTTGGGCGTCTTGCTAAATCTATGGATCGCAAATAAAGGAGTTCATCTCCTTGCAATTTCACGATTCCAAGGGCAATAGCACGTCCATCATCACGCTTCCATGCTAAGTCTAGCCAAGCCGGCTCCTGGTCAGCCGCTAGCTTCATAACAAGGTAATCGCCGTCTATCCAGTCTTTGAGTTCTTTGAGTAGTTCGCGCCAGGGCTTTTGAAGCTCCAACTGGTGCAGAATGACGCGTTCGCCTCTTACTTCGAAAATATGCTCTTCCTCAGTCAGGCGTTCGTGTTCCACCAGGCCGCTGGGCCAAACAAGCCACCTTTCGACCACTCTCCATTTCCCTTGCAGCTGCCTTTTCAGCTTCTCTGCTTTATTTCTTTGTCCATCGTTTTCTTGACGCGGTGGTGCGAAGCCCGGTATTTCCCTCGCAACCGCCAGAGCGAGCACACCAATAAGGGCGAGGCCTGCCACAAGGTAATAAGCTCTTGGCATTGCTGATCTCCTTGTAAGCACTTAATTGCACGTTGCCAATTCTACCCGCCTATTTGATCCCATCTGCCTACCGGCCAAGCAGCTAATTGGCAAATGGCTGCGACAGGTTCGTCATCGCACCCACCTGACATAAAATATCGGACTAACAGCGCTTTGCCGGAAAATTAAGCCCCACCACCAGACTTTGAAATAAAGTTCCGCTTCTGGTCCCTCCCACCAAGTGTCTGTCCCGGTTCCTCCCGCGGGTCCGCGGATATCCCCACCGGGCAGCGCCTGGAGAGTAAACGTTACTCTTACATCCCATGCACCTATAGGTGAGCCTGGTGTTAACGTGACCACAACTTTAGTGTCGGCAACAACAACGTCGTCGAAAATGCCAATGCCATCGTCATCTAACAGACTCCAGTGAATTTCCGGGGCGCCGGACGGGCTCCAAGGCACGCCTCCGCCAAAACCCGTGCCTTCCAGCCGTGCAGCGAAAGTGAATCCTCCTGTTGCGGCGCTGGTCGCGGCGCTCAGCAAATAGGGATCGCTAGCAGTCCCGGAACCGGGTACGGAGGTGGCGGTCCCACCAGAATTGAACGAAGGCGTGGGCCTGTAACCGCCAAGACGATCGGAGGGTCGCCGGCGCCGGAGCGGTCGTAGGCGCAGATGTTGACTTGATAGAACTTAGTGGCTTGGTCAGGATCGCCGTGGTCAGCAATGGTACCCTCGACGACGAATTTGCCGGTCGTGCTGTCATAGTCGCTGATATTCCACCCGTCCTGAGCCGGAGGCATCTCGCCCTGAATCTCCAGGCGAAGGGAATCGTTACCCTGGCCGGGGGCTAAATCATCGTCCTGCACATACACTTCGATCGTCGCACGCTGGCCGACCAGGAACCAGTAGATGCCATCTTCGTAGGCCTGGTGGCCCTCGACGGTGACGTTGGCCACCGGGGGTGTGTTGTCCACGGTAATGGTTGTGGAATAGGCTTCGAATTCGCCGCTGCCGTCGTTGAATTTGACAATCACGCTGATGGTGTCGCCGACGTCGCCGTGGCCGGGCACGCTTAGGTCGAAGGAGCTCACCGTGCCGTTGGCGGTGTCCACGGTTTGGCCGTTGACCCGCCACTCGATGGTGACGCGAACCGGATCGCCATCCGGATCGCTCACCTGCCCGACCGAGAACCGCAGCTTATCTTTGGTGCGCGGAGAAGCAATGCGGCTGGAATCGGTCAGATTTTCCAGGCTGAAAGAGCTCGCGATGGGCAGGCGGTTGTTGTCATAGATGTGCCAGTAAATGGTTCCGGTAGCCTCGATGGTTTCGCCGGTGCAGGAGTCCTGTTGATGCAGGCGGATGGTGGAAGAAAGAGTGACGGGCGAATTGGCTTGATTGGCGAAATCGTAGCCGAGCGTGCCGGTGATGGTTCCGGTTTGCGGGTCAATGCTCAGCCCATTGGGCAAGTTGTCGGCGCTGAAGTAATACGCTCCGGAGCAACAGCAGCCCATCGTTGAGAATTGGGGGTCATATCCGACGTCCCACCCTTCCGATCTGTACACGTCGTCATTTAACACATAAAGCGAGTCATGACAGGAACAGGATTCCCCGGAGCAGCTGGGCACGGTTCTGTCCTCCAACAAATCGAACTGCAATCGGGTGGATTCAGGTTTGCGTGGTCGAGACCTGACCGGACGGTGCAGCCAGCCCACACACAGGTCTAAGGCAGCGCGCAAGATCCCCCTGTGTGTGTGTGTGTCTTCGGCTTCCGCATGACACACCTCCTTTCTGCAAAGAGCCCCCAGAAAATGGTACCGGTTACGCCGCGCCTCAACTCTATTCCGGTTTGTTCTCCTCAACTCGTCCCGCTATTTGCAGCATAGCGGGCGGCGAGAGAAGCGTCAAGGGGTAGGGAAAATTTTTTTGTCGACACGAAACTGTTGGGGTTACCCGGTACGACCAGCCGGCGAACTGGTCTGCAAGTCCTTGAGCATAAGCAATCCCCGAGATTGGGTGCACGTCAGCAAGATGGCTGCTTATGGGGCAGAGCGATACGCTCACAGGTCGGGAAATTAGCACCTGGCAGCGGAAGGGCCGCGGCGGTTAATTTTGCCGATCGCATTGGGACTTGCCATAATGTTTGCCAGAGAGTAGGCCGAACAAGAATCGCTGCTGGGCGATGCCTGTCCAAAGCGTTGTCCCAAGACAAGGTGCGGCATGAGCACCAAAGACTAATCTTTCTGGAAGCGATCAGGAGAAGCGGACATGGCGAAAGTGCTCAACGTTGGCATGATTGGCTACGGCTTTATGGGGCGGGCGCACTCGAATGCGTATTGCCAGGTGAATCACTTTTTTGACGTGCCGTTTCGACCGGTGCTGAAAGCTGTGTGTGCGCGGAACGTGGAGAAGCTGAAAGCGTTCGCCGAGCAATGGGGTTACGAATCCATCGAGACGGATTGGCGGAAGTTGATCGAGAGGCGGGATATAGACCTGGTGGACATCTGTGTGCCGAACAACCTACACGCGGAGATGGCGATTGCCGCAGCCCAGGCCGGCAAGATGGTGTTGTGCGAGAAGCCGTTGGCCATGAACGCCGCCGAAGGGCAGAAAATGGTCGAGGCCGTCGAAAAAGCTGGCGTGGCCAACATGGTGTGGTACAACTACCGGCGTGTGCCTGCGGTAACGCTGGCGAAACGGCTCATCGAAGAAGGTCGGCTCGGTCGGATTTTCCATTATCGGGCTCAGTTCTTGCAAGACTGGACGATTAATCCGGAGGTGCCGCAGGGAGGTACGGCGTTGTGGCGGCTGGATGTACAGGCGGCCGGCAGCGGCGTAACTGGCGATTTGCTGGCGCATTGCATTGACACAGCGCTATGGCTCAACGGCCCTATCACTCGCGTCTCGGCCATGACCGAGACCTTCGTTAAGCAGCGCAAACACACGCTGACCGGCAAGGTGGAACCGGTGGGGATCGACGATGCCTGTGCTTTTCTGGCCCGCTTTGCCAACGGGTCACTGGCGGTGTTTGAATCTACCCGGTATGCTCGCGGCCACAAAGCGTTATACACGTTCGAGATCAACGGGGAACATGCTTCAATCGCCTGGAATCTCCACGACCTGCACCGGCTGGCTTATTTCGACCATCGCGACGAAGGCAAACTTCGCGGCTGGCGCTCGATTCACGTGACCGATCACGGCGGCGAACATCCCTACATGGATAAATGGTGGGTGCCCGGCTTGCAGATTGGCTACGAACACACTTTCATCCATCAGGTGGCGGACTTCCTGACGGCTCTGGGCAAAGGTGAGCTGGCCGAACCCACTTTCCGCACCGCTTTGGAAACCCAGAAGGTCTGCGATGCGGTCTTGCAAAGTGGTCGCACCGGGCAATGGGTCGAGGTGAGCTAGTCTGTGCTGGTCGCTGGCGTTTTTTTCCAGCACGCGCTGCGCCGGCGTTCGAACCTGACGGAGAATTGACGCACTAGCTGCGCTACAACTATCGCAGGGAGCGGCGTCGCTATTCTACCACCGGTGCAGCAGGTCCGCGGCGCGGCGAGTTGACCCAGCCACGGGCGCCGTGAGCTTTGCGCTTGAGGCGGACGGAATTGTCAGCCAGCGCCTTCAGGGCTTTCGGCAGGTTGGAGACACGAAAGATGCCGATCGCTTTCCCGTTTTTGACACCGCTGCTGCAATACGCGTACTCGATGTTAATGTGTTCCTCGGCGAGAGCTTCGCAGACCTGAGCAACGGCGCCCGGCTGATTACGCATTTCGACCAGCAGGACATCATGTTCGTCGAAGGGGAGGTTGAGATTCCTGAGCACTAGGCGGGTTTGGTTCGCGTCTTCGGTGACCAGTCGGAGCACGCTGCGTTCTTTGCGTTCGGAAACGGCCAGGGCGGTGATGTTGACTTTCTCCTGGGAGATGGCAGTGCAAACCTGAGCCATGCGCCCCGGTTTGTTTTCGAGAAACACGGAGAATTCGCGTACAGTCGTGGCCATAGTGACACCTCACTTTCGGCTGGGAGGCAACCCGATCAGGTTGCCGCCAGGGGATGTTGCCAGCCAAGCCCTGCCGCTTTTGTAAGTACGGGAGAGAAATGGTGCGGCTCGCTCCGGCCATCCGCGCCACACTTCTGGGCTGCGCTAGGGAATTGCGCATCCGCGATTATTTTATCGGCAAAATCGCCAGCGGGCAGCGTGTGGCAGTTGCTCACGGCAAGGTCGGTGTGGCGAAAATCCGTACCCGGCCATCCTGGGTACTGATGGCGAATTGCTTGCCATCCGGCGACCAGGCGCCGGCGTAACACGGCTGGCCGAGTCGTTGCCGATACACCACCTGCCGCGTTTCCAGCTTCCAGATTTTCACCCAACCGCTGCTGCCGACGCTGAGCAGGTATTTGCCGTCCGGGGAAAGGCGAATCTGGCTGACGAAATCGGCATGGGCCCTGGGCAGGGCAGCTGTCTTGCTCGGCACTTCCGGATCGCGGAAATCGTCCAGCACCTGGCCATCGGCGAGGTTCCAGAGCTTGATATGTCCGTCGGCACCGGCGCTGAGGAACTGCCCGGCATTCGGTAACACGGCCAGACTGAAGACACTGTCGCGATGACCGCGCGGGAATTCCTTTTCGTCGTAGCCACGGAACTCGCGGACAATGTTGCCGTTGGCCACATCCACCAGCCAGATTTTGCGATTCAAGCAAGTTGCCAGTACCTGTTTGCCGTCTGGTAGCCAGACCAGAGCATACAGCGGCTGCGGTTGTGGTTGCACCGCCAGGTTAACTGTTCGCAAGAGCTTACCGCTGGCGGCTTCCCAGAAGCGCAACGTACCATCGTGGCTAACCGTGGCCAGCTGGTTCCCGTCCGGACTGAAGGCTACCGCATCCACCATCTGTGCATGACCTTGTAAGATCCGCAGCGGCTGAGGGGAGGCAATACGCCACCAGCGCAGCAACTTGTCCCCGCCGACGCTGAACCAGACCGCATTATCGGTGGGATGAACGGCAACCGCCAGCCTATCACCGGGCGGCTGCTGGTATTGCTGGAGCACCGTGGCGAAACTGGTCGGTAGCGGTTGACCCGGTTGCCAGGCGACCTCCAGGGCCTGCACCTGACCCGTCTCCATTGCCGCTAACAACACGGCATTGTTGGGGGAGATGGCCAGACCACGTACCACTGCCGGCATGGCGACGGTTTTCAGCTCCTTGCCATCGGCAAAGTTCCAGAACCGCAGCGACTTGTCGGTTCCTGCGGTGGCGAAATAAGCGGTGTTGCGAGCAACGGCGATCGCGGTGACCGCGCTGTGCGGGGTAGCGTGCTGGCGTTCGAGTGCCCCATTGGCCAGGTTGACGAAGCGGACAGTTCCATCGGCAGCAGCGGTCAGGGCGTGGCTGAGGTTGGGCGTCAGGGCGAAGGTATGGATAGCCTGAGCATGCGCCGGCACCAGTCGCACATTGGCCAGGCCCAGGATCGCCAGTGCCGTCTTTTCACTGCTGGCCAGCACGGTCGGATTGTTACCAACCCAATTCACCTGCCGCACCGCACCGTCCAGGGAAAAGAATTGCATCTGGCGAGCGCTGGCCAGTTCCCAAACAGCACACCGGCCATCGGCACAACCCACTGCCAGGCGTGTTCCATCGCTGGCAAATTGCAGTGCGGTCACCGCTGCCGACTGCGGTAGTGCTGGCATCTCCTTGCCATCGGCCAGGCTCCACCACCGCACCGCTTTCCCCAGGCCGACTGCCACGCGGTTACCGTCCCGGCTCACGGCCAGTGACATCGGAGTGTCACCGATTTCGATCTTCCGTAGGCTTTTGCCGTCAGCCGACCAGAGTTGCAAGGTCTTATCGGCACCAGCGCTGAGGATCTGCCCATTGGGGAGATACTGGGCAGCCAGGACACCGCCCGGATGGGCTGGCCAGGAGCGTAGCCGTTTGCCATCCGCCAGCTGATGCAGATGAATCGCGCCATCGCCTAGCGCCAGCAGCAGCTGCCCACCATCCGGGGAAATGGCGACCGCGGCCACATCGGCCGGAAGTTTCTCGAGTAGGGCAATTTCTTTCTTCGACGATAAGTCGAGGACGCGGCAACTGCGGTCGGCCAGGGCGAAAACCAGATGCGTCCCTTTCGGACTCCAGGCGACCGCCCGCGGTGATTGTGACAGAGCCGGCAAGGCGAATTCCAATTGTGCGGAGGCGGCATTCCAGACCCGCGGAACACGATCGTTGCCGATCACAACGACGCGGCTGCCATCCAGCGCTGCCGTTGCCAGCGTTACTCCTTCCGCAGCAGGAACCATCCGCGACGGAGGAACAGGCCAGCTCCATAATTTCAGCACGCCTTCCGCATCCGCTGTGTAGATGGCCTGACCGTTGACATGGAACGCCACAGTACTCGGAGTTGCCGCGTGGGCACCAATCACGGCGAGCGGTTTCCCATCGGCAACATTCCAGATTCGTAAAGTTCGATCCTCGCTGACACTGGTGAGCAACTGGCCATTGCCGCTGAACGACAGGCCCGTCACCGAAGCCGAATGCCCCTCAGCGGCCAGGAATTTGCCATCGGCGACATTCCAGATGCGAATTATGCGGTCTTTGCCCGCAGCCGCCAGACGATTGCCGTCGGGCGAAACTGCCAGTGCTTGCAAGACGTCGCCGGCACCTTCCAGCGTACGCACGGGGGAACTCAGCGGTACATCCCACAGCCTTACCTGGTTATCGGAAAACGCCCCAGCCAGGAACTGACCGTTCGGGCTGAAGGCCACATGCAGCGCCAGTAACGTTTGCCCAGTCACGGGCAGGCTGTAACTGCGCAGCGGCTGGCCGCTTGTCAATTCCCACAGCCGCACATTGCCATCGAAACCGGCACTTGCCAGAAGCCGCCCATCCGGACTCCAGGCCAGCTGATAAACCAGTTCGCTGTGGCCGGTCAGCTCCCGAATCAGCGACGGTTTGGCCGAGTCCTGCGCGGCTAAACCGCCCAGCCCAACCAGCACCAGCATGATGGCGCTGGCCCACAGCATTACTGCGCAACTTGCCATCTGCCTGACATCTTCGTTTCGGTAGAGAGCGGCAAAAACGGGCTGCTGGAACGCATCCGAACCGGAGAGCCGACGTCGGCAGTCCGGTCGAGCCGAAGTAGCGGGAAGCGATTGCGGAACCTTCTCACCTTCACACTGAGCCACGCCGATCCTGGCGTTTGCATGTTTGTCCGTCGCCGCGTTTTCATGCCCGGATGATAATGCTGCCGGCATGCGGTTCTCCTGAACTGGAAGTGTGGCGCTGGCCACGATTCTTGCAGTGATGTTCACTGGAATGCTGGTGTCCAGCAAGTAGGGGAAGATTTCCCAGGCGGGCGATCTCCGGCGAGATAGGAAGGCGTAGGCTTCCCCATGTTGGTGGCAGGCATCGTTATTTAGTGTGCGGGTTGCGGGCAGTTGCGTCAACGGCCGTGGATTACGGGAAACGCGTGCGCATCGGTGATATCGCATTCACGCCACAGTCTGCCGACCGCGTGCTGACGAACGCGGGTAGATCGCATTCCCACGAACCACGGAGGGCTTACGCCCCCCGCTCTTGTGTTGCACGACATACTTTTATCGAGGAATAACGACATTTCCGATAGACAAACGCCGCGCTAACAGCAACGGCGGACGTCAGGCCGCCGGGCAAGCGCTGAACGTTACTTATGGCCCGCTGGATGCAGTGAAGTGCACTTTGCGGATGTTGGCCCCGGTGGCGGCATCAATGATCTTGACGGTAGTCCCCCAACTCACGCCGCGGTCTTGCAGCAGGATTTCGTTCTTTCGGCTTTGTCGGGCGACGCGGGCCAGTACGTTCGCTAGTTCACTGATCGGCACTTCCTCGCCTTCCACAAACACGCGATCCTGGCCCCCTTGCCGTTCGGCACGAACGACGATCATCGTCTGGGTAACTTGCTGGCGGCTGACGCGGGGAATGGCTTCCGGTGTGTCTGTGGGCACCTGCGGCAACAATAGCGCTTTGCTCAGTTCCAGGTAAGTCATAGTCAAGATGAAAAACACCAGCAGCACCTGGCAAACATCAATGAGTGGCACCATGTCCGGACTGGCGTCTTCTTCCTCATGATGGCTTTCGCCCAGGGAATCGAGTTCCTCGACAAGTTCAGCAAACTCTGAATGCTCCTCGATGGGGATCCAGCGACGTTCCTGGAGGTCGAAGACTTCATCGCTGGTTTCGTACAGGCCGTCCCGCAACGCTTCCACCAGGGCGGACGTGGATAGTGCCACGCTGGTCGGGGAACCGGCATGACGTACCTGCCAGGTCATGGTTGTGCCTTGCGGTATTTGTCGCGGACTTCGCCGGCTATGGTCTTGATCCCTTGCTCCTGTAAGCGTGCCAGGATGGCTTTGACCGTCTCGGTGGGCAGTTCCTGGTGAGCGCGGAGAATGACGCGTGGCTCGCCTGGACGCTTCTCTAACAGCAGCCGCACCTGATACAGCATCTGTTCCTCGGTGTTGGGATTGACTGGCTCCTCATTGACGAAGTATTGCAGTACGCGGGTCTTTTCATCGAGGCTCAGGCCGATAGAAATCATTTCGGCTTTTTCGAGGACATAACCGTTTTCCGCTTCCGGTGTGGGAATAGCCGCACGCGACGGGCCGCCACCGGCTGCGTTCATCAACCGCATCATCGTAAAGAAAATCAGCAGCACCATGCTGATGTCAATAAGCGGCACCAGGTCAACCTCGCCTTCCTCTTCCTCGCGCTTTTTGCGGTTCAGACCGAGCTCGACGGCCTCATGGGCCTCAGCAGCGTCCTCGGCAGTGGCTGGAGATGACTGGGCGATAAAGTAGGGGGCGAACCATTCATAACGCAGCAAGGGTGCCCACGCGGCCGAAACGCTCCCCGACGGCCTGGCCCGATCCTCCGGCAACAACCGACCGTCCACGATCCAATCGCACACCACGCTGTATGGTACACCTGGGTACACCGTGCGCTCTGAAATCAGCCAGATGTCCCAGCTTTCTGCTGCCGTGCTCATCGTCGTGTCCTTGGCGGCTCTATCCAACCCAGCACCAAGATGGCCCGGTTTCTGTCAGCTCGGAATCGCCAGGCTTGCTCTGTTCAGCCAGTGGCTATACGGTTGCCAAACTAAACGGCGGTGGGTGTGGCTGAGCGGGCATCTGGTCGAGCAGGCTTCCCCTGTTTGTGAGCCTGCACCAGCAGAATGAGTTTCTGGGCGTGGGCCTTCATCTGTGTCTCGAAACTCTGCACCCAGGCCTTGAAAAGCACGTAGGCAAATACCAGCGGGATGGCCGTCAGCAGCCCCAGCGCTGTCGCAAACAACGCCAGACCGATTTCCCGCGTGGCGTGCGACATCGCCGCCTGCCCTTCGCTCGACTGGGCCAGTGTCTGGAAAGTACCGATCATGCTCAGCACCGTCCCCAGCAAACCAACCATGGTGGCAATCTTGCCGATGGCCAGGATCGGAGGCAGCAGAAAGTTGAGCCGTGGCAAAATATCCAGCTCGATGGCCGCGGCCATTGCCCGCCGCATCGCCGCTGTGCCCTGTCGCGCGTTTTCCAGTCCGGCGACGAATAACCGTGTCGGAATCACCTGGCTCTTTGGCTGGGCTTTGCACAACTTCAAGGCCGCCTCGATCCCGCCTTTATTCAACGCCTCCTGCAACAGTGGCAGGAATTTGTCCATGTCCGTCTTGCTGTGGATATTCAGCAGGATGCGCCAGATCAGCAGCACCACCGCCGCGAAGGACATGCCGAACATGATGATCGCAAAGTGCCAGTGATCCCGTACGAAATTCAGGAAAGCTTCCATAGCCAATAACTCCACGCACCGTACTGGGGACTTGCGCCCCCGCCTGTCAGCTTGCCATCGGTCGCGGAGGATTACCCACAAGCAGCATGCGCTGGCTCCAGCAGCTCCATGCAGTTACATCAGCAGAGATGCTGCCAGTATCCTTTGCCCGAGCTGGAACCAACACCGGCTCGCCAGGATAATCCTCCGTATCCGTACCACGGTGATGTTGCTCAGTCTAAAACCAGTTTACCGCTCCGTCGGCTTGCAGACAATGCCCTGCCGACGGCCTGCATGTACAGGAGGCTAACGTCGGGACGGTTGAGGCCTGCTGTCAGCAGGATTGGCGACCCACGGCGGCCTGACACTCGCCGCTGCTGAGGGAGCTGTGACCACTCGCCGGCAAAAAGCGACTTTTGCGCTGCACAAACGAGTGTTCTCGGAAACAGGAGCGACGGGCGCTCACCCGCCCTGCCTCGGTGACGCACTCGCGGAGACACTTCCGCAAACGCACGCGAGAATGCCTACGGTGTACTGGCCGACTCCGTTGCCATTACGTTGGTGTGGTGAAAATCTTTTGGGGTATAATGCACACTTTGCGCCGTCGCGAGCGTACGCGCAAACCGCAATGGGACTCTCGGCCTCCGCGGGGGTCAGCACTGTGTGCCATCGGGTCTTCGGAGTGATATCGCACTCAGCAAAACTCCCCGCGAGAATGACATCAGCCGAGCTTACCAGGCAAAATGAGCGAACGCCTTGTTGGCTTCGGCCATTTTGATGGTGTTTTCCCGTTTGGTCATGGCGTCGCCTTCCCGGCGATAGGCGGCCATGAGTTCGTCGGCAAGCTTCAGGAACATAGGTCGGCCTTTCTTAGCCCGTGCCGCCTGGATAATCCAGCGGATAGCCAGGCTCTGCTGGCGTTTCGGCTCGACCTGCATCGGCACCTGATAGGTGGCGCCACCGACACGTCGCGATCTCACTTCCAGTGTCGGCTTGACGTTCTCCACCGCCTGCTCGAACACTTCCAGGGCGTTGACGTTTTCGCCCATCCGCTTTTGGATCTGCTCCAGCGCCTTGTAAAAAATCCGCGCTGCCGTTGCTTTCTTTCCCCGCTGCATCAGGCAGTTGATGAATTTGCTCACCAGCAGCGAGTTGTACACCGCGTCGGGTTGCAAGGTTTCTTCGCTGGCAGTTTTCTTTTTGTGTCTCATGGCAATCAAGCTCAGTACAGCGTGGGTATCAATTGGCAAAAGCAGCCATGGTCGGCGCGACGTGGTCGCCGAGACGTGTCGCTCCGGCTCGACTCAGCACGGAAAGCCGAGCTGAGCGACGGGCTGCTGCGGAGCACCTGCATTCAGGCCGCCGTCGTGTGAGAGCTTTAGCGAAGCGCAATCAGTGAGCATCGGCGTGGCAGGAATCACAGGGGCGTTACTTGGCGGCCTTCTTAGCTCCGTATTTGGAGCGTGCCTGTTTGCGATCCTGCACTGGCGCGCAGTCATAGACCCCGCGAACAATGTGATAGCGTACGCCAGGTAGGTCGCGGACACGCCCGCCGCGTACCAGCACCACCGAGTGTTCCTGCAGGTTGTGCCCTTCGCCTGGGATGTAAGCGGTAACTTCGATCCCATTCGATAGCCGAACGCGTGCCACCTTGCGCAAGGCGGAGTTCGGCTTCTTGGGGGTCATGATCTTCACCTGGGTGCAGACGCCGCGTTTGAATGGACACGCCTGCAGAGCCGGGCGTTTCGTTCGGCGGTGCTGCACCACACGCGGTCGGCGTACGAGTTGATTAATTGTCGGCATGGGAGTTTCGTGTGCAGGTTTTTCGGTTCGATGCCCAGTGCGCCAGCGGTCCGCAGGTGCTGCCTAGCCCATCTTGTCGCACCAGTCGGCCGGGATCGGCAAAGCCCCTGAGCCGACGCCTACCGGACTCGGAGTATTGCATGGTACGGAAATCGTGCCCATTGGTCAAGCATGCCGAGGAAAACGCGGAGCAGGAAGAAAAAGCCTTCGCCCAGCGTCCGGCAGACTGGCGCGGCCACCGGCGCCGGTTTGGGTACCGCCCGAGTGGGGCTTCACGAGACGGCTATTCGATGGTGACGTCCGCCTCTTCCGAACTGCGGGGTGGCGTCGGCGGCGAACCGGTCACTGCCAGGAGGCTCTCGCCCATTTTCTGCAATGCCTCCTGAGAGATGCGCAGTTCCGCATCCACGTACGCGCGGAAGCCAGTTCCCGCAGGAATGAGATGTCCAAGGATGACGTTTTCCTTCAAGCCGACCAGGTAATCGGTTTTGCCGGCAATTGCCGCTTCCACCAATACCTTGGTCGTTTCCTGGAAGCTGGCAGCGGAGATAAAGCTGTCGGACTGAACGGCTGCGCGACTGATACCCAGCAGTTTCAGCCGACCAGTGGCGGGTTTTGGCGTAACCCAGGTAGGCGGCTTTTTCTTCTCTTTTTCGAGTCTGGCCACCTCCTGCTCGAAGATGTCGCGTGGCACGATTTCACCGGCCTTGAAGTCGGAATCGCCCGGGTCCTTGACCTTGCAGCAACGTCGCAATTCTTCGTTGATGCGGCGCAGGGCGAATTTGTCAATCAATGTCCCCGGCAGCAGTCGCGTATCCCCAGCCGATTCCACTTCCATCTTCCGCATCATCTGGGCGATGATGGTCTCGATGTGTTTGTCGTCAATTTCGACCTTCTGACTGCGATAGACGGCCTGGATTTCGCGGAGCAGGTAATCCTGAACGGCTTCCGGGCCCTTGACCCGCAACAGGTCCTGAGGATTGAGCGCGCCTTCGGTGAGAGGGTCGCCCGTCTTCACCAGGTCGCCGGTGTGCACCAGCAACTGCTTGCCGGGCGGCACCAGGACCTCGACCGGTTCGGCACCGGGTATACGCTGGCCGCGATCATCCACCGGATAAATCCGAATCTTCCGTTTCCGCTTGCCACGCTCGGTATGCAGTTCGACAATGCCGTCAATTTCGGCAACGACGGCCATGTCCTTCGGTTTTCGTGCCTCGAACAACTCGGTCACTCGCGGCAAGCCACCGGTAATGTCCTGGGTCCCGGTCGCTTCGCGGAGTTTCTTGGCCAGGATAGTGCCGGCCACGACCTGCTGCCCCTCGCGGACTTCCAGGTAGGCACCTTCCGGGGCATACTGAGCGTCGAGGGTAGCGCCACTTTCGCTTTTGATGTAAATGGTGGGATGGCGATCTCCCTTATGCTGACGAATCCGCATTCGGGGCCGACCGGCAGCATCCCGATCGATCTGCAGCGTGTCGCCTTCGATGATGTCCTCGAATTCGACTGTGCCGCTGGCGCGGGCGATGATCGGCGTGCTGTTTGGGTCCCATTCACACAGGATCGCCCCTTCGTTGACCTGCTGACCTTCTTCCACTAGCAAGCGGGCGCCCACGGTGGGAACGAAGTACTTGGCAAGTTCACGGCCCCGCGGATCGAGAATGCGAATCTGACCGTTGCGGTTCAAAACGATGCGTTGGCCTTCGTTGTTGACTGCATAGTTGAGCATCTCGAATTTCACCGTGCCGCCGCGGGTAGCAACGATCCGCGTCTCCTCGGCTCCGACTTTCGCCACACCGCCGATGTGGAAGGTACGCATCGTCAACTGCGTGCCGGGCTCGCCGATTGATTGCGCTGCGATGATCCCCACGGCCATGCCCAGCTCCACTAGGTCGCCGGTGGACAAGTCCATGCCGTAGCACAACTGGCACACTCCCAGCGGAGCCTGGCAGGTCATCGGACTACGCACCATGATCTTGTCAATGTTCAATTCTTCCTCAATGCGGCGGGCGATCTCCGGCGTGATCATTTCGTTTTCCCGCACGATGATCTCGTCGGTTACGGGATGGACAATGTTATTGCGGCTGACACGGCCGCGAATTACCTCGCTGAGACGCCGCTCCAGGCGCTGGCCTTCATAGACGGCTCCTTTGGTGATCCCCTGCGTGGTGCCGCAATCATGCATGGTGACCACCACATTCTGGGCGACGTCGGCCAGCTTCCGTGTCAGATAGCCGGAGTCCGCCGTCTTGAGAGCGGTGTCGGCCAGGCCCTTGCGGGCCCCGTGCGTGGAAGTGAAGTATTCCAGGACCGTCAGGCCTTCACGGAAGTTGGACTTGATCGGCGTTTCGATAATCTGGCGGTTGGGTTTGCTCATCAAACCGCGCATGCCGGCCAGTTGCGCTACCTGATCCACGTTGCCGCGTGCCCCGGAATTGGCCATCAGGAAAATCGGGTTCAGGTACGGTCGCCCATCCCGCTGATCGCGTTTCAGCGTTTCCATGACCTCTTTTTTCACCCGGTCGGTAGCGTCCAGCCACACATCCACCGTGCGGTTATAGCGCTCCTGATCGGTGATGACGCCATCTTCCCATTTCCGGAAGAGGTTGGCGACCTCGGCTTCGGCCTGGCGGATGATTTGTTCCTTGGCTTTAGGAATCCGCAAGTCATCAGTCGAGAAACTCAAGCCGCTGCGGGTCGCTTCCTGGAAGCCGATCTCCTTCATACGGTCGAGCAGTTCGATGGTGGCTTTGCGGCCGAGCAATTCGTAGCAGTCGGCAATGATCCGCGCCAGGGCCTTCTTGTCCAGCGTCAGGTCGTAGAAGGGCATGCGCGGGTCGAGAATATCGTTGAACAGCACCCGTCCGACCGTGGTGGTGATGACGCCATTCGGCGGCGGTGCGCTGTAATGCAGGTCCTTGCCCGATTGCATTACTACCTTCTTGCCGCGGGGTAGGCGTACCTCGATGCGGGCATGCGTCCCGACTTTCTTCAGCGCGTAGGCCAGGTGCACCTCTTCGATACTGGCGAAGACCCGCCCTTCGCCCAGTTGGCCCGGCAATTCCGCCGTCAGGTAATAGCAACCCATGACGATATCCTGGCTCGGGCTGATGATCGGGTTGCCGTGAGCCGGGCTGAATATGTTGTTCGTACTCATCATCAGCACCATCGCTTCCACCTGGGCCTCGATGGAGAGCGGCAGGTGCACCGCCATCTGATCGCCGTCGAAGTCGGCGTTGTATCCTTGGCAAACTAGCGGATGGATGCGAATAGCGTTACCTTCGATGAGCACCGGCTCAAAAGCCTGGATACCCATGCGGTGTAGTGTCGGGGCACGGTTCAGCAACACCGGATGATTGCGAGTTACTTCCTCCAAAATGTCCCAGATGACGTCGTCGCGGCGCTCGATGACCCGCTTGGCCGATTTCACCGTGTCCGCGATGCCTCGCTGCCGTAGTCGCTGAATGATGAACGGCTGGAAAAGTTCCAAAGCGATGCGTTTGGGCAGACCGCACTGGTGCAGCTTCAATTCCGGGCCGACCACAATCACTGAGCGCGCCGAATAATCCACACGCTTGCCGAGCAGGTTCTCGCGGAATCGCCCCTGCTTGCCCTTGATCATGTCGGTCAGCGATTTCAGTGCCCGATTCGAGGAACCTACCACGGGGCGTTTGCAGCGAGCATTGTCAAACAGCGCATCCACTGCTTGTTGCAACATCCGCTTTTCGTTACGGATAATGACCTCCGGGGCGTTGAGGTCCTGCAGCTTCTTCAGCCGATTGTTGCGGTTGATGATGCGGCGATAGAGGTCGTTGAGGTCGCTGGTGGCGAAGTTGCCGCTGTCCAGCAGCACCAACGGGCGGAGGTCGGGCGGAATCACCGGGATTACTTCCAGCACCATCCATTCCGGCTTGTTGGCGCTGTCGCGCAGGGCTTCGACCACCTTGAGGCGTTTAACGACATCCTTGTAGCGCTGGCTGTCCGCAGCGGATTCGTCGCGGTTGCGGGCCCCTGCTTTTTCCAGTTCCGCCAACTCCTGCCGCAGTTCGCGCGAGAGCTTGACCAGGTCGAGGCGTTGCAACAATTTCTTGATCGCTTCCGCTCCCATCTCCGCATCGAAATTGCGCCCATAGGCTTCCCGGGCACGCCGATATTCGTCCTCGGTCAACAGCTCCCGCTCGCGGATCACTTTGTCGGAATTGGGGATCGGCTGATTGGCCACTTTCCCCGGATCGATGACCACGTACTCCTGGTAATAGATGACTTTTTCCAGGTCGCTCACCTTCATGTCGAGCAAGGCACCGAGGCGACTGGGAACGGCTTTGAAGAACCAGATATGGACGACGGGAGCCGCCAATTCGATGTGCCCCATGCGTTTGCGCCGCAACCGACTGTGTCCCACCTTCACACCGCAACGATCACAAATCATCCCCTTGTACTTCATCCCTTTATATTTGCCGCAGGAACATTCCCAGTCCTTTTCCGGCCCGAAGATACGTTCGCAGAACAGTCCGTCACGTTCCGGTTTATACGTGCGGTAGTTGATGGTCTCCGGCTTCCTGACCTCGCCAAATGACCAGCTGCGGATTTCCTGAGGGCTGGCGAGGCTGATGCGCACGGCGACCAGGTCATCTACGCGGTCGAAGCCGGTTTCCTGCATGGCCTTGCTCACGGTTGGTCTCCTTATGCCAGGACAGGCTCCAGCAGCAGGGGACATCTGTCTCCTGGGGAGGACAGCCCCGTTTTCTGCTGTCATCCCAGGGCCCCAGCACACCCAAGTGGCGAATGATCAGTGTTTCCGCGTGCCTTCGTGTCTTCCTGGTTACTTGCAACCCGCCGGCAGGGCGTTACAGACCCCGCCTTCCACCGGCAGCAACTGCTGTTGCTTGCGAATCCTCGGTCTCCTGCGGGAGGCTGGGGGCCCGGGGGAGGCCGCCTTCCATCGGCAGCAACTGATGCTGCTTGCGTATCAGTTGCAGGTTAAGTCCCAGCCCTTTGATTTCATGGGTAAGGACTTCGAAGCTGGCCGGGGTACTGGCCTCCAGCTTAGGCAGCCCCTTGACGATAGACTCGTAGATTCTGGAGCGGCCATCCACGTCATCGGACTTGACCGTCAGCAGTTCCTGCAACAAGTAGGCGGCGCCGTAAGCTTCTAGGGCCCAGACTTCCATTTCCCCGAAGCGTTGCCCGCCCGAACGGGCTTTGCCTCCCAGCGGTTGCTGAGTGATAAGCGAATACGGCCCGGTGGCGCGGGCGTGAATCTTGTCGTCCACCAGGTGATGCAGTTTCATCATGTACAGGTACCCGACAGTCACTTCCTGATCAAAAGGTTCGCCGGTACGACCATCGTAGAGGCGAACTTTGCCGTGTTCGGGCAGTCCTGCCTCGCGCAGACAAGCGCGAATCTCCTCTTCGCTGGCGCCGTCGAAGACCGGACTGATAGCGCGGAAACCCAGTTTGGCGGCCGCCCAGCCCAGGTGCGTCTCCAGAATCTGACCGACATTCATACGCGAGGGCACGCCCAACGGGTTGAGGATGATGTCCACCGGTGTGCCATCTTCCAGAAACGGCATGTCCTCGACCGGCAGGATTTTGGCAATCACCCCTTTGTTGCCGTGGCGACCGGCCATCTTATCGCCCACGGATATTCGCCGTTTCGTCGCCACCCACACCTTCACCATTTGCTGTACGCCGGGCTGCAACTCATCGCCACGCTTCAAGTAGTTGATCTGCCGTTCCTTCTCATCTAGCAGCTGGTTGATGCGTTCGATGGCATAGTGGTAAGCATCTTCCACCTGCTTTTTGCGTTCCGGATTGCGGAGCGGTTCCAAGAGTGCCTGCAGGAATTTTCTTTCGGGGTCGGCGGTGGCCAGTTTCACTGCTTGCTCATACTGCGACTTTTCGTCGCGTTCCCGACCCAGCACTTTATCCTCCGGGCCCCGAATGTCTTTCTTTTCCAGGATGCGCTGCAGGTTCTCTATAAAGTTGCGATACTCCTGACAAACGGCCTTAAGGGTTTGTTGTTCGATTTCCTTTTCTTGGCGGTCTAACTCCTTGCGTTCTTCCTCGCTCAGGCTGGCACGACGGCTGTAGCGTTCGGCGTGAATGACGATGCCTTCAACACCGGGCGGGACCTCCAGACTGACATTGCGGACATCCTCGCCGGCCCGACCAAAGATGGCGTGCAGGAGTTTCTCTTCGGGAGTAAGTTCGGCCTTGGATTTGGGCGCGATTTTGCCGACCAGAATGTCGCCGGGTCGCACATACGTTCCCACCCGGACCACGCCGTGTTCGTCCAGGTTCCTCAGTTTCCGTTCGCTTTCGTTGGGGATGTCGCGAGTGAATTCTTCTTTGCCCAGCTTGGTTTCGCGGATTTCCGTTTCGAATTCGTCTATGTGAATGGAGGTGTAGATATCTTCGTGCACCAGCCGCTCGCTGATGATAATGGCATCCTCGAAGTTGTAACCTTCCCAGGACATGAAGGCGACCAGCACATTGCGACCTAGCGCCAGTTCGCCTTTATGCGTAGCCGGGCCATCGGCGATAACCTGTCCTTCCTTGATTCGCTGACCGATACGGACGATGGGTTTCTGATTGAGACAGGTTTTCTCGTTGAGGCCGCGGAATTTTCTCAGGACGTATTCCCGGGCGCCCGGTTTGGAACGCGCCAGTTTCAAAAGCGCCTGCGGGCCACGCGCCTGCTGCATTTCCTCTTCGGTCAGTCGGACATCGCCGGTGATAATCCGCTCGGCATCCACGTAGAGGACGTACCCGTCCTTGGCCGCTCGTAACACCATGCCGGAATACTTCGGCACTTCGGTCTCCATGCCGGTAGCGACGAGCGGCGGTTCGGTTTCCAGCAAGGGGACCGCCTGGCGCTGCATGTTGGCGCCCATCAAAGCACGGTTGGCATCGTCGTGTTCCAGGAAGGGGATCAGTCCGGCGGAGACCCCGACGATCTGCTTGGGCGAAACGTCAATAAACTCCACTTCTTTCGGTGGGACCTTGACCAGTTCGCCGCGGCGGCGCACCTGAATTCGGTCGCCGACCAGCTTCCCGTCCTGCCGGGGCGTATCCGCCGGAGCCATGCAATGTTCAAACTCTTCGTCGGCACGCAGCCAGACCACTTCGTCGGTAACTTTTCCGTCCTTGACACGCCGATACGGTGTGATCAGGAAGCCATGCTCGTTCACCCTCGCGTAAATCCCCATGCTAGAAATCAGGCCGATATTGGTGCCTTCCGGGGTCTCCACGGGGCAGATGCGGCCATAGTGGGAGATGTGCACGTCGCGGGCTTCGAAGCCGGCACGCTTGCGATTCAAACCGCCTGGGCCCAGGGCGCTGAGTCGGCGTTCGTGCGTCAACTGCGACAGCGGATTGGTCTGGTCCACTACCTGACTCAGTTCGCCACGACCAAAAAAATAGTCTATAGCCGCCGACACATGCTTGGGGTTGATCAGGGTACGCGGCGTCATCTCGGTCGGGTCTTTCATCTGCATGCGTTCGCGAACGGTGCGTTGCAACTTGAGCAGTCCCTTGCGGATTTCGTCGGCGGCCAGTTCGTCTATGGTACGAACGCGCCGGTTGCCGAGATGGTCAATGTCATCCACCTGGGCATTGCCGTGCGGGTCGCGCAATCGCAGGATGTAGCGGATGCATTCCACCAGGTCTTCGGCCCGCAGGGTCATCTCGTCTTCCGGCACCTTCAGGCCGAACTTCCGATTCATTCGGAAGCGCCCGACACGCCCCAGGCGATACCGCGCCGGATCAAAGAAGCGTTCGCGGAACAGTTCGATGGCTTTGTCCAGCTGCGGTGGGTTACCGGGACGCAGTCGCTGGTAAATCCGCAACAAAGCGTCTTCATGCGTGTTGGCCTTATCCTCGGCCAGCGTGTCCAGAATCAGCGTATCCTTGATGTCGCCCAGCACCTCGATTTCCTGGAGGTTGCTCAGCAGGATTTGATCCACATGCTTGGCAGTCAGTTCGCTGCCGGATTCCAGGAAGATTTCCCCGGTTTTTGGGTCAACGACGTCCCCGACCACTCGCCGACCCACCAGCTTGTTGGCCGAATGCTGGCTGACTTTAATCCGCTCCGTGGGATAGAAAGTGCGGAGGATATCGGCGTCGGTGGAGTACTTGGGGGACATGGCCCGCAGCAGGGTGGTGGCGGTAAACTTGCCGCTTTGGTCTATGCGCACCGCCAGCACGTTTTTCTTGGTCACGTTCATCTCGATCCAGCTGCCGCGTTCGGGAATAATCCGACAGCCGTGAAATGGGCGATCCCCCTCCATCTCCACAGTGAAATCCACGCCGGGGCTGCGGTGCAACTGGCTGACCACGACCCGTTCGGACCCGTTGATGATAAACTCGCCTCCGCCTGTCATGACCGGAATGTCGCCCAGATACACGTCTTCTTCCACAACCTCGTCGCCGCGATGCAATCGTAAATAGACGCGGAACGGTCGGCCGTAGGTCAGCTTCAACTGCCGACAGACATCCGGGTCGAAGCGGGGTTTGCCCAGTTCATAATAAAGATATTCCAGGCGAACGCTTTTATCATAATTTTCGATAGGAAATGTCTCGCGCAAAATCGCTTCCAGGCCGATGTTTTTCCGTTTATTCGGCGGAACATCGGCCTGCAGGAACTGCTCGTAGGAGCGGATCTGCACCTCGACCAGGTTGGGGACAGGAATGGCGTCACCGTAGCGGCCGAAGTTGCGAGTTTCCTTCGGGATAATCGTTCGCTGGGTTGGGATGGGCATACGGTTGGCTCCTTGTTTTGCCAGGCCTTTTTCAGGGTCAGACCGTCATGCACGGTCGGGATGGCGAAAGGATCGGGCTCGAGGGAACCAGACAACCCAGTTTGGCCGGTGCATTCGGGCTGGCGCAGTGAACCAGCGCCTCGCCGAGCTTACCCGGCCCGGAGCAAAGAATCTCCCTACACAACTGCCAGGACACGGGATGATCGAGCCTCAGCACCACGCGGGACGTTCAACCGCTCCGAGTCAGGAGTTGGCCAGCGATGCCGCCGTTGGCCAACTCCCCATCCGCCACCCTAGTGTCCGCCGCGCCAGTTCCACCAGGCGATTCGTTCCTCGCCAGGCTCCCCTGCGGGCGGACGCCTGCCGATCACGCAGCTGCTCGCACCGGTTTATTCGAGGACGACTTCGGCACCGACTTTTTCCAGGCGCTCCTTGATTTTCTCGGCTTCCTCTTTGGAGACGCCCTGTTTGATCGGCTTGGGGGCCCCTTCGACGAGGTCCTTGGCCTCTTTCAGCCCCAGGCCGGTAATTTCTCGCACCTCTTTGATGACCTGCACTTTCTGAGCGCCGAAGCTCTTGAGGATGACGTTGAATTCGGTTTTTTCGACCTTCTTCTCAGCCGGTGCAGCGCCCGCCGCAGCCGCGCCAGCCACGGGCATGACCGCAGCCGCTGCTGCTGCCTTGATCCCGTGCACTTTCTCCAGGTACTCGGAAAGCTGCACGCACTGGGCGATGGTCAGGGCGACGATGCGATCGCCCAACTCCTTGATCTCCGGTGCCCAGACTTGACCGTTGCCTTCCGCCATAGCGCTGTTCCTTTCTCCGCTGGTTGATTGTTTTCGGCGAATTCTGCCGTGTCAAGGGCAAATGGTAGCCGCGACTGATGTCCTGCGACCCGGTTTATTCTGTCGCTAGCCGGGCCGCTGACTAAGCCGGTGATGAAGGAGGATGCGTTTCGGCGCGGGCTTTGATCTGACCAGCCAGACGCGAAGCCGGGGCTTGCAGTTGCGCCACCAGGTTCGAAGCCGCTGCCAGAATCATCCCCACCACGCGCCCCAGCGCCTCCTCCCGTGTGGGGAAGCGTTTCGCTTCTTCAAAGGAAACGCTCCGCTTTTCGACGATAGCGACTTTCGGTTCAAAGACGACCTGGGGCTTTTCACTCCGGATGCGTTCGGCCCAGTTTTCGATTTCGCGGGCCAGCTGAGCGATACCGGTGGAGCCCCAGGCGACGATAGTTGGCCCCTGCCAGCAACGTTCGGGCACTTCTAGGCCCAGTTCCTTGAAGACGCGTGAGGCCAGGGTATTTTTCACCATGTGCAGCCGGATATTTTTCTTGCGCAAGTCCAGCCGCACCTGCGTCGTCGTCCGGGCGTCCAGACGCTGAATGTTCAGCAATATCAGGTCCTGCACGCCGGTGAACGTCCGCCGCAGCGCCTCCATCTGCATCTGCTTGACCAGCTTGCTCATGAGATCCACCCTGGCGAATTCACTCTGTCCGGATTGCTTCAGAAGTTGTCCCAAGCCTGGCAAAAATGTTCAGCCGATGAATGACCCCGCTGCTTACATTCTCAAGAACAGAATTTTATATGCATGACCTTCTCAGGCGGCAAGGGGATGGAAAATTTTTTGGCGTTGCTGGCGGAAAATCAGACGGCAATGCGAATACCCGGCCCCATGGTGGTAGTAAGGGTCACCGACTTAATGTATTGGCCTTTGACAGCGGCGGGGCGAGCGGCACGCACTGCTTCGATAAAGGCCTGCGCATTTTCGACCAGTTTACTGGTCTCGAAGCTGAGTTTACCGATCGGGGCATGGACGTTGCCGGTCTGATCGACTCGGTATTCGACCTTGCCCATTTTGAATTCACGGACGGCATTGGCGATGTCGCCGGTGATCACAGTGCCGGCTTTAGGCGAGGGCATCAGCCCGCGCGGCCCCAGCAATTTACCCAGGCGACCGACGATGCCCATCATGTCGGGAGTGGCCAGGGCGACATCGAAATCAAACCAGCCACCCTGGATTTTCTTCGCCAGGTCATCCGCGCCGACGAAATCGGCACCGGCTTCTTTGGCGCGAGCAGCATTCTCGCCCGTGGCAAAGACCAGCACCCGCACTGCCTTGCCGATACCGTGCGGCAAAGCGACCGCACCTCGCACCACCTGGTCGCTCTGCTTCGGGTCCACGTTCAGGTGCATGTGAATTTCGACGGTTTCATCGAACTCTGCGCGGCAGTGCTGCTTGAGAAACTCGATGGCCTGCGGCAGGCTCATCGGTTCCAGCTGACGAATTTTCTCTTTGAGCTGTTTGAGCTCATTGCGTTTTTTCTTGCCCAGCGGAGGTGCCTGGCCCGGTTTGCGCTTTTTCTTAGTCGGCGGCGGCTGGACTGCGGTCTTCGCCGTCTCTGTTTGTTTGGGAGGCTCAGCCGGTTTTGCCGGCGCTGGTGCTGCCGGGGCCGTCTTCGCCTGTTCCTTGCCTGCCGCCTTCCCTTTGCCTGACGATTCCGGTTTGGTCGTGGCTTTTTCTTCTGCTGCCGCGGGGCTAGCTGCTTCGGTGGCTTTTTTTCTTCCCATGTTCGTCTCGCTTATGCACAGGTTTTTCAGCCAGATTGGCCCATTCGCCGAACCGAGCGGAGCCCAGGCGACAATGGGGCTGGAATAGCGCGAAGGTGAGCAATGGCGAGTCGCCGGCTCGGTTCGCGAGCTGGCTCTAAACAACACGCAGCCCCATGCTGCGGGCAGTGCCTTCAATAATGCGCATGGCGTGTTCGAGATCGCGGGCGTTCAAGTCGGCCATTTTCCGCTCCGCAATCTGACGAATCTGGTCCCGGGTGACGGAAAAATTCGAATACTTGCCGGTGCGTTTAGCTTTTTCTTCCGGCGGCAGGACTTCGCCCCCTTTCTTCTTTTCGATGGGGATACCGGCTGCCTGTTTCAGCAGCACGGCCGCCGGCGGACTCTTGACCACGAACTCGTAGCTGCGATCGGTGTAAACGGTGATCTCGACCGGCAGCATCAGCCCGCGTTGATCCTTGGTACGTTCATTAAATTCCTGGACAAATTTGCCGATGTTGACGCCGTGTTGTCCCAGTGCAGGCCCCACCGGGGGCGCTGGCGTCGCCATGCCGCCGGGACATTGCAGCTTGATTTTCGCTTTGACTTCCTTTTTTCCTTTAGCCGGAGGTGGCATAGTACAGCACTCCCAGGCCAGATGTGGAGAAGCGAGCAAGGGGTGAAAGCAAATGGCGAATCCAGTCGGGCAGCGTTCTGTCTGAGCTCCGCTGGCGTCGGCCAATCTCCCTCGGATATTCCCGCAGGCGACCAACAGCGAAGCTCCAGCCACTCAGGCACCAGGGTACCAATTTCACCTTCGTGCCTGGGCGTGTAAGTAGCTATTTCTTTGGCCGGCACCGTTGGCCGGGATTCACCATTGTAGGAACGGACAACCGGCAGCGACAAGGGGTAGCGGATTCAAACCGCCTCCAGCTGCCAGGACTCGACTTCCACCGGCACATCGCGACCGAAGATTTTCAGCATGACCCGAACTGTTCCCTTTTGTTCGAGGATTTCCGCGACCTCGCCTTCCATGCCGGCAAAGGAGCCTTCGCGAATCTTGACGCGGTCTCCCTTGCTGAAACGAATCCGAGTCGTCGGTGCCCGCTGGTCAATGGTCTCCGGCCGCAGACCCAGTATCTGCTGCACTTCGTGTTCCGGCAAAGGCTGGGGCGGTCGGCCAGGCCCGGCTCCGACAAAATCAATCACGCCGGGCGTGCTGCGAATCAGGTAATGCAGCCTATCGTTGAACTCCAGCTCCACGAAGATGTATCCGGGATACAACTTGGTCTTCCGCGTGACCCGCTTCCCTTTGACCATTTCTGTAATTTTCTCCATGGGGATTACAATCTGACCGAAAGACTGGTCGAGCCCGTCAATTTTGACACGGCGTTCGATGGCTTTTTTAATGGTCTCTTCCTGCCCGGCGGTGACTTTGACGGCGTACCATTTCTTCCCCGCCGTCGCCGACGAACCGCTCGGCTGGCTGGCGGCACTGCCAGGCTCGTGTTCGCTCCCTGTACCGTCCGGCAGCATCATGACTGTTCTCCGCGTATCCCTGGGAGGCTTACGCTCCCCGCTCCCGACAGCACCGCTCAGCCGTTTCGCCCACGGCTGGCTGACGCTCCTTACTCCTATCCTTTGGCTTACTGACTCCTATATGCTGGTCGTGTCGCTGTGTCTTTGCCTAAGCGACCAGGGCCAATCGTTTCCCGCCGCGATGCCGTCCGGGCGAATTTCTTAGCCTCCCAGAACTCCCAGGAACCGCCCCAGGACCAGCGTCCACAGGATGTCCATCAGGTACAAAAAGATCGCCAGCAACACCATGGTCACCAGCACCACTGCCATGTCGCGCCACAGACTTCGCCAGCTCGGCCAGTACACCTTCACCATCTCGTTTTCCGCGGAAACCAGGAAATCGGCGAAGCGCGGATAGTTCACCAGCCGCCAGGCCAACCAGCCGCCCAGGCCCAGCACCAGCAGGCTGATTGTCAAGCGCGGCATGCGGACAAAGGAAACGGCTAGGCCGGTGAACGGCAGACCGACAATCCATTCCCCACTGCCACCCAGATGGAAGCGGGTATAGTACCAGACCCCGGCGGCCAGGACCAGAATTATGCCGATCATCGTGCCGCGACGCAACCAGATACCTTGCCCCTTTTTGTACAGCCGCAGCGAAACCCAACCTTGCTCTTCGATGGCCAGGCTCCAGTCGCGGAAGCGCGGCGAGCCGGCCCAGCGGTAGAGCCAGACCACTTCGGCTACGGCCAACACAGTCAGCAGTCCCAGGCCCACATATTGCCCGATTTCGTCCAGTTGCCACCAGGCCAACAGCCATTCGAGAAGCTTGCCGCTCAGCCACCAAACCAACCCGGCCAGAAACCAACCTGCACACAGCAGCACTACCCCACCGGGCAGCCCGTCCATTCTGGGAAAAACTTTCGGCCAGGCATAGATCAGTCCCGCCGTAGCTAATGCCAGCATCGTCAGTTTCAAGGCACCCGCCAGAAACATGTTCCCTTCAAACATCCAGGCTAGCATCTCGTTCCACAACTCCGGCAACAGATGATGGACAAGAATCACACCGAACCAGACATATAGCGCCCCGATCAGACTGGCGAGGGGAAAAGTCCAACCCCAGACCGTTGGTTTTCTTGCTTCGGATTTAGTTTCGATTTTGTTCTGGACGGCAAAGGCCATGTGGACATCCTTTGCGGCGAGGTATGGAAAATGGGCAGCGGCTGACCGACATTGGCTTTATTGGCTTTGTGCACCTATTGTAGCAAAGACCGGCCGGGCTTACATCCCCATCTAGCCCGGGAAAATGCGTTGCCCTGGTCGGCTAGTGACAAGCAGGCTTTTGCAAACGCCAGACCCTGTTGCCGTGTTCGAGTTGGCGCGGGAACGCGGGATTCGGCCGGCGACCAGGCTGCTCCGCCAGCAGGGGCAGAGGGATTCGAACCCCCAACCTGCGGTTTTGGAGACCGCTGCTCTACCAGTTGAGCTATGCCCCTGGACAAAACACACCAGAGCACCGTCTGTTATGGCGGACACACGTCTGCGCTGCATTCGGGGCGGATATGCAGGTTCGCCCCAGCCTTACAAAAAGTGTTGTCCCCGGTTCACTTATTTTTTTCGCGACTCTTTATGCACGGTATGCTTGCGTTCGCGTGGGCAGAATTTCCGCAATTCCAGTTTATCGGTGCTGCGGAGGTTTTTTTCCGTGCGATAGTTCCGCTCGCCGCAGCTGGTGCACTCAAGCCAGACGTAGTCGCGTTTCTTTTCTGCCATGGTTGGCCTCGATGGTTCCGTTGTATCAGGCCAGTTCTCCACGCCGGGCTTACGCTTAATCAGCCTCCCCCTGGCCCTCTCCTCCTGGGAAAGGGAACGCAGTCATCGCCGGCCGGGAAAGGGAACACCGGCGCGTACAGCATCCGCTCGAAAATCCCGCTATTCCAGAATCTTCGTTACCACGCCGGCACCGACCGTCTTGCCTCCTTCGCGGATGGCAAAACGCAGCCCTTCGTCCATAGCGATTGGCTTGTCGGGCAGAAGTTCGACAATCATCTTGACGTTATCGCCCGGCTGGACCATCTCGACGCCTTCGGGCAAGCGGACCGTGCCGGTCACGTCCGTGGTGCGGAAGTAGAATTGCGGTTTGTAGCCGCTGACGAAAGGCGTGTGGCGACCGCCTTCTTCCTTGGTCAGCACGTACACTTCCGCCTCGAATTTGGTATGGGGAGTAATGGAGCCAGGCTTGGCCAGCACCATGCCGCGTTCCAGTTCCTCGCGCTTGATGCCGCGCAGCAGCACACCGACGTTATCGCCGGCCTTACCGACATCCAGCGTCTTGTTGAACATTTCGATGCTGGTGGCGACCGTCTTGCGTGTCTCTTTCCGCAGCCCGACGATTTCCACTTCATCGCCCGGCTTAATGATGCCGCGTTCGATTCGACCCGTACCCACAGTGCCGCGACCTTCGATGGAGAACACGTCCTCGATGCTCATGAGGAACGGTTTATCTTCCTCGCGCACCGGGTCGGGGATGAAGTTGTCGAGGGCGTCCATGAGTTCGTCAATACATTTGCAGGCTTTATCGTCCGTGCCGCCGGAAAGCATCGCCGCCAGCGCATTGCCGCGAACCACCGGAGTTTCGTCGCCGGGGAAGCCATATTTCTTCAGCAGATCGCGGACTTCCAGTTCAACCAGGTCAAGCAATTCGGGGTCGTCCACCTTGTCGATCTTGTTGAGGAACACGACGATGTAGGGAACGTTGACCTGGCGGGCGAGCAAGACGTGTTCCCGGGTCTGTGGCATGGGACCGTCATCCGCGGCTACCACCAGGATCGCCCCGTCCATTTGGGCGGCGCCGGTGATCATGTTCTTGATGTAATCGTGGTGGCCCGGGCAATCTATGTGGGCGTAATGCCGCTTGGCGGTCTCGTACTCCACGTGAGCGACGGCGATGGTAACCGTCTTGAGTTCATCGCGTTCTGTGCCACCCTTGGCGATTTCCTTATACGACTTCACCTTTTCGGCGAAGTGGAACTTATGGTTCTGCCGGGCCACGATCGCGGCAGTCAGGGTCGTCTTGCCGTGATCAATGTGGCCGATCGTACCGACGTTCACGTGCGGTTTGGTGCGGACGAAAACTCCTTTAGCCATGACTGCTCCTGTTCCTTTCAGAGATCTGGGGCAAGGAAGTCATCGCCCCGTTATCGGAATCCTCCGGGCCGCCCCAATAGGCTGCCCCGACAGACTTTTGCTTTATTGTACAGACTTAATTCGCCAGTGGAGCCCGCAAGTCGGTGACGGCGCCGATTCATCCTGGCCGACGGTACGGTCCATCGCATTGGCGGCTGGCTACCACCGGCCCCTCGGGGTTCGCCAGAGCTGCTGATGGGACTCGAACCCATGACCTCGTCCTTACCAAGGACGTGCTCTACCAGCTGAGCTACAGCAGCCTGGAGAGCGGGTGATGGGAATCGAACCCACATCACCGGCTTGGAAGGCCGGGGCTCTACCATTGAGCTACACCCGCACGCCAGCAGGGATCTTCTTGCCGATGGCTGCTGCCACCGTCTGCGACCCCTGGACTTCCAATTCGGCTTGGCCAGGTATGCCGTCCTGCCCGGCAGCAGCAGTGGGCAGGGAGGGATTCGAACCCCCGTAGGCCGTTAGGCCACCAGATTTACAGTCTGGCCCCTTTAGCCACTCGGGCACCTGCCCCTGTTGCGGCATGGTTTCGGCAAAAGTAGCCGAGCGAAATATTCTCTGCGTGCTCGGCTAAAACGTCCAGTCCCACTCGTCACAAAAGTGCCCGGCTGGTGGCGCATCCGACACGGCAGCAGATATTCTAACGCCCGGCACGCCGATTCGCAAGACGGCAAGTCGCTAGGAGCGACCAGCATCAGCCCACCGTAGTGCAATATCGCGTATGCATAGGGAAGCGCCAATCGCGACTGGGCACCGATTCCCTGCAACACCCGGAGCGGCCGGCGTCAGCTCACCGTGGCTTAGCAACCGCGTCTAAATGGCGATTTCGATTTCACGCGGACCGCCAGCCAGCGCCACGCAAGTTGCAGCCCTGCGAGTCAGCGGAGAGGGCGGGATTCGAACCCGCGGTATCCCTTTTGGGGATACACGGCATTTCCAGTGCCGCGCCTTCGGCCACTCGGCCACCTCTCCGTGATTATTGCGGTTTGTCGGAAATGATCACCTTGTCCATTCGCGACCGGGAAGTCGGGATCAGCGAATGCCCGGCCTGTTGGCCAGTCCCCGAAGACCCCATTCGCTATTTGCTCCTTGGCACTTCGCGGACTGCTTTCCGACCATTGCCATTTTACATGCCAGTGTAGCGCATCGGCAGGCGGTATTGTCCGTGAGTGCGAAATCCACCGCGGGCTAACAGCCGCCGTTTCGGCCAGCCGACCGCAGAGCGCGCCTGCTTCGCTCCTGAGCAACACCATGCACGAACCACAGACTCGCAAGTACCGAGTCCGCCGCCTGCCGGCGTATAATGTTGGCGGAATGAAAGACCTGGTTGAAATCATCCTGCGCTACGTGCAGCGTCCGAATTACCAGCCGCTGAAGGTCCAGGCGTTGGCCCGCCGTTTGGGGATCGCCGCCGAGGATTACGCTGAGTTCCGTCGCACGGTGAAGAACCTCATCCGGCAGGGTCAGCTTGCCTGGGGCCGCAATCATCTCGTACGCCCCGCCGACGCAGAACCGACGGAAGGCAGCACCGTCGTGGGCATATTTCACAAAACGGCCGGCGGTTTCGGATTCGTTCGGCCTCACGGTGTGGAAAAATACAGTCCCCGCGAAATCTTCGTTCCCGCCAGTGCTGTCGGCGACGCCGCCACCGGCGACGAAGTGCTGGTGCGGCTGACTCGCCGTGCCAAAGGCCCCGAACGTGGCCCGGTCGGTCGCATTGTCCGTGTCGTCGAGCGGGCCACCCACCATTTCGTCGGCACCTACATCGAGCGGGGCGGCGAAGGATTCGTCATCGTAGATGGCACCAAATTCAGCGAACCGATCTGGGTCGGCGACGCCGGCGCCAAGAACGTCCGTCCCCAGGACAAGGTCGTCGTCGAAATCGTGCGGTTTCCCGCGCCGGGGTTGATGGGCGAGGGCGTGATAACCGAAGTGCTCGGCCCGCGTGGAGCGCCCGGCGTGGATACGCTGTCGGTCATTCGTGCCTTCAATCTGCCGGTGGCCTTTTCCGCCGAGGCACTTGCCGAGGCCCGCCTCCAGGCCGAACGGTTCCGCGAAGATGACCTGACCGGCCGCGAGGATTTCACCTCCTGGCTCACCATCACCATTGATCCGGAAGATGCCCGCGATTTCGATGATGCCGTCTCGCTCAGCTACGATTCGCACCGTCGGCACTGGCATCTGGGCGTGCATATTGCCGACGTATCGCATTTCGTTCCGCCGGGCAGCGCCCTGGATCGTGAGGCCCGGGAACGCGGCAACAGTGTCTATCTGCCGCAACGCGTCCTGCCCATGTTGCCGGAAGTGTTGTCGAATCACCTGGCGAGTTTGCAACAGGGTCGGGTGCGCTATGTCAAAAGCGTGCTGATGGAGTTCACGCAGCACGGCCAGCGGGTACACACGCGGTTTGCGGAAGCGGCCATCCGCGTCGCTCGCCGATTCACCTACACGCAGGTACAGCAAATCCTCGATGCCGCCTCCGACAAGCGCCAGCTCGCCGCGGTGCAGGAGCGTTTGCACCTGTCCTCGGAACTGGTCGAGCTGTTGCTGCGGATGCGGGAATTCGCCATGATTCTCCGTCAGCGCCGCAAGAAACGCGGGGCGCTGGAGCTGTACATCCTCGAAGTGGAGCTCGAATACGACGCCGAGGGTCGCGTCTGCGGTGCCCATTACGTTCCGCACGACACCAGCCACCAGATCATCGAGGAATTTATGCTGGCGGCCAATGAAGCCGTCGCTGAACACCTGCAATCGCTCGGTGTCCCTTTTCTGCGCCGCATCCATGCACCGCCCGCACCGCACAAACTCCGGGAGTTCGCCGAATTCGCCCGCGAACTCGGTTACGACATTGACCCCCGCTACGCTACCGACCGATTCCAGTTGCAGCGGGTACTGGAACAGTCGCGGCATCGCCCCGAAGTCCACGCCGTCCATTACGCCCTGCTGCGCAGCCTCAAACAGGCCGAGTACAGCCCCGTCGAAGAAGGCCATTACGCCCTGGCCAGCGACCATTATTGCCATTTCACCTCACCCATTCGCCGGTATCCCGATCTGACCGTGCATCGGTTACTGGGACGCTGGCTGCGCACGGGTAAGATCAGTGCCGATGAACAGGAATTGCTCGCCTTAGGCGCTCACTGCAGTTTCACCGAACGCCGCGCCGATGAAGCCGAACGCGAACTCATCCGCATGAAACTCCTCGCCTACCTGAGCGAACGGGTCGGCCTGGAGCTGGATGCGATCATCACCGGCGTCGAACCGTTCGGTTTCTTTGCCCAATCGCCGATGTTGCCCGTGGACGGGCTGGTGCACATCAGCAGCCTGACCGACGACTTTTACTATCACGACGAGGCGACGCACAGCCTGGTCGGTCGCCGCACCAGACGTCGGTTCCGACTCGGCGACCGCGTCCGCGTCAAAGTCGTCCACGTCGACCCGTACCGCCACGAACTCGATTTCCGTTTAGCCGAGCCGCCGTTCGATCGCCAATTCGATGCGAAGAAGCAAAAGTAACCACGAAGGCACTAATAGAAAAGTTTGTGGCTTCCTGTTCTCGCGGTTAGAATTGGGTGGTGGTGGCGTGCTCGGAAGGGGTCGGGATGTCGGTGCCGGTGAATCTCAGCTGGTCGCCACAAGCCGATGGTCGGTTTCGCGTGCGCAGTGCCTGGTGGGAACTGCTGTGGCATCCGGTACGCGGACTGACGGAAGTTGCATTCGGCCCGACCGACCGCGGAAGAGAGGCCGATGAAGCACGCCCGACCGCTAGCGGTGGAAACCTCGACCAAGGTCGCCCGACAACCGCTGGCCAAATAACCGACCGAACAGGCGCCACCGCCAGCGCCTGTCCCACGTTAACCGCCAGTGACAGCGAATCGGCTTCGTTGCCCCACGCGCAGCGCTGGAAAGCGCCGGCGATCCTCGGCCTAGCAGGATTGCATTGCCGCGGGCATGCCTGGAACGTGGCGGACTGGCCACCCGATGAGGTCGTCATTCAGGAGAACCGCATCACCGTCAGCTGGCTAACACGTCCCGGTCGCCCGGTAGAGGTGCACGCCCGCTGGATTCTCGAAGGTTGCCGGTTCTGGCTGGAAGTTTCCCTGCTCACGCCCACGCGACTTGAAGCGCTTGCCCTAGAGACACGGAGCGACCTGGGCGCGTGTGCCAGCATGGACACGCCGCAGTGGCACCCGGCAGTGCGTCCAGCCTTGTTGCGACCGCTGGCGGCACCGGACTGGTCTTACCTGGAACTGGCCCACATTCGCGACGCCAGGCAGGTTCAGTTTCAGCCCGACGGCACAGTGCGATTTCGGCTCTTCGATGAAGACCTGGAAAAGGGCGTGGTGCTGCGGGGTCGGTTGCTCGCGACGTTCGTCCGGCGAACGCAGGAAAGCGAACTGGCACCGCAGATCGCCCGCGAGTTTGCCGAAACGCCGCCGAACCTCAGCCGGTAATCTCGCCAACCACTCAGTTAGGCAACTACGAGTTTGGCCAGCGGCAGCATAGAGTTTAACAGTGGCGAGTCGCCCCACGCAGAGCCTGTGCCCGACGCTCCCTGAATACGGGAGATTTCCCATGGCCGAAGCAGTCATCCTGTCGGCAGCCCGTACGCCGGTCGGCAAGTTGCTCGGTGGATTGAGCCGTTTGTCCGCGGTCGAACTGGCGACGCCGGCCGCTCGCGAGGCGCTCCGCCGCGCCCAACTCTCGCCGTCGCAGATTGATGAAGTCATCTTCGGTCAGGTGCTCCAGGCCGGGCAAGGACAGAACCCGGCGCGTCAGGTGGCGCTGCGGGCCGGTCTGCCCAGCTCCGTTGCCGCTTTCACCGTCAACAAGGTCTGCGGTTCCGGACTGAAAGCGGTGATGCTGGCGGCACAGGCGATTCGTGCCGGCGACGCCGAAATCCTCCTCGCCGGCGGCATGGAGAGCATGAGCCAGGCTCCGTTTCTTTTGCGGGGCGTGCGTAGCGGTTGGCGTTACGGCCACCAGCAAGCCGAGGATTCTCTGCTGCGCGACGGACTGTGCTGCGCGTTCGAGAACTGGCATATGGGCGAAGCTGCCGAATATATCGCCGCTAAATACACCATCAGCCGCGCTCAGCAGGACGCCTATGCTCTGGAAAGCCATCGCCGGGCCACCGCCGCCTGGCAAAATCGCTGGTTCCAGGAGGAGGTTGTCCCAGTCACTGTCTGCGAACGTGGCCGCCAGCAGGTGATAGAGCGCGACGAAGGATATCGCCCCGACACCAGCCTGGAAGCACTCGCACGCTTAGAACCGGCTTTTCGCCCGGACGGCACGGTAACTGCCGGTAACGCTTCCATGCTCAGCGATGGCGCCGCGGCTGTGGTTGTGGCCAGCCAGACCGCCGCTTTTAAACTGAACATGCGTCCACTTGCTCACATCCGCGCTTACGCTACCAGCGGCGTGGAACCGAAGGAATTATTTATCGCCCCGGTTTTCGCCATCCGTGCCGTCTGTTCTAAGGCTGGCGTCTCGCTTCGGGATATAGACCTTTTCGAGATCAACGAAGCCTTCGCCGCCCAGATGCTGGCCTGTTTGCAGGAATTAGACCTGCCCATGGATAAGGTCAATGTCCAAGGCGGAGCCATCGCCCTGGGGCACCCCATCGGTGCTTCCGGCGCCCGGGTCCTGACCACCTTGATTTACGCCCTGCAACGCCGGCAACTGCGCAGAGGCATCGCTGCCCTCTGTCTCGGCGGCGGCAACGCTGTCGCCATGCTTATCGAACGCCCGACTTAGACCTTTACTCCAACACACGCTCCATCCCCGGAATAGCGCATGCCCTGTCTGTATCCCAGCCGCTTAGCGGTGCGCATACGGAGAAAATCGCCATGTCCTCAACCGTGACTATATCTGCCCGACAGGCCTATGAGGAAGAGTTACGCCGCAGCCCCAACCGGCTTGAAGCACCCACTACCGCCAGCGGTCGCGAGGTCGCTCCCCTCTACACTCCCGAAGACCTGCCCGATTTCGATTACGAGCGGGAATTAGGTTATCCAGGTCAGTACCCCTATACTCGCGGCGTGCACGCTTCGATGTATCGCGGTCGGCTCTGGACAATGCGGCAATTCGCCGGGTTTGGCACAGCACGTCAGACTAATCAGCGCTTCCATTTTCTCCTGGCTAAGGGCCAGACCGGGCTGAGCACTGCTTTCGATTTGCCCACCTTGATGGGACTCGATAGCGACGATCCCCGTGCCCGCGGCGAAGTTGGCCGCCTTGGCGTCGCCATTGATACCCTGGATGACATTCACGATCTGTACGCTAATATAGATTTACATCAGGTCTCCGTCTCGATGACGATCAATGCTCCGGCCATTGTAATCCTGGCGTTTTTCCTCGCTCACGCCCGCGAACGCGGCTTCGATTGGAAACGGTTACGCGGCACGATCCAGAACGACATCCTCAAGGAGTTTCACGCCCAGAACGAATTTGTTTTTCCGCCGGAACCCTCCGTGCGTTTAGTGGTGGACGTGATCGAATTCTGCACGCAACACGTGCCGCAGTGGAATACCGTCTCGATCAGCGGCTACCATATCCGCGAGGCCGGAGCTACTGCCATTCAAGAACTCGCATTTACCCTGGCGGATGGTTTTCACTATGTGGAAAAAAGCTTAGAGCGGGGTCTGAAAATAGACGATTTCGCCCCACGTCTGAGTTTCTTTTTCAATGCCCATAACGATATATTCGAGGAAGTGGCTAAGTATCGGGCGGCGCGCGTCCTCTGGGCACGGGCCATGCGCGAACGATACGGTGCCCAAAACCCCAATTCCTGGAAATTACGTTTCCATGCCCAAACTGCGGGGTGCACCTTGCAGGCGCAGCAACCGGAAGTTAACTTGATTCGGGTTGCTTATCAGGCGCTGGCCGCTGTATTAGGCGGTTGCCAATCTCTCCATACTAACAGCCTGGACGAAACCTTATCGTTACCCACCGAACGTGCTGCCACTTTAGCATTGCGCACGCAGCAGGTGCTGGCCTATGAAACCGGGGTGACTAATACTGTGGACCCCTTAGGAGGCAGTTATTATGTGGAGGCGTTGACGCGGCAGATGCAACGCGAGGCCGAAGAGTATTTCCATCGCATCGAGGAGATGGGCGGCGTCCTGGCGGGGATCGAAAACGGGTTTTTCCGCCGGGAGATTGCCGAGGCGGCCTATGCGTATCAACGCGATGTCGAGGCCCGCCGCAAGGTTATCGTCGGCGTCAATGCGTTCGTGGAGCAAGCCCAAACGCCTATCGAAATCCTGCGATTAGACCCGACTATCGAGACACAACAAATCGAGCGGTTGCGCAAAATCAAGGCCGAACGCGACCAAGAAACGGTACGCCGACATCTCAGCGCCATTCGCCGAGCTGCCGCACGCGGGGACAATCTTCTGCCGGTGCTTATCGAAGCAGCGACTGCTCGGGTCAGTGTCGGCGAAGCCATGCAGGCACTGGCGGACGTCTTCGGTCGCTATGAACGACCTCCCACGTGGTAACATGAACCGCCTTAATCAACGCATTGTGCTGGCGAAAGTAGGTTTAGATGGACACGACCGAGGAATCAAGGTGGTCGCTCGCGCACTGCGCGATGCCGGTTTCGAGGTCATCTATCCGGGCTTGTGGCTAAGTCCGGCGAGTGTCGTTCGCGTCGTCGCTGAGGAAGACGCTGACTGGCTCGGTATCAGTATCCTTAGCGGTGCTCATTTAGTGCTGGTGCCGCAAGTATTAGAACTTTTACGCCAGCAGGGATTACACCATGTTCGCGTGGTCGTCGGTGGCACCATCCCGGAAGAAGATGTGGCACCATTATTAGCCTGCGGCGTGGCAAAAGTTTTCGGTCCGGGCTCGGCCTTGGCGGACATTGTCCACTATTTCCAGGGTGAACGTAAGCATGAGCAAAACCCATCGTCCGCATGAACTGCCCGAGGAATTATTGGAACTTTGGCAGGCCTATGTTCGTGGCGAGCGGCTGGCCCTGTCCCGGTTACTAACCCTGGCCGGACAGCGCCACTATAAAGCGCATTTCTACCACTTATTCGCTCAGCCTTTGCCCGGGGTGTCCAGTCAGGTAGTGGCTATCACGGGCAGTCCGGGCGCCGGGAAAAGCACCTTGATCGGCAGGCTTATTCCCGAGATTCGGCAGCGGGGTCGTAAAGTGGCAGTATTAGCCTGTGATCCGCGCAGTTCGTTGACTGGCGGAGCGCTGTTAGGGGACCGCATTCGCATGTCAATAGACGCCGAGGATATGGGAATCTATATTCGCAGCCTGGCCACTCCACCGGGCAGGCAGGGACTTGCTGAAAGCTTAGATATTCGCATAGCGTTATTCGAGCGGTTTGGCTTTGACTGGATTCTGATAGAAACAGTGGGGACCGGTCAAGGCGACGTGGCCGTCCGCGACTTAGTAGATTGTTTAGTGCTGCTAATTCAGCCGGAAAGCGGCGATGAGATTCAATGGGAGAAAGCGGGCTTATTAGAGGTAGCCGATTTCATCGTCGTCAGTAAAGGTGATTTACCGGGAGCGTCGCGGACGGCGGAACAGCTTCAGCAAACGCTGAATCTGCCGGGATTCCCGACGAAACCGGTATTAGTGGTAAGTGCGGCTAAAGGATCAGGTCTGGTGGAGTTACTGGATCAACTGGTGCAGCAGCCCAGACGCCGCCATCACCCGGAGCGTCGGCGGCAACGGTTGTTGTTGTTGGCACAGGAATTATTAGCGGAACGCTTCCAGGAGGAGGCGGACTTGGTAGAAAACGTGCTGAGAGAAGCCCAGCGTGCCGGCTGGAACGATTGGCAAGCTGCCGGCGAACTCATCAGCCGACTGGCACGGACCGGCTGCAAACCGTAGGTACCCAGGAGGACGATATGAAGGCGGTCATTTTCGAACAACACGGTGGGCCGGAGGTCCTGCAACTGCGTGATGTTCCGCTGCCGACACTGGACGAGGACGAAGTGTTAGTCGAGGTGCGGGCCTGCGCCTTGAATCACCTGGATATCTGGGTGCGGCAGGGCTTACCCGGAGTGTCGCCGATGCCGCATATCGGCGGGTGTGAGGTGGCCGGAGTGGTGGCGGCGATGGGGCCGAAAGTGCAGGGGTTCTCCGTCGGTCAGCGGGTGCTGATCGCCCCCGGACTGTTGCCGCGGCAGGTCAGTGAGTGGACAACGGCCGGGCTGGATCACCTGGATCCCGACTATCGCATACACGGCTACCAGACGCAAGGGGGATTCGCGGAGTTCAGTAAGGCGCGTGCCTGCGATGTCATTGCGATCAGCCCAGCGTGGTCGTTTGAGGAATGGGCGGCAGTTCCGCTGACGTTTTTGACGGCCTGGAACATGCTGTTTCGCCGCGCCAATTTGCAAGCCGGCGACGATGTGCTGGTGATGGGGGCCTCCAGTGGCGTAGGAGTCGCTGCCATTCAGATCGCCAGATATGCCGGGGCGCGAGTCATTGCCGTAGCCGGTGGTGCTGAAAAGTGCCGCCGCGCCGAGCAACTCGGTGCCGATTATGTCCTCGATTACACCAAGCAGGACATTGCCGCCGAGGTGAAAAAGATCACGCAGGGTCGTGGCGTGGATATTGTGTTTGAACATGTGGGGTCGGCGATGTGGTCGTCGGCGTTGAAGTCGCTGGCGCGCAACGGCCGACTGGTCACTTGCGGCGCCACCACCGGCCCGAAGGTGGAGCTCGACCTGCGTTTCTTCTTTACCCAGCAGCTGGTCGTCACCGGCGCTTACATGGGCAGCCGACATGATCTGCTTACCTGCTTGAAGCTGGTGGAGCGGCGGGTGCTGCGTCCGGTTATAGACTCCATTTTCCCGCTGGAACAGACGCGGCAGGCGCAGGAGCACATGGAAAACCGCCGTATGTTTGGCAAGATCGTCATTCGCGTCGGCCAGTAACTTGTATCGGAACACAGGGGCTCACGCCCTTCGCGCCTCGATCTGGCACCTGTCGCTGGCGGTTGCGCTCCAACACTATCCGCCAGCTCTGCCTGCTACCAGGCTTACTATTTCCGCTCCTGAAGACCCGGGGGCCGCGATCTTCAGGTAAAATGACCAGCAACGGCCACGAGCAGCAGGCTGGCTGCACCGGAACACTTCTTCGGACTGACCATGACCTCCTTACGCGAACGCTTACGGCAACTGGAAGAGAATATCAACAGCGTCTTGCTAGGCAAAGCGGAGACTGTCCGGCTGGCAATCGTCGCCTTGCTGGCGGAAGGGCACATCCTGATCGAAGACGTGCCCGGCGTCGGCAAGACTTTATTGGCCAAGGCACTGGCTCGCAGCATAGATGGGGTGTTTCACCGCATCCAGTTCACTCCCGACCTGTTACCGAGCGATGTCATCGGCACGAGCATTTTCCATCCGCCGAGCAATGAATTTGTCTTCAAGCCCGGGCCGATCTTTGCCAACATTGTGCTGGCCGACGAAATCAATCGCGCTACCCCCCGCACGCAAAGCGCCCTGTTGGAGGCCATGAGTGACCGCCAGGTCTCGGTAGATGGAGTCACTTATCCGCTTCAGCCGCCGTTTCTGGTCGTCGCTACTCAGAACCCTTACGAGTACCAAGGCACTTATCCCTTGCCGGAAAACCAGTTGGATCGCTTTGCGATGCGGTTGCGGCTGGGTTATCCGGATCGGCAGGTGGAACGGCGGGTTTTGGCGCAGCATCGTCTCGGTGAACCGGTGGAGGCCCTGCGACCCGTTGTCAGCCGCGAGGACATCCTGGCCATGCAAGCCGAAGTGCGCCAGGTGCGCATGGACGAAAGCCTTTACGACTACCTGCTCGATATCGTGACGGCGACGCGGAACCGCGAGGATGTGCAGCTCGGCGTCAGTATCCGCGGCGGCCTGACACTTTACCGATGTGCCCAGGCCCTGGCTTATTGCGAAAATCGCGACTTTGTTGTTCCCGACGACATCAAGCGCTTAGCCGTTCCTGTGCTGGCGCATCGCATTTTCGCTGTCGGATATCGTTACGATGGCCAGCTCCAGAACACCGAACGCATCCTCGCGGAAATCCTGGAGCAGACTCCGATTCCTGTGTAGGCGGTGCTCAACAGCCATGATGAATATGGTCGCCGAAAGATGAACCATCGCACGGAGAATTTGTAAGTGCGATGGACGGAAGGCGATGGGGAATGTGGACGCTTATGCGGAGTGACCGGAGGGGGCAACAATGAGTGCGACTGCGGTAGTAGAAGCAGCCGAGCAACAACGGGTGGTGGCTCAGCAGAGCAAGCTTGTGGAGGCGACGGAGCCGGACGATGAAGCGTTGTACGAAATCGAGTACGGCCGCCGCGTGGAGGTGCCCATGAGCGTAGTCAGCGCGATTTTTGGGCATAGGATCGCTTGGGAAATCACGGGTTATGTGTTCGAGCATCAACTCGGATGGGTTGTAGAAGAATGCCTGTTCATCTTGGATGCGGGGCGGGATTTGCGGCGGCGACCGGATGTGGCGTTTGTGTCGGTGCAACGCTGGCCTCTAGACAAGCCGTTACCGGCCACTGGCGATTGGCCGGTCGTGCCCGACCTGGCCATCGAGGTGCTCAGTCCCCACGACCGTTTCGAGAAGATGGTGCAGAAGCTGCGGGAATATTTTGCCTGCGGAGTGCGCCAGGTGTGGGTGGTGATGCCGTTGCAGCGACAGGTGTACATCTACAGCAGCCCGACGCAGGTGCGGATACTGGGGGAAGCAGAGGAGTTGGACGGTGGCGAGGTAGTGCCGGGATTTCGGCTCAAGCTGGGAGAATATTTCGCGTCGGTGCCGGTGGAGCCGCTGCCGCTCGAATCAGACGCATGAGTGGCAGGCGTGTTCGATGCGTGATAGCGTCAGCGGCCCGGTGTCGTTTGCGGCAGGACGTGGAAGGGGTAAGTGCGATGGACGGAAGGCGATGGGGAATGTGGACGCTTATGCGGAGTGACCGGAGGGGGCAACAATGAGTGCGACTGCGGTAGTAGAAGCAGCCGAGCAACAACGGGTGGTGGCTCAGCAGAGCAAGCTTGTGGAGGCGACGGAGCCGGACGATGAAGCGTTGTACGAAATCGAGTACGGCCGCCGCGTGGAGGTGCCCATGAGCGTAGTCAGCGCGATTTTTGGGCATAGGATCGCTTGGGAAATCACGGGTTATGTGTTCGAGCATCAACTCGGATGGGTTGTAGAAGAATGCCTGTTCATCTTGGATGCGGGGCGGGATTTGCGGCGGCGACCGGATGTGGCGTTTGTGTCGGTGCAACGCTGGCCTCTAGACAAGCCGTTACCGGCCACTGGCGATTGGCCGGTCGTGCCCGACCTGGCCATCGAGGTGCTCAGTCCCCACGACCGTTTCGAGAAGATGGTGCAGAAGCTGCGGGAATATTTTGCCTGCGGAGTGCGCCAGGTGTGGGTGGTGATGCCGTTGCAGCGACAGGTGTACATCTACAGCAGCCCGACGCAGGTGCGGATACTGGGGGAAGCAGAGGAGTTGGACGGTGGCGAGGTAGTGCCGGGATTTCGGCTCAAGCTGGGAGAATATTTCGCGTCGGTGCCGGTGGAGCCGCTGCCGCTCGAATCAGACGCATGAGTGGCAGGCGTGTTCGATGCGTGATAGCGTCAGCGGCCCGGTGTCGTTTGCGGCAGGGGACATGCGGAGCCCAATGGCGACCGTGTGGGCAGGCAGGTCGCGACAACGGGCCGAGGGCGGAGAGAGCGCATGAGCCCAAGGGAGAAAATCCGTAGTCGCATTCGTCCGACCTGGCAGGGGGTGTTCTGGTTACTGCTGGCGGCGGTGCTCCTGACCCAGGGATGGTATCGCACGATCGGGCTGCTGGCGTTCCTGGCGTTTTTTCTGTTCGGGCTGATGGCGATCGAAGTGCTGTACATCGTGTGCTGGCGGCGAGGGCTGAATCGGCTTCAAATCAAGCGACGGTTACCGGAAGTGATTGTCGCGGGCCAACCGTTTTTCGTGGAATTGGAGATACAAAATCCGGGTCGGCGTCAATTCGGACTGCGGATCGAGGACCCGGTGGAGGCTGAAACTGGCGGCCGACCATTCGCCGGCCAATCCGCCCAATGGGGCGATTACCTATGGCAGTTGCCGCGGAAAGAGAAGGTAGTGCGGCGAGTGCAGCGGGTACTGCCGCAACGCGGGAAATATCGCTGGTCGGGCATCCGTGTCAGCACGGGTTTTCCGCTGGGTTTATGTCGGCGCGAGGCTTACTATGAGTACATACAGGAACGGGTGGTTCTGCCGCCGGTTGGTCAGGTGAACCTGCCGCATCTGCAAAGCGTTCTGGAACTGCAACCGCCACGAACCACAACGCCGCGACCGTGGCAGCGACCATTGCCTGGTGCAGAATTTGAATTTCACGGGCTGCGGGAATACCGCAGCGGCGACAGTCCCCGCTATGTGCACTGGCGCAGCTCGGCGCGAACCGGCCAACTGCTGGTGCGTGAAATGGAGCCCCCAGCCAGCGAGGATTTGGTGCTGGTGCTGGAAGCCTGGCGACCGGACTCCAACGCTGATGCGGAAGCTTTCGCCGATTTGGAAGAGGCCATCAGTCTCGCTGCCAGCGTCGTACTTGCCTGGAACCGTCAGGCGGGTCGTCACCTCGCCCTGCTGGTGCTGGATCGTCCCTGCCGCATCCTGGCTGCCGAGACGGCTACGCCGTCGGTGCGGAACCTGCTTGAAGCACTGGCCCTGGTGCAGGGCTGCACCGAAGCCCCACTGGCAGACGCCCTTGCTACCGCTTCGCCGGGCGCCCAGTTGCTGGGCTTGCCGTTCCAGTTGCGGCAGGCACCCGTCCTCTGGATCAGCTCCCGCACCAACACACCAATTCCTAAAAACCTGCCGCTTCCTGTGGCGCTGTGGACAACGCCGAGACAAGCGCAGGCAGCTGGCTGGTACAATCCGCCGGCCGTTCGACCCTGGCAGCAACTGGAACCGGCCGTAGACTGAGAAATGGGCACTCTGAGCCAGCACTCGCAGCAGTAACAGGAGATGTGTGCTGGTGGCCTGCCGGCCAAGCGTGCGAGTCCGCGAACGCAGAGGGGGGAAACAAGAGATGCGTTGGATTTTTCGCCTCAGCCACTGGCTGACTTTCACGTTGGCGATGGGCTGTCTGGCCGTGGTTGATACTGCGGTGCCGACCTGGCTTTATCCCGCCCTGGTGCTGACGCTGACGTTGCTGATGGTCAATCCGCGGCCCTGGCATATCAACGCGACCTTGGCGAATCTGCTGGGTCTGGCCTTGATTGTGGTCTGGCTGATATGGGTCGGCTCGGAGTTTTATCACCAGGAAATCGAAGGCCTGACCGTGGGCGAGGATTGGTTGCGTGTCGGCTTTCTTCGTGGCGGAACGCTACTGGCACTGTTGCTCTTGGCCAAATGGTTACGCCCACGCTCCGCCGTGGATTACTGGATGATGCATGCTTTGGCCCTGGTGCAGGTGGTGCTGGCCTGCGCCACTCTGGTCGCTCGACCGGAAGACCTCGGTTATCGCTGGTTTCCCGGGTTGCTACTGGCCTACCTGGCCAGCGGCGTGTGGGCAGTGATGGTATTGCATTGGTGCAGCGAAAGGGAAAGCGGCGATCCTGCGGACTGCGTAACCGCGACATCCTTCCGGCGCAACCCGGCGACGCTACCACAGAGCGCAGAGGCTAAACCCCCGGCGCTCGGACTGCTGACGGCGGTGTGGTGGTGCGCTCTCGGATTGGTCCTCGCGGTCATCCTGTTTCTGAGCACTCCGCGGATCGGCAACCGCAGCGTCCGGGCCTGGATTCAATCGGCCACGATGCCACAGTTCCTCACCGGTCTGTCCTCGGGGATTGACCTGACTTCCGGCGAATCCCTGCGACTGAGCGACGAACTCGTCCTGCGTCTCGACGCCCTCGACGCCGAAGCAAACCACGTCTGGCTCGGCGACCAACTCCGGCTTCGCGTGCTGACCTGCAGTGTTTACGGGCAAGGAAAATGGCGGCCCAGTTCGCTGGCAGACCTCAACTATATCCCGTATCGCTATCCGATTCGCCTTGGTGCGGGACAATACCGTCTACAATTCCAGGTAGATTTGACCAAACTCCCCTCAGCCGTCTGGCTGGATAGTGGCGGCGACATTGAGGAGTTGCAATCGGGAAGACGCTGTCCATTACCGTTGGCAGAACCCCATCCGGCCTTGATTCGTCCGGCCGGTGTCTGGTTCTGGTCGGAGATGGAACTTGCGGGAGTCGGACTGCGACCACGCGAACCGGCTGCCTGGGCAGCCCTCCTTGGTAGTGGCCGCTTGCTCCGCTATGAGCAACTCTACGACCCGCACCTGCAAATCCCGGAAACCACCCTGGAAAGCAGTCGGATATCCACAGAGGAAACGCCGGCCACCTCCAGATCGCCGCGAAACTTCTTCTCCAGCTTCCCCCTGCCTGGGCTGTTCAGTGAACGGCTGGATACGCTGCCACGCGACCTGTTGCTGAGCGGGCGCATCCACCAGGTGGCGACAGAGGTGTTGCGGCGATACCGCTTGCCTCCTGGGGCAATCCCCGGCGAGAGTGCCGATCAGGTGCTGGCCAAGGCTCAGATTCTCGAACACTATCTGGCGAATAACCCCGAGGAATTTGTTTACACCCTCAGCCGTCCACGCAAGAACCTGGACCTCGATCCCACCGAAGAATTCTTATTGGTACCGGTTACCGAAGATGGCAAAAAGGCGGGCTGGTGTCAGCATTATGCCTCCGCGCTGGCGCTGCTGCTGCGATCCCAGCGCGTCCCGGCACGGATCGTCGTCGGTTTTCGCAGTGGCGATTGGAACCCGGCCTGGAAAATTCACGAGGTACGCGCTTACCACGCCCATGCCTGGGTCGAAGCCTTTATCGGGCCGCGCGAAGCCGACGGATCCATAGTCCGTGGGCGATGGATTTCCTTCGATCCGACTCCGGGGGCAGCCCTGACTACCTTCGTGAACCGCCAGACGCCCTGGTGGAAGATGCTCGCCGAGGATTTGCGCTATTTGTGGGACATTGTGGTTCTCGACGGGACTACCGGGCAGGGTTTTCGCTCCTTCGGCACGGTCAACGCTTTGCTGGACAAGCTCCGACTCGCCAATGTTACCGATAACGAACTTCTGTGGGCATTGGCGAGGTCAGCCGGTGGCCTGGCATTGGCCCTGGCGGCTCTGTTGGTGTGGTGGCGATTGCGTGCCCACCGCAACTCCCACCGCGACCAGCGACTGTGGCCCATGGCCGACTGGGAACGGGCGCTTCTGAACTGGCTGGCGTGCATCCTTCCCCCGCGGTTGCCGGGTCAATCTCTCCTGGAATACGCCCGCGCCGCTCAGGATCGCCTTATGCACCATCCCGGACTGCAATCGGAATTGGCTTCCCTGCCGGTACGCATGACCGAGCTGTACTACCGCTATCGCTTCGCTCAGGAACTTCCACAACCAGACGAACTCGCAACGCTGCAACGCCAATTGCTGCAATTGGGGCAATTCCTGGATCAACTCCAGCGCACGGTGTCCAGCTCCTCGCAGGCCGCACCGTAAGAACTTCCAGCACAGACGCCTTGCGGTCTGGCACAACCACAACGCGAAAGGCTCTGCCCATGTCGCATGCCACCTTTCCAGCTGGCTCACGCCCTCCGCGCACCGAATTGCTCGACCGCCAGCATAGCGGCGTGCTGGTTGTGGATGTCCAGGAGAAACTCCTGCCGCTCATTCCGTTCAGTCGGCGACTAGTGGACAACATCCGCTTCGTGCTGGAAGTAGCGCGGCTGTTGCGGATACCGGTGCAGGCGACCGAGCAATATCCCAAAGGGCTTGGCCCAACCACTCCCGAACTCGCCGCACTCTTACCGCCACGACCGGACAAGCTCGATTTCAGCTCTTGTACCGTGCCGGCAGTGGTCGCACAATTCCGTCAGCAGGGTTGTCGCCAGATCGTTGTCGTCGGCATCGAAACGCATGTCTGCGTCCTGCAGACGGTGCTGGATTTGCTCGCCGAAGGTTTCCAGGTACATGTGCCGGTGGACGCGGTTGCCGCACGATTCGCATTGGATCACGAGACGGCCCTGCGTCGGCTGGAACGGGCGGGGGCAGTTTTGACCAGCGTGGAGACGGTCGGTTTTGAATGGTTGCGCCGCGCTGGTTCGCCGGAGTTCAAAGAATTCAGTCGGCTGGTACAGCAACGAGCCGCCGACCTTCGGTCCTCATGATCGCCAGCCGGCATCTGGAGTCGCTCATCCGCGGCAACAGCAGTATCGAGACGGACGCGCCGTTCCGCACGTACGTTTCTGGCGTCCAGTCGGCGTAGCCGACTTTCCTTGGCACCCCTGCGCGAAGCAGTCAGCAGGCGGTCGATGGCCACAGGTTGCCCTTTGACGGGAAGTTGGCCACGCTGGCAAAAGCCGATACAACACGGCTAACCGCTTCGCCGGCACCACTGACTGGTTGATCGGCAGGCTAGGCGCACACCACAGGAGTCAGGCATGACCGCAGCGATTTCCGAATTGAGTCCTTCGCCGCGTATCCTGATGGGGCCGGGACCCAGCGATGTCCATCCCCGCGTGCTGCGCGCGATGGCCACGCCGTTGATCGGCCATCTCGATCCCGAATTCCTGACGCTGATGAACGAAACACAGCAGCTGCTGCGCTACGTCTTTCAGACGCAGAATACGCTCACCTTTGCCGTGTCTGGGACGGGCAGTGCCGGCATGGAAACGTGCGTCGTCAATCTCGTGGAGCCCGGCGATCGGATGGTGGTTTGCGTCAACGGGGTGTTTGGCCAGCGGATGGTGGATGTCGCTCAGCGGGCCGGTGCCGAAGTGACCGTACTGGAACGCCCCTGGGGTGATGTCTTTCCGCTGGAGCAGATTCGCGAGGTGTTGCGGCAGGTGCGCCCGAAAGTGCTGGGGATCGTCCACGCGGAAACTTCCACCGGTGCCTGCCAGCCAATGGACGGCCTGGGGGAGCTTTGCCACGAGTTCGATACCTTATTGCTGGTGGACACGGTCACATCCCTGGCTGGCATTCCCGTCGCCGTGGATCGCTGGCAAGCCGATGCGGTTTATTCGGGCACGCAAAAGTGCCTGAGTGCGCCGCCAGGACTGGCACCGGTCACCTTCAGCCCGCGTGCGGTCGAAACCATCCACCGTCGTAAACACCGAGTCCAGAGCTGGTATCTCGATGTCAGCCTCGTGGAGCGCTATTGGGGTCAGGAACGCTTTTACCATCACACCGCCCCGATCACGATGATCTACGCGCTGCGGGAGGCGCTGCGGCTGGTGCAGGAGGAAGGGCTGGAGAATCGCTTTGCCCGTCATCAGTTGCATCATCGGGCTCTGCGGGCCGGGCTGGCAGCTCTGGGTATTCGCTACGCGGCTGTCGAGGGACATCAGTTGCCGCAGCTCAATGCCGTCTGGATCCCAGCAGGTGCCGACGATGCCATCACGCGGAAGATGCTGCTGGAGCGATTCGGCATCGAGATCGGTGGCGGGCTGGGCGAATTCAAAGGCAAGGTTTGGCGGATCGGGCTGATGGGCTATTCCTGTCGTGCCAACAACGTGCTGTTGTTTCTGGCGGCACTGGAACAATGCCTGCTGGCTCAGGGATTGCGATTCCCGGAAGGAGCCGCCGTTGCTGCAGCCAATCGCGTCTATCGGGAAAGCGGTTTTGCGACGGCTGGGTGATGCGAACCTGCCGACGGTCGCTACCGCCATCGCCGAGCCGGGTTTCACAGCCTCCTGGGAGATTGGCGATCGCCCAGAGACGACAATGGTCGCCGTAAACCGCTTCCGTACAATAGTGCCTCGCATGGGCCTAGCCGTAGCGCCGAGGCTGAATCCCGGCAGTGGAATCTGCCAAAGCATTGCCCAGTCTGGCCCCGGCAGTGGAGCAACATTCCGCAAGAGGAGGAACAGGCATGATCGAGCGAGGAACGCTATCGCGGCGTGGATTCTTGCAACGCAGCGCCAGTGCGCTGATGGCGGCGGGTCTTCCCGGCTGGTACGCACGGGAACTGGCCTACGCGCAAGAGCAACAGCAGAGCGCTCGCCGACCTCAGGACGTGTTGCGATTCGGAATTATCGGGGTAGGTAGTCCGGCTAGTCGTGGCCTGCAGCTGATCAATGCCTCCACGCCCAGCGTCAAGGCGGGGCAGATGACTTATGTCGTCGGTTGCGACGTAGATGCACGGCATCGTCGCCGCGCCGTCGAGGTGGTACGCCAGCAAGGTTTCAAAGAATTCGACGCCCCTTACGGCGATTACCGCGAGTTGCTGGCACGCAAGGACATTGATTGCGTGGTTATCGCCACCCCGGATCACTGGCACGCCCAGATTGCTATCGAGGCCATGAAGGCGGGCAAGGATGTTTATTGTGAAAAGCCGCTCACGCTCACCGTCGAGGAAGCATTAGCTATCGAAAAAGTGGCTAAAGACACGGGTCGGGTGTTGCAGACCGGAAGCCAGCAACGTACGGAATACGGGGGCATGTTCCGGCTGGCAGTGGAAGCGGTTCGCGCCGGTCGCATTGGCCGGGTCAAACTCATCGAATGCCGGATCGGCGACAATCCCACCAGCGGACCCATCCCGGAAGCTCCCGTGCCCGAGGGGCTCGACTGGGATTTCTGGCTCGGCCCGACGCCTAAGGTCCCCTATCGCTACAAAGATGGAAAAACCAACTGCCATTACGAATTCCGCTGGTGGTACGAATACAGCGGCGGCAAGATGACCGATTGGGGCGCCCATCATATAGACATCGCGCAGTGGGTCCTCAATCGAGATGGTTCCGGCCCGGTGCTGGTCGAAGTGCTGCGGGCCGATCCACCTTACCCGGGCAATGACGGTTACAACTGCCATCCGCGTTTCCAGGTGCAATATACCTACGAGGACGGCACCCGGGTCATCGCCATGAGCGGGGGCGGTACCACTGTCCCAGGGCTAGTCAATGCTCGAGGCGAATTGCCCACACGCTATCAAAAAGGCAAGCCCGTCGGCAAAATCGAGGCGATCAGCGGCGATGAAAACGGCGTATTGATTGTCGGCGAGGAAGGGACGATCTTCGTCAGTCGGGGATTGCTGCTGGCCAGCGATGCCAAAATCCTTTCCGAACCCATCAAGCTCCAGCAGGAACTCTACCCCGGCCGACCCACCAACCACATGCAGAACTTCGTGGATTGCGTCCGCAGTCGCCAGCAACCGATCTGCAATGCCACGGTCGGAGCCAGCTCCGTGATTGTTTGCCATATTGGTGTCATTGCCCTGCGCACCGGCAAGAAGCTGCGCTGGGACCCGAAAGCCCACCGTTTCGACGACGCTCAGGCCAACGAAATGCTCTCGCGACCTCGCCGGGCTCCCTGGAAACTGCCTGTCTAATTGGCGAATCTGCCGGCCCGACGGGATTAGCTCGGTACAACTACGCGACCCCAGGCCACGCTTCATTTCCGACTTGCATCGCAACCAGACCGGAGGGAGTACGCATGTGGGCAACGATGATTCTGACTTTGGGCATGTATGCATCGCTGGCCCAGACTGATTCTGGCCCGGTGTATGAATTGCGCATCTATCATGCCGCTCCTGGCAAAATGGAAGCGCTGCTGGCACGCTTCCGCCAACACACCACCAAACTATTTGAAAAACATGGCATGACCAACATCGGCTACTGGCTGCCGGTGGACAGCCAAGATCAACGGCTGATTTACATTGTCGCTTTCCCCAGTGCCGAGGCTCGCGAAAAAGCCTGGAAGGAATTTAGCGCCGACCCGGAATGGCAACGGGTTCGGGCGGAGACGGAGAAACAGGGACGACTCGTCGAGAAAGTTGAATCCTATCTGATGCGAGCCACTGACTATTCCCCCGCCATCAAACCGGACAAAAGCGGTGGGCGCGTTTTTGAATTGCGCATCTACACCGCCGAACCGGGTCGGCTTGGTCCCTTGCACGAGCGCTTCCGCAATCACACGATGAAGTTGTTCGCCAAGCACGGCATGGTCAATCTCGCCTACTGGAGCCTGCTGCCTGGTCAGAAAGAAGCCGACCGCAAACTGATTTATCTGCTGGCGCATAAGAGCGTGGAGTCGGCGAAAGCTTCTTTCGCCGCTTTCAGCAAAGACCCCGAATGGTTGCGGGTGCGTAAGGAATCGGAGGAAAAGGCGGGCGGTCCGCTGGTCGTGCCCAAGACCGGGGTTGTTTCCATTTTCCTTAAACCGACCGATTTCTCCCCTTGGCAATAACCGCTTAGTCCCTTGTGCAATGGCAGGTGTGGAACATGTGGCGAGGCATAATCTGGGCCTGCGTTTTTCTGGCAACTGTGCTCACCAACGGACTGTGCCAGGAGAAACCGGCCCAGTCTAGTGAATCCGAAGTTTCCAAGTCCAGTCTGCCGGAAGAAGGCTTGCCCATCAGCGACGCTGAAAAACAAGCCGTCGCTCGCTTGCAGCAAGCCGGCGTGCTGGCCTTGCGGCTGGCGATGAACACCAACTGGCTCTCTGCTGATTTCAGTCTCCGCCATCAACCCGTAAGGGATGAAGAACTGGCCTGGTTGCAGCAAATCCCCAATCTCGTCGAGCTCAACCTGGCCGGTACCAACGTCGGCGATAGCCAGATGCCGCTGCTGGCGAAATTGCCCCATTTGCGCGTGCTCAAGTTGCAAAAAACCGCCGTTACCGATGCCGGACTGCAACCGCTGCGCTCCCTGCAACATCTCGAAGTGCTCAATCTTTACGGCACAGCGATCAGCGACCGGGGACTGGCCGAATTAGCGCACCTGAAACGGCTGCGGCGACTCTACGTCTGGGATACGAAGGTAACGGAAGCGGGCGCGAAGAAGCTTCAGGCGGCTCTGCCGGGTCTGCAGGTCGAATTGGGCATCCTGTCCGAACCCGCTAAAGCGCCTGCGACCGAGGCCAAACCAGAAGGAAAACCGCCTGTAAAACCGACACCGCAAAAGCCGCCCGCTCCACCAGACAAATCTGCCAATTCGCCTGACAAATCTCCGCGGAAACCGGACAAACCGCCAGCCCAGCTTTAGCCGGTAAAACCAGGAGCGGGAGCGAAAGCTCTCCGTGTCAATCGGAGCGCGATGTCGACTCCCCTGTCGGGCGGGAGCGGGGACGATACCGGTGGCCGATCTCGACGCCGAAACCCGTGCTTTGTTGACTTTGCACCTGGTTCCCGGCCTGGGGCCGCGCTTGACTCGGGCGCTGGTAGAACATTTTGGCTCAGCCGAGGCCGTGTTGCGTGCCTCCGCCGAACAACTCGCCCAGGTGCCCCGACTGCCGAAAAAACTTGCCGACGCCCTGGCCAGCGCCATCGTCCAGGCACCGCTCGAATCGGAACTGGCCGACATTGCTAGCGTGGCAGCGCGGTTAGTGGGCTGGCACGCCCCGCATTATCCGCAATCGTTGCGGGAGCTGCCCGATGCCCCGCCCTTGCTGTACATGCGGGGCCAATTGCAACCGGACGAACCGTGTGTGGCCGTGGTTGGTTCCCGTCTGTGCACCAACTACGGTCGGCGTATAACCGAACGGCTGGTGGCTGGCCTGGTGCAGGCCGGTTATACCATTGTCAGCGGATTGGCACGCGGTATTGACGGTATCGCTCATGAAACGGCGTTGGCTCGCGGTGGCCGCACTGTCGCCGTGTTCGCCGGGGGACTCCTGTGCGTTTATCCGCCCGAACACCGCGACCTGGCCGAACGCATCGTCGCGCGCGGTGCTCTGCTAAGCGAGCAGCCCATGCGTGTCCCGCCGGAGCGGCAAATGTTTCCGGCGCGGAATCGGCTGATCAGTGGGTTGTGTCAGGGGGTAGTCATAGTCGAAGCCAGCGACCGCAGCGGTGCCCTGATCACCGCACGTCACGCCGTCGAGCAAGGCCGCGAAGTTTTCGTCGTGCCCGGCCCGGTGGATAGCCCGACAGCAGGCGGCATCGTCAGCCTGTTGCGTCAGGGGGCCTATCCCGTGCAGGACGCGAATGAGATCGTGGAAATTCTGCGGCAAAGATCGGTCAATGCCAGGCAACCGGATCCTCGCGTACCATCGAGCGCGGGCTCGCTGGAGCCAGTTGATCAGGTCGCACCCGGACGCACTGGGCAGGCAACCTTCGCCGACAGCGAAACTTCCCGCCGCCAGCAAGCCGACTCGAGAGCGCTAGACATCAGCCCACCGCGCCGGGGATCACCTGCAGCATTGTTACCGAAGCAGAACGGTAGAGGCGAAGATTCGTCTGGCCAGAATCGCAGCGTTCTGCCGGATGGCCTGCCCGATTATGTCCGCCAACTTTACCAGGCACTGACTTCGGAACCGCAGGATGCTGATCAGCTGGCCGAGCAAACCGGCCTATCGGCTCAGGAGTTGGGTCGGGCCGTCGTGCAACTCGAATTGCTCGGCTTGTTGCGACGCTGGCCCGGCAACCGGTTGACCCGCTCTCCATGAAGCACGGAGGATTGCCCTATTCGCTTGGGACTGGCGCGGCAGCTTACGCACCTCGCGCTTCCCACAACGCCATAATCTCATGCCCAGTCTTGGTGCACGCTGGCTTTTCGACGGTCGCGGTCAGCTGCTGCCAGACGCTCTGCTGGCCTGGCAGCAGGAGCGAATTGTTGCGGTCCGTCCCAGGCAACGCCATCTTGCTCAGCGCGACCTCGGTGATGCCATTCTCCTGCCGGGTCTGGTCAACGCCCACACACACCTCGACCTTTCCGACATGGCATACGAGGATTTTCATGGCGAAGCGACCGCCTGGCTGAACCGTGTCATTGCCCATCGCCGCCTAGCCACACCCGAAAGCCGACTGGCTGCGGTGCAGCTCGGCATCAGCGAATCCCTGCAGCACGGGGTCACCCTGGTCGGCGACATCACCGCCAGTTCATCCACGCTGCAAGCTTTTGCACATTCGCCCCTGCGAGCTACTCTTTTCTGCGAAATCCTCGGTCTGTCGAGGGAGCGTGCCCGGCAGTCGTGGCAATCAGCGCGAAACATACTGGCCAACCTGCTGCCCGCATCACGCTATCGGTTGGGATTGAGTCCGCACGCTCCCTATTCGACCCGGAAAGGCTTGTTCCGACTGGCAGCGCGACAGAACCTTCCTCTGACTGTGCACCTGGCCGAGTTCCCCGAGGAACTTCCGCTGTTGCAATCCCGCCGTGGGCATTTCCGTTCCTGGCTGGAAAGTCTTGGCGTCTGGGACGAAACTGGCCTGATCGCCAGCTACGAAGATTTGCTGGCAGCGCTGGCCGTGGCTCCGAAGGTAATCTTTATCCATCTCAATTATCCGACAACGGGGTTGCTCGATAAGCTTCAGGACTGGGCGAGGAATAGCAAGGTCGGCGTCGTGTTCTGCCCGCGGACTCATGCTTACTTTGGTCACGCCCCGCATCCCTGGCTGGATCTGCTCCGGCGGGGTATTCCTGTGGCCATCGGCACGGACAGTCGCGCTTCCAGTCCGGATTTGAGCTTGCTGGCAGAATTGCGATTCCTCTGGCACCATTCGCCGCCGCTGCCTGCCTGGCGGTTATGGCGTCTGGCAACTCACGATGCTGCGCTCCTGGTTGGTTGGCCGGAAACCGGATCCCTTGCTCCTGGCCAGTTGGCCGATTTTATCGCCATCCCGATGCCCTCCGCAACAGGGAAGGACCCGCTCCAGACGCTTCTGGAGACCGACACCGCGCCTTCGCTCGTCTGCGTCGGTGGTCGCTTGGTGTTCGATGCGAACCAGCGGGAATCGGGCTAAGACCACTTCGCCATTGTGGCGTCTCCGGTCGCGGTAGCAGCTAACGCGGCTGCAAGCGTGCGTTCCCACCGAAGTGAACTGCCGTCTGCCACCCGTAAGAGGATTGTTTCGCCGGGGTAAGTTATATCGCGTGGTCGGTAGGTTGTGTTATGGCGGTGCGCTGATGCCCGTGGTTGTCGTCTCGGAATGATACGGCTGCTAGCGGACCGACAGTAATGGGGCTGATTGTTCGTGGGTGTCGCCGGTCTGTGCGACGGGTGGTTCGCTTCGCTATGATAGCCATGCCTTGGCAGGATGTTGGTGCATCGGAACGGAGAATCGTCGCCATGAGCCACACTTTGACCGGTAACGCCATCATTGCGCAATCGGGCGGGCCGACCGCCGTCATCAATGCGACCGCTTATGGTATCCTGACACAGCTGCGGCAGTATGACTGTGTGCGGGCTATTTACGGCGCCAGCCACGGCATACTGGGCGTGCTCCGCGAGGAACTCTTCGACTTCGCTGCCGAATCTCCTCAGGCCATTGAAGCGCTGCAATGGACACCGGCGGCGGCGATCGGCTCGTGTCGCTACAAAGTGCGGCAGCGTGACTACAGCCGCATTCTGGAGGTATTTGCGGCCCACAATATCCGGTATTTTTTCTACATCGGCGGGAACGATTCCGCCGACACCGCCCTGCAAGTGCAGCAGCTGGCCCAGCAGCATGGCTACGAACTCCGGGTGCTGGGCGTCATGAAGACGATTGACAACGACCTGATGGAGACCGACCACTGCCCCGGGTACGGTAGCGCGGCCAAGTACGTGGCCACCGCGGTTCGCGAGGCCGGATTGGATGCCGAAGCCATGTGCACACAGCATCAGGTTGTGCTCATCGAAACTATGGGGCGCAATGCCGGCTGGTTAGCTGCTGCTGCCGGGTTGGCACGCACGACGGACGAGGAAGCTCCTCATCTGATTCTCTTTCCCGAACGGGCCTTCCAGCTCGATCGCTTTCTGGGCGACCTGGAGAAGGAATTGCGGCGAAGGCATGTGGTTGTCGTGGCGGTCAGCGAAGGTCTGCGCAATGGGTCGGGCCAGTACCTGTCGGAGTTGTTCGCCCAGTTGCTCAAGGAAAGCGAACGGCCGGAAACGCAGAAAGACCAGTTCGGCCACATTCAACTAGGCGGAGCTGCTGCTTATTTGCACTATCAGATACAGCAGAAGTTGCGGATCCGCAGCACGCGGATCTGGGCTGCCGGGTTGTACCAGGGCCAAGCCGAAGACCCGGTTCGCAGCCGCTACAATCTGCCGGGCACGCAGCAACGCAACGCCGGCCACTGGATGTCGCGGAGCGACCGCGACGAAGCTCTCCGCTGTGGCCGGGCTGCCGCCAGTTTCGCGATCGAAGGATACAGCGGCTATACGGTGGGTCTGCGCCGCCTCAGCGACGAACCTTACGTCTGTGAACCCGTGCTGATTGAACTCAGCAAGGTGGCGAACCTGACACGCAAACTGCCTGACGATTTCATGGAGGACAGCGGCCACGGCATCAGCCATGCTTTTCGCCGCTACGCCAGGCCTCTGGTCCAAGGTCGCGTGGAAGTGCCGGAGGATGAATTTGGCCTGCCCCGCTATGCGCGACTGGAGAAAAAACCGATCCCCCAGCGACTCGCTCCGTGGAAAGTATGAGCATCCGCCGAATCCCAGCATTTGCCATCGGCTAACGGAATTCGTTGTCGGTACGCCTGGAACGAGACCGGCGGCACAGGCACTAGGCATTGGCTAACTGCTATAGGAATAACGAACGCCAGGAGCTAACCACGGAGACATGGAGACGCGAAGTTTTTCCTTCGCGTCTTGGTGCTTCAGTGGTTAAGCTTCTCCCCTGGGTATCGCCAACTAGCCGGACTTGGCCGAGCTTCATTTCGCGAGGTGCCGAGCTCACCAAGGATGCTCCTCGCTATTCGCCAGTCGCTAAGTGAAAAAGGAAGGTGCATGAGAGAAATCCGGTTTCGGCTACCGGCGAACCTGCCGGTGGAAGCAGGTGCGTTGCTGCGGCAGGCGTATCTGGCACGCGGGGCGGAGCTTTGTCCAATCGCCAGTCGCGCGGAACTCACCCGTGGAGAACTGGTTCTGCGAACCCAAGAAGGAGACGGGCCAGTCAGCGTATGCATTCCCTGGCCAGTTTGCGGCGAGGTGTGGATGCTGAGTACGACGACGTTACTTCCTGATGCAAGACCGTACGACCTGGTGCGCGAACTGGCGCGGGGCCAGTTGTATCGGGTACGCTGCGCTGCAGAAAGCTGGACGGATGCCGGACTGGAGTTGCCCTCGAAGTTCCACGAGCGGTTACACCAGGCGGTGCGGGACCTGCTGATCTCGGCCGAACGCGATAGCCAGGAGTTTCAGCAACTCGCCGAGCGCTCTCTGGAGACGGCACTGGCGACGGGTCAGGCGCTGACCCTGGAGACCTGCCGCTGGTTGGCACACGCCCGTCAGCAGCGTCTGCCCATGCCGCTGTATGTGAGTTGGTCGGCCAGCACTGAGCCAAACCAGGAATACGACCGGCTGCGTGAAAGCTTCGATGGCGTTCGCTTGCCATGCCCGTTCGATCCCAGGCAGCTGGAAAATGAAACCTACTGGCAGCAAAAGGATCGGCAGCTGAATTGGTGGCGTCAGCGAGATTGGGCAGTCTGCCTTGGCCCGATTTTCGACTTCGCCTCCGAGACATTCCAGAAATACTGGCGGCAGAGCAGCGATTGGGAAGCGCTGGCGGAGCAGGCGGCGTTGTTCCTGGCCCGGCTGGCGCACCGCTATCGGGAAGAGGTCGCGGACTGGCAGGTGGTGGCGGCAGCGAATTTTTTTTCAACCAGCCTGTCCCTGGAAGACAGACTGACGATGCTGGAGAGGTTGTTGCGGCCGGTGCGGCGGTTGCTAGCGGAAAAGCCGGTCAGCATCGGTTTGGCCCAACCCTGGGGTGAACGAGCGGCGCATTTTCCCGAACAACCTGTCCCGCTTCTTTTGGCCGATTGGCTGGCCCGCGCCAATGCCGGAATCACCGCCATTGATCTGGAACTGATTTTCGGTTGCGAACCGCGGGGTAGCGGGTTGCGCCCGCCGTTAGCCATCAGCCAATTGCTCGACTGGTTTTCGGAGCTGACTCTGGATATCCACCTGTCGCTGGGCTTGCCGGCTTCCAGGGAAATGGACACGTTGGCCGACCCGCCCGATCAGGATGTATCTGTACCGGCGACGGAAAAATGGCAATCTGCCTGGGCGGCCACTTTGCTCGATCTGGGGCTGGCCCATACTCGAGTGCAGCGGATCACCTGGCTAGATGCCAGCGATGCCACTCCCCATCTGGTACCGCATGGCGGTTTGTTCGATATCCATGGACGACCGCGACCGGTACTGGAAGAGTTTCGTCAGCGCCGAACTCGCACCTCCGCATGAACCGACAGCCATCCGGCTAACCTAACACCGTTGCCATCCTGCAAGGAGACCACCATGCGCGCGATCGCTTTTCTCCTGGCTGGACTGCTCTCCGGCATCCTAAGTGGACTGTTCGGCATTGGCGGCGGAATTTTGCTGATCCCGATCCTGATTTACGTATTCGGTTTCGACCAGCACGAAGCCCAGGGAACAACGCTGGCGGCGATGATTCCGCCCATCGGTTTGTTTGCCGCTATCGAATACTATCGCCACGGGCACATGCGGCTGGAGGCGGTGCCGGGAATCATCCTCGGTTTTGCCCTGGGTGCTTACCTGGGTGCAGTGTTGGCTCCGCAGATCGCGGGGGTGTGGCTAAGGCGGGGTTTCGGGCTGCTGTTATGCTATGTCGGCATAGATTTCCTTCTGACTGATCTGCTGCCGAGACGGTTCTGGCCAGCAGCGTTGGTGACCGCAGTGCTGGGCCTGGTGGCAGAAAAATGGCGGCGCCGCCGCAGCCACAGCAGACTTACTCCCACCGCGACTCCACCACCGCCTCAGAACTATGTCTTGTAGCCGATCGCTTCTACTTCCACCATTTGCGACCACAGGGCTTACACCTGTTTGTCCTCGGACAGTGAAATTACGTGAACAAGTCGGCCTGCGATTGGGGCGATTTTGCGCTGGGAACCGGTCGGCCGAGATGCGCGTATGCCTTGGGCGTAGCGACTCGGCCACGCGGCGTACGCACGATGAACTGCGCCCGCAGCAAGTATGGTTCGATTTCATCCGCCAGGGTATCCTGAGCGAGATTGAGCGTGGCGCTAAGCGCTTCAACCCCTACTGGCCCGCCACCGAACACGTCCAGCAGCACCTCCAGATAACGCCGATCCTGGCGATCCAGACCAGCGGAGTCAATTTCGGCCATGGCCAGGGCGGCACGGGCGATCGGTAGCGTGATGGCTCCTTCATGTTCACTGGCGGCATAGTGGCGAGCCCACCAGAGTCGGGCATTGGCTAGACGCGGCGTTCCACGACTGCGCCGGGCAATTTCCCAGGCCGCTTCGTCTTCGATCGGCGTCTGCAATTTGCGGGCGTTGATGCGGACGATCTCCGCCAGTTCCTCGTCGTTGTAAAACTCCAAGTGCTCGTGCATCTTGAAGCGATCCCGCAAAGGCCCACTGAGCATACCGCTGCGCGTCGTGGCGCCGATGAGCGTGAACCGCTTCAGTGGCAGAGAAACCGTCCGCGCATGCAAACCCTCCCCCAGCACCAGGTCCACCCGAAAATCTTCCATGGCCGAATAGAGGAACTCTTCCACAACCCGAGGCAGACGGTGGATTTCGTCAATGAACAGGACCGAGCCCTCTTCGGCGTTGGTAAGGTAGGGCATCAGGTCGGCCGGTTTCGTCAGGGCCGGGCCGGAGGTCATCTGGATCGTCGTCCCGAGTTCGTTGGGGATGACGGTGGCGAAAGTCGTTTTGCCGAGGCCGGGCGGGCCGTCGAACAGGATATGCGATAGTGGTTCGCCCAGTTTTTTACAGGCGTTGATGGCGATGCGGAGTCGCTCCACCACCGCTTTCTGACCGATCACCTCACTGAGCCGCCTTGGGCGCAGTGCGTCGTCGCGGGCACGGGTTTCGGCATCGCTCCCACTTTTCAGAACCGGTTCACGGGCCATGACTGCCTCTGCCTCCTTTCGGGCATATTGTACAGTGCTGGCGTGTGCGGTAGCGGGGTTGCCACCGACAGCACTACGGGGAATTTACGCCCTCCTCTCCTCGAAAGCTCTCTGGCCGCAAAAACGACTTTCCGTATCCTCTCGCCAGAAGGAGCGGCCGCATCAGCTTACCGTGCTCTCCGCCAGCGACACGATTCAGCCTGCCCGGATCGTCGCCCGTGGTGCGTGCCTGTCCGTCGCGCGCAGCCAAAGGGCATCTGTCGAGTCGCGGTGATCTTTGGGGCTGACACGTGCCTGTCCGTCTGGCTCGCCCAGGGCGTCATCCCTCCTGGCCAGCGACGCCGAATGCTCGACATTACCAACTTCCAGGAGATTCCGGCATGCCGACTGCATCTGAGCAAGACCGCAGCCGATTGAGCCAGCAAGGTGAGTCCGACTCCGGTGTGATCACGGGAAGCTTACGCCCGTCGCTCTATCCGCAGTCACTGCGGTCGCGGCAGCTCGATCGGCGAGGCTTCCTGGCTGCGGGTCTGGCCCTTGTGGGAGGAACTTTGATGGGACGCGATTACGGCCCGAATGCTCCACCGGTGCGCTATCCCGACCCGGACATCGTCGTGCTGGATAAACGCTTTGCCAAATACAAAATCGGGAACACCCCGATTCAGCGCCTCTACACGGGCACGCTTTGGGCGGAAGGTCCGGCCTGGAATGGTGTCGGCAAATACCTGGTCTGGAGCGACATCCCCAATGATCGCCAGCTCCGTTGGCTCGACGAAGACGGACATGTCAGCGTTTTTCGCAAGCCTTCAGGCTTTAGCAATGGCAACACCTTCGACTATAAGGGTCGGCAAATCTCCTGCGAACATGGTAATCGCCGGGTCGTTCGCTATGAGTACGACGGCACGGTCACCGTCCTGGCTGACAAATTCCAAGGCAAACCCCTCAATGCACCCAACGATGTCGTAGTTCATCCCGACGGCGGCATCTGGTTCACCGATCCGGGTTACGGCAGCCTGCTCAATTACGAAGGGCACAAGGGCGAACTCCTGCTCAAAGAAGCCATCTATCGCATTGATCCTCAAACCGGCAAAATTGAGAAAATGACCGACGAGATGTACAAGCCGAACGGTTTATGCTTTTCCCCCGATTACCGCTGGCTGTACGTGGCAGAAACCGGAGCATCGCATTACGAAAAAGCCCCTCGCAATATCATGATATTCGAGGTCAAAGACGGCAAGAAACTCGGCAAGGGACGCGAGTTTGTCTCGATGGAAATGGATGGCAAAGCGGGTTTTGCTGACGGCATTCGCTGCGACATAGACGGTAATGTCTGGGCATCGGCCGGCTGGGTCGGCGAAGGATACGATGGCGTGCACATTTTTGCTCCCGATGGTACGCGTATTGGCTTGATCCGACTGCCGGAAATCTGCAGCAATGTCTGTTTCGGTGGGGCGAAACGCAACCGCTTATTCATGACTGCCAGCCAGTCCCTGTATGCCGTTTACGTCGAAACGCGCGGAGCCCATATCTGCTGAGCCCGACCTGTCGGCAAAATCATGGCGCAAGCGCGGCGGGACATCGGTCTGCCGAGCAATGGATGACAGGAGCGACCGGTGCCAGCCTGCCGAGGAACCGTTAGCCCGTCGACGAACCTGGGTCGGGTAATTTGCTGCAGTCGGGTGCCTGGCTCGAATGGCGCTGCGGACAACACTACTGCTATACGGAATCGCTATGGTCGAGAATGCTCCTATCCTGACGCTGCAACACGCCGGCCTGACGATTGAAGGCTACTCCCGGGCGGCAGTGCAGACCTACTGGCGGATTCCCGAACTGAAAATCGGGTTCGATCTCGGTGCCCAGCCGTGGGACTTCATGAACATGCCCACCTGGCTGATTACCCATACCCACCTGGATCATGCCGCCTGTCTGCCGGTGTACATAGCGCGGCGGCGGATGATGCGGATGGAACCCCCTGCCATTTACCTGCCGGCCGAATGCCTGGAATGGACGCAACGACTGCTCCGCGTCTGGCAACATCTGGATCGAGGTCGGCTCACCTGCCAGCTGCATGGCGTGTCGCCCGGCGACGAAATCGAATTAACCCGCGAATACGTTGTCGGCGTCTTTCGTACCGTGCACACCGTTCCTTCAGTCGGGTACCTGGTTTGGAATCGCCGACACAAACTCAAGCCAGAATATCACGGCCTGCCCGGTGAAAAAATCCGCGACCTGCGGCTCAGTGGCGTCGAAGTCACTCGCGAGGTACGCACACCGGTACTGGCCTACACTGGCGACACCAGCCCGGAAGTCTTCGAACTGTACCCGACGCTCTACGACGCCAAAATCCTGATCACCGAACTCAGTTTCATCCTGCCCTCGCACAAAAAGGACAAGATTCACAAATTCGGGCACATGCACCTGGACGATCTGCTGGAACGGGCCGAACGCTTCCGCAACGAGCTGATCATCGTGGCCCATTTCAGCACCCGCTACCATCCGCAGCAAGTGCACCGCTATCTGGAAAAACGCTTGCCCGACTCCCTTCGGAACCGCATCAAAATCTGGATATGACTACTCCCTTTTGTCGGCAAAGGAAGCCGCATGCCCCTCTTTCGCATGGACGAGAGAGCGTTGCCGCCGGCGGATCGACTTACCTCGATAACCCGGCACAACGGACTAGCTCCCGCGGACCTTACCGACGCCATTCGTGCACAACCTATCAGCTGCGGCTTAAATTCAACCAGTTGTCCTGCACGGAATTCCCACCGACATGAGGCGGGTGCGCATACGGGTCTGGCGTTCGCTGCCGTCTGCGAATCCGGCCGATTTGCGCCAACCGCAGCTGGCAGCGAAGCCTCCGCTATGACCGATGACCTGGAGGACGAACTCGAGGTAACCATGATTCGCCCGCTGGTAAATCCTTCGCCTTTGATGGTTGGTCAGTGTCGGTTGGGTTTATGCTGTTTGTTCGCCGGAGTATCCGAAGTGCGGTTTCGCACGACCACGGCAACGGCGATGAGCAAACTGCCAAGTGCAGCGGCATGGCATCGCCTGTGTGCCCTGGCGGAACATAACGCGAAGATGCTGCGGCTGGCAGTGCAACATTGCTGGCGGCTGGGTATTCGCGCTTTTCGCGTCCGCAGCGATTTGCTGCCGCTGGCTACCCACGAACAATTTGCGTATCGGCTGGCCGACCTTCCTTTGCGCACGCGGCACCATTTTGCTGCCGCTGGCCGGTTTGCAGCCCAGCAGGGCATTCGCCTCAGTTTCCATCCGGATCAATTTGTGCTGCTGAACTCGCCCCGATCAGAAGTCGTCCGGGCAGCGGTACGCGATCTCGTACTGCAGGCCGAGCTGGCGGAACTGCTCGGTGCCGACGTGATCAATATCCACGCCGGCGGCGCCTATGGAGACAAGCGTGAAGCATTGCGCCGCCTCGCCGACAACATCGAACGCCTTCCCGATGCCGTCCGACGACGCCTGACTCTAGAGAATGACGACCACGTGTACACGGTTCGCGATCTGTTGCCCATTTGCCGCGGTTTGCATCTGCCGCTGGTGTACGACGTGCACCACCACCGCTGCAATCCGGACGGTCTGAGCGTCGAGCGCGCCAGCGAATTAGCCTGGAAGACCTGGGACCGTGAGCCGATTTTCCATATTTCCAGTCCTCGAGGTGGCTGGCGGAGCCGCGATCCGACTCACCATGCCGATTACATTCGCCCCGCCGACTTTCCCACCTGCTGGCGGGAACTACCCATGACCGTAGAAGTCGAAGCCAAGGCCAAGGAGAAAGCGTTGCTGCGCCTGGCCCGTGCATTCCGCGAGGCCGCCGACTGAGATTCGACCGCTCCCTGCCGCTGCACTGGCTCGTGTCGGCACTATTTCTGAACCAGGAGCGGCGGGTGTCAGCCCGCCGTGGGGCGATAACGCGCATGCGACGGCGATTACGCATACACGAGGGGCCAGCGTCGCACATCAGGAGCGGCGCATGTCGGCCCGCCGTGGTGATCGGGAATCGCCCTTGCAAAAGCGCTACCGCAAGCGGTCCGGAGACTGCCAGCGTTGCACGGACGTGCGTCGTTGCCGATGCGTTACCGCAACCACGGTGGGCTTACGCCCACCGCTCTTGATGCTCGACGACCCATGCGGACATGCGTGGAATGCTAGTCGCTGGCGCTTTTCCCGACGGCCACGGTGGGCTACGCCCACCGATCCCGGTCACGGCCGAATCCGCGCTCACGTGCGATTCGCAAGTTCCCCTGCACGCGCGTTCCACGACCCA